>SXGQ01861802.1_pt1 | contig 27866 bp, 36 predicted proteins | sample 3178371 | NCBI WGS metagenome assembly SXGQ01 (sample SAMN11356859, study PRJNA531348) | freshwater metagenome | isolation source: freshwater sample F1-20 | place: China: Fuxian Lake, Yuxi | collected 2017-12-25 | reverse complement strand
TCTGATTATCAAATTCAAGGAATTATGGAAGCTAATACGCTTCTTACAACTGCTGCTAAAAACTTTAACGCTCACGTAGACACTTTTGGCGGAATTATTAAACAATTTGCCAAAATAGAAACTCTAGCTACTGGAGGAAACGGTGGACTCGGCGGCTTAATGGGTGGTATAGGAGGTTTAGTTCTTAGCGGAATAACCTCTTTCCTAGGTGCCTTACTTGGAGGCGGCGGAGGAAAAGGTGGAGCGTTTAAAAAGTTTGGGTTGGCAGCTCTCATTTCAGCGGGTGTAACTTACGGAGCAAACAAGCTATTTAATACAGACATGACCGACGAAGAACCTGATGGTGGAACTGGTGGTGGCGACGGCAACGAAGCCATGTATACAGCAGTTAAACCTTTAAGCGGAAGTCCTAGAGTAACTAGTCCTTATGGTGAAGTAAGACACTTAGTATTTAATGGAAAAAAGAGCCCATCTTATGGAAGACCTCATGGAGGCGTGGATTACGGAGTTGCTACAGGAACTCCAGTAATGGCTGTTAAAGATGGAATAGTTCAACCCACTGGTTATGATTCTGACGGATTTGGTAATTATGTAAAAGTGCTACACGATGATGGATATACAAGTTACTACGGTCATTTATCTAGTAAAAACGTACCTGAAGGTTCTTCAATAAAAGCTGGACAAGTTGTTGGGTTAAGTGGAAATTCAGGTAACAGTACTGGTCCTCACCTACATTTTGAAGTGCGACGAGGCGAAGCTAAAGTAGACCCAGTTGGATATTTAAATGGAGCAGCTTCTTTAGATTCTAGTTCTGCTTCAAGTGTCTACGCAGCAAACTCTATAGCAGACGTTGGAGTATCAGGAACATCGTTATTTGACATGAAATCAGGAACTCCGTTGTTTGCAAAGTCACAAGGTGGGGGAGATGCTGGTGGGGGCAGCACCCACACTAACTATGGTGGAGTAGTTGTAAACATTAACGTGCCTAAAGGAACCGCAATTGACGAAAAGAAACTTGCAAGAGAAGTTAAAAACATACTCATTAACGAAGACTCTATTAGAATGGCGGTGAGTAGATAATGCCATTTCCTGTGATACCTGTTGTAATAGGAGCCGTTCGAGTAGGGATTGGAGTAGTTGCTAAACAAAGAGCAAAAAACCAATTAAAAAAAGCTTTAGTGACAACTGCTAAAGGTGCTGCTAAATCAGCTAAAGCAGCAAAACCTGGAACAAGTAAACTTACAAAAACTGCAAGCGGGTACGCTGTTGGTAGCGCTGCTTCAAAAGTACTTACAAAAAAAGCACTTGGAAGAGCAGCTACAGTAGCTACCGTAGGTACTATTGTTATTCCACCGCTAGTTGATAAAATTTCTAAAAAGGATACTAAATCAACTTCTAATGAAGTGCCGTATGGCTCTCGTCCATTTGAGGGTCGTGACAAAAGCAAAGCTGAAACTGCTAAAGATGGGGACACTACTCCGTCTCCTCAGCCAGAAGCTGACCCAAGTGAATACAAATGGAACCTGCCTCCTCACAAATGGAGTATGCCTCTAACCCCTACTCTTGTTAATAATGTCGGTGGCGGGTATAACGACTTTGGAAAACCAAATCGTTCTAGCGAAGCTTACCGTCGTGGTCGCCTATGGTGGAACTCAAGCGCAAACTTAGATATTACAGTTGGCTCTTCAGATTCAAGTAGCGACGCACAAAAAATAGCAAAACAAGCTTCTGACAATGAAAGAAAATATGGTTTCCAATTCCTATGGAATCCAGAGTCATTTTCAACAGCTGTTCAAGTACAAATGGAAACAACTCCAGATGTAAAAGATATGTTCTTATCTTTAGTAGCCGCTTTCCCAGCTACTGAAACAATTACATTTAACATTGTTTTAGATAGAACTAACGACTTTGCTTGTGCAAACGCTAAATTTGAACGACCAGGATTAAACACTTCAAACATTTATGGGGTGCCTGCTGCTCAAGTATCTCAATATAGACCCGACCAGTCTTACGACAATAAGGTTACAGAAAGAGGGCTATTAAGAAACTCAGTAAGAGAATTCTCTGAGTACTACAGTGGTAATACTTCGTTTCAAACTAGTGCTGAAGAATTAGAGGACAAGTTAATTGACCTGTTTGAAAGAGGCACTATCTCAGATGTTGAGTACTTGTACAGAGCTATTAATGGTCCTGGAACAGGTGATACTGTGTGGACTAACCGACGAGGAATACAAACAGCTGATATTGGCTTTTTAATGCCTACATTGTTAAATATTGATATTGGACCTCTTGCTTACAAGGGGTACGTCACCAGCCTAGGAGTTCAACACATGAGGTTTACCCCTGACATGATTCCTATTTCTACAAATGTATCAATATCATTAAACGTCCTTGCAACTGCAGGGCTTACAAGCAGGAAGGTATAAAAATGCCAATTAGACTAGGTTCACGGTATGAACTTTCTGTTGTTGATTTTATTTCTTTTGAACCTGATGAAGACGCATACCCAGTTGTTTTTTATGAATTTGATGAACTAGGTATTCTTACATATCAAGAATATCCATATAAACAAGGAGAACGACTAGACAATATTGCTATGAAATTTTATGGCAAGCCTGGTTTTTGGTGGATAATTATGGAAGCTAACCCTGAAATTGAAGATATACAAAATATTCCAGCTGGTACATTACTAAGGATTCCTCGTGTTTAATAGTGTAAAAGTTAGTTTTCCTACCAGCTCTGCTCAACCAGACCGTGTTCACACAGCCTATATTAAACAAGGGCTGTTTAATCATGAGTTTGCAACTATTCAATTTCGTGATTGGGGGGTAGATATATCCCGAGTTAAGCCAGGAACCCCTATAACTTTAAACATTGGAAAACGAGAGTTTGTTGGGTATGTTCATGACATTAAAGCTGATATGACTGGAGCCTCTAACTTTATTGAAGTTTCAGCAATTGGAGCTTCTTATGTTATGCGCCAAGCTAGTCAGGATGTGTTTAGGAATGTTACCGCTAGTGAGATTGCTCAAAAAATTGCCGTAGAAAACGGATTTTCTTACAAAATTGAACCTCACCCAAGAGTGTATCCTCAAATTTCTCAAGCAGGATTGACTGACTGGGAGTTTTTAAGAAAATTAGCAAAACAGTGTGGATACAGCTTAAACGTAGAAGGAACCACCTTATATTTTCAACCTCATTTAAAAGAGTTTACCGAAAACATTTCTGAAGCTTTATACTTTACTCGAGGTGAATACGGAATTAAAAGCGCTCAGCACATATACGAGTTTAACCCTGTAATTGGAGAAACTTTGTCTCACGGGTTGTCAGATAAATCTGCAACTGCAGTTACTGGAATAGACCCAAGAACTGCTGAATTAATTCAAGTTACAAAACAAAGACGCTCAACACCGACTAGAAAGAAAGCTCAAACCGAGTTATTTGATAAATACGCTACCACGGTAGTAGTAAACGATTTTCAAGTAGCTACCTATGAAGCAGAAGCTGCTGATGAAAACTCTAAATTTCCTTACAGAGCTACTGCCGTAGTTTTTGGAGATTCTAGGCTTCTTCCAGGCAAACCTGTTTACTTAGATACAGTGGGTTCATACAGCGGCTATTGGACAGTTTTGGAAACAGAACATCGGGTAGAAGAAACAGAATTAAACTACTATCTTTACACAACCTATCTTGTACTTGGCACCGATTCTTTAGGTAGTGTTAACATAGCAGGAGTACCTGCATCTCCTACTTCTTTTCAAAATAGAGTAATTAAACCTAACGTTAGACAAACTAGAGAAGCGCCAAAAAATCAATTGTTAAGCTCTTCTCCGCAAATAAAACCAACTTCTGATATTAGGTTAGTAACTTCAAAAAACAGAACTGCTCCTAACAAAAAATCTTTTGAGGTTTCTAATAATACGTGGTCTTCTAATAAAGGTAATTTAGTTGCTAAGAAAGCAGAGCCCAGAAGGTCTCCAACTGTGATTTCAAAGATATCGAGGGCTATATGAGCGACCTACATTACGGAATCTATAGGGGCATTTGTAAAGAAAACGAAGACCCAGAGAACTACAAACGTATTAAACTACTGGTGCCACAAGTTTTGGGAAGCGCTTTAAGCGAATGGGCATGGCCATGTCTACCTGTAACCTCTAACTCAAACCACCCTGACCATCAAGAACACACAGCGGCGCAGATTGCAGCACTGCTAACTACAACACCTGTGTCAGTTACAGACTCACGAGGGGACACAGAAACAGTCCCAGCTTTAACGGTTGTGGCTAAAGCAGGTGCAGGTACCTTAAAGCACCCTAAAAAAACAGATGCCGATACTGACGAACTTTGGAACGACGAACAAGAGACAAACACCACCGCAGAGCATTCTCCACATAGACTAGTTCCAAGGATTGACCAAGGGGTGTGGGTAATGTTTGAAGGCGGAGATTCTAATTTCCCAGTTTGGATAGGGGTATATTAATGGCAAGTTCAGCAATATCATTACCATTTTCTTTTAACTCTTTTGGAGAACTTTCGTACTCCACTGACCAAAAAAAGATTTGGCAGGACAGGGTTCTTTTAGTACTTATGACTAGATTTGGCGAAAGAGTAATGCGCCCTAACTACGGCAGCTTAGTAAATCAAACCGTTTTTGAAAACGAAACCCTAGCTATAGAGAAGGCAGAAACCACAATTAGGGAAGCCTTTAGCAAATGGCTGGCAACATTAGAGCTAACTTCTATGAAACCTGTGTTTGACGCTGTGCAAGGTTCCCTAGAGGTCAGCGTTTTTTATCGACTTCCTACTGGGGAGGAGGATACAGTGAAGCTAAAAACCGCTATCCTTAGTTCTTCAGGTGATTTAATTCAGGAGATAACCAATGGCTGAAAACGCTTCCTCTTCATATATCCCACAGGTGGATTACACCTCTAGGGATTATGAGACCATTCGTGAAGACCTTCTTAATCTAATCCCTAATTATGCCCCTAATTGGACTAACAGAGACCCTTCAGATTTTGGAGTTACTCTGGTTGAACTATTTTCCTATATGGGAGATTTATTAAATTTTTATATTGACAGGGCTGCTAATGAAGGGTTCTTAGCTACCGCTAGCCAAAGAGACAGCATTCTTAGAATTGCCTCTATGCTCAACTACACCCCAACTGAGAGCACCCCAGCTACCGTAGAACTAACGTTCTCTAACTCTAGTGCTACAAATAAAACAGTACCCGCTGGGACTCAAATTGCTACATCTGTAACAGTAAATGGAGTCACTACTCAAGTAGTTTTTGAAACAGACGACGCGGTTGTTGTACCCGCTAAAGTTGGAGCCGTCAACGGAGTTGCTACAGTAGACGCTACTCAAGGCAAAACATTTACTGAACTACTTGGAACGTCAAACGGAACACCTAATCAAATATTTAAATTGTCTCAAGAATCTACTATCACAGACAGCATTGAAATTACTGTAAATGGGGTTTCTTATACCTACAGCCCATTTTTAATTGACAATAACCTGTTTGACCCTGTGTTTACTACTTTCTCAGATTCTGAAGGATATACCTACGTTCAATTTGGTGATGGTATTGGTGGTCGTATACCTCCCTCAGCTGGAACTATTAACGCAACATACCGAGTAGGCCTTGGTTCTGCTGGAAACGTTCCTATAAATAAACTGACTTTCTTTTTAACAAACCCTCAATCTGGAGTAACTGTTAACAACCAGGAAGCAGCGTCTGGAGGCTCAGACCCAGAAACAACGGATTCCATTAGAACTAACGCTCCTTTAGCATTAAAAGGTTTAAACAGAGCGGTATCTCTTCAAGATTACGCTTCCCTAGCTCTTCAACTTCCTGGAGTAGCTAAATCAATTGCAGAAGCTAATGTGTATTCAAGCATTTTGCTATTTATAAAACCATTTGGAGACCGTGGTTCTGTAACAACAGGGGGAGTTACTTCAACAACACCAATTTTTGATAATCTAGTTACAGAACTTTCTGCTTATTTTGCAGAAAAAGCCGCTCCTGGAACCGAAATCACGTATTTCCCTCCAGCGTACGTGCCTGTTGACCTAGAAGTCACTATTAATTTGTTGCCTCAATACAAGCAAAGCATTGTTCAAAACCAAGCTCTTTCAGCAATAAGAGAGTTATTTAATGTAGACAACGTGTTCTTTGCAGACACAATTCCTCTTCAATATGTGATGAGCGCACTAAACGCTGTAACAGGTATTGACTACGCTACAGTAGAGATTCTTCGTAGAACAGACGCAAAACAGCAGTTTAATGTGTCCAATTTTGCTTTAGCATCAAACGTAGCAACCATTACAACTTCTGCTGCACACAACTTTACAGTTGGTCAAAAAGTAAGAATTGCCGATGTAGTAAACGCTAACTTTAATGGGGTGTTTACAGTATTAACTGTTCCTTCTTCTACAACGTTCACATACGCTAAAACATATTCAGGAACTATCTCTAGCACAGCAGCTTCTGCTGGTACTGCCCTAGCGTTAGTTGTAGACACTGTTGTATGCGCAGTAAATGAACTTCCAGAAGAAGGAACATTCACAGTAAATGTATCTGGTGGACTTAGCTAAGGAGAAAAATGGCAGCCGTATACCCAGGGTCGATTAGAAACTTTACTACAAAAGCAAACACTGTAGATACTATCGATGCGTCCCACCCAAACCTACTTCAAGAAGAAGTAACAGCAATTGAAAGCGTACTTGGTATAAATCCAAACCTTTCAACTACTGGCTCAGGAGCATATACAAACGTTGCTACCTCTTGGGCAACCGTATCTTCTAGACTTGCAAATATAGAAAACGGAATTACTGGGGACGTGCACACTCAGTACTTAAAACTATCTGGTGGCGGTATTGTGTTAAGTACAAGTGCTTCAAGCGTACCTCTTGTTGTTAGAGGAGCGGCAAGTCAAAGCGCAAACCTACAAGAGTGGAGAAACTCTTCTGGAACAGTTGTAGCTTCTGTATCTCCAAACGGAGCAGTGTTTGCTGCAAACGTTGCTGAAGCAACAGACAATCTGTCTGTAGTAGCTTGGGTATTTGGGTAGTACTAAATGGCTATTTATGGCGTTGATTTTTACGGAATCTCTTTCTATGGTGCTAACACTCTAGTAGATTTTGACGCATCTCCCTTTTTAGCCACATCTACAGACTATAACGAAATCGAATTAAGATGGACTGAGCCTTCTGGTTCTTGGAGCACATTGCGTTTACTAAGAAACCCATTTGGTTTTCCAATGACACCTGATGATGGAGATTTACTAGTAGAAGCTATTCCTGCAGACGACGTAACGTTTTATTTAGACCGAGGTCAGGTTCCTTCAAACTCCGGTTTAATTCCAGGTCACACTTATTATTATTCAATATTTGTAAAAGAAACTGTACAGAACACTTGGGTTAAAGCTGGAGAAGCTATTGGAGTCTCGGTAAAAAATTACGGAACTAAAGAACAATTATATGACTACCTTCCAGCAATTTTTAAAATAAAGAACACGTTCTCTGCATCTGATAATGATGACTCTATAAACGATGACCTGTACAATTTTTTAAGTATTTTTGCTATTGAACACGATTTATTTAAAACTTCAGCTCAAAACGTAAGCGAAAGATACGACATTCTTAACTTAGACGGTCGTTTAGTCCCTCCAATGCTAAATCAATTTGGATTAAAATACGAACCTTACGTAGGGCTTCAACAAGCACGAATTCTTCTTAGAAACGCCGTTAAAATTTATTCAGAAAAGGGTTCTGTTCAAGGCCTAAAAACTTATGTGACTGCTTTTTCTGGGTATAACTGCAGAATTAACCCAATAACTAACTACATGCTAGATGTTAATTCGTCTTCATTTAAGGAGTCAACAGGTTTTTGGAGAAGCGTATCTAACGCTACATTAGCTCAAGGAACTTTAGAAAGTGAAACTCCGTCTATAGCACCTTATAGCGAAGTTACCTCCCCATCTAATTACCCAAATGGTCAAGCTGGCTTTTTAAAAGTAACAGCTAATAGCGCAGCAGATGTTGAAATTGCTTGCGGAATATTAGATGTAAGAACTTTAGGAATACCTGTTCAAAGCGGAAAGTCATACACTTTATCTGCATATAGCAGAGCAAAGACTACTGCAAGAAACGTTGTTCTTGACATTAGATGGTATGACGCAAATGAAACTTTGTTAGGAACTGCTGGTGAATCCGGTGGGTTAAACACTACAGGAAGCTGGACTAGGCCCGCGTTTTCTACATCTTCTGCTCCAACAAACGCTAAATTTGCTGTTCCTTATATAAGAATTGAAGGATGTGCTAACGGAGAAGTTCATTATATTGACGCCGTTCAATTTGAAAACTCCGCTGAACCTACTAATTTTGTTGATGCTAGAAGAACGGATATCGTTCTAATATCAAATAGGGTTAACTTAATATCTAATCCAAGTTTTGAAGTAAACACTAGCGGATGGATGTGTAGTACCTCTAATGCAACGTTAAGCACTTCAGCAACTGGAGCTTTAGACTTTAGCACCACATCGCTTACGGCAACCCCCACCAGTTCTGGAACGGTTACCATAGAAACTGATTCATTTGCTCATAATGTTGTAGCAGGTTCTGAATATTCTTTAAGTTTTTATGCAAAAAGAACGGGAACAGCCACTACAGCAACAGCTAACATATCTTGGTACACCGAGGGTGGAGCCTTTATCTCTACTAGTTCTGGAACTTCTACTAATTTAAATACTGCTTTTGGACGAGTTTCAGTAACTGCAACAGCTCCTAACAATGCCGTACACGCAAAAGTTAGTGTTTCTTGGACAGGTGGAACTGGAAACGTATTGTTTGTTGACGCAGTGCTATTTGAAAGAGCATCTTATGTAGGTCCGTACTTTGATGGCGCAGGGGGTTATCAACAAACTAGTGATTTAGTTTGGGAAGGTACTCCAGGATTGTCTAGAAGTCACTATTATAAAAACAGAGCTTTAGTACAAAACAGGCTTGCCGCGACTGTTGGAGAGTTTATAACTCACGGAACTCCTTGGGCTATATTCGTGGCGCAACCAGACTAGCCCTTTTTGTAAGAGTTGTGTATGCTGGCATCTCCGTCAAGGAGGTACCAAATGAGACGAGTAACCATAGCGGTTATAGGAAATGGCAAAACTTCAAGAGCAAACGTAGAAGCTTTACTAAACGACACTATTGAGTCGTTTGACGAAACCTACATAGCTTTAATCTACGATAAAACCCCTTCCGAGGGTGTTGTGTGGTCTAAACAATACGCTGATAGTAAAAACTTATCTTATAAAGAGTATTCGGATTTAAATTTTTCTAGTTTTGTTACGGACAATAAAGACAGGGAAACAAAGTTTTTTATACTTTGGGATGACGAAGATTTTGAATGCGTTGAAGCAATTAGGTGTTCTCAAGAAAACAGCATAATGTCTTTTGATTTAACTAACGGTCTAGTTGCCATAAAGCCAATAACTACAGACATAAAACCTAGACCTGTTGTAGCAGCTATGCCAGAGGTTGAGACTAAGGTTAACCCTATTGAAGTAAAAAAAGACGCTAAGTACAAATCAAGCTTTTTAAAAATTGAAGAGGACGAAGAGGAAGACTACGACGAGGAAGATGATGACGAAGAGGAATATGAGTCCTCAGACATAATATTAGAGGCTGTTGAAGAGATAGCTAAAATATTTGCAGTTGCTATAGCAAGCGCTATCAAAGAGGCTATGGAAAAAGGCCCCGATGAGTCTAAGTAGAGACGCTCGGTACGCATTAAACCTTTTTGTATCCAACCCTGATTTACGGGTTAATTCAGAAACCCTTCGTACTCTTATGGGCATAGGAAGACCAAAAAGTCGTAAATTAATTATAGAGCTGGAGTCTGCTGGCTACATAATTAGGTTAACTAACACGGCGTTTGGAACAGCACTACGTATTTCACCGAAGGTACAGGTTTCTGTACTCTCGGATACGCTATATAGCGATATAGCCCTTAGCCCTATTTCTAATAGCTTAAAAGCTGATATCTCATATATAGCTACAAATAAATTCTTTGACGAAGTCAAAGAGGACGGGGGAAGCATGAATGATGAGATGTATCGAAGCCTATTTGGCTCAAAGTCCACAAGTGACTTCGAAACCGACCAAAACGCTAAGATGGATAAACGTAAGCGTCATCGAGATAGCGTAGAGGTTGCTAAGTGGAATTCTAAAGATGTGGCTTATGAGTTTGCCGACCGCATGATGGACCTGTGGAATATTCCCCCATTCCGCGTTACTCAGTCCCGTTTTGTTATGGCTCTTGCAGGTATGCGTAAGAAATTTCAAACTAACGGCGCTATAGAGGTTGCCATGATTGATATTTTTTTCAGTTCAATCCAGCATGACAAATATAAAGATGGGAATCATCTTTGGCGTTCTTTCATTCGGATAGCTCCTTCCATTGTTGAGCAGGCTCGAATATCTGTAACTACACCAGAACAGAGAGAGACTGCTATTGTTGAGGCCAAGGCTCAGGCAGCCAAAAAACTGGCTCTATTTGATGACGAGGACTAATGTTCAGTTTAGATAAGTTACCTATCCGTAGACGGACTTGGATACAGATTGCATCCCTTCCAAAGGCCAGAATTGGCTGGGAGCTGACCGATTGTAGGGACGTACCTACCGAGGCTCTTGATAGCCTCTCTAAATGGCTCACAGGGCTTTACAAGGGCAACGTAGTGTCAGCCGTAGGACGCCAAACTTGCGGTCTTGGCCTACTTCTTTACGGGCTGCCCGGTAGAGGCAAGACGACCGTTGCGGTTACCCTCCTACAGGAGATTATGCGAACGGCTACCCCTGAGGCTTTAAAGATGGGTGAGGGTAAAACTTTGGTCCGCCCTTGTTACTTCATAACCTTTAACTCCCTCTTAGATTTGAAGGGCGCTTTGATGGATGAGCAAACTGAGTCTGACAAGCTTTTGTACGACGGTATCTTGGGAGAGAGTTTAGATGATGCCTACAACGTAAGAGTTTTGGTTTTAGATGATGTAGGAAAAGAACATGCAAGTTTGTCTGGTTGGCAAAAGAGTATGCTTCACCACGTTCTTAGGACTCGGTACAACAACGGACTTCCCACTATAGTTACCACCAATGTGGAGTTAAAAAATTGGTCGGGACTTTACGGAGAAGCAACAGAGTCTTTTGCAAATGAAGCTTTTATGTATTTAAACATGGATAACATAAGCGACTTGAGGAGGTAGTTATGGAGTTAAATGGTTTGCCAGTACTTGTAGCAGATGATGATTTTATTGAACATCTTTATGAACAAGGTTACGAAGGCACTATTGATGTAGCAGAATTAGATTTTGAGTACAAACAGTGGGCAAAGGAAAACGTCAATGGGTAAAAAAGATTTAAGAGATTACGGCTACCTAACTGCTGACGAATTTGTAGACATAGTTACACCAGGTCTTAGAAATTATTTAAAGCACAATTGGGGCTCAGACAAAGATTCTTTGTACCATCCAGAGGATTTGTTCTCTACCGCTTCTATCTATTTTGACGTAGCTCTAAATGTTGTTGGTCATTTTGGAATTCAAGGCAAGCGTGAGTGAATATAAATTAATTCAAGTTTTTTTAAGTCAAAGCTCGACAAATCCAGGACCAGGGATTTTTGAAGTAAGTGGAGATGACGAACAAAACTTGAGGTGCACCTGCCCAGGGTTTAGCATTAAGGGGACATGCAAACATACTAAGTATGTTGCGTTAGCCATTGTTGAAAACGAAGGGGTGTATCCAATTGAGGTATCGACAAAAGCTTCTCTTGCAGAAACAGAGTTAGCAAGACAAGACCCAGAGAAATTTAGAGAGTTTCTTTTAAAGTACGGAAAGATAAAGGTGTTCTAATGGAGAAGGGTGATATTAGTAATTCTCTTCCTCCTCGCATCTTAGTTACTTTTGATGTGATAGTGGACGAGTACGTCGACAAACGTAAAATCCTTAATATCATTCCTGTTAATAAAACAAAAACCCATTACAATCGTTTAGTTTTAAGTCATCTGTATTCCGTTACTCTAAAGCGCGGTTGGACCCTAGAGCTGGTAAGTTTTAAACATGACGAAGAGGAGTTGGTAGAGGTGATGCAGAACTTAGACCAGTACGCTACTAATCCTTTTAGGTATGCAACTCCTTACAAGTCAGTAGACAAGTTAGTAGATGACCTGCCATATAGAGCAGAGGTTGCGGGTGTAGTGGACCTTCCTAATCGCTTAATGCGTTATGGAAGCTGGGGATTGGATTTCCCTAACCTATGACAAATGAAGCAAAATTAATAAGCGCTGCAATTCAGACTAGAGACTTATCCGCTCTATTTGAACGAGGCGTAACAGACTCTTGGTTCCCAGACCAAGACGACCGACGTATTTGGGTTTTTCTTCGTTCACATTTTTCAAAGTATGGTGAGTGCCCAAGCTTAGAAGTTGTATCTGAAAACTTCCCTACGTATCAAATATTAAACCTGTCCGACTCGATGGACTTTTTGTTAGACGATTTAATTTCAAAGCGTCGTAAAGTTGCCACTAGTTCTATGTTGCGTGAAGCAATTCAAGCAATTGAAAAAGAGCAAGACCACGAAGCAGCTCTTATTGCTCTTCAAAGAGGTATGGTTAAGATTGAAGAGGCTGGGCTTAGCACCAGCACAGACGTCAACTTGGTTAAGACTACAGAGACTCGTTGGGACGAGTATCAACAGTTAAAGGCAAACCCAGGATTGTTGGGGTATGCAACTGGATTTCCTACAATTGATGCGGTTACCAGCGGATTACAAAATGGTCAGTTAATTGTTTTGGTTGCGCCTCCTAAAACAGGTAAGTCAACTCTTGCTTTGCAGATGGCTAGAAACATTCACAAAGACGGCGCAGTTCCACTATTTCAATCTTTTGAAATGTCTAACACAGAACAACAAAAACGTTACGATGCTATGAGAGCTATGGTTTCTCATCATCGCCTTATTACGGGTTCCCTTACAGATGAAGAAGAGGCTAGATACAGAGCTTCTCTAACCGCTATGGCTGCAGACCCTCATAACTTTTGGTTAACTGATGCAGCTGGCGGGCAAACTGTCGCAGCGGTAGCAAGTAAGATTCAAACTATTCAACCAGACGTTATTTTTATTGATGGTGTGTATTTGATGATTGATGAACAAAGTGGTGAAGCAAACACCCCTCTAGCTCTTACTAACATTACTCGTTCCCTAAAACGACTAGCACAAAGAGTAGATAAGCCAATAGTTGTTTCTACTCAAGTACTTCAATGGAAGATGCGTAAGGGAAAGGTAACAACAGACTCTATTGGTTACTCCTCTTCCTTTTTCCAAGACGCAGATGTATTGTTTGGTTTGGAACGAGAAGATGACACCGTAGACGACACTAGAATCCTTAAAGTATTGGCTGCTCGTAACTCAGGCCCTACAGAGACTTCTTTGCTTTGGGATTGGAATACGGGTCAGTTTAGAGAGTTGTCTGGAGATGACCTATGAGATTAGAAGAAATGGAGACAGTCCTATCTAGATTAGGGCTTGAAGTTGTTTCTGTAAGAGGTAGTGAAATTCAGTCCTATTGTCCTGGCCATAAAACTATTAAAGGAAAAGAAGATAGCAATCCTTCATGGTACATAAACGCTGACACAGGGGCGCATATTTGTTTTAGTTGCGGATACAAAGGAAGTTTGATGTCTTTAATTTGTGACGTTAAACAGGTTGATTACGCAGACGCTAAAGATTGGTTTTATTTAGAAAACGAAGATTTATCTTTAGTTATGGAAAGAGCAGAGAAAAAAGAAGAACCTGTATTTAAAGAAGTTGTAGAGATATCAGAAGCTCGTTTAGCTTTGTTCACTGACCCTCCTGCTGAAGCGCTCGCCGCTCGCGGTTTCAAGTTAGAGTCAGCTAGAGAACATGAAGTGTTGTGGGACCCCAAACATAACAACTGGATTACGCCCATACGTAATCCTTTTACCAACAAACTCATGGGGTGGCAGGAGAAAGGTTATGTCAAACGTTACTTCAAGAATTACCCTACGGGAGTGGAAAAAAGCAAAGCTCTTTTTGGCTTTCGCAGGTACGATGGTGGCAGGCTTATTGTTGTTGAGTCTCCTCTAGACGTAGTTAGATTATCTTCAGTTGGCGTTTCTGGTGGGGTCGCTACATTTGGTTCTTTAGTTTCTAAGGAACAAATCAGCCTCATCAGGAGCGCTGACCAGATTGTTTTTGCTTTTGATAATGATGACGCTGGAAAACTTGCTGCTCAAAAAATGCTTGACTTGACTGTGTCTTTAAGTTTTGAAGCTTGGTTTTTTAACTATTCCGCTACAACTATGAAAGATGTAGGCGGTATGAGTAAGGCAGAGATACTTACTGGATTAGAAACTGCAAAGCATTGTCTTCACGGACTTAAGGCAATCGTATGACTTTTAAAGGAACTCTACTACCGTATCAACCAGAAGCAGTTGACCGAATGTGCGAGCGCAAAAAAATGCTTGTTGCGTACGACTTAGGTTTAGGCAAAACTATTATGACTATTGCTGCCTTAGAACGTTTAATGGATGAAGGAAAGGTAACTGAGCCTGGAATTATAGTTTGTTTATCAAGTATTAAATATCAATGGGCTAACCAAATTAAAAAATTTACAGAAGGAACGTCCACGGCTATTGTCATTGACGGAACACCAAAACAAAGAGAAGCTCAGTACAACAAAGTTTATCGTTGGAAAGACACAAAAATAGATTACGTAATACTGAACTACGAACAAGTAGTTAATGATTGGAAGTTTATTCAAAAGCTACCAAAAGGATTTGTTGTTTTAGACGAAGCTACCGCTATTAAGTCTTTTAGGTCTAAACGTTCTAAAGCTGTAAAAAAACTGTCAGATGCTCCGTATAGGTTTGCTTTAACTGGAACTCCTATTGAAAACGGAAAACCAGAGGAACTATTTAGCATTATGCAGTTTGTCGACCAGTCAGTCTTAGGTAGGTTTGACATATTTGATACTGCGTTTATCGTAAGAAACTCCTGGGGCGGGGTTGATAGGTACAGAAACCTAAACACTTTACATGAACGACTTAAAGAAGCATGCGTTAGAAAATCTCAAAAAGACGCAGATGTTGCTCCTTACTTGCCAGATGCTTTATACAAAGAGCCTCTTCAAGTGATACTAGATAGAAAGTCTGCAAAACTGTATTCCAGAATTTTGTCTGATTTACTCATAGACCTAGACGATGCTCAAACTTTATTTGGTGCTAATTTTAACCTTCTTGCTCATTACGGCTATGAAAGTCAATGGAATCAGGGAGACGAACTTCGTGGCAAAATTATGTCTAAAATTGGTTGTTTAAAGATGCTGTGTTGTTCTCCAAATTTAATTAAATCAAGCGCTGATAAGTTTAGATTAGCTAAGGGAGAAGGCTCCGCCTACGCAGCTCAATTAGATGATGAGGGTCTTTTAGAGTCAATGCCAGAAACCAAGCTTGACATGTTGGTGGCCTACTCTAAAGATTTTTTAGAACAAGATGAGTCTAATAAACTTGTTATCTTTTGTACTTACGTAGAGATGCTTGACAAGATTATTGATAGGCTTGGGCCTGATATATGCAGAGTCTACTCTGGACAGATAGACTCTAAAACTAAAGAGGAACACAAAGTTGAATTTAATACTTCTCCTAATGTTAGGGTTCTTGTTAGCTCTGACGCTGGGGGTTATGGCGTTGACTTACCATCTGCTAATCTTCTTATCAACTACGACCTTCCCTGGTCGTCTGGCCTGGCTACTCAAAGAAACGGACGAATCAACAGAGCGTCTTCAGAATGGTCCACAATCGTCATACAAGACATTCTTGTAAGCGGGTCTATAGAAGTCAGGCAGTATGAAGCCCTACAACAGAAGAACGCTGTAGCTTCGGCTGTTTTGGACGGAACAGGTATAAACGATAAAGGTGGAGTTGACCTGACAATTAGCAGCCTTAAAAAGTTTTTACTAGATAGTTCGGTGTAGAGTACTCCTATGCCAACCTACGAATTTCGCTGTGAAGAGTGTGAAACCTACGGCACTGGAGAGTTTTCTATTCACGAAGATGCTCAAATGAGATGCCCTAGATGTCAGGTTTTAATGCCTAAAATCTACTCAGCTCCTGGTTTAATATTTAAAGGAAGCGGTTGGGGCGGAAAATAGGGTTTTATACCTGTTAAAATAGTTTAATGCCAAATGCACCTAAGACTCCAACGCGTACTATCCGCGTATCTGACGAGCTGTGGACAGCTGTTCAGAAGAAAGCTGCCCTAGAAGAGGTCACAGTCACCAGCGTCATTATTGAAGCTTTGAATAATTACGTATCTGGGGTTGACAAGGGGTAACTACCTGATTAAGTTTGTACCAACCTAATAGGAGGTACAAATGCCAGACAATAGTGTAGATGCTCTGCTTGATGAGCAGTTAGAAATCGTAAAAGGTGAAGTACGTCAGTACGTAGCTCTTAAAGACCAAATAGACTCCCTAAATAAAAGAAAAGACGACATTAAAGGTCGTATCTTTGCTGTTGCAGAAAACTATGGGGAGCCTACAGATAAAGGCCATATTGTTTTTCCAATTAATGAGGAAACAACGGGTACTAAGTCTATTGTTAAACAACGTCGTGCTTCTAAAGTTTTTAATGAAGAAAGAGCAGACACGGTTCTTACATCTAAATCTTTAAAAGAACGTTGTGTTAAAACTGTAGAAGTTCTAGATGAAGACGCAATTATGGCTGCATACTATGAAGGGCTATTGACCGATTCTGACATTGATTCAATGTTTCCAGAGAAGGTTACTTGGGCTTTGATTTTGGAGAAGTAAATTGCCTAATGACTTTATTGAAGAGACCTTTGGCGAATTAGACGCTTTCTATCCAGGAAGCAAACGCAAACGTCGTAAACCCGTCCCAGAAAAACCTACGGTAGAAGTTGTGCCTTGGGAAGACGAGTACTTTGAAAAGTTCATAAACGGACAAAAAGTAAAACTATATACATTAGGGTCTTTAGCTAAAGCTATAAACCGCTCACCTAAAACCTTGCGTAAATGGATGGAACAAGGTAAGTTTCCACAATCACCTTACCGAATGCCAGATACTGTAGGTAAAAATGGAAAAACCTACGTTGGTAGAAGGCTATACAGTAAAGCGATGGTGGATGCCGTGGTAAAAATATTTGCCTCGGCTGGACTGCTACACGCGGATAGAGTAGAATTATCTACGCACCGGAATCTTGCAGACAAGATAACCGAGGTGTGGAATGAAATCCGCACAACCGAAACTAACTAAGGAGAAATGCCAAATGGCTATTCAACAAACTGCCCCAGATGCCAATGCGTATGTGGCTGATGAATCAATCGATGAGCGTCCTGCTCAATCAACTACCAAGTCCTCTTCTGATGACGTTGTTCTATCAGGATGGGATGCTGCTGAAAAACTAACTACTGCTATGGGAGATTTTCCTGTAGAGACACGTTTGATTGAAAACGAATTTCAAGTTTTCAAGTTCTTGGACCAAGACGGTCCCTTTGCTATCTATAAGCAACACTTCCTTAATCAAAAGACTTCAGGAAAACGTTCATACGTTTCTCTTGGAGCCAACGACCCATTGTGTGTAAAGCTTGGAAGTAAACCAGAAAACAAGAGAGCATTCTCTGTTGTTAATTTTAGTGCTGAAGAAGGACCTCAGCGTCAAATGTTAATTGCAGGTTCTCGTTTGTATCAAGCTCTACATGCTGCTCACTTCTCACCTCAAGGACCTCTTACAAAAGGTTACTGGGCGATTTCTCGCACAGGAAAGATGGCTGCAACTGTTTACACCATCACCCCTATTAAAGAGCGTGACTTGGAAGAAGACTGGAAGATTAATCCAGAAACTGCTGCTGCGGTTGTTGAAAACACACAACCATACACTGCTGATGCAATTCGTAAACCAACTTGGGAAGAGTTGGACGAAATTGCTAATTCACTTCTTTAAAAACTAAATCACTTTAACAATTAATGGCAGGGTGGGACGTGCCCTACCCTGCTATTAAAAAAGGAACCCACAATATGAACATTATTACCACTACAGAAGCTTTATCAGAAATGGTTAGTCATTACTTAACTCAAGATGCTTTTGCTTTTGACGTGGAAACTGTGGGACCACAAAGAGGTTTAACTCCAGTAAATGAAGTTCTTTGGATTACTTTTGCAACGCATGGTCGTTGTGATGTTATTCCTATGGGACATCCAAATGGAGAGTTTATAGAAGAGGTGTTTCCTCTTACGGGACAAGGAGAGATTAGGAAACAGCAAGGTTTGGCGCTACGGCTTAGCGACTATTCAAGAGATAGTAAGAAGGCCACCAAAATATTTGGACCAGCGCCAGACCAGCTGTTTCCTAACGAAGTATTTTCTGCTTTAGAACCTTTGTTATTTGATAATAGTAAATTAACTATAGGTCACAATTTAATTTTTGATTTAACTTCTATTGCTAAATACTACAAAGGACGAATTCCAGAACCAGCGTATTTTGACACAATGGTTGCGTCTTTTATTGTAGACAACCGCAATAAGAACAAATGTGGATTGGACGACTGTTTAAAACGTGAGTTTAACTATGAGATGGTCAAAGGGGTAGGAAAAGAAGTAGAGAACTATTCTTTTGAAGAAGTTGCTAAGTACGCTTATTTAGATGCTAAGTACACGTTTTTACTTTGGAAAACCTTACAGCCAAGGCTTGAGGCCGCTGATTTAACTAAAGTATTTTCTTTAGAAATGGATGTGCTTAGAGTTCTTTGTGATATGAAACTTACAGGTGCTGTAATTGACGTAGAAGCCCTGTCTTCTTTACACACGTCGTTAGAAGCAGATTTAGAAAAAACTAAAGCTTCTATTTGGAAAGCTGCGTCTAGAGAATTCAACATAAATTCTAATCAAGAAAAACAACATATTTTGTACGGGTCTAAAGACGAAGGAGGTAGAGGTTTAAAGCCTAAGGTTCTTACACTAAAAGGAGAAGAAGCAGCTAAGGCTGGCAAAGAGTTGTCTATTGAGCATTATTCTGTATCAGCAGAGGCTTTAGAACCTTATAGAGACAAAGACACACTAGTAACGTTATTACTAGAGTATTCTGATTTAAACAAGCTTTTGACTACTTATGTAACCCCGTACTTGGGTGGCGATGTAGTACGTACGGTTTCAGGAAAATCTAAAATAGAACATAAAGAAAGTCTTTTAATAAACGGAAAGCTCCATTGTGATTTTATTCAACACGGAGCAGAGACAGGCCGTTTCTCCAGCAGAAACCCTAATCTACAAAATGTTCCAGCCCCTCACACACCAAATGGAAAAGCTATTAGAAACTTGTTTGTTGCCCCAGAAGGACATTCTCTAGTAGTTGCTGATTATTCTCAGATTGAACCTAGAGTTATTGCTTCGTTTAGTGAAGACCCAATTATGATGAAAAACTACCTAGAGGGTGGAGACATCTACACAACCGTTGGTGACACTATGGGGGTAGATAGAAAAGCAGGTAAGGTTTTAGTTCTTTCTATGGCTTATGGAGTAGGTCCTGACAAGATTGCTAAGTCTATTGGATGTTCTGTAGCAGCAGCAAGAGATTTGCTTAACAAATTTGCTGAGAGGTTTAAGACTGTGGCAAGTTACAGGTCTAAAGTTTTAGGAGCTACTAGACGAGGTAGGCCTCCTTATGTGACCACCATAACGGGTCGACGCAGGTATTTGCCAGAGATATTTTCTAAGGACCCAGGTGTTAGAGCTGGCGCAGAACGTCAGGCTTTTAATACTAGAATACAAGGAAGTGCCGCAGATATTATTAAAATAGCTATGGTGCGGGCTCATACAATGCTACCAAAACAAGCTAAGATTACGCTTACCGTCCACGACGAGCTGGTGGTAACAACCCCAGACAACTTAGTAGACGAAACAGTTTCTAAACTAAGAGAGGCCATGGAGGGGATTAATGTGTTAAAAGTTCCATTGATTGCAGATATTACTGTAGCTAAAAGGTGGGGAGACGCTAAGTGAAATTTCCATTTTTTAACAGGTTTTCTGAAGACAAGGAACCAGACTGGGTAGTTACTAGAGATTCAGTTCCTTTGTCTACATTAGCTAGATGGTACATATACGACATGGGTATTGAAGAGCCAAATAAATTTGGCGGTAAGGTGTTTAACTTAAATCCCATTAGTAACGAGGGTAAAGAAAAAGAAGAAGAAGACAGTGCCAATAGAATGAGTTTTGTTGTTCCTATACTTCCTTTTTTAAGTGTTATGGCAGAATTAAACGCAAAAGCTATCGCTGCAGTTCAAAAAGCTGACATGATAAAGCACGGTATGCCAGAGGACGAAGTAGACACTGGTCTTGTTGAAACAACCCAGTTTTATCAAAACATAGGGTTTGCTGCATTAATATCAAGTTACGCTGCTGCTGCCGAGTTGGGTTTAATTGATATATCTGGTACATTTACAGACATAGACGAAATGGATAACAAATGAGCGATTGGTGGTCAAAAAAATTAGGAACGAATACAAATCCTCAAAGTACACCGTATATACCTCAAAATACTCCTCCTGTTGTACAACCCGCTCCACAGACACATACCCAATCTGGAAATCGTCTGCCAGAAAGCGCGATGACCAGTTCAAGATGTCCACACTGTGGGAGTGGAAACTACGGCAAGTCAAGTCCTGATACTAGAGCAAGATGTTATGACTGTGGTTATCCAATACAGCAGTCTGGAACTGGAACTCCAGGAGTTAGATTGCCAAGCACAGGAGCCGCTGAACCTACTAAACAAATAGATACATCAAATAATTTTAATCCAACAACTATCATTGGTAAGATTGAATAATGAGTTTTAATAAAGTATTAGCGTTAATTAATAAAAAATACGGAGACGGAACAATTGTAGTTGCGTCCGATGTAATTCCGAGTACACGAGTTACTTCAGGTTCACTTGCTTTAGATGTAATTTTAGGTGGCGGTTGGCCTACAAATCAATGGCATGAAATTGTTGGTGAAGCCAGTAATGGAAAAACAGCATTAGCTCTTAAAACTATTGCTGCTAATCAAAAGAAAGACCCTAGTTTTACTGCTGTGTGGGTAGCAGCAGAGCAATGGGTTCCCGAATATGCAGAAATGTGCGGAGTAGACCTGTCTAGAGTTCACGTTTTAACAACTAACGTAATGGAAGTTGCTTTAACTGCTGTCTTAGATTTAGTAGAGACAAAGGAGATAGATTGTGTGGTCATTGATTCGTTGGCAGCTTTGGTTCCTGCTGCTGAGGACGAAAAAGAACTTGAAGAGTTTACTGTCGGCCGTGCTGCGTCGTTAATGGCTAAGTTTTTTAGAAAGATGGAAAAAGCTGGTAGTCGCAGTCTTATTAACGAAGAGCGCCCTTTTGTTGGGTTAATTATTAATCAATACCGTATGAAGATAGGGGTTACTTACGGAGACCCTCGCACCACTCCTGGAGGAGAGGCTAAGAATTACTTTTTCTTTACACGTGTAGAGGTTAAACGAGATGACTGGGTTGAAGTGGGAACCGGTCAAGAAAAACGTCGTATTGGTCAGACTATTAAGTTTCAAACAAAAAAGAACAAATCTGCCCCACCGTCTCAATCAGCTTTTGTAGATTTCTATTTTGCTGATGGTGGCGCAGTTCCTAAAGGCAATTACGATTTTGCTAAAGAAATTGTGGCTATTGGTTATTTATACAAAATTATTAAAAGAGCTGGGGCGTACTACAGATATGCTGGTCGTCAATGGCAGGGTGCAGACGCTTTGTTATCCTCTTTAAGAGAAGAAATAGACTTAAAAGAAGAGTTAGAAAGAGAAGTTTTGGACATTGTTAAAAACAAAGGCACTTTAGGTTCTGACCCGACTGTTGAACCTGATGAAGAGTGAGGGTCAAAAACAGTCTCTAAAGCATGAAAAGAGATTAGCTAAAAAAGTTGGAGGTGGCAGAAACGCTGGTTCTGGAGCTTTTTGGCAACGTAAAGGTGACGTCAGGTCTAAGGACCTTTTAATAGAGCATAAATGGACAGGTAAACAGTCTTTTACAATGAAAGCCGACGTCCTTGAAAAAATTGTTACCGAGGCTATATTAGACAGCAGAACGCCTGTACTAGGTTTCAGTTTAAACAAAGAGAACTACGTGGTTCTATTAGAGGACGACTTTCTGCAGATTCGAGATACTCTGCTAAACATGATAGACTTGGAGCGAGAACACACGGAAGAGGAGTAGCCCTATATAAGGAGCATACTTCTTGCCTGCAGAACCCCAAGACGATTGGCGTCATAGCGCCAAGTGCCGTGGTATGGATACCGAACTTTGGTATCCCCCTCGTGATAAAGATTTATATAAAGAAATAGCAGACAAGTCAAAAGCAGTATGTTTTGGCAAAGATGGTAGACCACCATGCCCAGTACGAATTCAGTGTTTACTTGAGGCAGATAGAGTTGATGAACCCCACGGTATATGGGGAGGACTTAGCCATCGTGAGCGTAACGCTTTAAAAAGAAAAGTAGAAAAAAAAGGAATGACGCTTAAAGAATGGGTTATTGCAGATAGCACAAAGAAGTAGTCTGTGGTAGGTTCATCCTCTAGGAGGAGAGATGATTCTAAGAACAGAGAAAAGTGCCGCTTTGGATAAGTTTTTAAAAGCAGGTAAAACAAATAGCAGGGTGTTGGGAAAAGTAGAAAGACATATTCTTTCTACACCTCGTGATGAGAGTAGACGAAGTGATTTGTTACACCCTTCGGCTATGGTCAGCCCTAGTTGGTGTCACAGAGCTTCGTATTTTCATTTGCTTGGGCATGAACCTGCTCCAAGACCTATAACTTTAAATCAACATATGATTTTTGCTGAAGGTCATCGTATCCACGAAGTTTGGCAAGATGTTTTTAGAGATATGGGTACTTTGTACGGCATGTGGGAAATGATGGAAACAGGCGCAACTTACTGGGGGTTTGCTTCTGACCACGATGACAAGTACACAGTTAAATACAGAGAAGTTCCTTTAGATAATGAAGAACTAATGATTACAGGTCACGCAGATGGTTGGCTTGTTGGTTTTGGTGAGCCACTTCTATTAGAGGTAAAGTCTATTGGTATTGGAAGTATGAGGTATTATTCACCAGGACTTGTAAAAGCAGATTCTGATTTTGCTGCTGCTTGGAAAGCTATTGAAACCCCATTTGAGTCTCACATTTCTCAAGTTCAATTGTATTTAAAATTGTTAGAATTATCTGACCACGAAGTAACTCCGCAAGAAGCAATAATCATTTATGAGTCAAAGGTTAATCAAGAAGTAAAAGAGTTCGTTGTACGAAAAGATTCTTGGGGTATTAATCATTTACTAGACGCTGCTAAGATGATTGTAGAAGCTGTAAAAACCAGGACCCCACCAGATTGTAACAACGGTGGTAGGATGTTATGTCAAGGATGTAAGGGGTACAAAGATGAGCAAAAGTAGTTTGATTGCAGATTCCGTCAGTAGTAACGCTTTAACCACGCTTAAAGAACAAGGGTTTGTAGTTGACCTAGAAGTTGATTTAAGTAGGCCAACTTTACCTAGCAATATAACTGAATTAGGTGACGAAGATTTAATGGAGTTGTACACTAAATTTGTTGCGTATTCAGATTTTATTAACACCCAGCTTTCTTGTGCAATTATTGATGAGAAAGAGTTAGAGCGACGCATAGAACTAGCAGAAGCTACTACCTTTTTAACTTTGTCAACAGCGACTTCTAAACTAACTACTGTAAGGCCTCAAGTAGCATCAGACGAAGATGTTGTGCAGTTAAAAGAAGAACACATGCAAAAGTTTGCATACAGAAAATTGATTGAAACAATGGCTAATAACTACGATAGAGGAAGCTCAGTTTGTAGCCGAGAGCTGACTAGAAGAACTTCTAATGACAACTTTAAAACACGAGCAAAGAAATTTACAACATGACCGCCCCCATTAAATTTTTTGATGGTGGTCTAACTAAAGAGGCTAAACGAGTTTCTATAGGTATAGACCAGTCTTACACCGGGTTTGCGTTTACTGCTATGGACATGGACAGCGGTGAGTGGATGACTACAGTTACAAAGGCTCCAGGAACTCACGTAGACAGGTTGTACTTTATTGGTAGGTCTTTAGAAGGAACTTTAAACGCTTTGTCTAAAAACGCAGAAGAAGTTGTGGTTGCAATGGAGGGATACGCATACGGGTCTCAAATGGCAAACATGGCTGGAGAACTTGGCGGATTAGTTAAGTTAACTTGTTTTATGAGTCTTGATAGTTTTCATGGAAAGTACCCGTACATAATCCCACCTACTGTGCTTAAAAAATATGTTACTGGAAAAGGCAACGGTATACAAAAGAATCAAATACTGCTTCACGTATATAAGAAGTGGGGTGTAGAGTTTACTGACGATAACGCTGCTGACTCTTATGCGCTCGCTCATTTAGCTGCTGGAAGGCACGGTCTTTCTTATGAAAAAGATATTTATAACAACATACAAGACCCTAAATACAGAGAAAAGCCCTAAGCTTTAGGCATGAGTGACCAGCCTATTCCTATTAGCTCTTTAAAGCCTGATTACGAGGCAGCTATGGATATGCGTGGAACCCCGACCCACGTCTGTGTATGCGGGTCAACCTTATGGAACATAAAAGCTATGTTTGAGGATTATGAGATTTCTATGTACTTTTTAGACATGGAGTGTGCCCTATGCGGGTCTTTAGCCACCGCTCCCACCCTAGTAGATAGTCCAGGTTACACCCCTAATTCATAGTTAAATTGCCGTATATTATTTCCCACGGGAGTACTACTAGACGAATATAGAGGAACTACATGTCCGAAATACAAGAAGAGCAGGTATTACGCGTAGGAGCAGGCAGTAACCCACAATCCGTGGCCTCAGCTATTGCACATGCCGTATACGAAAACAATACTTGCAAGATTAGAGCCGTAGGCGCAGGCGCAGTAAATCAAGCTGTAAAAGCGATTGCTATTGCTCGAGGTTACACCGCTCCCCGAGGTATTGACCTAGCCTGTGTGCCAGGGTTTGCCTCAGTTGAAAGCAACGGTGACACTATCAGTGCTATCGTTTTTAGAATTAATGCAGTCAGTTAAGCCTTATTTTTCAAGAGTAAGGCCGTATTGTTGTATTACCAACTCTTAGGCCGAAGAGGTATAAAATGAAAGAACCAAAGAGCAAGTTTTCTACGATGGAAACCAGCGCTGCCCGCGGAGCACGAAACGCTTCTGCTGAAGGCACTTCTGGCAAGCTTGTTAAGAAGAAGGGCGCTCAAGCTGGCGACCCATATGCACAAGCAAAACCTTCACGTAAGAATGTAAAAGCAGCTGGCGTACGTGCGTATGGTATTAGAACATCAATGCCTACATACAAAGACCCTTCTGCAGGAATGACACAAGCTAACGGCAGAATATTCACTGCTGCGCTAAACCGTCAAGCCCCTAACTTTTCGTCAGGTGCATCAGACGCTTTAGCAAACTAACAACTTAATAGCGAAATAGGACCGCAGCCCAACGGCTCGGTCCTATTTGCATTTTCTCGTTTTGCAACGCCAATAATTGTCAAAGTGTGTTAGGCTAATGACACTCGTGTAGTTAAGCATGAGTAGGAGAGGCCTATGTTATCTGAAAAGATATTGAATATAGCTAAAGAAGGCGCTATAAACGGCTGTGTTGTAAAGGTGTGGTTGCTTACTCAACCAAAAGAATTACAAGAAGCATTTGAGTCGCTAATGAAAAGTCCAAATGCAAACCTTTCCGTAGCCTATAGATACATATCTGAAGAAAATAGCAATTTACCATTTAAAAGAACTTCTTTTGTAACCCATATTAGAGGGAGATGCACTTGTCCGACGAGCTAATAGAAAAATTAACTAATCTTTTAGAACCTAAAGTACCTGATACAGCGTGGTTGTGGCCGCCTATTCAACAAGCTTCCCCTACAGTTATAAAACCAGCTGTGTACAAAAATAAAAAATCTGATAAGGGTCCATACAAACTAGTTATGTTTGTTCCAGACCCTCAAATTGGATATAGAAAGTACGAAGACGGAACCCTAGACCCATTCCATGATGAAGCAGCGATTGATGTTCACTTTCAATTACTTGCGTATTTAGAAGCAAAATATGGAGTAGATGAAATCATTCATTTAGGTGATTATTTAGATTTACCGACTATGGGAAAATACGCACAAGAAGAAATGTTTGCACACACGGTACAGCCAGCTATAGATTACGGGCACCAATTATTGGCTAAACAAAGAGCGACTTGCCCAAATGCAAAAATTGTTTTGATTGAAGGCAATCATGATTGCCGTATGAATAAGTTTATTACTATGAATGCTATGGCAGCTAAAGGTATTAAAAGAGCTATGCCAAAACCAGATTCTTGGCCTGTTATGTCTATCCCATATTTACTCAGATTAGATGAATTAAGGGTCGATTATATTGGCGCATACCCAGCAGGTGAATACTGGTTAAATAAAAGCCTAAGAGCTATCCACGGAACCAGCGTTCGTTCTGGAGGTTCAACAGCCAGTGCTTATGTAAATAAGAACCCCCACATTTCTACAATTTTTGGACACGCACACAGACAGGAGATGCAATATAAAACTGTACATGACCAAGACGGTCCCATCAGAAGCGTTTCAGCAAGTCCAGGGTGCTTATGTCGTGTTGACGGAGCAGTCCCTTCTTATGGCAGTGGCCTTAGTGAGCAAGGCCGTCCAGTAAAACATTGGGAAGATTGGCAACAAGGAGTCATGATTGGCTGGATTAGGGAAGACGGCCATTTTATATTGCAGCCAATTAACATTTTAGATGGTTGGACGGTTCACGAAGGAAAAGAGTTTACCGCTAAGTAAGGTTCTGATAGGCGTATTATGTATGTATGCCAGGTACCCATCAGAATATACAGAGTCTCGGAGCTTCGGGACTCTATGGAACTTACACTAATTACGGTGGCGGCGGTGTTCCTGTTGCTCGTTCTGAGCTCGACTATTTACGTATGGGTGTGGGTCGAGAACCTTCCGCAGAGTATCCAAATGGGTACCTAGGCACCATACGTTCACGACGTGATGACAGAGGCCTTGCTAACGGAACTTCTGACCGCGTATTAGACAAGATGAAGCAACGTGTAGGACAACGTTCCTATCAACGTGGTGTGCATCGCGGAGAACGTATTGACCCATCAGATTATTATTATCCTTCTGGTTTAGACAGAGACCGCGGAATTAAAAGACAAATGGCTGCTGCTCGTCGTGGCGACCTAGTACCTAGAAACGCACCAGTATCTAAGTTAGCACCTGCACCTCATTTAGTAAATGACGGTAAGGCAAACACAAAACACAATGCTCCTTACGAAGTAAACCAACGACGCGTTGACCAAATTTCTAGATTAAAGCCTGGGTGGAATTAATGCCAAACACACCCGATGGGGTTTACGGAGAAAGACCATGGTCTACTAACAGACCTTGGATAGCCGCTGGTAAAGCTGCGTATCCTCCGCAAGCATATATTGGTCCGTTTGCTAGTAACCAAGAAAGACTAGTAAGTCAGTCTTTAGAGGTAGCCAATATGACTGGGGAAGAAATTCAAGAATATGTTCGTCCACCCCTACCTCAGGTAGAGCTATTCCCACCTAGATTTGGGTATAAGAACACGGAATACAGTATTGAGGATATCGTTGAGCTTACTAGCAGGACTTACGAAAGAACTGACTATGCTCAGCAGCCAAACACTACTGAGTCCACCAGTCGAAACACCCTAGGACAGGTA
>SXGQ01324102.1_pt1 | contig 27878 bp, 27 predicted proteins | sample 3178371 | NCBI WGS metagenome assembly SXGQ01 (sample SAMN11356859, study PRJNA531348) | freshwater metagenome | isolation source: freshwater sample F1-20 | place: China: Fuxian Lake, Yuxi | collected 2017-12-25 | reverse complement strand
GTTCGATTGCACCCGATTCACGAAGGTCGGCCAGCATCGGGCGCTTATCGGCCCGCATTTCGAGTTGTCGTGAAAGCTGCGACAGCGCCACAACTGGGCATTCAAGTTCGCGAGCCAGGATCTTGAGCCCTCGGGAGATTTCCGAGATTTCCACCTGACGGTTTTCGGCGTTGGAACGACCGCTCATGAGCTGCAAATAGTCGACCACGATCAAACCCAAATCGCCGAGACGACTGCGCAAACGCCGCGCCTTGGCGCGAATTTCCATGATGGTCACATTGGGATTGTCGTCGATCCAAATAGGCGCATCGGCGAGACGGCCGGTGGCGTGGGCGATCTTGCCCCAATCGGATTCGGTGAGTTGACCGGTGCGCACTTTGCGTGAATCGACGCGCGCCTCGGCACACAACAAACGTTGGGTGAGTTCAAGCTGGCCCATTTCGAGCGAGAACAACAACACAGGTCGATGCGATTCGATTGCTGCGTTGCAGGCCATGCCGAGGGCGAGCGCGGTCTTGCCCATTGAAGGACGCGCGCCAACGACATAGAGCGCGTTTGGTTGCAGACCCGAGAGCAGGTCGTCGAGGTCAAGGAAACCTGTGGGCATACCAGTAATTGTTTCGCCACGGCTGACGACATCTTCGAGGTGGTCAAGATTGGTACCGAGAAGATCGGACAACGGCGCAAGCGTGTCGGTAGCGCGACGCTGCGCGACTTCAAACACCATGGTTTCGGCCTGATCGACCGTCTTCGTGACATCTTCGGGAAGGCCGTAGGACATCTCGGCGATTTCGCCGGCGACACCAATAAGACGGCGCAACAACGCGTGCTCTTCGATAATGCGGGCGTAGCGAGACGCGCTCGACACTGCAGGGGTTGCGGCTTGGAGCGTGACAAGCGTGGCCGGGCCACCAATGGCATCGAGCAAACCTGCACGGCTGAGTTCTTCGGCCACGGTGACAGGGTCGGCTGGTTCGCCTGCAGCGGACAACGAGGTAATGGCGTCGAAGATGTGCGCGTGGGCCGGCTTGTAGAAGTTGTCGGCCGACAGCACTTCGGAGGCGATCGATACGGCTTCTTTCGAAAGCAGCATGGCGCCAAGAAGCGACTCTTCAGCCTGGAGATTGTGGGGAGGGACCCGACCAGCGCCGGCAGGGCGGCTGGCGGATCGGGGTTCGTCGTACTCACTCATGAGGCCTCAAGCCTCGCCTTCTTTGGCTGGGGATCGCTAGAGGGACAACCCCGGTTTTTTCGGGGGACGACCCTGTGGACGGAGTGTGGACAACCTTTACTCCCTGTGGAAGAAATGAACCTCGGAAACCCTTACACACCATGGGATCACTCTAGATAGGACCTGTGACAGCACTACAGGTCCCGCAGTGTGGACAACGAACTCTTGACTAGGTCATTGAGACCACTCCCACACGCTGGGAAAATGCACAAAGGAGCCGGCGAACCGGCCCCTTTGTGTCGATACTCATTGATGTCTGCGGCTCAGGCCGGCGACACCTCAACGGTGATCTGGAACTGCACCTCGGGGTGCAGGCGGGCGGACACCGAGTGGGTCCCAACCGTCTTGATCGCTTCGTTGATGTGAATCGAGTGACGATCGAGTTCGATACCGGTCTGTGCGGCAACTGCCTCGACCACATCGGTTACCGAAACGGAACCGAAGAGATCGCCTTCGGCCTTGGCTCGGGCCGACACGGCGATCACCGCAGGCACGAGCTTGGCGGCGATGTCGGACGCTGCTGAACGATCGGCGGCGTCACGCTGATCGCGTGAGCGGCGCATCGCTGCGGCCTGGGCTTCGACCCCGCCAGTGGCGAGAACGGCGAAACCCTTGGGGAGCAGGTAGTTGCGACCGAAACCATCGGCCACCTCAACCACATCGCCCTTCTTGCCAACACCATTGACGTCAGAACGGAGGAGGAGCTTCATTCGGAAACCTCCACGTCTTCCACAACGACATCGACCTCGGTGCCTTCGGCGTCGATAAACGTTGCCTCGAGCTCCTCGATCACGACGTCGTCAGTGACAGTTTCGCGAATCTCGGCGTTCTCGAGCTTGAGCCCGCGATCGCCACGATCACCACGATCACCGCGTTCGCCACGGTCACGACCGCCGCCACGCTGAGTGGTGACGCGGTTGGTGTACGGAAGCAGGGCCATTTCACGAGCATTCTTGATTGCCCGTGCGATTTCCTTCTGCTGCTGTGAGTCATTGCCGCTGACACGACGGGCACGAATCTTTGCTCGGTCGGACATAAACCGACGAAGCATATTGATGTCCTTGTAATCAACGAACTCGACTTTTTCCTGCGTGAGCAGGCTGATCTTCTTTTTGCTGCGGCGAGCGTTGTCTTTATTTTTGCCGCGCTTCGGTGCTGCCTTAGCCATTAGAACGGTTCCTCATCATTGTCATAACCAGCGGGGGGATCATTAGGAGCGGGGCGGCTTGCGCTACCGCTACCGGAATTGGCGCCACCATCGAAGCCTTCACGGCGTTCGTTGCGCACAACCTGTGCGGTGGCGTAGCGGAGGCTCGGAGCAACCTCGTCGGCGACAACCTCAATCTTGTAACGCTTGTCCCCTTCTTTGGTCTGCCACGAACTCTGCTCCAATCGACCGCTTACAAGAACACGAGAGCCCTTGGTGATCGTTTCCGCGACGTTCTCGGCCAACTGCTGCCAGCATTTGACCTCAAAAAAGGAAACCTGCTCCTCCTGCGCACCGGTCTGGCGATTCTGCCAGCGACGGTTCACAGCGATCGAGAAGGTTGCAAGAGCTTGACCACTTGGCGTGAAACGAAGCTCGGGATCAGCAGTGCAATTTCCTACGAGTACCACAGTGTTATCGAATGCCATTGTCGTGACCTTCCACTCAACCGGCGGTAGCCGGGGTGGCGTCGCCGAGTAGACCGCGTCGGACGGCTTCGTTCTCGGGCAGACGCATGACCTTGTGGCGAACAACTTCGTCCGCGATGTGCAGAACGCGCTCGACCTCGTGAAGATCGCGACCTTCGGTCGAGATCTCAAGCACGACGTAGATGCCTTCCCACTTGTGGTTGATTTCGTAAGCGAAACGCCGACGACCCCAACGATCAGTCTTCTTGACGTTGCCGCCACCAGCCTCAACAAGCGTGTTGACGTTGGCGAGCATCGCATTGACTGCAGTGTCTTCGACGTCTCCGTCGAAAATAACCATGAGTTCATACGCTCGCATGAGCGCATCACCTCCCTCTGGATCCGGGCCGCAGGACGGGAACCGGAGCCCCGAAAGCTCAGGGCAGGGCTTCAATTGGAGATCGAACCCTATAGGAGAGGGCCCCGAACTCCCAAGAGCGGTTCGGCCCGTTCAGCAGGAAGCGCCCAATGAGACGGTGGCGCCGGGCCTGATTCCCCAGTCCTGGAGCCGTCCTTGGGCCATTTCGATGGCCAATCGGTAGGGGCGGACCGGCGAAAACTTGGGGCAGCTTGTGACGTTGGCCGGGCACGGATCCATATCGGCAGAGCCAATCACAGCGCCTTCCGCATCAATCCATGCGATCGAAAGCGGCAGCAATGTGTCCTTCATCCAGAACGTTCGGTCGGAGTCGGCATCGAACGAGAACACCATCGCCTCGCCACTAGCAATCAACAGCTCGTTACTTTCCGAAAGACCCTGCTGACGTTCCAATTCGCTATCGGCCAACCACACGCAATGCTCTTCAACCGTGCCATCAGCATGGCGAATGCGCAGCGTGACTTTCGTGAACCCCTGCGCGCGCAGGGACGCCTCGGCGGTCATGACCGCTTCCTGCTGTGATTGCTCCGTTGACGAAACATCCGAACCGCATCCACTGAGCAATGCTGCGGTCGCAACAAACACGACGACGGCAACAACCGTTCGCCGCTTCATTGGTCAGACCGGAGAAATCGGCGTGCCGTACAAACTGAGTGTTTCGGCCGCACGAGCTTCAAGCGAATAGCTCTCGGCAGCGGACGGGAATCGTCCGGTCCGCACATCGTCGGCATACGCGCCAAGAGCGCGAACACCTTCGGCACCGAGGTCGGCGTAACGACGAACAAACTTGGGAAGCACGCGGTCTTCAATGCCAAGCACATCGTGAAAGACGAGGACCTGTCCGTCGCAACCGGCGCCTGCGCCGATACCAACGGTAGGGACGTCGATCGATTCAGTAATCATGCGGCCGACCTCGTCGGGCACACCCTCGATAACAATCGCAAAACATCCAGCATGCGCAAGGGCTTTTGCATCTTCAACGAGCGCTAGCGCCGCTTCGTGCTTGCGACCCTGAACCTTGAAACCGCCCATCGTGTTGACCGATTGCGGGGTAAGTCCGATGTGACCCATCACCGGAATCTCGGCGTCGATGAGCGCTTCGATCATGGGAAGACGCTTACGTCCACCTTCAAGTTTCACGGCCTGCGCGCCGGCACGAATAAGTGAGGCAGCGTTTGTCACTGTGTCGGCCACCGACACGTGGTAGCTCATCCAGGGCATATCGGCGACAATCAGCGAAGCCGGCGTTGCCCGAGCAACCGCGGCGGTGTGATGGGCCATGTCGGCAACGGTGACCTGCAACGTGTCTTCATAACCAAGAACAACCATCGCAACGGAATCACCAACAAGAATCATGTCGATGCCTGCAGCATCGGCCATCCGCGCACTTGGCGCGTCGTACGCAGTGACCATCACCAAAGGGACATCACCGCGTCGAACCTTGCGGCCCTGCACCGATGGAACAGTGATTCGCGCGCTCATTGGAGCCTCCTGACCGTCCAGTGCCCCTCGGCTACCGGCGGATGTCCACGACGCTATCGGGCCATCGCACTCACCACAAAGATGGTGCGAACTCGTTTGCCTAGGGCGGGGCCGTCGTGGTGGTTGCAGGGGCGGTTGTGGACGAGGTCGAACTCGTCGTCGAGGTGCTTGTGGACGAGGTGGTGGTCGACGGCTTCACCGTTGATGACGTTGAAGAACTAGAGCTACTCGTCGAACTGGATGTCGAACTGGTTGATGACGTCGATCCCAGGTTGGTGCCGTCATCGGTGGGATAGGGGAACGGACATGACGAGGTCCCTTTCGTGGCCACCGTCATGTACTTCTTCCAAATCGTGGCGGGAAACGAGCCACCGGTCACCGAGATTCCGTGCACCGATTTCATGAATGTGCCATCGGGATAACCAACCCACACCGCTGTGGTCAGTTTGCAGGTGAAACCCACAAACCAGGCATCACGATTGTTCTCCGTCGTTCCCGTTTTGCCCGCAGCGGGCTGACCGATGCGGGCGCCCGTGCCGGTGCCACCTTCGACGACCTGATTGAGGATGTAATTGACCTTGGCCACATCTTTGGCATCAAGGACCCGTTTGCGAATGACTTTGTTCTCATAAAGAACGTTGCCTTTTGCATCAGTAACTTTGGTGACAACCGTTGGCTTGATGTGCTCACCGTTGTCGGCCAATGTCGAATAACCCGAAGCCATATCCAAAACCGACACCTCGCTCGTACCCAGTGTCAGCGCCGGTACCGCTTTAAGGGGGCTCGTGATTCCCATTTGCGTTGCGAGGTCAGCAACGTTCTTCGGACCAACATCCAACATCAATTGGGCATAGGCCGTATTCGAAGATTGCATCGTGGCCGCGATGAGATCGAGTTGCCCAAGACCGGCATCGGCATAATTGCCGACGCTCCAATCGCGTCCGCCATCGGCCTTCGGAATCGAAATTCGCGACGGAGCGTTGTATGACTTCGACATTGGCATGTCTTGGTTTATTGCTTCGGCCAGTGTGAACGCTTTAAACGCTGATCCTGCTTGCCGGCCAGCCCCACCACCTTCAACGCCGACAGCGAGATTCACCTTCGAGTACTTACCTGTTCCACTGAAATCAAGGCCCCCGATCATTGCCCGAACCGCACCGATGTCATCAATCGACACCAACGCAGCGGCCGGATCGTTTGGTCGATTCAGCGTTGACGTAATGGCTAGTGCCGCAGCACCTTGATCTTCTAAATCCAGTGTTGTGTACACACGAAGTCCACCGCCATAGACCTGCGCGTCGGTGAACCCGCCCTCGGTAATCAGCCAATAACGCACATAATCGACGAAGTACTCCGTGCCCCACTCGGTGCGGGCGACGTTTCCGTAACTGTTCTTCGTGCTGCGAACCAGCACATCGCTCCAGTCGTTCGCCTTCGCCGCAATTGCTTCCTCTGTTGTAATTGCGCCGGTCAGAACCATTGCGTCAAGCACCGAAGCGCGACGCTCGATCGCCGTTTGGCGGCTGCGCTGAGCTTTCGGATCGTTCTCTGGCAACTTCGCATCGGCGGTTTCGGGGGAACGAATCAGTCCAGCGAGATAAGCCGCCTCGGGCAACGTAATTTGATCAAGGTTCTTGCCAAAATAGACACGCGTTGCTGCCTCGATTCCGTAGGCGCCGCGGCCGAGATAAATTGTGTTGAGGTAGCGAGTGAGAATTTCCTGTTTTGGAAGTTCACGTTCAACCTTCACCGCCAGCGACGCTTCTTTGATCTTTCGGGTGATCGTGCGTTCTTGCGTGAGGTAAACGTTCTTCACATATTGCTGCGTGATGGTTGACCCACCCTGAGAAACACCACCGGCTTGGAGGTTCGTCCATACGGCGCGCAGGATGCCGGCCGGATCAACACCGCCGTGCTCAAAGAATGTTCGGTCCTCGGCCGCGAGTACCGCATCGACCACAACCTGAGGAATTTCGTTCCAATCCACCGAGGTTCGGTTCACTCCGCCAGACAGTTGAGCGATGGAATTGTCCGCAACACACCCAGAGGTCACTTCGGAAGAACACATGAAGGTGGTCTGGAGTAGGGGCGGATCTTTGTCAGGCAGGGGAACCTGGGTAAACAAATACCCCGCACCCGCAAGTAACAAAACCCCAACAAGGCCAAACGCGAAAAACGCTCGACGCCAGCGCCAGAAGATGCTTCGGCGCACGCCGTCAGGCCCGACCTTGCGGGCGGCACGCGTCGAACGACGTCCGGAAGCGGCTGAGCCGCGGGTGGAGGGGGACATGGTGGAAACCGATCAGGCCGAACGGGCCGGATTCAGCAAGAAGGTACGGGCCAAATGGTTCCAATGGCACGCGGGGCAGACTTCGACGACATAACAGGCGAAATCGCCCTCTTTCGAGCGCTTCGTGAAGGCCTTCAGTTCCTTGGCAGTGGTGATACAACGACCAAAGGCGGGCAATCGGGGCCCAAAGACATAGGACACCAAGACCAATGTGTGGTCCTGACAGATCGGGCAGTCCTCACTGGTGGGCTGGCCCACCTCACGGGCGGCACGCACCAATTCGGGGTGGGCATCGCAGACTTCGTGCTGGGCCAACCGACCCTTTTTGTATTCCGAAATGAGGTGCTGACGCGCGAGTCGGTAGTCAATCTCGCCGCCGTTGCCGCTCGGGGCACCGCGGAAGGGTCGTGAGGCGGAACCCATAAGGGCCGAGGCTAGCGACGGGCTGCCCCACTCGCGGTGCAAGCGCTATCGCGCGGTCCACCGACCACGCCGTTGCCCGCGGGAGACTGCCCCCGTGACTGACTACGGATCCTCCCGCCCCTCGGCCAACCCATCGACTTCCTTCCCCGGTCGGGCGGAACTCCCACTCGACACGGTCACCTGGGGTCCCGATCTTCCCGGTGACGATTCGCTGAAACTCCTCACCGCCCCAAAGGGTAAAAAGATCCTTCAACTTGGCGTCGGACTCGGACACAACGCCGTGAGCCTGGCCCTTGCCGGCGCTCATGTCATTGCCGTCGACCATGACATCGCCCGCATCGATGCCGCCCGACAGCTCGCAGAGGTCAATGAGGTCAAGGTCGAACTTCACCATGGCGATCTTGCCGATCTGGCCTTTGTTCGCGCCGACCAAATCGATCTTGCCCTGTCTGTGTATGCACTCGCCCGGGCCGATGATCTTGATCGCGTGCTGCGACAAGTCAATCGAGTTCTTCGCACCGGCGGATCCTTCAGTGTGTCGCTCCCCCATCCGGCGTGGCTCATGCTCGATCACGATCCAATGAACTCGCCGCGCCTTGCTCGTCGCTACGGGGAGGACATGCCACAGGACCTTGATGGCATCGAGATCTACTCACGTTCCGTCGCGGAATTGTTCACTTCGTTCATGCGGGCAAACTTCCGCGTCGATGCTTTAGTCGAACCTGAAGCTCGTTCCGGTCGCGCCATTGTGCCGAGCACGGTGATCATCCGCGGCCGCAAAGACGGCGTCTGACCAAATTCGAGCTAGCTCAGTTCGACTGACGTTCCGCCCACCAGGCGTCGAGGCGTTTCTTCGCTTCATCTTCGCCCAACGGACCTTCTTCCAAACGAAGTTCCAAAAGGAAGTCAAGAGCGTCACCGACATCGCGACCCGGCGTAAGCCCGAGGTAATTCATCACGGCATTACCGTCAAGATCGGGTCGCATGGAAGCAAGTTCTTCGCGCGTAAGCAGATCGTCAATACGCGCTTCGAGTTCATCCATGCGTTTCGCAAGCTCTTGCGCTTTGCGTTCGTTGCGCGTGGTGCAATCGCAACGGGTGAGTTCAATCAATTCAGGCAATAAATCGCCTGCATCACGAACGAATCGGCGAACCGCTGAGTCGGTCCAACCCATCTTGTACGTATGGAAACGAAGGTGAAGAAACACCAAACGGCTGACTGCTTCAACGTCTTCGCTTGAATACTTCAGCGCCTTCATACGCTCTCTCGTCATACGCGCGCCGACAACTTCGTGATGATGGAACGACACGCCCGCTTCGCCGATTGCTCGCGTGCGCGGCTTTCCAACATCGTGATACAGCGCCGACAAACGCACCAAACGATTCGTGCTCGTCTTACCGATGACGGCAATCGTGTGTGTCAACACGTCTTTGTGTCGGTGAATCGGATCTTGTTCCAGACGCATGAGAGAAAACTCAGGAAGGAATTGATCCATCAATCCGGTATCGGCAAGGAACCACAAACCTGGCGTTGGATCCTCAACAACCATCAACTTGTCGAACTCGTCGCGAATACGTTCCGCCGAAACGATCGACAGTCGCTCGCACATCGACGTTGCCGCAGCGCGCAATTCCTCATCGGGAGTAAGTCCGTAACCCGAGAGGAATCGAGCAGCGCGCAACATGCGCAACGGATCGTCAGAGAACGACTCTTCCGGCGCCAGCGGCGTTCGTAAACGGCCGGCAGCAAGGTCTTCGGCTCCACCAAAGGGATCGATAAGCACGGGGTCGGGCAAAGACAACGCCATCGCGTTCACCGTGAAATCCCGACGAGACAGATCGGCGTCGATCACGTCGGAGAACACGACTTCGGGTTTGCGAGATTCAGGGTCGTACGCCTCGGCCCGGTGGGTGGTGATTTCGAACGTCCAGCCGTCTTTCTGACAGCCAATCGTGCCGAATCGCTCTCCCTGGCTCCACACTGAATCAGCCCAGCCATTAACCAATCGCTTGGTTTCCGCCGGAAGGGCGTCGGTGGTCAGATCGATATCCCGACCATCGCTCATATCCCGGCCCAGAAGCAGGTCGCGGACAACCCCACCGACCAAATAGAGCTTGTATCCCGACGCGGCAAAGCGCTCAGCCAGCGGGCTCGTTCGCTCAAGAACAGGAAGAAGACGTTCGGGAATCACCGGGCGGAGGCTATCGGGGCAATCCCCGTTGGCTGGCCCATCGGGTTGGACAACTGGCACAGAGGAAGCGGCCGAGTCACCGGGCAAAGGAGCAAAGCGGTCATGGGTCCTAGGCTTGAGACGAGGCCATGCGACGCACAGACACCATCACCGGACATTCCGACCGCATGCGGATCGGCCCGTGGAGGGGCGACCCCGCGCTGGCTCTGCTCAGCCCGACCCCGGGTGCTCCTCCCTCTCCCGAAGCCTTACATCGTGCCGTCGTCTCGATCGCCGATGCCGGATATCGCTCTGTGCTGACACCGGCGCTGACCTTCCCGGAACAACCCGTCTTCCTCGACTACGGGTTTTCCGTACACGAACGGCTGCACCTTCTCCGTCACGAATTGTTCAATCTCCCCAGCGCCACAGCGCCACATACCCACCTTCGTCGAGGCCGCTCTCGCGACATTGAGGCCGTGCTCAATCTCGACGGTCTCGCCTTCGATGGCTTTTGGCGCTTCGACCTCAACGGTTTCCTCGACGCCCGACACGCGACACCGCGTTCTCGTTTCCGCGTTGCGTGCGTGAATAACTGCGTTGTGGGTTATCACATCACCGGAGTCGCCCGACGGCTTGGGTACCTCCAACGGCTCGCCGTCCATCCAGATTTTCACGGCCGCGGTATCGGCACCGCACTTATTGGCGATGCACTCGGTTGGTGTCGTCGTCGCGGATGTGAATCCGTGCTCGTCAATACACAAGAAATCAATGAACGAGCACACTTGTTGTATCGACACCTCGGATTCACCGATGAACCCAACGGATTAGCGGTCTTGGACTTCACTTTCGCGAAGAGTGACGGCTCTTGATGCGTCGCGTTCTTTCCCTACTCGGAGTTGCTGCGCTGCTCTTGGTGATGTGTCCTCGTGGCGTAAGCGCACAAACCACGCCGGCACCTCATCAACTCACTCTGGTGCGCCAAACCGCCTTTGTCGGACCGAATGGAACATTTACTGCAGAAGTCTCAACTGGCAATCTCCCCGCAAATACAAAACTCGATCTCGTCATTTACAACGCCATTACGACTCGAAGTCGACTGAATCGAACAATTGCAGGTGAGCAGCTCGGTAGCGCGTTGTTCTCAACGCCGGAAACAGTTCTCAGCGCAGACCGTTCTACAACAACGCTTTCACTTCCCATAGATGAGCAGTGGCCCGCGCGGGAAGGTGGCACCGTACTGAGCCAAAGTGGGATTTATCCCGTGCGTATTGAAGCAACTGCACCAAATGGTTCTCGACTCGACAGCATCGTTACGCATTTGTTGCGCCTACCTTCAGAAACCACTCCAACGACACCTATTTCTCTTGCAACAACTGTCGTCATCGACGCGCCGCTCGAAGTGAGTCCAGATGGTTTCCCGCGACTCTCTGACACGCAACTCGTTCGGGCTGGCGAACAATTCCGCATTTTGGGGGGCTCGACGTCAACGCCGCTCACGCTCGCTGCGACACCTTTTGTTGTCCAAGCCCTCAATGATGCTGGTGATTCTTCGGTTCGGCCCGAAAGCCAAACTCGACAAACCTTAAGTCGCCCCTTCGTTTCAATTGATTCCGGCTCCCTCATGGCCGGCGGTCGCGGATCGGTCATCGAAACCGAATACGCCGCCGGCGACAGCGTCCTCTCTGCAGCCTTTGCCGCTGCCCCTGACCGTCGGACACAGGTGATCGACCCATCTGTCACTCCCGCGGCAATTGATCGGTTGGCCGCACTAGGCACCCGCTCAGTGGTGCTCCAGTCCTCGCAACTTCGATCCGCAGTCATCAACGATGAATCATCAGTTCTCACAAACCGATTCGTCATCGAAGGCGAAAATGGAACCTCCTTCGCAGCCATGGCGAATGACGACACAGCCTCTTCGCGCTTAGTCCTTACAAAGGATCCTGTTCTTGGGGCCCACCATGCCCTCGCCGAGATCATGATGCTTCACCAAGAACAACCCGGAGCGAACCGAGGCGCCGCTCTCACAATTCCGGCCGGCACTGACACAGCGGCATTCAAGGCATTTCTGGCCGGACTCTCGACAACAACTGGTGCGGCAAGTGGTTCCACCGGAAACGCCGTGATCCAACCGGTCACCCTCGACGACCTCTTCGCTCGCACCGCAGTCGCCACCGCTTCGCAGAAACCAATCGTTCGAGAGTGGACGAGCACCGAACCGACCGAACTCGGGGTGTATGGCATCGAACTCGAACAAGCCCAATGGAACCTGCTTGGGCTGCAGTCAATGCTTCCCGAAGGTGGCGAACTGATCACTCCCATTGAGCGAACGATTCTTGCTTCGGCCGAGACGACACTGAATCCCTCTGACCGCGTCGCCATCCTCAACAATGCCGACTCGCAACTCCAGGCACTGAGTGCAGCAATCAGCCTCCCGACCTCTCAGAAGGTCACCCTGACCTCGAGTAGCGGGAAGATTCCATTGGTGATTACCAACGCATTGCCCGTTGAGGCATTGGTACAGATCACCGTGAGTAGCCCCAAACTCGAGTTCCCCGAGGGCACCTCCTACGAAATCGCCCTTTCTCCATCCAGCACTACACGGACCGATATCTCCGTCACCACCCGAGCCTCAGGTGCCTTCCCCCTCGATGTGGAAGTCGCCTCCTCGGGTGGAGGATTACTCGTCGCATCCAGCCGAATCGATGTCCGCTCAACGGCGATTTCCGGGTTCGGGCTCTTCGTCTCGGTGGTTGCCGGACTCTTCTTGCTGGTGTGGTGGGCCCGCCATTTCCGCCATACACGCCGAGCCCGCGCCCTGGTCGCCGCCGACGAACCATCACCGAGCCCGGGTGGATGACTAGCGTCGTAGCGTCACCGATCCAACGGGAGCACCATGACCGGCGTCCACATCGTCACCGATAGTTCGTGTGACTTAACCGAAATTGAAACGACAACCAACAGTATTGGGGTCGTACCACTGAGCATTCGCTTTGGCGACGAAGAGTTCATCGACCGCGAAGAGCTCAGCGCCGACGCTTTCTACGCAAAAATGGCGAGCACCGGATTGCTTCCGGAAACTGCTGCCCCTTCACCCGGTCGCTTTGAGCAAGCCTTTCGCGGTGCTGCCGCTGTCGGCGCGAACGCTGTGGTGTGTATCAATCTTTCCGGTGAACTTTCCGCGACTGTGCAATCGGCGCGCAATGCCGCCACCGCCGTTGCCGGAGACATCGATGTTCGCGTCATCGACAGTCGATCCCTTACCGGTGGTCTCGGAACAATGGTGCTCGAAGCGGCTGCGGCCGCCCGCAACGGTGCCGATGTCGAGGCCGTTGTCGCACTTGTCGAGTCCATGATTCCGCGCACCGAGATCTATGGCGGGCTCGACACCCTTGAGAATTTGAAAAAAGGTGGCCGCATCGGCAGCGCGAAGGCCCTTCTCGGATCAATGTTGTCTATGAAACCAATCATTCACATCGCCGATGGCGCAGTGGAAGAAGCAGGCAAACAACGCACCCGTAAGCGCTCGCTCGAATGGATGCGCGATCAACTCTTCGCCGAAGGGACCGTCGAAAAACTTTCGATCCTCCACGGTCAAGCTCCCGACATCGACGCGTTCCTCGACATGATCTCCGAGCGTTATCCCCGTGAGCAGATTCGTTTGGGCACGATCGGCGCCGTCATTGGAACCCATGGCGGTCCCGGCGTCATCGGCATGTGCTACCTGCGTCCGTGATTCAACGCTGCTCTGACACCGCGTGAACGCGGACGACACTGGGCAACCACCCGCGCAACAATCTGGCCGCGCACTCGCGGGACGCGTTCTCGCACAGCGATATCAATTGCAATCCCAATTAGCCGTTGGCGGAATGGCAGAAGTGTGGGAAGCCAACGACCTCGTGCTCGGTCGCGCTGTCGCAGTGAAAATTCTTCATCCCCAGTTCGCGAATGATCCCGTGGTACGGCAACGCTTTCACATCGAAGCAGTCGCAGCCGCAAGGCTCGTTGACCCATCAATTGTTGCAATTTATGACACTGTCGACCTCGACGGATGCGACGTGATCGTCATGGAACTTGTTCGTGGTCGCACGCTGCGCGACTTTCTCGACGAGCGCGGTGCACTTGATCCGATCGAAGTCGTTCACATTGGCGCAGAAGTTGCCGGAGCGCTCGCAGTTGCTCACAAAGCAGGCGTCATTCATCGCGACATCAAGCCCGCGAACATTCTCCTTTCCGATGACGGTCGCGTTCTGGTAACCGATTTCGGCATCGCCAAGGTTCTCGATGAACCCGACCTCACTCGTACCGCTCAGGTTCTCGGAACTGTGAAGTACCTCGCCCCCGAACAGGTTGAGGGTGGTCCAGTCGATGGGCGAACCGACCTCTATGCACTAGGCGCCGTTCTCTACGAAGCGGTGTGTGGTGAAGCACCCTTTCGCGCCGAAACTCCCGCAGCACTTGCGCTTGCTCGCATGCACCGAGATCCCACGAAACCATCACTCGTCCTCACGGAAATTCCTGCAGACCTGGAAACAACCGTGATGCGTGCAATGTCTCGCGCACCTGGTGATCGGTTCGCTTCTGCAAATGACATGCGAGCCGCTCTCCTCTCAACGCGCCTTGAAGTGTTGGCCGATCCCGATACAGATTCCGCAGCCGTCAAAGTTCGCACTCGGCCTCCACGATCGAAGCGAGGACGATCTGGGATTCTCGTCACGCTCGTTGTCGTCGGGGTCCTTCTCCTCATTGCGTTGCTCGTTGCAAATACCGATGCCGGACGAACTTTTCTTTCCAATGCACCAACAACGACGGCGACGACACCGCGCCAACTGGCAATCTCAACCGCTCATTCGTTCGACCCCTCCGACAGAACCGGTTTCGAAAACGAGTCCGCCGCCATGAACGCCGTCGATGCGGACTCGCTCACCTCTTGGTCGACCGAGACGTACACCTCCCGCAGGTTTGGGAACCTCAAAGCCGGCGTCGGTCTTGTGATTGATCTCGCTGCCGAAGGCATCGTGGGCTCAATTGCAATCGACTCACCATCGAGTGGATGGTCAGTTGAGGCCTATGTCGCAACCGGCGCACCAACCACGCTGCCCGGTTGGGGTCCGGTCGTTACATCGGCGACAGACATCAGGGGTTCGGTGACTCTTGACCTCCGCAAAGCGCGGGGCAACGCAATTCTGCTGTGGATCACCGAACTCAAGGACACGCCGCCGTGGCAGGTCACCATCACCGACGTGATTGTCACCTCCTAACCCCGGTGCTTCGTGGGTAGGATCGCATCTATGGACACGGGCTCGGACGCGTCAACCAATGGCAGCACCGAATCAACCGCTTCAACGCCACCGCGTTCGATTCCATCGGTTGGAGCGGCATCTTCACTGATTGGCGGCGACTGGCCGGCCCAAGCCGCCGACGCCATCGTCAACGCAGTCGAAACCGTGCGCGACCGCACGACTACCCCGATCATGAAGATCGCCCGCGGTTTGGTTTTCGGTGTCTTCGCCGGAACCATCATCGTCGCCATCGTGGTCCTAGCAATTATCGGCGCCATTCGACTCCTCGACGAAGTCCTGCCCTCAGGCGTCTGGTTGCCCTATCTCATTCTCGGAGTGTTGTTTGCTGTGGTCGGAGCCCTTTTGTTCCGCCGTCGCAACGCACCCGCCCCGGCACCTGCCGTCGGGAAGACCTCAAAGCGCTGAGTTGTCGCACCGCTCACCCCATCCCCCATCCCCCGACATGGTCCGCGTTGATCATTGAATTCCGGAGTTCCTTGTGCCTGAGATTCGTAACGTCATCATCATCGGTTCCGGTCCGGCCGGCCTGACCAGCGCCATCTATACCTCTCGCGCCAACTTGGTCCCCCTACTCATCGAAGGTGAACCGTCCTCGACGAGCGATCAGCCTGGCGGTCAGCTCATGCTCACCACCGAGGTCGAAAACTTTCCTGGTTGGCCCGACGGCATCATGGGTCCCGAACTCATGATGAAGTTCCGCGAACAGGCCGTGCGCTTCGGTACTGAAATTGTTACCCGCAAAGTGAGCAAGGTCGACCTTTCCGCTCGTCCCTTCAAGGTCTGGATCGGTGATACCGACGCCGCCGAACCAACGCACCTCGCGCAGTCCATCATCGTTTCGACCGGTGCACGTTCACTCATGCTCGGGCTTGAAGAGGAAACCCGTCTTCTCGGTCATGGCCTCTCGACCTGTGCCACCTGCGATGGTTTTTTCTTCCGTGATCACGACATCGCCGTTGTTGGCGGCGGCGATTCGGCCATAGAAGAAGCGCTTTTTCTTACAAAGTTTGCCAAGACGGTCACGCTTGTTCACCGCCGCGACGAACTGCGCGCCTCGAAAATCATGCAAGACCGTCTCTTTGCCAACGAGAAAATACGATTCGCGTGGAACTCCACCGTGACCGCTATTCAGGGCCAACAAACCGTCGAGGGAGTCACGCTTACCGACACCATTACCGGTGAAGAACGCCCCCTCGCCGTCACCGGCGTCTTCGTGGCCATCGGCCATCGGCCCAATACCGACCTGTTCGCCGGTCAACTCACCACCGACGAAAACGGTTACCTCGTGACCCACAACGGTTCCCTCACCAACATCGAAGGCGTGTTTGCCTGCGGCGATGTCCAAGATCACGTCTACCGCCAGGCCATTACTGCGGCTGGCTCAGGGTGCATGGCAGCAATCGATTGTGAGCGATGGCTCGAGGCCAACGTCCACTAATCCCTGACTGGGCTTCGATCTCGCTGCTCGGGAATCAAACCGACCCGCGGTAGCGTTGTCATCATCACCGCAACTCCTTTGGGAGATGCACAACGATCTGCTGTGCTCAGTTAGCGAACACTTCCATCGAACGTTTGTTCGATGGAAACAGATCTCATCCAATTGGTCGGCGCTCGCTGGCCACCACGTGAACGAGGAACCATGTCCGAAAACATCGCCACCTATACCGATGCCACATTCGATGAGCAGATTGGCTCATCGGCTGTCCCCGTCGTCGTTGACTTCTGGGCCGAGTGGTGTGGCCCCTGCAAGATGGTCGCCCCCATCCTTGAAGAGATCGCTGAAGAGCAGGCCGGCAGCCTGGCCATCGCCAAACTCAACGTGGACGACAATCCCGATATTGCCCGTCGCTTCGGCGTCATGAGCATTCCCACCATGATCGTGTTTAAGGACGGTCAAGAGGCCGCCCGCATCGTGGGAGCAAAGGGTAAGTCGCAGCTTCTCGACGATTTCAAGCCGTTTCTCTAGGGCGCTGCAATCGTCGACAATTGTCGGCACCCAAGTGCGAGAACGACGAAGGCCCCAGTTTCGACTGGGGCCTTCTGCATTTTCAGATTCGAGATCGCAATCAGCACCAAACATGCCGTTTGTGGTTGACCACAGCCTCATCCACAGGCTGTGCAGAACCCTTCACCAAAGGTTTTGGTGGAGGTTTGTTAGTCCATCGGCTCTTTGCCGTCGACAATAACTCGGTAGACGCGCTCAAGATCCTCGAGGGTTGAGAAGTCGATGACGATACGTCCCTTGCGCTGACCCATCGACACTGCAACCCGGGTATCGAGGTGGTCGGAAAGCATTTCCTCGAGCTCAAGCAAGGGGGCGGGTCGTACGAGCGCCGGTGGCTTTGTCCCGGCAGGGGTCGTACCTCCCGCCTCGGGCTCGGGCGTGCCCCCGTGCTCACGCACTCGGTCCTCAACCTCGCGAACCGTGAGTTTCTCCGAGACGATGGCCTTGGCCAACTTCTCTTGGAATGCCCGATCAGGAGTTCCGAGCAACGCGCGAGCATGGCCGGCCGACAACTGTCCTTCACCCAAGAGGCGCTGAATGCTGGTCGGCAACTGAAGGAGACGCATGGTGTTGGCAACCGCTGAACGGCTCTTGCCAACACGGGTGGCCACCTGATCTTGGGTGAGCTTGAACTCTTCAATGAGCTGCTGATAGGCCGCCGCTTCCTCGAGAGCTCCGAGATCTTCTCGGTGGAGGTTCTCGACGAGGGCCTGTTCAAGCGACCCTTCGTCCTCGGCGGTACGAACGATGGCGGGAATGGTCTGAAGGCCAGCTCGCTTGGCCGCACGCCAGCGCCGCTCCCCCGCGATCAGTTCGTAAGAATCCTCCCCCAACTCGCGAACAAGAATGGGCTGAAGAACACCGACGGCACGAATCGACGCTGAGAGGCTGACAAGCGACTCCTCATCGAAATGGCTTCGTGGCTGGTAAGTATTTGCCACGATTTCCGAAAGGGGGAGTTCTCGCAGGACCGCGTCGCTGTCCTGAAGGCGTTCCGTGGTCGGGATGAGAGATCCGAGACCTTTACCGAGTCCGCTGCGGCGTGCCACCACTTACCTCCTTGGCCAACTTCCGGTAGGCAGTTGCCCCCCGGCTACTTGGATCGAATGTGATGATTGGTTGTCCGAATCCGGGGGCCTCTGAAAGACGCACCGAACGGGGAACGACTTCCCGGCAGACCTTGTCACCGAAATGCTCACGCACGTCCGCCACAACACCATCGGAAAGGTTGGTTCGGGCGTACATCACGAGCACGATGGCGCTGATCTCCAACGCCGGGTTCAGACTCTTCTGGATGAGCGCCACGTTCTTGGTGAGCTGCGTCAAGCCCTCGAGGGCGAAGTATTCGCACTGAATGGGGACGAGCACCTCAGTAGCTGCGGCCATTGCATTCACCGTAAGAAGACCCAACGACGGGGGACAATCGATCAGCACAAAGTCGTAGTCGTCCTTGACTGAATCGATCGCCATCTTGAGTCGCATCTCGCGACTGAAAGCAGGAACCAGTTCGATTTCGGCTCCCGCCAAGTCCAGGCTGGCTGGGGCCACAAACAGATTCCGGACCACGGTGCCTTCAATGCAGTCCTCGAGGGGAACGTCGTGGAGGATCACGTCATACATCGAGGACTCAAGGGACCGGATATCGACCCCCAAGCCCGTTGAGGCATTGCCCTGAGGGTCAAGATCAACCACAAGGGTCCGATAACCCAACTCGGCGAGACAGGCACTGAGGTTGATCGAGGTCGTGGTCTTCCCCACGCCACCCTTTTGATTGGCAACAGCGATAATGCGGGGCAATGTTCGCTCCGCAGAGATTGGTCGAGCTCCCTCGACCACCGCTTCGGCAGCAGAGAGGTTCGGCGGCATCTTCACGCCGCGCTCTCCCCCGTCCTTCGCGCTAGCAGTTTCGTCAGATTCCATGCGTCCCAACTCGGATTTGGCGGCACACACCGCAGTCGGAGAGCAACGATCGCTCTACGCGATGAAGCAACTGCCATCCTGCCCGCCCCGGCCCCCCGGGTCAAGGATTGCCCCAATTCCCCCAAATCTCCGCCCGTAAGGGTCAGGGCTGGCTGCACTGTTCCACGTGAAACAGCGTCGGGAGCGCCCTCGGCCTCTCCCAGTTCTGTTTCACGTGAAACAGGCAGGGCTGAGGTAGGGCCTAGAACAATGGCCGCTTCGCTGGCATGCCCACACGGCGGGGATAGGTGTCGGGGCAAAGGCTGACCTGTCGAAGCCTTCGCATTCCTGGCACGGGGGAGCCTTCGTCAAGCAATCCGAGCGGGGCCAAGCCATCGGCGGGCCAGCGGTTGGTTTCTTCCGGGGGTTCGCTCACGACCAGAACGCCGTTGAGTCGCAGCAGAGGAGCAGCGCATTCGGCAACGGTGGCCGGGGGACCAAAGGAGCGGGCCGTGACAGCATCGGCCTGAGCTCGCCACTGCGGGGAACGACCGGTGTCCTCGGCCCGAGCCAATTCAGCCACGACTCGGCCCTCCCAGTTCAATGCCACAATCGCCTCGGCCAGCAGAGCCGCCCTCCGCTCAAGAGAATCAAGCAGAACAACCCTGAGGTCGGGTCGGGCCTCGGCAATCACCAAGCCGGGGACGCCGCCCCCTGAGCCCAAATCAATCAGTAACGAACCTTCGCCAAGGTCCTGAAGGGCAGCAACGAACCCTTCGGCGTGGGACACATGATCAAGCACCGGGCCTGGGCCAAGAACGCCGAGACGTCGAGCTCGCTCAAGAACCTCGAGAAGTGGGGGAGAAGGCTGCACCCGGCTATTGTCGCATCCGCACATGGAGGTATCAGGCATGACCGAGACTCCGGGCTTCCTTGCGTCCAAAAACAACAATGGCCCCGCACGAGGCGGGGCCATTGGAACAAACGGGGATGATGATCAGGAAGGAATGATCACCACTCGGCGACGGGGTTCGTCGCCTTCCGAAATCGTCGACACGCCCTCGAGAGCATTGACGGTGTCATGCACGACCTTTCGGTCAGCCGAGCCCATGGGCTCAAGTGCCTTCTGTACGCCAGAGGAGCGGACTTCCTCGGCCACACCCTGGGTGAAGCGCTCAAGCGCCTCGCGGCGGCGTTGACGGTAACCAGCGACGTCGAGACGAACTCGGCCAGCAGCGGTTCCAGAAACCTTGCGGTGGATGACCGTTCGGGAGAGTTCCTGAATGGCGGCAAGGGTATTGCCCTTGGGTCCAACCAGGATTCCGAGATCACGTCCTTCGACGCGAACCTCGCTGGTGTCGTCATCAATCGACACCGCTTCCACGCGGCCCTCAAGGTCAAATGCATCGACGAGGCCATCAAGGAACTCGGTAACGATGCGGGTGTGTTCAGCAAGATCGACATCAACAGTGTCAGTCACAGTGGTGTTTTCCTTCTCGGTGGGCGAGGCCTTCTGAGCGCCACGGCGGCGATCAGGGCGTTTGCCATTGGATGCTGGTGCTGCCGGAGTTTCGTCAACGGCAGGGGTTGCGGGACGCTGCGACTGCTTGCGTCCGCCACCATTGCCACTGCCCTTCTTGCGACGATCTCGTCGCTCAACCTTCGGTCGGGGACTGGTCGGGGCGATACGAGCGCGAACCCGAGCCTGACCCTTCGTCTTTCCAAATAGGCCCCGAGATGGTTCTTCGAGGATTTCAAATTCGGCATCGACCGTATCGACGCCCAATTGATCAAGTGCCGCATCTTTCGCTTCTTCAACGGTGCGGCCGGTGATTTCCACCCACTCCATGTGGTGCTACCTCTTCTTTTTGCGTACCCGAGGTTGCAACGGCTGCGACGGTGATGCATCGCTGGCGTCGGTCGAGGGGGTCGACGGTGTCGACGCAGCGCGATCAGAACCCGTATCGGGTCCCTTGGAAGAATCGCTGCCCTTGGTGTCTCGGGAACTGGTGGTGGTGCGACCGGTAGTCCGGCCGCCCTTGGAGGCGCCAGCTTTGGCTGGTGCCTTCGTCGAGCCCTTCGTAGCGCCACCCTTTGCGCCGGCATTCTTCGCCGGACGTGAGGTCGCACTGATCGACTTCGACTTTGACTTTTTGGCCTTCGGGGCAGCCTTGGGCTGCACACCGAAACCAAACAAATGCTTCCAGGACTTGGTGCCGTCAGGGGCACTAATGCCATAAATGCTCTTCGAGATGAATGCCTGCTGACCGATTCGGTAGATATTGGACACCGCGAAGTACAGGACAAGGCCTGCAGGCAGACCAAACGAAATCACCGGCAAAAAGAACGGCATGATCTTCATGATCATCTGTTGCTGGCTATTGGTCTGCGCTCCAGTCGTACGCCCTTGAATCTGGCGTTGCTGGATGAAGCCCGTGATTGCAACGATCACAATCAGAACCAGGAACGGCAGTGCATGCGCAATGCCCTGGTTCATTGCTTTGCTCGCACTCTCCGATAGATCAAGGCCAAAGGCCTCCATCTGATAGGAGGTTGAGAGATCTTGATACATCTTCGTCGAAGGGTTGATCCAATTAGGATCGAACACACGTTCGAATGCTGGAGCCTTCGTAGGTGTTTCGCCGAGACCGAACTGACTCGAGACCCACCCAGCGTTGGCACCGAGATCATTGGCTCGGCGAGTAAGGCCGCTCAATACTTGGTACAGCACGAGGAAGACGGGCATCTGCACCAAGAGCGGCAAGCAGCCACCCAGAGGATTGATGCTGTTTTCCTTATAAAACTTCAGAAGCTCTTCGTTGAGCTTCTGCCGATCGTCTTTGTACCGGGTCTGAATCTTCTTCATTTCCGGCTGCAATTGCTGCATAACCATCATCGACCGCGTGCCCTTGAGGGTCAGCGGCGTCACGATGATCATCACGACCAACGTCAGCAGGATGATGGCAACGGCATAGTTCCCGGTGGTGTCGTAGAAGAACGCCAATACTGACGCGAAGGCTTTAAAAAACGCTTCAAACGCTTCCATTGACTAAGCGGCCTTCCTATCGGGAACGGGATCCCAGCCGGATCCACCCCAAGGGTGGCACCGACCCAGTCGTCGAACGGACAACCAGGACCCCCGCACGAACCCGTGGACCTCGAGAGCTTCGAGAGCGTAGGACGAACAGGAGGGGACATAACGGCAAGGTGAAACCCTGCCTGCGAACACCCATTGATAGCCGCGCACACCCCGTGCCGTCAGACGCGCAGGGAGAGAACGGCCACGCGACCGGTCAGTTGCGGGCAAAGAATCGTGATTGTGCTGACACGCCTCAGTCATTCGGAGCTCCCTACAAGGCGTTCGAGACAGCTATCGACGTCTCGCAAGAAAACCTCACGAGCGGCAGCCGCGGCACTGGGTTGGATTGCAAAAAACCACACTCCGGAGGGGAAACGGTTCGGATCCTGGGCTCGAACCTCGCTCAGATGCGCACGCACTTGGCGGCGCAAGCGATTGCGAACCACCGCAGTTCCGACGTTGCGGGACACTGCGAACGCGACACGCGGCGGCTCGTCACCGCTCAGTGGAGATGGAGCCAACATGGTCACCGCCACGGTGCCACTTCGGACCCGACGGCCGCGGCGCCGCAGTTCTTGGAACGTGCGGCGGTCACGAACTCGCCAGATCAGGCCGACAGACGTCGACGGCCCTTGAGCCGGCGCGACCGCAGAACATTGCGTCCGGCGCGAGTGGACATGCGGGAACGGAAGCCATGCTTCTTCGCCCGGCGGCGGTTATTGGGCTGGAACGTACGCTTCACGAGGGGCCTCCGCGATCTACCGAACCCAGAAGGGGTCCACAGATCGTTGCTTCATAGACAATGGTTGTGGTGTGGAAACGGGCCCGGCCTGACGCGTGCGCAAGGAGCCCGACACCTGTTCGGGTGCCAACGCTAGAGCGTGGAGGCCCGATGCGGCAACACCGGCGAGGTGCTACGGTCCCACGCCCGTCCACAGGGCCTCGATACCGGCGCTCTTGAGCGGGGCATGCCTGTGTAGAACAGCGGCGGACCACTTCGTGTGGACAGACGTCGGGTTTTCCACAAGTGTGGACGCTGTTGTGGAACTAAACCCATTGTCAGGGGCCTTCGTGCAGGTAGACCAAGCCGAAAAGTTGTGGACGAAGTGCACGGTGGCGCTGCGTGAGCAGGTATCCGAGGCCGTGTGGCTCACAACGTTTTCAATGGTGACCCCCCTTGATCTTCAGGGCACGGCTCTTTCTGTCGCGGTCCCGAGTTCTGTCGTAAAAGAACGGATCGAAACCCGCTACCTAACACTGGTAAATGGCGCCTTGGCCGATATCGGTCAAAGCGGCGTCCTCCTTTCCATCGAAGTCCAAACGGATGTCGCTCCGGCCTCCTCAAACTTCTCCCCAGCCCCGTCCACAGGTTTTTCCGGGGATGTCCCCAACGACACACAGAATCTGTTGACAACTCCGCCCAATCTGGGGACAACCGCTGCTCCAGAGCAGGAACTTGGTCTGCCCGTCAATCCTCGCTACACCTTCGACGCGTTCGTTACCGGCACCTCGAATCGATTCGCTCATGCCGCCGCTCTGAGCGTGGCCGAGACCCCGGCCAAGTCCTACAACCCACTCTTCATCTATGGCGACGCAGGACTCGGCAAAACTCACCTTCTCCAGGCCATTGCCAACTACGTCCGCGAGATCTACCCCGGCCATCAGGTTCGCTACGTCTCAACCGAACAGTTCCTGAATCAATACGTCGATGCGATCCGGCAAAACACCATGCCGGAGTTCAAGAAGCGCTACCGCGAAATCGACGTGCTTCTCCTCGATGACATCCAAATCATTGAGGGTAAAGAGGGGCTCCAGGAAGAGCTCTTCCACACATTCGAATCCCTCTATCAGGCCAACGCCCAGATCGTGCTTTCTTCCGATCGCCCGCCAGATGCCATTTCCACCCTCGAGGACCGTCTGCGAAGCCGCTTCAAGATGGGCCTCATCACCGAGATCAACCCTCCCGAACTCGAGACCCGTCTCGCGATCCTTCGCAAGAAGGCCGAGCGTGAGCCCATCGCTCCGCCTGCAGATGTCCTTGAATTTATTGCCTCGAATATCACCAACAACATCCGTGAACTTGAAGGCGCCCTCATTCGTGTCTGCGCCTTTGCCAGCCTCACCGGCAACCCGCTCACTGTGGAATTAGCCGAAGGTGTCCTTAGCGACATCCTCACTAACACCCAGCCTCGCCCGATCACACCGGCACTCATCCTTGAGAAGACCTCAGAAATGTTTGCTTTCACGATCGATGAGATCCGAGGCCAAAGCCGGCGCCGACCACTGGTAACTGCTCGACAGATCGGCATGTACGTCATGCGAGAAATGACCGACCTGAGCTATCCGGCCATTGCCCGCGAGTTCGGCGGTCGAGACCACACCACGGTCATTCACGCCGTCGAGAAAATCAGTGGGCTCATGAAAGAGCGTCGACAGATCTACGACCAGGTCACCGAACTCACGCAACGAATCAGGAACAGTTGACGCCCGTGACCCTCAATGACCACTTGACCCGAACGCCCGCGCGCAGTTTCGAACGCCCGCGCGGTGGACAACCCGGTGGACCAAGGCGCGCGCGGTACTGCATGAAAAGTGGACGACCAGTAGGTGATCCCCCGCGCTGTCACTCCCACCGTTCAGACTGTGGATCACTGTGGACGACGCAGGGACAACAAAACTGCCATCACGCTGGGACGATGGTGGTTTGTCCACAATCCACAGCCCTTATTACAACTACTACCAATTTCTCATTCTTTTTTACAACTACAACAAGCACCACCGTCTGTCAGGAAAGTGAGCCGACGTGAAGTTCCGTTGTGAGCGAGATCCACTCGTCGAAGCCATCTCCGTAGCGTCTCGTGGGGTCACCACGCGCAGCTCTGGCCGTCAAGCCCTCATGGGCCTCAACCTTGTATTGGTTGGCGATCAACTTCAGGTCACCGGAAGCGATCTTGATCTCACGATCATCGCAATGGCCTCTGTTTCTGGTTCCCGCGATGGAACCGTTCTCGTTCCATCCAAACTTCTTACTGAAATTGTTCGCAATCTCCCCGAGGGTGCGGTCACGTTCGAAGCCGACGAGAACGAAGTTCGAATTGGTTCAGGCAGATCACAGTTCGCTGTGAAAACCATCGCCATCGACTATCCCCCCATGCCAGAAGCCCCCGAATCTGCAGTCACCATCGATGCGGCCTTATTACGTGATGCCATTTCTCAGGTTGTTTCCGCTGCAAGCACCGACGAGTCGCGAAAGTTTGAACTCACCGGTGTTTCAATTGCCGCTCATGGCACCGGTATTCGTTTGGTTGCGACTGACACGTACCGTTTGGCAATCCGTGATCTTCCAGGAACATCAATTCTCACTGAAGGCCAAAAAGTTCTTGTTCCTTCATCGGCACTCAAAGAACTCAACCGACTACTCACAACCGCCGAGAACGTCACGATCCGACTCGCTGAACGACATGTCTCGTTTGAGGTCGATGGCGTCCGCCTGGTGAGTCAACTCCTCGACGGAAGTTTCCCAGATTACGAAAATCTTCTCCCGAAGACTGCCGATTCACATCCCAACCGACTCACAATTGAGCGCGAAACCTTCCTTGAAGCATTGAAGCGAGTTGGATTGCTTTCGAAGGAAAACACCAAGATTCGTCTCGACATCAAGAGCGATTCAGTGGAACTCATTGCGGAAAGCTTCGATGTCGGTAAGGCCGACGAAGTTATTGATGCTCGTCACGTGGGCGAAGAACTCGAAATTTCGTTTAATCCCGAATATCTGCGTGCCGGTATTGAAGCAGCGCCCTCCGATGAAATCACGATCGAAATCTCGCGGCCAACGAGCCCGGTCCTCATTCGCGGCAACGAGACCGACGATTTCTTGTATCTGTTGATGCCGATCCGCAACTGACGTGCGTCTCGCTCGTCTCTGGCTCACCGACTTTCGGTCCTACGCCAGCGCGGATATTGCATTTGCACCGGGACTCACGGCGCTCCTCGGCCAAAACGGCGAAGGCAAAACCAACGTCATGGAAGCCATTGGCTACCTCGCAACATTGTCGTCATTTCGTGGAGCGCCGACCGATGCTCTCGTTCGGGCGGGTGCGTCCTCGGCGGTCGTAAGAGCAGAAGGCGAGCGTGAAGGACGACAACTTCTTATCGAAGCAGAAATAGCTGCTTCGGGTCGCGGGCGCGTTCAGGTCAATAAACAAAAATTGGCACGGACACGCGACCTCCTCGGCGCGTTACGCGTCTCTGTCTTTGCCCCCGATGACTTGGAGTTAGTCAAGGGTGGCCCGGCGGAACGCCGCCGTTATCTCGACGACGCGTTAGTTGCTCGGCGCCCAGCGTTCGATTCATTGCGTTCGGATCTCGACAGGATTCTGCGACAACGGAATGCCTTACTCAAGCAAGCAGGTGGGCGTCTCAGCCCAGAGGTCGAAGCAACGCTCATGGTGTGGGACGCGAAATTCATTGAAACCGGTGAATCTCTCGCCGACGCCCGAAATGAACTCGTTCAGGAACTCGGTCCGGCACTCGATCTCGCCTATTCACAAGTTGCTGGCCGTCCAGTACCGGTGACCGTTTCGTACGACGCGCCATGGCGCGAACAAGGTTTGGCAGAAGCCCTCCAAGCCGCGCGCCGCGACGAACTTCGCCGGGGCGTCTCTCTGGTTGGTCCCCACCGCGACGATCTGGTCTTGCACCTCGAGCAATTGCCATCACGAACCCATGCCTCACAGGGCGAACAACGCTCACTCGCATTGTCACTGCGCCTCGCTGCCCACCGGATCGTGACTAACGCAACTGGGTCACCGCCAATTTTGTTGCTCGACGACGTGTTCTCCGAACTCGATCCGGATCGGAGCGCGGCGCTCCTTGAGCATTTACCGCCAGGCCAAACCGTGCTTTCGAGCGCAGCAGGATTGCCGCCTGGGGCCTCACCGGAATTGGTGTTACGGGTCTCGAACGCAACAATCCGACCGGAGTGATGCAACGAACACAACCCAGCCACCGGGGTGTTTCGATGGACGGTCCCTACACTGCTCTCATGCCGTGGGAACCATTGCCAGATGCATCAACCGGCGATCCCGTTTCGATGCATGCAAGCCTCGATCGCATCGTGCGTCACCTAGGCGGACCGTCAGCCGAAGTCACGACTGGCATTTTTGGTAGGTGGCCGGAACTCGTTGGTGACGCAGTTGCCGCACAAAGTCGACCGGTTGCGATGAAGGGAACAACTCTCGTTGTTGCAGTCACTGATCCAGCGTGGGCAACCCAATTGCGCTTTCTCGAACACGATCTCATCGAACGACTTCAAGTCGAGCTTGGCCAGGACGCGATCGACACCATCGAAGTTCGCGTTCGACCGGAACAGGCCGATTGACCCTTCCGCCACGATGAGCGCGCTGATCATGATTTGCGCGTCGTAATACCCGGAAAACACGCGTGTCGCTGGTAGGATTGTTCGGCTGTGACAGACGCAGTTCGAGCGTCGAATTCGCAGTTTGTACCTGTTGTTCGCTCAATCAAGACACCGGCGAAGTACCGGTAAGGGGAAGCCCAAAGCGTGGCGAAAACCACCGAAGAGTACGGCGCAAAAGACATCACGATCCTCGAGGGTCTCGAGGCGGTGCGCAAACGACCCGGCATGTATATCGGTTCTACCGGTCCCGCCGGTTTGCACCACCTGGTGTACGAAGTCGTCGATAACTCCGTTGATGAAGCAATGGCCGGTCACGCAACGCGCATCGAAGTCACCTTGATGCCCGATGGCAGTTGCGAAGTCTCTGATGACGGCCGAGGCATTCCGGTTGATAAACATCCCGATCCCAAAATGAAGGGCATGAGCGCCGCCGAGGTCGTGCTCACCGTCCTTCATGCCGGCGGCAAGTTTGGCGGCGGTGGCTACAAAGTCTCGGGCGGTCTGCACGGCGTGGGCATTTCCG
>SXGQ01069449.1_pt1 | contig 27879 bp, 26 predicted proteins | sample 3178371 | NCBI WGS metagenome assembly SXGQ01 (sample SAMN11356859, study PRJNA531348) | freshwater metagenome | isolation source: freshwater sample F1-20 | place: China: Fuxian Lake, Yuxi | collected 2017-12-25 | reverse complement strand
TCTGAATCAATGGGTGCATATACCAAGGGCTCAGGGGATATGGGCTTAGCTCGTCAAATCTCTGACTCAATGGGTGCCTACACAGCTGGCTCAGGAGATATGGGCTTAGCTCGTCAAATCTCTGAATCAATGGGTGAATTCGGCGTAGCCTATGATTATGACCTACATGATCGTATCGATTCCTATGATATGGAATCCGACAATGCTGGCTTGGACTTAGCTGGTGGTGATTTTTTAGCATGCTACGGGACTCTAGGGGACGCAGACCACGATGAGGATGATGATGGTCTACAGGGTCTCAGTGGCTTTGATGGACTAGATTGCGTCTCTGGTCTATCTGATATGAGTGGATGGCTTAGCACACTAAAGAAGGGCTTAAAGGAGGCAGGCGGTGTTGCTGCTATCGTAGCTAACCCCGTCCTCGCAGCCGGTAAGCTTCAGCTTGATGCTGCTAAAAAGGTCGTTAGCTCCGATGTAGCAGCAAGAATACACTCTAGCGTCAAAAAGCAGGTCAAGGCTAAGGGCACTAGTGAGGTAGCTCAAGCCTTCCAAAGACAGGCAGATAGCAAGCTAGCAAGACTAAATGCTGAGCTTAAGACTGCACAGGGTGCTAGACTATCAGCTCTCAAGGATCAAATTGCTACCATACAGAGGGTTAAGGCAGCTATGCCAAAGCTTCTTGCAGATGCGGACGCAAGGCGTAAGGAATATGCAACCCTTTGCCAAGGAATTAAGACGCTTGAAGCCTCCTTGAAGGTGGCTCCTGCAGTGGCACAAGCGGGAATCAAGAGCTCAATTGCTAGTGCAAAAGCAAAAAAGGTCGCAGCTAAGGATGCTCTTGTAAAAGCCGTGAATGCTGTAAGAACAGCAAGGGCTGTATGCACTGACATGGGGATGGTGCAAAAGAAGCTTGCTCTTATCAAGCCCGCCTATACTAATCTCTTCCAGGCCTATGACAAGGCAGCTAAAAACCCCTTGATCAATAGCAATATCAAGCAGTCTATTCAGCAGCTGAGAAGCACTGAGCTTGCCAAGGGGCTAGCTGAGGTAGAGGCTCTTATTAAGAAGGGCGACACAGCCACTGCGGCTACAAGGCTAGATGCTATGAGAAGGGTGCATGACGAGCTTGCTAGGTTCCTTGGTGCTGTATTGAATCAAAGGCTACCTGTTTTGTTTGCTCATAAAGCAAAGCTTGTTACCAAGCCAGCACCCAAGGCTATTAGTCCTAAGCTTGTTTCCACTGATGCTCTTCAAAGTCAAGCAGCAAAGATTGTTCAAGCTGCTAAGCAGGCATCCGATAAGCTACAGGCTGCTAAGACAGCAGAGCAAGCAAGGGCTGCGAAAGCTCAAGCTGTTGCTCAAGCAAGCAAGGCTTTAGCAATCGCAGAAAGCAGCATGACAAAGGTCAAGCAAAGCATTAGTCAGGCTAAGGCTTCCTCAGCGACATCTCCTACTGCAATCGCTAGTATGCAAAATGCGGCTAAGGCTGCTGCCGCAATTAGTGCTTTGACCAAGGCTGCACCTAGCTCAGTAGCACCAAATGCTGCGACAAGAATTGCCAAGCTTTCACAGGATGCGGCGAAGCTCGTTCAGGCTGCAAAGTCCTCTGCTCCTGCCCCTGTTAAGCCTATTGTAATGCCTACTAAAACTCAGGTAGCAGCACAGCTTGCTACAAAGAAGGTAGGCTTAGCTCCTCAGAAGAATATTGCAGCACTCATCCAAAAGCCCAAGCTAGTACCTGGTCAAAATTTGATCAAGGCTAGTGGTACTCAAACCAAGGCATTGGTAGATACTCGTGATGAAAGAGCTGGCATTGCTAATCTCAAGAATGCAGTAAGTGATATGGGTAAATATCATTTAACCAATAGAGATCAGGTTGGTAGGCTCTCAGAGGGTAAGGCTCTTCTCGACTTCATTTCTAAGAATGTCAAGAGCCTACAGGCGATCATCAAGAGATGCGACAGCAACATTGAGGTAATCAACCACTTCAATGACTATCTGCTCAAGAATAAAAAGCCTGTTGCTGCTGATTCCAAGAAGGCTCTTGAGCTAGAAAAGACAATCAATATCGACCTAGCCAAGGCTAATGCTACGATCATTGACCCCTTTAAGAAGCTTGTAGAGGCCTACAAGACTGCAAGCATCCGTAAGGGTGTTCCTGCAGCAGAGGTAAAAACAGCAGTGACTGTTGTTCCTCAGCAGCTACCTGCAGTAGTAGCTCCAACAACTGCCACACCCCCTCAGCCTCAAATCACAGCTGAGGCTAAGCAGGCAGCTGCTCAAGCACCCACTGCAGAGCCTAAGACCGTTGAGGTTGCAGTTAGACCCGCACCTACCTCTGATGCCCCCAAGGCGGTAGAGGCTGTAGCCGAGGTCAAGAGTCCTGCTACTGAAATTCAAGCACAAGCACAGAGCCTTGTTGCTGCTCAGCCTGATGTCACTCAAAAGGATATTGATGTAGGTAATGCTCTATTCGAGAAGGCTGGCATCCGCTTCACAAGCCTAGCTGCTAGACATCAAAAATATCTACAGCAAATGGCTGTTCTACTTGCAGCTGATGTTGCAAAGAATATCCTAAAGGGTGATGAAGCTGTTCAAATTCTCCAAAATCAAATTGGGGACAAGGTTGTACAGCAAATACAAGAGGCTGCCGAGGGTATTGATTCAAATGCAGGAGGTGCCGTAGAGGAGACTTCTGTAGATGAGGGTACCGCAGAAGCACTCGGCAGCGTTCTAGGTGCTGCCTTCAGCATGGAGGATGGAGCAAGCTATGGCTTAAAGTCTGCCTTCGAGCAATTCTGGTCAGACGACATTCTTTCCGAGGATGAATACAAGATCATTAGAGACCTTGAGCTCAAGAGAATTCAAGCTGGTGCTGCTATGATTCCTACCTCAGCAACTGCACCACAAATTGAAGCTGCAGTAGCTGCTTCACAGGGGGAGACTACTGCCACTACTCCTTCTATTTCAGTAGAGGAGGCAGTGGTTGTATCCCCACAGGCTGTGGCTGAAAGCATTGTAAAGCTAGCACCTATAAGCATGCTCTCCTTCAAGAGCTCTGAGGATGCTGCTGCGGATGATGGAGATGATCTTTTGAATGCTCTTACTAGAGTAGGCTCTGGGCTTTTTTCTACAATCCCTAGCAGTGAAGCCTCCTCAAAGAGCATTGTTAGTGCACCTGAAGAGACTTCCATGGCTACTGAGACCGAGGAGTCCTCAAGCGTAGTCCCAGATAGCCTAGAAAGTGCTCCAAGTGAGGCTACCGAAGAGGTTATGCAGGGCTTCACAGATTGGTTAAGCAATATTACTCCATAATATGTGCTAGGCTTTAGCTAAAATATGCTTTTTCTTTAAGGCTGAGCTTGGTAATATAATCCTATCTAAGAAATAGGATTGAAAATGCAAAATAATTTAAATATTCGATATGCTCTAGGCATGACACCCAATGAATTAAATAGTGAGGCTGACCGCTTTGCAAGCGAAGCATTACTAGAGCTTGAGAGGCAGGATCGCGAAAGAGCAAGACAGGGCAGAGCTACGCTTGTGAATAGTAAAACCAAGGAATTCACATCCACCTATATGCAGGCCTTTATGCAGGGGCTCGATAGCCATCTTAAGGATTTGGAGCAGAGGGCAGACCGCTGTAAAAAGGATATTTTAGATTTAAGAAGGCTTTACGAGCAGGAGGTTTCTAGGCTTAGGGCAAAGGAAAGCAGCCTTGAAAGGCTTGAAAAAACCCCAAGCTATCAAAAAATCTTTTCCAGCCTCTGTCAGGGTATTGTTGTAATTGTTAAGGGGTTTTTTGAGGATATGCTTAAGAGCACTGTAGATATGGCGGTAGACCTTTTGACAGGCGACCTTGATATGAGCCTTTCAGCTATTAGACAGAGGCTGCTTGAGGATGTGGCTAGAGCAGGAGCTAAGGCTCAGGTTCAAGCTCTTAGTCTTGCCTTAGCAAATGCCACAGCTGTTGCAGGTAAGGTGGGAGGGGCTCAATCCATGGAGGTTGTTTCTAAGCTCTCTGTAGCAGTCCATTCCGCCATAAAAAATGCCTGCTCTGGCACGATGCGTTCGATCGTAGGGACAGTAAAGGAATATTCTGTTGCTGCAGCTAATCCGAATCCTGGAGAGGTATTTAAGGAGGAGCTGACTAAAAATATCAAGGATACAGGAAAAAAAGCTGCATTCGCTGCTGGGAAATCCGTAGCTAAGAGCATTGTGAGGGAAATCCCCTCCTCAGAGCTACAAGCGATTGTGAACAAGCAGCTGAGCTCTCTATCCCTGGAGGATATAGAGGCCTTCGTGAATGCCGAGAACCCCCTAGAGGGTAAAAGACTGCTCGGCATACTTAAGAGTAAGGCTGACAGGGAAATGGCTTCAATAGAAAGGAGGCTCAGGGAATATCCCCAAAAAAGGCTCAATGAGCTTGAGAGCTCTGCGAAAAGGCAGCTTCAAGCCAAGCTAACACAGCTACAGGTAAAGGCAAACAAAATACAGGAGAGTCTATTGAGCCTTTCTAAGGGAGCTTTAGCTGTAGGGACCATGACTTATTTATCTTCATTAGGTGCAGCCCCTAGTGTAGGCTCTAAGGTCAAGGGGGCTGTAGTAGAGGCAGGGGAGGAGGGCTTAGAGGTAATACAGAAGGAGCTGTTTAGTGAGCAGGCATTAAAGGACTATACTAAAGCAGGTGTGAAGGTTGGACTCTCCTCTGCAACAAATGCCTTCCCTCCTGCAAAGGTTGTGGTAACGGCTGTTGCGACAATTTCAACCTTTTACATGGAATTTTGCGAAGCAACGGAGGATATGCCCGGAGCGGACATAATGAGTAAGGGCTCTAAGGGGGCTCCGGCGGATCAGGGTAAAATAAAAGCCCTTAAGCAGCAAATAGCACAAAGCTCGGCACAAATAGAGCAGACTAATATTCAGCTCATTAATCGTATCAATCAAAGGGACGCAACAGAGATTGAGCGAATACAATACACCTTCTGTGAATTTTTCTTAATTCGATCAACGAACCAGCTTGAATTCCTAACAAAGAGCTTCCCTTATATGACAAAGGAGGAAATTGTTACAGTATTTTTTGCAGGTCTGGGAGATGCAGAATTCGAGAAACTCCGAGCATTGACTAACGCAAATATGCTCTCACTTGTTCTTAGGGCGTTGTTTGTCTATGTGGAGGAGGAGCTAGGCTTCAAGACAGAAGCATGTCCTATTCTTCCTGCTGGATTATTAAAGCAAATCAAAGCAAGGTATGGCTTGGATCAGTCCAGCTATTGTAAAAATCTTTCAAGACCTGAGGTTAGGGCTATGATTGATGCCTACAACGAGCTACCTACTGTAGGTCCAACAAGGGCTACAAGCATAGAAAGCCTTGCTAAGAGCAATAGTGCCCTATTCCAGAGGGCAGAGGCTGAGTTTGTACAGAAATACCTGCCTAAGACCAAGACACTTAGCTCCCCACTTCTATCACAGGAGGGAGTAGCTAGAGCTAGTATTGCTATGAAGAGCTCACAGGCAATAGGTAATAGTGGGAAGCTCATAACTACAAGCATTATCCTTGCGGCAGTAGGTCTGGCTGGGTATTATACCTATAGGACATATTATCTCAATAAGCAACTGACAGAGGGGGAATAGCACAAATGGATCATCGAAAGGTATGTGTGCAAAGCCTAGAAAGCTTTAATAAATACTTCAAAGCCCTCGGCTTTGAGGGCTACAAGCTAGCTGTTGAAAGAGACAACCCTTCTCGAATCCATTTTGTAGGTAAGGGGCGTTTTGGTAATGCTGGCAGCTGGGACTTGAATAGCTTTCCTAAAACACTTTTGAAAAAAATTACCTATGCGGATTGGGTAGATGTTTTCTTCCTTGTTTCAGATACTGATTGGGATTTTTAAAGCACCAAAGAAAAGAGAAGTATTATGCTTGAATCAAAAAACCTGGGAAGAGCACTTAGTGTAGGGACAGGGGGTACAATTGCGTATCTCGTTAATCGCATTCAAAAGGAAAGACAGCCCACAGATTTGCTTGGCTATTTTCTGAAGGCCTCTGCCTGTTATTTTCTAGGACAGCACGCACTAGAAAATAATGACGAGGCTGTATTTAGAGCTGTAATAGGGTATATGTCCTACGAAACAGTGAGAACGCTACCCTATGGGAAAATAGAGCCTATCCCCCTAGGGGGACTGCCAGCCTCTGTAGCAATGCAGGGACCCCCTAGTGATACGACAAACCTAGTGCCCTACGGCTACAACCCCTATGACAACCAAGGAGCAATCTCCTCTGTGCTTACACCCGAAAATCTACAAAATGTAGGTGTTGCACTAAGAGGCATTAGCTCCTTCATTAATGGCTTCCAGGGTAAAAAGGAGTAAGGATTATGGCAAAGGACACAATAGGCATCCGAGAATTCATTAGGGAAAATCTAGTCGAAAGCCGTATCAACGAGCTTGAAATACCCTTCATTCGCCCTAAGTCGATTCTACGCTTCAGACCAATGGGCATAGAAACAAAAATAGATACCTCTCGCTTTGAGCAGGCTATCAATAGAACATTGTATCTCAGCCTTAAGCATCTTTGGTTTAGAGGGGCTGAGCCTAAGCCTAAAAACAGGGTGGTAATCGATGCTACTGATGGCTCCTTCGATGTTACTACAGCAGCAAATGATGGCTGGTTTTATGTAGAGAATGCTACACAATTCAAGCTCTTCTTTAGAGCAAGTCGTTATTTAGATATCGATATACAGAACGATGGTAAGGACCCCAAGGGTAGAGAGTCCCTAAATAATGTAAAATACCTCCTTTCCGATTTTCACCTTACGACAATCCTGTTTCTTAGTGCACTGGAGGATTGCTTGAAGGAGGAGAATAGCCTTAAGGCACAGGCTAAGCTTTTGGGCTATCTATATTGCTGTAACCAAGAGGATTATTTAAAGACTCTAAGCATGAATGCCCCTATTGTGGCACAAATCCAGGCAATTCTTGCCGCTGGTGCAGACTCTGAGGAGCCAGGCTCCTTTGCACCTCTTGCACAGCCCTTTGTGGCTATAGGCAGAAGGGATAGATCTATTCCTATTAAGCTGTCGCTTGTCATTAGGCTTCTCATGCAGCTTTATTTCAAGGAGGAGCTTGAGACCAGTGCCAAAAAAATCAAGGCGGAGGATGTTAAGCTCTACGACAAGGTGGTGTTTGGCTCTAAAATGACAGCAGAGGAGCTTTCGAAGATAAGCACAGAGGTCTCAGTCGGTATGCGAATATTATCTCAAGCAATTGAGGTTCTTTACAGTAATTTGGTTACAGATATCAGCTCCCAGCTGCTCAGTGATACTCCTATCAAGGAAATGCCTCTCGACAAGCTGAAGGGCTCTGCGGGCTTTTTGTGTATCGCTAGAAGCATTGAGGGTAGTAAAACAAATCCTATTCTTAGAAATGAATGCTTCTTTTTCGAGGATACTCAAATCGCAGATCGCTTGTGGTCGGGCGAGGGTGAAAATATCTTTCTTGCAGCGATCGATAGTCCTAGCGATAGGGCTGCCTGGCAGGCTATATCGGATACTGCACAAAGCAGTGACAGCTTTGATAGACTTGCAGACAAGGTAATTGAATATGCAAGAGCAGGTCTTTTCACAAACCAATTCCTTGAGAATATGTTTAGAAGCTTTATTCCTACCGAAGTCTTTAAGGCAGTGACAGGAAGCGAAAAGCCAGCCAGCTATAAGGAATTCAAGCAGCAGGCCTATCTTATTGCAAAAAAAATGCCCCTGCTACAGAACACCCGCTTTATGAAGGGCTTGGATAAGAGGCTTCAGGAGGCTGGCATATATTTAGAATATTCTGTTAAGCTATATGGTGAGCTAAGCAATAGACTTAATAAAAGCAAGGCAGAACTAAGGGAGCTAAAGGCTAAGGGGGACAAGGCAGATCCAAGGCTTGTAGCTTATTTCAAGGAGCTAGTGGCGAAGGAAACCTTTGCTTTGTACTCATTACAATATGAAATCAAGCAGAAAAGGAGCTATATGCAGAAGCAGGGGGCTACCTTAGGTCAGGGAGCTACTCAGTTTGATCCCAAGGCGGTCTCACTAGGGACTCTTCCAGCATGGCTCACTGCAAAGGGTGTAGCTTTAGTAGCCTTGCTTTTGGTAGCATCCCTTGCGAGCCTTTACTTCTTCCTGCTACATGAATCCCCTGCCAATAGATATCTATCAGCTCTAAGAGAGGAGCTAGAGGATGTCAGAGACCGCTTAGAGTCTGAGTGTAAGGAGCAAGAGGACAGGGACAATGCTTATTGTAGGGCTCTTTTAGAGCAAATGAAGAGCATACAGAAGGAAATGGAGGCAGCTCATAGAGCTGTAAGAGATGAGAGAACGGCAGTAGATGCTCTAACTCAGGGCTTAGGCGATGCAGCAAAAATAGGCACAGACCTCATAGCCTATGGATTTTATGGACTTTTCGGCTTAGGGCTTTTATGGGGCGGAGTCAAGGCCTTTAACATCATTAGCACTGCAAGGGCTGCAAAAAAGCAGGCACAGTAAATATCTAGGCTAAGAAAAATAATAAAAAATCTTTGACACATGTGTATATTTGATATATCGTTCTAAATACCCCATGCTTTTTAAGAGGGACGAAGAACTAAAACAAAGGACTACCTACACATGCTATACTTGATACTTGCACTTTGGCTATTTGGGGCATTTTGTATGCTCATGGATACCCTTCGTATTGCTTACACACTTTCTAAGGATATTGCTTTAGCAATGCCTATTTTCAAGGCTATTGTAAGGCACGAGCTTGCGTCAGAGGATAAAAAAGCATCTGACAGCTGCATAGAGCATTTTCAAAGCAGAATATTCAGCACTAGGTCTTGGTTTATCCGAGTGCTGCCCTGTAGCACAGCAATGCTCAGGATATGGCCCTTGACTCTACTCTCTTTAATATTAGGTCAACAAATTTATGAGTCTAAGGTAAGAAGCGTTCTTGTTGCGTCAGCCTTCCTAGAAATAGTGGATACCCTTCGCACCCTTCCAAAGGAAAAAGCACAAACCCTTATCTGTCAGGTAGCTACCCTAGTTGAAATAACAACCAGGGTTTCTCTTTTAGAGTCCATTGAGGCAATAGCAGGTCCCCAAGGGGCTACCGAGCCTGAAGATGCATAGCTTCAGGTTGTTTCATTCATACAGAGTCTGGCACCTCCTTACTTAGAGGCAGACCCATGCAATAAGGAGCCCCTTCAAAAGGGCTTTTTGTATTTTAGGAGCTAGGAATTGAAGGCAATTACTATATTTAAATTCATTCTTACTCTGCTAGCGGGCAATGGTATAGATCCAGGTAGCCTGAAGGCAGAGCAGGAGTGTCGGCTGTATCAGCTATCAACACACATTGTAAATGTATCTCGCTCGGATGTGGATATGGCACACCTAGTAGCCTTGGGCTACAAGGAGAGCAAATTTAATTGGGAGGGGACTAAATTTTTAAGAGCGGGAGATGGCTCCTGTGGTGTATTCCAGCAGCAGCCCGCATACGCTAAGGATGAGGAGGGCTCTAAGCTTTCCTGCAGGGACTTACAGGATACCTATATTGCTGCAGCTCAGGCTATTAGGACATTGGAATGGGCATTCGCTACCTATGGGAGGAGCTTTGAAAGTGTTTGTCATTACAATTCTGGCGTAAAATGCTATCCAAAATCACGAGCGTATGCTAAAGCACATAAAAAAATGTTTGATAGGACTCTGAGCTATCTCAAAAAAAATGTAGGTGCCTCCGATGAGGACGCAATATTACATAGAATTGTAGACCGTTGCTCTACCTATTTTTAGCATATTGAATACAGATCATAATCCGTCTTATTTTTCAAAAAGCGTCTGCTATTGTATTTACCAGACCTATTGTTAAAATAGCACATAACGAAGGCATAAATACGCCCATAGCCCCATTGCTCTGCACTCATGCCTGTTCTAGAGCCACTGGATGCGTAAGCTCCCACGCCCTTATCAAAGACGCCCTTGAGAGCTAAGGGGTTGAGTGTGGTTTCTATACTAATTTTAGCTACGCCTAGTGGAAGGGAAATGCTTAGATGCTCCTTCAAAAGCTTTACCAGGCTCTTAGCCTCGCTCTCAACGAAGCTAGGATCATATTTGCTACCCTGTCTGTATTTTTGCTCATAATCCCTTTTGTATGAGGATTCCTGCTTTGGAGGAGCAGCTCTATCTGTTTTAGTTTTTTCATAGCATTTAGGATTAGATGGATCAGCCTTAACACAGAGCTGTCTTTCCACTAGCTCCTTGAAGCGTTTTTTGACCAGCTTAATTTCGTCAGCAGATAAAAGACCTCTTTTTTTAACATCGAAATAGCGTAGAGGTCGTCTGCCTACCCCATATTTTTCAGCAAGCTCATTCGTGAGAGTCGTTAGAGTGTATGACAAAGCTTTCATCGTAAATACCCTTAAAATCCTTCATAAAGTATATGAATTGAATTGTAAGAGCTATCAGGAAAAAATGCAAAATATTAATACGCTCTGCGGGAGTTATGCTTGGAGCAGCCTTGAGCAGACAAAATAGTGTTATCAAAAGACCTAGCGTTGGTAGTAAATTCAGGGCAAGCAGTATTCTCTCCCCTGTAGAGAGGAATAGCCAAAGCAGATAGATCGCTAGCACACCCATTGATGAGAAGGTCAGATTGAACACATAAGGGCTTGATGGATTATCTAAATATAAAAGTGACATCAAGCCTACAAATGACCAAATGGGACCTGCCTTGTTATCAAAGGCATGGCGACTCTGGGAGGTGCTTTCACACAGAAAGAAAATGGTTAGGCCATAGAAAAAGAGTAATACAAGAAATGACATTTTTTAGCTTCCTTTCAAAAAAAATGGATTTTGCTTTAGCTTTTTTGAATAAGCCCTGTAGCTCATTCGTATATATTTCCTTTATCCACCATTTTACAAAATATTTCAAATAGAATGTTTAGCTAATCCTCAACTCTTACAAAAATGCAATTGTTCACATACGCATTTTCAAGCCCTGCACCTCTTAGCTTTTTTGGATCAAGTGCCTCACCCTCTCTACCCTTTGAGCCCTGCTTTCGATAATATAAAGGGGGTAGTACCTCTGGGCTTGTATGGAACCAATGGGTAGCTCCCTTTGTTTCGTCATTGAAATAGCCTGCTAGGAAGGCCTTAACAAGAGGCATTAGGGAAAGAGCAAGCTCCTTCTTTCCCGACTTTGGATTGTTCTCCACATATTCTAGAGGGGAGTAGGCTGCCGCATCCTTCACCATTCTAGGAAGCATCAGCCTGGTACCTAAATACTCATTAAGCTTACGACTAGAATAGCCTACTATACAGCGATTGACTAATGCCCAGAGCATAGCTACATATTCCTGCTGACGCTTGTAGGGAGAATAGCCACTGGATATCGCATTGCCCTCACAGGCTAGCAAGCATGCAAGGCTGTAGACTAAGCCCTTTTCCTTCAATATTTCATCATGTCTTTTGTTTGGTCCCTTAGCAGGAATTTCTAAGTCATCATAGCTTGGTATAAGCTCACTTAGCTCCAGGGTAGATTCGAGTGGGGCATTCTCATCCTTTGGGTAATTCTCTATCCCTGACATTTTAGCTATGATAGAGGAATTAACTAGTCTTTGATGTGGGTCTAGGGCAAGCAGTCCCTCTGGAATACCGACAGGCTTAATTACCTCATCGAAGAGTGGTCTGTTGCTTTTCTCCTTTTTCCATTTAGCATTGAGGGGGGGATTTTCGGCTAGGTATTCAGGGGTCTGCATTTTCTGCTTCAGCCTTCTATAGCCCTCATCATCCACAATAGCATTTACAGTCTTGACATAGTTTGCAGCGAGCTCAGTATCAAATTGCTTTGCCTTTACTAGCTCCTCACCTTTTTTCTTGGAGGCGTTCGCCCTTGCTACCCTCTTAGCCTCTGCGGCATCAAATTGCTTTTTCGCTTTTGCGATTTCTGCAGGTGGGATACCTCTGAAATCTAGTACAAAATGCATAGGCTTGTCTGTTGTATCCTTGGTATCAGGTAGGTAGGGATAAAATTCCTCAGCCATATCCGTTTTTGCATTGGTAGGCATTGAGAATTGACCAAAGCGACCATATAGAGAATTTTCTAGCCCCTCTCTTTCTAGAGCTGTGTCCTGCATTGAACGGTGTACAAATACTGGAAGGCCCTTTACTGTTTTTATAGGAGCATAGGAGTCCCTTTTCCCTAGCCTTTGGAGAGGTCTTGCGTTTTTCAAGGACTCCACTAGCCCCCTACTAGCCCCCTGATTATCCCTAGAAAAAACAAGATATGCACCTGTAAGCACTGCTAAATTGAAGCTTAAATAGCCTAGCAGCCTTCCATGACCCCTCCCTGAAGGGTTTTTTCTGCCCTCCAGCTGCTTTGAATGCTTCATTCTAGCTCTCCTTTGTGTAGAACACAGCACCGCCAATAATATTGGACAAGCCGGCTGCTGCATTGGTGTCGATAGGTGTTGGTCTTTGTCTGCCATCGCTCTGCTTTAGGTAGGTGCTGTCTACAAGCATAATTCTATTCCTTGAAGGGGTTTCACAATTAAAGCAGCCCTGTGCGAAAAGCTCTACGAACCATTCATGACTATTATTGACCTCTAGCTGATGTAAGGGACCCTTGAGATCAGCAAGCATTTGGTTGATGGCAAGCTGGAGCCCCTCCTCACTTGAGGCACGAGTCCACCCCTGGCGGATCACAGCGTCCTGAAGCACAGTCCAAATAACTGCTGCAGAAATTCTTTGAGCCTCGAGAGGAGAGATTCCAGCCTTACAGCTAGGCTGCTCTGCAGCACTGGCCGAGGATCTTCTTAGAAGCCAATAGCTGTTTGCCATAGAGCATACGAGAGCAAGCAGACTGCTTAAACGGGCCTTTATAGTGCCTGTGAATATGATTTCCTTCAGCTTAGCTAGGCCTTGTGCATAGGCTTCGCCATCAGCCCTATCAATGTTGAACAGCCTCAGGATGCTCTCTACATTTTTTGTTCTTGTTAATATTAAGTCCTCATAGCTCACGCTTGGTGAAAGAAGCCCCAAGGCCTTGTACTCAGTGGAATTCCCTAGGGAGTTGACATCGGCTGCTAGACCTAGCATAGGTGCAGGCTTTACTGTGGTGCCTATCAGGTAAAGCTTATTTAGACTACCGAGTGCATCACTCTGCTCTAAAAGCCTAGAGACCTCCTCCTGATTCAGTGCTATTGCCACACGGTAAGCGTAAATAGTATTACCACCTACTACCTTGATTTGAGCGAGCACTGCCCCACTAGCCTGGGAGGTATCAGCAGAGTCTGTAGGCTCATTTCTCCTTGAAAGAAGGATATAGGATATTCCACCTAATAATACCGCTCCAGAAACAAATAATAGCATTGCTTTGTTTTCCTCAATAAAAGACCTTTCAGCCATTTTGTATTCTCTTTTCCTAAAGGGGGTTGACGCTCGTTATCAGATGCTCATGCTGTCGTTATAGAACACTACCCCATCTAGCCAGGCGGGCTCCATGACTCGTGAAAGCATGAGTATTTCCTCCCCTTGGCTGTCCTTAGTACCACTAGGAATTGCCTTGCTGGGAATAGTGCTACTGCCCTTTGTGAAAATGCAAAGGTCAGTAGCATTTGTTATTTCTGAATTGAATACACCCTTGAAAAAGGCATCTACGAAATCAACGGATTGCTTTTTTACTCCACTATATAGAGGAAGGTCGTTTGCACTCAAAAGCTCTATTGCAGCATTCTGTAGCCCATTCACTCCTCCCCTACTAGAGGCTCTGTTTACAGCAGTCCAAAGAGCATTAGCCCAAATACGCTGTCTTCTGACTCCCTTGAAGCTACCAAGACCCATTGGGCACCTTTTATCAAAGCTAGTTACACCTAGCTCGATGGCTTCAAGATAATTCTCTAAAATATTTCTTGTAGCCTTTGATACACTTCCAGGATTAGCTCCTAAAAGCTCCTTCAGAATTTGGATATTTGCAGCAGAGCTTCTATTTCCAAAGCTTAGCCCTCTTAATGCAACTGCATCCTCTGGCCCAGATACATCATTAGCCAAGCCCATGCGAGGAAGTGTTTCCTTGTAAACAAGTGCTTGAATATTGTTGCTACTCAATAGAGCCTGGAAGGGGACATCCACAGCTATGGCTGTATTTTTGTTTTGTGCATATTGATACAGGGGTAGGCTTGTCTTACCGTAGGGGAAGGAGGCTTCAAGCTCTACCCCACCTGTCACTTCTCCACTTTTCTTTTTCGCAGGTAAATCTAGCGTTGGGATTGGGGCTGTAGCTACGGGGCTTGTAGCTCCCTTGTCGCCCTTAACACCTAAATAGATAGCCATGCTACTCACAGTAAATAATCCTGCAAGTCCAAATTTTTCTTGTGCTGTAAGCTTTTTCAACATAATTAACTCCTATGCTTTGGAGTATTCTAAATAAATTCAGTAGGAATGTGAAAGATATTTTATAGGAGGTTGAATAATTAGAAGGGGATACCTCTGGAAAAAACGGCTTCCCCAATATACAGGGGCTCAGCGAAGGAGGTTCCACTGATTATGCTCCCGTTTTGATTCCTAGTTCCTGCCGGCAGAGACCACGCTCTCCACCTTTTCACATAGATGTAGCCTGCGTGTACCCAGCTTGTTAGATCCCTTGTCTCCTCCTGTAGATAGCCCTTGAAAAAGGCTTTGACGAAGCCCTTGAATTCGGGATACTCCTTCAGCTTTTGATCCATTAGGCTGGTGCTATCAAAATCCTTGTAATAGCCAACAAAATCTGTGCTAGATATGGTATTCTTGATGCTTTTTCCGCTTTTTTGAATACGATTCACAACTGCCCAAAGCATGCCTGCTCTTTCTCTTTGTGCATCTAGCTCTGTTATTCTACCCCCCGTATTTGGTCTTTCCATTGCTAGCATATATGCGAGCATGCGGACCTCTGCGTCTGTGGGCTGATAGGCAGCCTTATCCTTACCAAGTCTTAGAGCTATTTCTCTGGCAATGACCTCTGGGTTTTGAGATAGCCCAAGCTCCGGAGCTAGCTTGAAGCTTACTGCTAGCTTAGGGCTATCCGCCTGGGGATAGGGCTTAGCAATTGTAATGGTGCCTGGGGATAAATCGACCGGGTAGTCTAAAAGTGTAGCCCCATCAACAAGCTTGTCTCCTGCCTCAACGGAGGGGGCGAAGGCTGGTGTCTTATCATCTAAGGGAGTTGTGGTGCTGCTCGCTGCGGTGGGAGACGGGCTAACTACGGGACTCTCTACACCCTCATTGCCAGCCTCTGTTGGCGTAATAGCTGTAGTAGCTCCTCGGGCAGCTGCCTTCGCTTTTCTAGGCGTGAGGGCTAAAAGCAGCCCAATACTAGCAGCTAGGCCTAGGCTACTGAAAAGCAGCACTCTTTTGCCTTTTTTTGAAAGTGGATTGCTCCTAGCTTTTTTATGCTTCATATTATATCCCTGAGCTCCTCTTATTAGTCAAAAAGACCGCCGGATTCCTTAGCTTCACGACTGAAGCCCTTTCCACGGAACACGACACCGGCAATCCAAGAGAGGTCATTGCGTCTATAGAGCTCTGTGTCGAAGCCCTCCTCGCCCTCCCTCATTTGCTCTTCGCTTAGGTTGAAGGCTGACAGCCAATATGGAGCTACAGCACCAGGCACCTCACAATTGAAGCAGCCATCATAGAAGGCATCTACAATTGCACGGAAGTATCTATCGGAGCATCTTACTACAGTGCCCTCTCCTGCCTTTGGAACAGTAGAAGCCCTATAGCCGTTGTAGCTTACTATAAGATCGATGACCTTGTTTAGGGTATTAGCCCTATCCTCATTTTGATCGAAGCGTTGGTGCACTGCCCAAAGAACATTTGCTGCAATTCTTTGCTTGTCGAGATCTGTCAGCTGGTAAAGACCCTTTACTGCTTTTTCTGCAGCAGCCAACGCGGCTCCTGTCTTTTTGATTTTTTGCCCCCTCTTGTCCTTTACCGCCTTGCTATTTTTGCCTACCACATAAATACTGAACTTGTCTGTATTATTCTTCAGCCAATCTCCACGCCATTTCCAATATTTGAAGGCTCCTTCAACAACGAGTCTACAGAGAATAGCAAGCCTTTCTCTCAAATTATCATCGGCTCTAGTCTTGAGGCTCTCTTTTGTTTGGAGACAGCCTTTGATAAGCTCTATATTTTCTCTACGGGTTTTGATTACGCCCTGTCCTACAATAGTACCTAGAGGCTGATATCTATTGCCCATGTCATCAAGATCCTTTGCTAAGCCTAGCTTAGGTGCAAAGGGAATTTCAATTCTATGCTTGAGCAGCCAATTTAAAGGCTTACCCTCAGCACCATCACTCGCCTTAACAGGAGCCTCTATAGAGGTATCGTATTTTAAGAGTTCAATGCCTTCAAATTGAATCGTGGGGCTGGGTGCATTTACCTTAATACCGGACTCAGCGTCTACTGCTTTATTCCCTGTTCTTGAGGTTTGGCCAGGTAGAGTCTCCTGAGTATTACCATAATCAATTTCCTCTGTAACTGTAGTAGTGGTTGTAGTCGTTTGTGTAGCCGGCACTATTGCGTCCGTAGCAGCCCCTCGGCTCTTAGCCACATAATAGATAGCGGCTGCAGCACCGCCTACAACAGCAGTGCCTACAATGATCTTAGATGCTTTCGACATGGTGTCTCCTTATGCTTTAGATTTCTATCCTATTTTTTTATTTTATGTTTTAAAAGTCAAACATAAATAGCTACTATTTCCTATATGGCAAGCAACAACTACCAGCTAGGGGCTTCAAAATGTCGGATCCAAATAGTAGCTCAGATATCCTAAGCTATGTCTTAACTGCCTGTGTAGGCGGTATTGCATGGCTCTTCAAAACAGTTTTTGATCATAATAAGGAAATGGTTAATCAAATTGTTCTTCTTCAAAGGGATACAATCAAAACACAAACGCTTACAAGAGATGCACTCATACAAACACACAGTACTCTTGAGGCCTTAAAGGCTGAGCTAACGGATAATACGGATATTCAAAGGGATATTTTAGGGGCAATAAAGGCACAGCCTATTTATTCCGACCCTAGAAAAATCATAGTATCTCATGGGGCGACAGCAGATGGTGTCACAGCAAAAAAAGGGGCTACCACTGTAAGGAAGCGAAATAGCAATCAGCAGCTTCAAAGGAAAAATGCTGATGTAGAGGCTGTTTGAGCTATGTTTAATATCTACATATTTTTTTACAGAGGATGCTTTTAAATGAAAAAGGACATAGAACGGGTAGAGCTCCCAGAGAAAATGCTTATTATCATAAGGGGCTTGCCTAGCAGTGGTAAATCCACTCTTGCTAAGCTCCTTTTGCTGGGTGGTGGTGAGACTATATGCTCTGATGACTATATGACCACGCCTGATGGTGAATATCACTTTAGTAGAAGTGGCTTTGTTGAAGCCCATAGGCTGTGCCAGCAGGATTGCGAGGCACTAATGCAGGGGGCTGTTAGTCCTATTATTTTACATAACAACATGGGAGAGGCCTGGGAAGCGGAGGTCTATTTTAAGCTGGCTACCAGCTATGGGTATTCTACCATGGTTTTGAATTTATATGATTCGGGGCTAAATGACTCTGAGCTTTGTGCGAGATCCTTGCATGGCATGCCCCAGCACCTTATTCAAAAGGTACGCCAAAAATGGGATATAGACATATATCCTCATCGTCAAAGATCAAGCCCGCCCCCCAATTCTAGCGTGCTTAGACCTCAACGCTTCCACAGCTAGCTAACCAAAAATGGATAAATAAAATGAGAAATGTATATTTAGAGGAGGCTTATGTAAGATTAGGTCAGCTCGAGAGTAATTTGATCACAGAAAATGTCTCTCGTAGCTCGATTGAAAATCAGCTGGATGGTATTTACCTGCTCCTGTCACAATCAGAGCGTGTAAGAAAGCAGCCCACGATCTCACAGGCTATGCAGCTAATTACGCGTGCAGCAGCTATGGCCCGTGTCTTACCTGACCCTATTTTAGGGAGAGCACCTCTTGGTATGGGGCCAGTGAATTTCCCACAGCCCTTTTCACCTGTTGTTGCCCCTACGATGCCTAATTTTTCATATACTCCATTTGTATTTCAGCAGACAAGTCAGCTATTTCCTCAGGCCTTCAAGCCAGGAAAGCCTCGCCTCTATGAAATTTTGACTCTTGTGAGACAGGCAAGGGCTCTAGTGCTTCAAATGCTTAGATATTCACCTAATCCGGTGTAGCACATATATTATTTTTTGGCACTAGCCCTGCTTCGCCTGCTTATTTTTATGGCCAATAATCCGGCACCAAAGCCTGCAGCACCGATAGCCATTCCAAGCAGTAGCTCAAGAATGCTCCTTTTGTTGGCCTCAGATATTGCTGTAGTAATATAAGCCTCATCCTTATTAAAGCCAACGATTTCCTCAGGACTAACAACCGTCTCACAGGTTTTTTTCACGAAGTCTTGCACAGTACGAAAGGCTAGAATATAGTAAAGGTACAAGGCATTTGGCTGTACACCACGAAGGGCTGTAGGACCTAAGGGCCTAACAAAGGCTTCTGCAAGAATGAAGGGCACATTTGGTCCCTCGTAATACATTTCAAAGCACTCTGCCAAAAAGCCCAAATATGAAAGCCTTTTTGGAGGATTGAGCTGCTGCCCTATTTGTGTAGGTGTCATAGCTAGCAATGCCTTTAAGGAGCAATTCGCCTTATTGTAAATAACATCATCTCTCCCGATAGCGTTTTTAGCAGAAATAGGCTTAAGAAGTCCCCTAACCCAGGCCTTATCGTTTAGACTGCTTACAGTATCCTCTAATATAGAGGAAAACAGGGCTTTAATAGCCCCATCTCCCTGAGTAACAGCTCCTAGACCCGGGAGTCTTAGGAAGACATAGCTCAGTGTCGCTGATGCAGGCACTGCTCTATCAAGCTGAGGATAGCTGTCTAGCTTTGATAGGCAAAGCATATATATTGCTACTACATTTGGGACCAGTGTATCCAATGCTAGCTGAGGCTCTACAAGCCTTAGCTGCTGAAGCATTGGATCGCCAGCTATAAATAAGGGGAGCTGTGCTTCTATGTCTAAAAATTCCTTAGACTGCTCTAGCTCTGAAAGGGCACCCTGAAGAGCTACTGAAGGGAGGGTCGCATAAAAAAGCTGAAACATGACCTCTAGCTTGAAGTAATCAAGCCTAGCCTCACTGCCCTTAGGAAAAAGCCCCTTTACAACAGTCTTAAGGATAGAGACGCCTAGGCTTCTTGCCCTTTCAAAGGAAAACGAAAACAGGGGTGCCCTCAGGGTGCCTATTGTTGAAAAATCAAAGAATTGCTCAAGAGAAATTGCTCTAACCCTTGCTAAATTTAGAAGGGCTACAAGGAATGCAATTACCTGCTGCTCCTTAGGTGTAGGTGCCTGCTGCTTCAAAAGCTCTACGAATTGAGGGAATTGTCGTATTTCACTAGGACCTATAAGCTGCCCTAGGAGCATGCCGCTTAGCTCCTCAAAGCCCTGATCCCCCTTGAAAAAGAAATCCAAAGTGCTTTGAAAATAATCTAAATTAATGCTCTGCCTTCCATTTTGAAAATGCCTATATAGCTCTGCTGGAGGTAGCCCTGAGGGCTCCGCCGAAACGCTCAATGAAAGATAGTGCTTGCTGTCTAAAAAGGCCTCTTGGATTTTAGGTAGGTCTCTGGTGGGACTTTTAATGCTCCTTAAGGAGCTGTAGGGCCCCATACAATAAACAGCCTGAACGGCATTCAAAAAAAATACATCGAATTGCTTGAAAAGAGGGTTTAAGCCTAGGTAGCTATTCAATAGCCCTTCAAGTCTAGGTGCAGCCCCTACTAAAATGATTTCCTCATTTAATGGCTCCCCTAGAAAGGGCCTCCTGTGGGTTAGTATTGCTGACATTTGTACGACCTTTCAGCTGGAGCTATCTTCTAGCTCTTTTCCTTGGCTGATTCCTCTTCCATACGAAAACGCTTGTGGCTACAATACCTACACTGCCTAATACAAGGGAGGGGATAACCCATGCAGGATATCCTGCCTTTTTACCCGCAGCTGAATTGCCAACCCCACCAGCACCATTACTCTCTGTACTACTCCCAGCTGCTTGAGGGGTATAGTCTGCTATTGCCTTCCCATAGCTGCCTACTAAATATTGTAGGACACCTACAAGAGCGTCCTGTAACGCACCCACATTCCTGTAGCCACTATCCTTAACAAGCTGACTATTTTTCTTAAAAAAGGCATCACCCTTATTTTTGAAGGCTATTAGCCTTGGCATATACGCTATTTTATCCAGCATCCCCATCTGGTCCTGGACCTTGAGAAGTGCTTTTTTAGCACTCTTCCCCTCATTACCTCTTGCTGACGCAAAGGCCTGTAGCTTTTCCTTGCTATTTAAGGCAAGCTGCTGTGCTACTGAAGTGGCATGCGTTAGCAGCATATCAGGCTTTATCTGAGAGTCCTTGGCATTTTCAAAGCCCTTGACGGAATATTTATTAAGAATATCTAAAAAGAGTGCTAATGCGTCCTGTCTGAAGGCTACAAGGTCTGCAGGTGCATCCTTGCTTACAAGCTCAGGGAAAAGCATTTTATCAAGAGCAATCGCATTGGACATGGCTATCTCACTTTGTTATTTTTCACCTAGCTTAACAATATGCTCCTACAATGTAAAACATAAACCTACTTAATTTTAGATATATAAGTCCCCAAAGCCTCACTGCTAATTGTCTCTGCCTCGTCTATTATGGAGGATTAATCCGAGCACTGAAGCCCCTAGTACCCCTGCAAGGAGTAATGGAATTATGGATTGCTTGGAGTCGCCAGCGATAGCGTTTGCCTGCTGCCCTGATGTTGAGGCACCCTCCCCTGCCCTAGGAGGAGCAAGGCCAGGGACATCCTCTGGGCTTACGGCCCTACCATAGGTTTGTACAAGAAAATGAAGAATACCCATGTAGCCATCCTTAAGGCTCTGCTCACTATCGTAGCCATTGTCCTTGCAAAGCTGTATGTTGCTCTTAAAAAAGGAGGCTACTGCATTCTTCCATCTCTCGACCTCTATGAGGTATCTTGCCTTGTCAATTACATTCATGTCGAGAGCTGTAACTGCTTGCCTGATTTCTGCACCTATTTTGAGAAAGGCTTGATTTATCTGCTTGAAGCTGTCAGCTGTTTTTAGACCTAGGCTCTCCTGCACGCTCTGTGCGTGAGCGAGGAGCTGCTCTGCTGACATTCGATAGGTCATTACCCCCTCTACGCCCTTTACAGGGTATTCTGTGAAAAGCTCTAGAAAGTAATCTAAGCCTGCATTTTGAACGCCTGCAAAGGCATCTGAGTCCTGAGTCGCAAGCGTAGGCAAAACCATTTTGTCAAAAGCGTTTGATGACATTTGCGTATCCCTTCTTTTTTTCTGTTTTTTTATTAGAATACCAGCAATGCTTCCTACTGTGAAACATAAAATAAAAAAGAAATAGGTGTAGCCCCTAAAGCTAGCTTGGTGCCTAGCGAGATATGGATAAGGCTTAGCTCTTAGAAGGGCTGGAATTTGCAGGGGCTGCAAGCTAGCTAATAGGGCTTCACCCCAATCGGACCTAGGCTTTGATGATGAGGTATACCATGGGTTCTATAGCTATCCCAGGTAGAATAGATAATAGAATCTAGTGTCCATTCAGTGCTAGAGGGAGGGCTTGGTGCTTGATAGCAATAAAAGCCATCTAAGCTGGCATCTAATATTTGAGGATAAAGCTCTGGCATATAGGGAGTGCTTAAAAAGCTTATGCTATAGCTATGAGCAGGAGTCGTATATTCTAGCTCAAGGCTGCTGCTGGTATATTTCACAAGCCTTAGGCTGGGGTAGTAGGTGCTTTCCTGTAGGGTGACTACCACCTGATCAAGAAAGGCCCGTACAGCCGGTTCGCTGAAAAGAGCAGATGGATTGTCTGCTGTATGAAGGGTGTACCAATCCTGTAGGGTGCTGCTACGGGAATATAGTCTATCCAGTATTCGTCTTAGAAGCTCGAGCTCCTTACCGCCAATACCATAGCGGGACTCAAGCTCAAGCTTCATATACTGCAGACCTAGTAGGTGCGTAAGTGGTAGGCTTACACTACAAAGCATGGGCTGTAGCTCTAGATCTCTGGCAAATAGCTCGCGGGTATGGGGGTCTAGCATGGGGATAATTGAATGTGTAGCAGAGCACATTTGCTTGTAGGTGCTAAAGGCATCGAAGGGTGTCTCCTTGGTGCTTTGCAAAACCATGCCATAATCTAAGGCATCTACAACGCCCTCGTGGGAAAGCAGCTCTACAACAGAGTTGGCTCTGGAAATGCTTTTTTCTAGAAATCTAGTTTGATATATAGAGTACATTGCAGCAAATGCCTCGAGCCTATCTAAATAAAGCATATAGCCATAGGCTGCCCTAAAGTCCGAATAGGGCTCAATGTGCAGGGGGCTGTGAGAGGGCACAAGGCTTCTTTTAAGAGGTGCACTGTCATCCTCTGCTTTAATGTAAAAGAAGGCTGTATTATCCGAAAGAGCTAAGCCCTGTGTATCGAAGCTTATTTTGAAATCCTGTGTATCCATGTGAAAAATCCTATGTGATTATTTTATAGCAGCTCCATGCCTTTGGGAGTATCGATAGAATACATAGCTAGCTAATAGTGTAAGACCTGTCAAGGCATAAAAGGTATTCTCTGAGATCATAGCTGTTTTTGTTTCAAAGCTGTAGGGAGTAGTGCCTGCTGTGGGGAACATCAATGCCCTCATGCTTGGGGGGGACCCGGTCGCCTGAAGTCTTTCCTGTGTGCTACAGTAATCAGAGGAAAGGCCACTTGCATCTAAGGCTAGGATATCACTTAGTGTTGAAAAATTTTGTAGAATAGCCCTTAGTATGCCCTGCTCCCGAATAAAGGGCTTAAGCAGCTCTTCAATTTCTCGAAGGTCTGCCTGCTTTTTGCGAAGGAAGCGTTCATCTAGCTTGATTTCGGAGAGGTTTACAGGGCGAATAAGCTGTGGGGTTTTAGCCCTCCTGAAGCTCGTCCAATATAGCTGTAGCTCTTGATCATATAGACTTTCTAAGCATTTATTGAAGGCAGGTGTCCTTTCGGACTCTAGAGTGTGAACGCCAGCCCAGAAGGAATCGTGTAATAATGTGTTAATTAAAAGAGCTAGCCTTGACCTTACTGCCGTATCAAGCTCAGACAAGGGCCTTTGGGCATCAACCATTTCGAGTGCAATAGACCTTGCTTGGTTAACAAGCAGGGGAAAGCTTGGGGGGCTTTTGTTCAAATCTTTTATTTCTGCCATTTTTTATCCTTTAGAGGAATCGTAATACGAGGTCTTTCACAAGAATTTAGCAGAATCATAATAACAAGAGAAGCATAGCTACGCTAGTGGCTGAAAAAAAATATATCCTAGGTCAATATTATTTTGGAAAAGCTTCCTTGGCTAGCGACATGCTCTCTTAAAGCATTTAGGATAATACCCTTTAGAAGCGTGCCTTGAATATTGGAGGGCAGGCTACTGAATTCCTTTTTCATGCGAAGCTTTATGATAGGGAGGCTGTCTATTTTAGAGTGCTCTTTGACTAGGTGCATGGAAAAGGGATCCTTGGTGCTTAGGCTATATTCTGGCTCAAATATATCGACCAGCTCTATTAAGGGCTTAAGTGCTAGACCTAGCTCCTGTTCTATTTCAATTTGGAGCTGTGTCAGAAGCTGAGAATACATTTTGTCTCCTTGTGTGTGCTATGAAATACTTAGAGCATAACAATAATTAGGTGTCAAGTGCTTTATCTTTGTCTGTCTCCTCATACTATATTAAGCTATGGGCTACAATAAATTAAAGAGCAATAAAGACAAAGAAAGGATTTTGAAAAATGACACAAGCACCACAGGAGCAGGCGGCTGAGCTGTACAAGCTAAGGGATTTTAGGGATAAGACTCTTGGGTCCCTGACCCTAGCTCTAGGCTTAGGGCTTACAGCGGGAGCCTTGTATATAGCACGCAGGCTTGTCAAGCCTAGAGCCTCTACTCAGGCTGTTAGCAAGAAGGAGGAACGCTTGAAAAAAGCCCTGTTCCCCCAAAAAAGGGTCATACAGCTGCCCCCTTCAGGTAATGCGAGCATCCGAAAAAAAGAGCTGTATATGAATGAGATTTCAGATGTTGCGGCAAATAAGGATGGTATCAATCTAGTGCTATTCCAAATTTCAGCACCTAAGGGCTATGTAAAGGCAAGAGACCCCTCTAAGAGGGCTCCAGAGAATGGGAAGCTGTCTCTAAGGGATTTCAGGTGTGGCTCTGATATAAGAGAGCTGATTAAGCAGCATCCATCCCTTATAGATGCTGCTGATGGAATAAAGATCCTTGAGTTTGAAGAGGTTTTCCTTGATTCCGATTTACAGGGCTTAGGCATTGGTGCAAATATGTACCTATCATCTCTGAAGACCTTTTGGGATGCCAATGGAGGTAAGCCCTTTATTGCCATTCCGAACGCCTGTAGAGCAGGCTCAACCTCCCCTATGGCAGAGGCTGTTTGGAAAAAAATGGCTAAGAAATATCCATCTGTCGGAAGCTGCCTTGCTATTTTAGAGAGGCCTACAGCCTAATTAGGGTGCATTTTTGCAAATGCGAAAGCCCTGATCCTGCTCGGGAAACTGCCCATTCACAAACTTTCTATTTGCTATATCGAGAGCCCAGTCTGAAGAAAGCCAGCTTCCTCCTGCCCTTCTACGATAATATTGTGCGGGTATTGCCACCTCGTCCTGCTCTGGGTATAAATCCCAGCACCACTCCCAAACATTGCCAGACATATCAAACATCCACCAGTCATTCGATGCTAGGGTGCCTACAGCACTTGGTTCAGTGGGTCTAGGAGGAGTAGATGGCTGAAAGGTTGCATAATTCGCTAGCTCCTCTATGCTGTCTGTCCCTGAGAACCGATTGTTTGTGCCGGCCTTGGCAAAAAACTCCCATTCATCGCCTGTGGGTAATCTAAAGCCATTCCCTCCAGCTATACTGACATTTGCTTGCAGGATGCTTCTGCTATCTATTCTTGCACTTTTGTGATATTCAATGTCGGAAATTAGATAATATGGCTCCAAGCCCTGGAGCTCACTTAGCCTGTTGCAAAAAAGAATGCTGTCATACCAGGTCACATACTCAACGGGCTTTTGCTTAGCCTTAGGCTTGCTCCTTGCTATGGAGGGATTAAAGCCCATAACAGCCTCGAATAGCTCCTGTGTACAGGGAGTAATGCTCATTAGTGTTTTGAAGGGGCATGAGATAAGTGTATTGGATAGCTCAGGGGGAGCTACAAGGGTTATTCTTATACTATCTACAGTATATTCCTCCCCCACTGTAGGTGCAAGCTTGCCTATTATATTATTTTCCTCCAGGGCTGATTCTGGGCTTAATACCGAGTTACTAGCAGAGCCTCTCATTAATAGCGGTAGGAATATGCTTCTGTTTTTCAAATAGGGGTTATGTCTCATTTTGATTATCCTTTTGTTAGTCTATGCTACGACAAAAACGAAAGCCGAGGTCGTTGCCGTACATGAAGGGCGAATAGTCGTAGCGATCTTCAGACCACAAATACGAGGATTCCTCGACCCAACTCCCTCCACGCATAACACGCTCGTCTCCACGAAAAGCACGCCCGTCTTCTTCACGCATAACACGCTCTTTTAAAGTGCTTGTATATGTATCCCAGCACCATTCCCACACATTCCCGCTCATATCATACATTCCCCATTTATTTGGCTTTTTTGTGGCTACAGGGTGTGTTTCATTATTTGAGTTTTCCTCATACCAAGCGTAGTCCTCCAGCTCTGCCTCAATATTAGTGCCTGACCATCTGTTAGCTATGCCTGCCCTAGCAAATAGAAGCCATTCATCCGCTGTGGGCAATCTAAAGCCATTCCCTCCTAGTACATTTACGAACGCTACTGCGATGCCTTGTGGAATCTGCCTATCATATTTAATGCGTGTAAGACTATAATATGGGGCTAATCCTAGCTCCTGACTTAGCTTATTACAAAAGGCAATACAATCGAACCAGCTGACCCTTTCAACAGGTCTTTTTGGGGAGTCTGCTTTCCCTTTGAAGCCTGATGGGTTAAAGCCCATGACAGCCTCAAATAGCTCCTGTGTGCATTCAGTGCTACACATTTCTACACTGTATATCTTAGCTAAAGGGTAAAGTCTATCATTAAGCCTGGAAGGCTGTACCGTTTCGAAGCTGATGCCCTTCACACTGTAGCTATTTAATCTAGGCTCAAATAAAGCTCTAGCTGTATTTTCGCTAGAAATAGCACTGTTTCGGTTTGACCCTCTCATTAGTAAGGGTAGGAATATGCGTCTATTTTTTAAATAGGGGTTATGTCTCATTTTGATTGTCCTTTTGTTAATAGGGGTTTAGTGGTCTAGCCGTGGGGAGATCGTGAAACACGGAAGCCGATGTAGGCGAAGCGATTGCTGGGCAAATGGTGGTCGCGAATGGCAGAACGCAAACGCGAGGCGTTGTTGAACCAGCTACCGCCACGATAAACACGAAAGGCTGAAGTGCTTGTATATGTATCCCAGCACCATTCCCACACATTTCCACTCATATCATACATTCCCCATTCATTTGGTTTTTTTGTAGCTATAGGATGTGTTTCGTCCTTTGAGTTTGTGTTATCCCAGGCATAGTACTTCAGCTCTGCCTCAATATTAGTGCCTGACCATTTGTTATTAGTGCCTGCCTTAGCAAATAGCTCCCATTCAGCCTCTGTAGGTAGTCTAAAGCCATTTCCTCCCAGCACCTCTACTGCTGCTCTTTTGATACTCTTATCGGGAGTATATTCAATGCTTGTAAGACTATAATATGGGGTTAATCCTAGCTCCTGACTTAGCTTATTGCAAAAGGCAATACAATCGAACCAGCTGACCTGTTCGATAGGTCTTTTTGGAGAGTCTGCTTTCCCTTTGAAGCCTGATGGGTTAAAGCCCATAACAGCCTCAAATAGCTCCTGTGTGCATTCAGTGCTACACATTTCTACATTAGGCAAAGAGATGAGTTTGTTATCAAGCCTTGGAGGCTGTATCATTTCGAAGCTGATGCCCTTCACACTGTAGCTATTTAAGCTAGGCTCAAATAAAGCCTTGGGTAGTGCAGCGGTAGTAGAAATAGCACTGCCTTGGTTTGACCCTCTCATTAATAGGGGTAGGAATATGCTTCTATTCTTTAAATATGGGTTATCTCTCATTTTGATTATCCTTTTATTAGCCTAGACTACGACAAACACGGAAGCCGAGGTAGTCGCCGCGAATGCCGGGCCAATTGCCGTTGCGATCAGCAGAACGCGAATACACGGCGTAGTAGTTCCAAGCACCACCACGAAAAACACGAAGGGTTGAATTGCTTGTATCTGTATTCCAGCACCATTCATATACATTTCCAGCCATATCATACATTCCCCATTCATTAGGCTTTTTTGTGGCTACAGGATGTGTTTCATTATTTGAGTTTGCCCTATACCAAGCATACTTACCTAGCTCTCCCCCAATATTAGTGCCTGGCCATTCGTTATCCGTGCCTGCCCTAGCAAATAGCAGCCATTCGGCCTCTGTAGGCAGTCTAAAGCCATTTCCTCCTAGCACCTCTACTAACGCCTGTCCAATGTTTTCTGGAGTCAGCCGATCATATTCAATATCTATAAGACTATAATATGGGGTTAATCCTAGCTCTTGACTTAGCCTATTGCAAAAGGCGATACAATCGAACCAGCTGACCATTTCAACAGGTCTTTTCGGAGAGTCTACTTTCCCTTGAAAACTTGATGGGTTGAAGCCCATGACAGCCTTAAATAGCTCCTGTGTGCATT
>SXGQ01519046.1_pt1 | contig 27891 bp, 20 predicted proteins | sample 3178371 | NCBI WGS metagenome assembly SXGQ01 (sample SAMN11356859, study PRJNA531348) | freshwater metagenome | isolation source: freshwater sample F1-20 | place: China: Fuxian Lake, Yuxi | collected 2017-12-25 | reverse complement strand
GCTTTTTTATGATGGGATCGACTCGGCCCAGTTGAGCACCGCTTTTCTGGGGAAGTTGAAAACCATTTATACCCTTCCCATCCGCAGTGGCGGAGAAGTATTTACGGCACAGACCCGCATTCCGGATACGACCCGTCGCATCGACTCCTTTTATTGGAAACCTGCCCCACCGGTACTCAACGATCCGAATAAAGTGGCCCTGATGTTCCGGGGTACTGACCGTCCGGGATTGGGGGATTATATTCGTTACTTTACCAAGCAGAACCGGGATCCGTTCTATCCCGGACTCAATTCGGTGTTCGACGATCAATTCATCGACGGCAGTTCCTTTGACGTACAGATCGAGCGGGGTGTACCCAGAGGGACCGAGTTAGAGGACGGCTACTCCTATTTCGATCGGGGCGATACCGTGGTGTTCAAACTCTGCAACATCGACAAGCCGACCTTCGATTTTTGGCGAACCATGGAGTTCTCCTATGCCAGCATTGGGAATCCTTTTTCTTCCCCCACCCGCGTGCTGTCCAATATTCAAGGCAACGCCCTGGGTTATTTCGGGGGCTATGCGGCGCAGTACCGCAGCCTGATCATTCCCCGCTGAGACCCGGGGAGGAGCGGACCGAATCGCGTATTTTCGCCGGAAATAATTTTGGTTCATGTCAGCAACTGAGCACGTTTCCTGTTTGATCATTGGATCGGGTCCTGCCGGCTACACGGCAGCGATCTATGCGAGCCGCGCCGGACTCAAGCCTGTTCTCTATCAGGGTATCCAGCCGGGTGGACAACTTACCATCACCACCGAAGTAGAAAACTATCCCGGTTATCCCGACGGAATACAAGGTCCCGATATGATGGTCCATTTTGAAAAGCAAGCGGCCCGCATGGGCGCCGACATTCGGTATGGATTGGCCACCGCGGTTGATTTCAGCGGACCGGTACACCGGGTGCAGGTCGACGAGGAAAAATGGATCGAGGCCGATTCCGTCATTATCTCGACTGGCGCCAGTGCCAAATGGCTTGGACTGGAAAGCGAACAACGTCTGAACGGACACGGCGTCAGTGCCTGTGCTGTCTGTGATGGGTTCTTTTTCAAGGGAAAAGAAGTGGCCATCGTGGGCGCCGGCGATACGGCCGCAGAGGAGGCCCTCTACCTGTCGAAAATCTGCTCCAAAGTGAACATGATCGTTCGGCGCGGAGAAATGCGTGCCAGTAAGATCATGCAGGACCGGGTGCTGAAAACCGCTAACATTCAGGTTTACTGGCATGCTGTGACCGAAGAAGTATTGGGTGAAAAGACGGTTTCGGGCGTGCGGATAAAAAATACTGAGACGGGTCAGTCCACCGACCTGTCCGTCAGTGCTTTTTTTGTCGCCATCGGCCATCAACCCAATTCTGATATTTTCAAACCCTGGCTGGACATGGATGAGGCAGGTTACATCAAAACCATCCCTGGTACCTCTCGCACCAACATCGCCGGTGTCTTTGCGGCCGGGGATGTACAGGATAAAACATATCGACAAGCGGTTACGGCGGCCGGAAGCGGTTGTATGGCCGCTTTGGATGCCGAACGGTATTTGAGTGCCGCCGGATTTCATTGATGCTATGCCCGGACAGATCACCCTCAGCTTGCTTGACCTTCGTTTTTTTGCGTACCATGGTTGGTATGCATCTGAAACGCAGCAGGGTCAGCCCTTTCAGGTCGACCTTTGGGTAACCTATCCTGAACCCGACACCAACTTGGAGAGATTGGAGCAGACCATCGACTACACGGTTGTCTACCAGATGTTGAAGACACAAATGGAAAATCCCCGAAAATTACTGGAGGATTTAGCGCAGTCGATCCTGAGCGATCTACGCAACCGATTCCCGCAGGTGCTTGAACTCAAATTACATATCCAGAAGATCTCACCGCCGGTGGCGGGATTGGATGGTCGCTTAGGAATTCAACTGCACCGACGTTTCTAGATCTCCTTGTTCCGCCAACGGCCCGACCGCATATACCACCAGGCCGGAATGAACATGCTCAACCAGTAGAGCCACTCGCTCATCCAGATGATCCGTATCGGTAAGTCGAAATATTCCGCGGTCAGATACACATAGATGCAATATCCCAAGATCGCTCCAGCCTCGATCAGAAACGTGATGCGGGTATTGCCCGATCCGGTCACCGAGTTGAGGAAAACCGTTCCAAAGGCCATCAGTACCATGGCTCCGGTCACGACCCGCAGTACGGGAATGGCCTCCGCGACAAAGGCCTCTGTTTGTCCGAAAGGCAACAGGAATAACCCCGGCCAAATATTCAACAGCAAACAAATGCCCATGATGATACTGACGCTCAGCGTAAGGATGCGTCGGATCAACAACGGCACCTGGTCGCTGCGGCCTTGACCGATCAGGTTGCTCACCATGGTGCTGGTGGTGGTGGCAAAGGCCCAGGTCAAACAACCCGGCAGTCCGAATAAATGTCGCATCACGTTGGAGACCGCCAGCGCGGTGCTGCCGTGGTGTTCAATGAGTAAAAAGAAATATTGCCAGCTGATGATACTGATGGCTGTTTGAAACATCAAGGGAGCGGCCACCTCGAGAATATGTCCCACATAAACCCGATTCAACTTTCGCTCCCGAAACAAATTAAACTGCCGGCTGATCCCCCGATTACTGATTACGGCGTAGATGGTGATCAAGCCCACACCTTCTGCGAGGATGGAGGCTATGGCTGCTCCATTGAATCCCCATTCCGGAAAACCGCCATTGCCAAAAATGAGCCAATAGTCGAAAATCACGTTGGTAGATGCTTCTGCCAGTGTGCCTACTGCCAGCCAGCGGCTTTGGTTGATGCCCACCAGCAACGCGTTGCGCAATTGATAGATGTAGAGTAGGGGTAAGCCCCAGATCCGGATCTGCAGAAACTGGATCGATTTTTCACACAAGACCGGATCGTTGAGCAGGCTGCGAAAGATCGTCGGGGTGATCGTATAGGTTAGGGTGATACCCAGAACGGACAGGCCGATGCCGATCCAGAGGGCCTGCGTGAATAGTTTTCCGATCTCGTGCGGCTGGTCTTGTCCCGCCCGACGCGCGATCAGGGTTTGCAGTCCGTTATTGAGCCCATACCCAATGGCCGCAAAGATCAAATAGTAGACACCGGTAATGCCACCGGCTGCGATGGCCAGCGGGTCTTGGGTATAATGTCCTAGAAAGATCGTGTTGATGAAAAAGTTGATCTGAGGGATGAAGATGGCAAAGCTGATGGGCAGGGCCATTTTCCAGATCTGTCGGTACGAGTTGGAGACCTGCAGGGAATCGGTAGATAATGCACTCATGTAGCGAAGGCAAACCTAGGCAATTTAATTTTGTCTATTATTGCAGCCGTATCAATTCATGGTCTCCGAAACGTTAACATACCATCCTTCCTGCCAGCCCGACACCTGGATCCTGCTCATCGGTCCCGATCGGTACGCATCGGCCGCCATCGATCCATTCAATCGTTTTTTGTTGCAGGCGGAGTGGTCCGATCTGGATCTCTATAAACCTGATTTTTTTTCCCAGCAGGCCAAGACGATTTTTACGGAACGAACGGAGATCCGAAAGATTCGGGTCTGCTTCTTACTGCCGGAAATGTTTTGGACACCGACCTCGCTGGAGGCGGAGGTGCCGGCTTCACACGGTCCTACTAGCAGTTGGCCCGAGAAGGCAGGTCACAGCTGGATCACCGACAATATAATATCGGCCGACGCCACGGCCTGGGTCCGCGCCCCGCAACAGGTACTCCACCAGCTGAACCAACTCACCACCTCCCTCGAGTATAAACATTGTTCCGTTTTCTCGGTACGGGAGCGTCCTGCCACCGGTCATCAATTGGAGATCCTTCGAGTGGGTCAAACCTGTTGGTTCTCTTTATGGCAGGCGGAGCGTTTTTTATATGCACAGCCACACAGGGTCACGAACGCGGATGATCTCTTGTATGTGCTCTCTCTGTTGGCCGATCAGTACGATCTTCCAACCGAGCGGTTGAACCTCACCCTGAGCGGTGATTGGTCGCTCGACTCACCCTGCCTCACCCCTTTGCGTCAACGTTTTGAAAAGTTGCACACCCGCGAATCTACCTGGAAGAAATTGCCCGGGGAACATCCCGCACATTGGTACACCCCCTTGGAAGATATTTTTTCATGCGCATAATCAGCGGACGATACGGGGGCAGACGATTTCATCCTCCGGCACACATGCCCCATACCCGGCCCACGACCGATCTGGCCAAGGAGGGACTCTTCAATAGCTTACAACATCAATTGGACTTTGAAGAATTGAGAACACTCGACCTCTTTGGCGGAACCGGCAGCATCAGCTATGAACTGGCCTCGCGTGGGGTGAGCGACCTGACCGTCGTCGAAAAAGATCCGACCCAATATGCCTTTATCCGGAAGACGGCCGATCAGTTGGGGATTACCGGCATGCAGGTTTTGAAAATGGATGTATTCAAGTTTTTGGCAACCTGCACGGAGCGGTACGACCTGATCTTTGCCGGTCCGCCCTATGCCCTGACACAGATCGATGACCTGCCCCGGATCATTTGGGAAAGAAAGCTCCTTCGGCCCGGCGGCCGTTTCATTTTAGAGCACACGCCCCGCAACCAATATCAATCCTTTCCGGGATTTGCGGCTGAGCGGCATTATGGAACAACCCTGTTCACGACTTTTCTATGGCCGGCCGACGAGTCCAATACCCGCGATGCGTAGTTGAATGACTACCTTTGTTCAATAGTCCCATGCTGTTCCCCCAGATATTTTTACGCTCCTTTCGATTGTTGCTGTTTCCGATTGCGTTGCTCTATGGGTTGATCATCTTTATTCGAAATTGGCTGTACGATAAAAATTTCCTTCGATCCTTTTCTTTTGGATTACCGCTGATCAGTGTGGGCAACCTGGCCGTGGGGGGCACGGGAAAATCACCGTTCATTCAGTATTTGGTTCATTTTATCGGTACGCCTGAGACCCTGGCCGTCCTGAGCAGAGGGTATAAGCGACGCTCCCGTGGATATCGTTTGGCTAAGCCCGATTCAACTGTGGCCGAGATCGGCGACGAGGCCCTGCTGTTATATCAACGGTTTCCGGAGCTATCGGTGGCCGTTGGCGAGCAGCGGATCCTGGCCATCCCTCAATTGCTGCAAGACCGCCCCGGGATTCGTTGTATCCTGCTCGACGATGCCCATCAACATCGTTCGATCCGGCCAGGCTATCAGATTTTACTGACCGATTATAACAACCTGTTCACCCGTGATTTTTTCATGCCCACCGGTGATCTGCGCGACGAGCGAAGAAGCTACCGCCGGGCGGAGGTGCTGGTGGTGACCAAATGTCCCTCCGATCTCGACCCGCGAGCTGCGGAGGCGATCCGTCAGGAGATCGGACCCTTGCCACATCAACGGGTATTTTTTACCACGCAAGCAATGGAGACGCCCCGTCATTGGCAACATCCATCAAACACTCGGTCGCCTCACCAACAGGAAGTACTACTGGTCACAGGTATTGCCAATCCCGCCCTGCTGAAATCCTGGATGGAGCAAGAGGCCGCCAGTTATCAGTTCATGCCGTTTGCCGATCATCACCTGTTCAACATCCATGATATACGCGAGATCCGGGAACAATACCGTCAGCTGCAAAACGCCGATGCTTGGATCCTGACAACGGCCAAAGATGCCGTGCGTCTCTCACCGTTCGCTCAAGAGATGCAAGACTTACCGGTTTATGTGACCGATTACCAACATCAATTTCTGTTCGGGGAAGAACCGGCTTTCCAACAACTCATTCGGGCGTACCTGGCCGATCAAAAGAAGACCACTCATGGGTAGAAAAAATAATAAGCGAATCAAACAGGCGAAACAAGCCCGTGCACTGCCCAACGTGCTGAAAGGAACGCTCGACATCACCCGATCGGGCGTCGGCTATGTTCGGGTCACCGGAATGGACATGGATATATTGATCCGTCCGGGTGATTTCCAAACGGCCTTGCACGGCGACCTGGTGGAAGTGGGCGTGAAGCAACTGCGGGCCGGTGGCAGACGGATGCAAGGTGCCGTTCGTCGCGTGATCAAACGTAGACGCACCGAATTCATCGGCACCTTGGAGGGTGGAAAACGCGGGATGTTTCTGGTTCCTGAGTACGATAAACCCATGCCTGACCTCTACATCCCTTCCGCCAAACTCAACGGAGGGGTGGCGGGTGATCGGGTGCTGGTCCGGCTCACCGAATGGGAAAAAGAAGCGGGTGGTCGTCCCACCGGCGAAGTGATCGCCTTGCTGACCGAAGAGGAGCCGCAGGAGATCGCCATGAAAAATATCCTGCTCGATGCCGGCTTTCCGCTTGAATTCTCTGATGAGGCGCAGGAGGAAGCGGCCCGCATTTCGGAGCACCTTTCGGACGAAGAGATTCGATCGCGCAAGGATTATCGTAACGTTTTTACCATCACCATCGATCCGGTCAATGCCCGCGATTTTGATGATGCCCTCTCGCTTCAATACCTGGAAGGGGAGTGGATCGAAGTGGGGGTGCACATTGCCGACGTAAGTCATTACCTGCAGGCCGATACCTCGCTCGATGAAGATGCCTATGAGCGGGCTACGTCGGTTTACCTGCCCGATCGCGTATTGCCCATGCTTCCCGAGCACATCTCCAATGTACTTTGTTCACTTCGGCCCAAAGAAGATAAGCTAACCTTCTCAGCTGTTTTCGAGATGCACCGGGAGACGGGCCTCATCCGAAAGACTTGGCTGGGCAAAACCCTCATTCACTCCGATCACCGATTCACTTACGAGGAGGTGCAACAGATACTGGAAACCCGTGACGGGCTCTATGTCGACCAGCTTTTGACCCTCAACCGAGTGGCTCGTCAGCTGAGGGCCCAACGTTTTGCGAACGGCGCGATCAATTTTTCCTCCCAGGAGGTTCGTTTTCAACTCGACGAGAACGGGGCCCCGCTCGGCATCACCATCAAAGAAAGTAAAGAGGCTCATCAGCTCATCGAAGAATACATGCTGCTGGCCAACCGCGGCGTCGCCGAATACCTGGGCAAGGTTCGGGTACAGGAAAAACCATTGCCTTTTCCGTATCGGACGCACGACGACCCGGACCGTGAAAAACTCTTGCCCTTTGTGGCCTTTGCGAAAAAATTCGGACACGGATTCGATCTTTCTTCGCCGGCGTCCATCACCGACTCTTTCAACCAATTGTTGCAAGACGTACAAGGAAGACCCGAACAGCATGTGCTGGAACAATTGGGGATCCGTACCATGGCCAAGGCCAAGTATACCATCGAGAATGTAGGGCATTACGGGCTGGGCTTTGAGCATTATTGCCATTTCACCTCACCCATCCGCCGGTACCCCGACGTGCTGGTGCACCGTCAATTGTTCGAGGTATTGAAGGGGAAGCCACAGCTCGATAAAAAAATGGCCGACAAATGTCTGCATTGCAGCGAGCGGGAGCGGGGTGCCATGGAAGCGGAAAGAGCCTCCAATAAATATTTACAGGTTCGCTACATGCAACAATTCCTCGGTCAGGAATTTGAGGGTGTGATCAGCGGCGTAGCCTCCTTTGGTTTTTGGGTGGAAACGGTCGATCACAAATGTGAGGGCTTGGTCGCTGCGCAATCTTTGTATGAGATCGACGATTTTCGTCATGTCGAATCGGATTATTGCCTGCTGGGCATGCGAACCGGACTCCGCTTCAGTATGGGCGATAAGGTTCGTATCAAGGTCGTCTCCGCCAACCTCGCCAAGCGTCAACTGGATTATGAGTGGGCCTCGCCGCTGATGATAACAACGAAAAAAACAAAAGCCGGAAAGCCAAAAAACCCGAAATGATGGTTATTTTGTCGCATGCGCTCCTTTGAAGATCTCTCTCAACTCTTTTCTCAGCGATTTGCCGCCGATCACTTTCCGGCGGCCCCCGCTTCCCTCTACGATCCCAACCGAACCTTCCTGCAATTGGGCGGCAAACGGATCCGACCGGTACTGTGTTTGATGGGTCATGAACTGTTCGATGACATTACCGAGGAGACCTGGCAACTTTCCATCGCCATTGAGCTATTCCACAACTTCACGCTGATCCACGATGACATCATGGACCAAGCCCCGTTGCGAAGGGGGTTGCCAACTGTACCGGCACAACACGGTGTCAACACGGCCATCCTCGCCGGAGATGTGATGCTGATCAAATCTTACGAGTACCTCAACCGGATCGGTTCCGGTCATTTGTCCTCGATCCTGCACCTCTTCAACCAAACGGCCCGGGAAGTGTGCGAGGGACAACAGCTCGATATGGATTTTGAAAAGCTGGAACGCGTGTCGCTCGACCAGTACCTGCGCATGATCGAATTGAAGACGTCGGTGCTGTTGGCGGCCAGTCTCCAAATGGGTGCGCTACTGGGTGGTGCCACCCAGCGCAACCAGGACCGGATGTATGAGTTCGGTCGCAAGTTGGGATTGGCTTTCCAGGTGCAAGATGATTATTTGGATGCCTTCGGCGATCCGACCAAGTTCGGCAAGCAAGTGGGCGGCGATATCCTGGCGAATAAAAAGACCTTTCTGTTGATCCATGCCCTCGAAACGGCCAATCCTTCGCAAGCGGCCAAGTTGAATGAATTGCTTCAAAGCCAGCCGGCTGATAAAGTGGCACAAGTGCTCGCGCTCTATCGGGCGACCGGCGTCGATGCCTGGGCCCTGGAACTCAAACAGCGATTTCTTGATGAGTCGATGCAGGCACTGGATGACATTGCTGTTTTATCGGCCCGCAAACAACCCTTGATCAACCTCGCGCAGTATCTGATCCAACGCGAGCAATAACCCCTTCTCATGCTATCCAACCTCTTCCGAAAAAAATCTATCGAATCGATCCAGGCACAGTACGACGAACAGCAAAAGAATGGAAAGGGTCTCCAACGCATCTTGGGCGTTCGAGATCTTACTTTTCTCGGTATCGCCGCCGTGATCGGTGCCGGCATTTTTTCGACGATCGGAGGGGCAGCGTATCAGGGAGGCCCAGGGATCACCCTGCTCTTTGTGATCACTGCATTGACCTGCGGCTTTTCGGCCCTTTGTTATGCCGAGTTTGCCAGCCGTGTCCCGGTCGCAGGAAGTGCCTATACCTACTCGTACGTGACCTTTGGAGAATTGATTGCCTGGATCATCGGTTGGGCCTTGATACTGGAGTATGCCATTGGTAATATGGTGGTGGCCATCTCCTGGAGCGGGTACTTCAATAATTTACTCGTTCACGTGTTTGATATTCACTTGCCCGGCTGGTTGCTGATCGATCCGGAAACCGCCACGAATGCCTATCGGGATTCTGTCGAAGCACTGGCCAATGTGACCAGCATAACCGATGCAGGCAAACTGGCCTCGTATCGTTTTGCGGTGGAAGCCTACGAGCAAGCCCCGACGCTGATGGGCTATAAGATCTTTTTCAATTTACCCGCGCTTTGTATCGTTTTATTGGTGACCTGGCTCTCTTATATCGGCATCAAGGAAAGCAAACAATCGGCCAACGCCATGGTGCTTTTCAAGATCGGCGTGATCATTTTTGTAATTGTGGCTGGTGCATTTTTTGTGGATACCAATAATTGGCAACCCTTCTTGCCCAACGGATTTGAAGGTGTATTGAAGGGGGTATCGGCGGTGTTCTATGCGTACATTGGTTTCGATGCGATCTCGACAACGGCGGAAGAGTGTAAAGATCCCAAACGCGACATGCCCCGGGGCATGATCTATTCCCTGCTCATTTGCACGGTCTTGTATATCCTCATCACACTGGTGCTGACCGGCATGGAGCGCTACGATCGTTTTGAGGGCGTGAATGATCCCCTGGCCTTTGTCTTTGAAAATCGAGCACCGTGGATCGAAAAGATCATTTCGGCCAGCGCCATCATTGCGACCACCTCCGTTCTGCTCGTGTTTCAGATCGGTCAGCCTCGGATCTGGATGAGCATGAGCCGGGACGGATTACTTCCCAAAAAATTTCAACAGGTACACCCGCGTTATCAAACGCCGGCCTTCGCGACGGTCGTGACCGGTATTTTCATTGGCATCGGCGCCATGTTGATCCGTAGCGGGCTGGTCACGGACCTCACCAGTATCGGAACACTATTTGCCTTCGTCTTGGTGTCGGCCGGTGTATTGTTCCTGCCAAAAGTCAAACCCGAACCCGGTAAATTTTCACTTCCCTATATCAATGGGCGTTGGATCGTACCAGTGTTATTTGCGGGTTTGATCTATCTTTTTCAAGATCGGGTGGGGGAGAGCCTGCATCAACTCCGCTCGGGCAATTGGGATGCGCTATCGCTGATGCAATATTTGTTTCTGGCCTACCTGCTGATCGGCTTCTATCTATCGGTTATGACGTTCCGTCGTCAATACTCACTCATCCCCATTTTGGGCGTATTATCCTGTCTGTATTTGATGATCGAGATCCCGGCCGTTAGCTGGATCTGGTTTTTGGGCTGGATGGGCGGAGGCTTGCTGATCTATTTTCTTTATGGCTACCGGCATAGTCACCTGGCCAGATAAGAAAGGTGGGTGTGGCTTTTTCGTACCTTTGCCGGGCTACAAGCCAGGTCATCGATCCCGCGCTTCCAGCGGGGTAGGAAAGTCCGGACAGCACAGAGCCATGCACCGGTGAATAGCCGGGTTTCGAGTAATCGAAAACAGCGAGTGCCACAGAAAATAACTACCGACCGGGCAACCGGTTGGCAAAGGTGAAAACGTGGGGTAAGGGCCCACGGGGAACATGGGTAACCATGGTCTTGGGTAAACCTTGCATGCTGAAATGCCACGTAAAGTACCGTCTGAGGGCGGCTCGTCCGAGGTACAGGGTAGGCAGCTTGAGCCCGATCGGTAACGACCGGGACAGATCAATGATGACCCTCGACAGAATCCGGCTTATCGGCTTGTAGCATTTTTTCCTTCCTTTCGGGTTATCTTTGCCACATGACAATCGAAAAATTACAGGATATGCGGTCCCGCGTGCTCGGGATAAGGAGGTTTCTTTGACGTCGAGAACCGACTTCAAAAGATAGCGCAGGACAAACAGCTCTCCCTGAGCCCCGGATTTTGGGACGACAACAAGCGTGCCACCGAGATCCTAAAGAACATCAAGCTAAACGAGTATTGGGTTAATCTGTTCGAGTCGACCGAGCGATCGGTAGAGGACTTCGCCGTGCTCTTCGAATTCTGGAAGGGCGGTGATGCCACCGAAGAGGAAACCCAGGTTGCCTTCGATCTGGCGCTGAACGGGCTCGATGATGCGGAGTTCAAAGCTACCCTCAACGAACCCGAAGATGAATTGCCGGCCGTGTTGCAGATCAATTCCGGCGCCGGGGGTACCGAGAGCCAGGATTGGTCAGAGATGCTGGCCCGGATGTATCGCATGTACGGCGAACGGCAGGGTTGGAAGGTGACGGAGCTGGACTGGGTCTGGGGCGACGGTGCCGGCATCAAAACGGCTACGTTGCAATTCGACGGACCCTTTGCCTACGGATTTCTGAAATCTGAGAATGGGGTGCACCGATTGGTTCGGATATCACCGTTCGACAGCAATGCCCGTCGACATACCTCTTTCAGCTCGGTATTCGTTTACCCGCTAGTTGATGACACCATCAACATCGAGATCAAGGATGCCGATGTGAAAATGGAAACGGCCCGAAGCGGGGGAGCCGGCGGACAGAACGTTAATAAAGTAGAGACCAAAGTCATGCTCACGCACCTGCCCTCCGGGATGGTCGTGGTTTGTCAGACCGAACGCACCCAGCTCGGCAACCGTGAGAAGGCCATGCAAATGCTCAAGAGTCGTTTATACGAAGAGGAATTGCGCAAACGCAATGAACTCAAAGACGCAGCCAACTCCAAGAAGAAAAAGATCGAGTGGGGGAGCCAAATCCGCTCCTACGTCTTCCATCCCTATAAAATGATCAAAGACCACCGCACCGACTTCGAAACCGGTAACGTACAGCCCGTGATGGACGGCGAACTCGACGGCTTCATCAAAGCCTACCTCATGACCGAAAAAGAAACCGAAACCAACTAACGCTCAAACTCTTCAAACTTTTTAAACTCTTCAAACTTTTCATATGTACGGCACCTTCTCCTACCCCCTCCCCGCCAACGAACCCGTGCTCTCTTACGGTCCCGGTTCGGCGGAAAAACTTGCGCTAAAAAAAGCCTTGAAGGAATTGAAGTCGCAAACGATCGATGTGCCCATGTACATCGGTAGTAAAGAAGTGCGTACCGGAAAGCTCGGCGAAATGCGACCTCCACATGAGCACGCGCATCTGTTGGGAACCTTTCACCAGGGAGAGGAGAAGCACGTGAAGATGGCCATTGATGCGGCCTTGGCTGCACGTGCCGCGTGGTCGGCCATGCCCTGGGAACAACGCGCACACATCTTCTTGAAGGCGGCAGACCTGCTCGCGACCAAATACCGGCCTTATATCAATGCTGCTACGATGTTGGGGCAAAGTAAGAACGCTTTTCAGGCGGAGATCGATGCAGCTTGCGAACTGATCGACTTTTTGCGGTTTAACGTACATTTTTTGTCGGAGATCTACAAGCAACAGCCGATCAGTTCTCCCGGGGTGCACAATCGGATGGAGTTTCGCCCGCTGGAAGGATTCGTGCTGGCTGTTTCTCCATTCAATTTCACAGCCATCGGCGGCAACTTACCCACTTCGGCGGCGCTGTGCGGCAACGTGGTGATCTGGAAATGTGCCAATACGCAGGTATACTCTGCGCAACTTTTTATGAAGATTCTGAAGGAGGCCGGACTGCCCGACGGCGTGATCAATCTTGTTTATGTGAGCGGTCCAACGGTTGGTAATGTCTGCTTCTCCCATCCCGATTTTGCCGGGGTGCATTTTACCGGCTCCACCGGCGTGTTCAATCAAATGTGGGAGACCATTGGAAAGAACATGCCCAAGTATCGTTCTTATCCGCGTATTGTAGGGGAGACAGGCGGAAAAGATTTTGTGCTCGCACATGCCTCTGCCGATCCGGATGTGGTGGCGACAGCGCTGTTGCGGGGTGCTTTTGAGTATCAGGGACAAAAATGTTCAGCGGCCTCCCGGGCGTACATTCCTTCCAACATCGCCGAGGAAGTGAAGAAGAAATTGATCGCGGGGGTCAAAAGTTTTCAGATGGGTTCGGTGGAGGATTTTCGCAATTTCATCAATGCCGTGATCGACGAGAAGAGTTTTGACAGTATCAAAAAATACATCGATGCGGCGAAAAAAGATCCCAAGTGTGATATCTGGGTAGGCGGTAAATGCGATAAAAAAACGGGTTATTTCATTCAGCCGACGGTCATTGAAACCAAGAATCCGCGTTCGCTGACCATGTGCGAGGAGATCTTTGGTCCGGTGCTCACGATCTATGTCTACCCGGCCGGACAATTCGAACGAGCCATGGATCTGGTCGACAGCACGTCGCCCTATGCACTAACCGGTTCCATCCTGGCACAGGACCGCGCCGCCATCGATCGGGCTACCACCCGTCTGCGTCAGGCCGCCGGCAATTTTTATATCAATGATAAACCGACGGGCGCCGTAGTGGGTCAACAACCTTTTGGTGGTGCCCGGGCCAGTGGTACCAACGACAAGGCCGGCTCGCAACTGAATTTATTGCGGTGGCTGAGTCCCAGAACACTCAAAGAAACTTTTAATCCCCCCACCGATTATCGCTATCCTTTCCTGCAAGAGCAGTAATTTGTGGCAACACGCATGAAGACGATTCTCGATCATACCCAATACCTGGCGGCGGTTGATTCGCTGGCCCAGGCCTTGCTGGCCAAACATCCCGGGCTGGATAATACCGTCTTAGTAGGGGTGCAGCAGGGTGGGGTGGTCTTGGGCTGGGATCTGGTTCGATCGCTTCGTCAGAAACCGGGCCTGAAGGATCTGGATTTGGGATTGCTGGACATTACGTTCTATCGGGATGATTTTCGGACCTCCATCCTGGCACCGGATCGGATGAACATTCCTTTCTCCATCGAGGAAAAGAATGTGATCCTGATCGATGACGTGCTCTTTACGGGTAGAACCATCAAGGCGGCGCTGGATGTGTTGTTGGACTATGGTCGTCCCCAACGGGTGGAACTCCTGGTTTTGGCCGACCGGAAAGAGCATCGTCAATTTCCTATACAGGCTGATTATGTGGGACTTAACGTTCCCACCACCAAGGATCAAAAAGTAAAATTGATCACCGCAGAAGGAGGTGGTCAGAACTTGATTCTGCGCGATTCCTGATTTTTATATAATTTCGTCCTTTGATGCAACTATCCACCCGCCATCTGCTGGGCATCAAAGAACTGACCCCTTCAGACATCTCCCTTATTTTATCGACGGCCGAGCAATTCAAGGAAGTTCTACAACGACCCGTAAAAAAAGTCCCTTCCCTGCGCGATGTAACGATCGTGAACCTTTTTTACGAGAATTCCACCCGCACGCGCTTCTCCTTTGAACTGGCTCAAAAACGTTTGAGTGCGGACACGTTGAATTTTGCGGCCTCCAGTTCCTCGGCTGCGAAAGGAGAGACTTTGCTCGATACCGTGAATAATATCTTGTCGATGAAAGTCGACATGGTCGTGATCCGGCACAGTGCTACAGGGGCCCCTCATTTTTTGGCGCAGCATATTCCGGCCGCCATCATCAATGCAGGCGATGGTATCAATGAACATCCCACGCAAGCGTTGCTCGATGCCTTTTCCATTCAAGAGAAATTCGGGGATCTGAAAGGCCGAAAAGTGGCCCTCATTGGCGACATCCTGCACAGCCGCGTGGCGCAGAGTAATATTCACTTGCTGAACAAGATGGGCGCGGAGGTGGTCGTATGTGGTCCGCCTACCCTGATCCCCAAATACATTCAATCGGCCTGGAACGTGACGGTCAGTTACAACCTGAAAGAGACCTTGGAATGGTGTGAGGTGGCCAATGTACTCCGCATTCAACTCGAGCGGCAAAACCAGGTATTGTTCTCCTCGCTGCGGGAGTATCGACTGAACTATGGGATCAACCGCGAATTGCTGGATGGCCTCCCCAAACCCGTAACGATCATGCATCCGGGCCCTATTAATCGGGGTGTGGAACTCGACAGCGACGTGGCCGATTCGCATCAGTCCATCATCTTGCAACAAGTCGAAAACGGCGTGGCCGTTCGCATGGCCGTGCTCTATTTGCTCTCCAACCGTAATAATGCGTAGCTTTAATCCATGAGCCGTATTTGTTTATTTCCGGGAACTTTCGATCCGGTGACCTTTGGTCATGTCGACATCATCGACCGGGCCCTTCCCTTGTTCGATAAGATCGTGGTCGGAATCGGATTGAACGCAGCCAAGGCTCCCATGTTCACACCGGAGCAGCGGTTACAATGGATCCGGGAATTGTATGAGAACGAACCCCGGGTGGAGGGGGCTATCTACGAGGGACTGACCGTTGACTTTTGTCGCTCGATCGGGGCCCATTTTATCCTGCGGGGCATTCGCTACGTCAGTGATTTCGAATATGAGAAGACCATCGCGGATGCCAACCGTACCATGGATCGTTCCATTGAAACTATTTTCCTGACCGGGGAACCCAAATACACCTCGGTGGCCTCTACGATCGTGCGCGATATCCTTCGAAACGGGGGAGATGCCTCACCTTTTTTGCCCGATCGCGTCGCCCGTTCCATCAGCCAATAACCGATTCAAGCAAGGGTTGCAAGGACGGATAGAGCTCCTTCCACACCGTCCGGATCTCCGAGGCATTCATCCATTGGGCCGCGACGATGTCTTCTTCCGTTTGTAGGACCAGGTCTTGGGCGATTTTCAATTCAAATAGAAACCAATGAGTTTTTTTCAGGTACCATCGTTCTTGCATTCGGTACACATGGTAAGTGGACCGACATTCGGCGAGCTCCTGGAGGTGGTTTAATCCGGTTTCTTCGGCTATTTCCCGGTGGGCCGCCTCCAGAGCTGTTTCACCCGCATCGATCTTTCCTTTGGGAAGGTCCCAATGACCCCGCCGATGGATCAATAAAATATCACCGGCTTGGTCTTTTACGATGCCGCCGGCTGCCTCGATCCATTGAAACCGATTCACCAGTTGGGGAGGAAGCATATTTTCCATCGGGGCATAAACCGGATAAATCGGTGGAGTGCCGGCGAGGAGGTGCTCTATTTGTGCTTCCATTTCTGCCGGGGTTGATGCCTCGGCAGGGGAGGTGGCGGAACGGATCTCCAGTGTAGCATTTCCATGGTGGATAAAGATTGACATGCCGGGTTTTGTTTTCCGATACATTTGACTCATGGATAATGCATCGGTGGTAGCGGATAAATTACTGCAGGTCCGCGCTGTAAAATTAAGTCCGGATGCCCCCTTTACGTGGGCCAGTGGCTGGAAAAGTCCCATTTACTGCGACAATCGAAAAGTTTTGGCCCATCCGCACGAACGGGATTTCCTGAAAAGTGAATTGGCCAATGTCATTTTTGAGCAGTTCTCGGAGGCGGAGGTACTGGCCGGGGTTGCCACAGCCGGTATACCTTGGGGAGCCATGGCCGCCGATCAGCTAAAACTTCCGTTCTGTTATGTTCGTCCCAAACCCAAGGAGCATGGGCTGGGCAATCAGATCGAGGGCGACCTTCAACCTGGTCAGTCAGTCGTTGTCGTAGAGGACCTTATCTCCACCGGTAAAAGCTCTTTGCAGGTCGTAGACGTACTGCGCCAAGCCGGCGTGAATGTGGTGGGCATGGTAGCCCTGTTTACGTACGGATTTCCTGCTGCGGATAGCGCTTTTGAATCCGCTAACCTCAAATTGATACCCTTATCGAACTACCCGACACTGATAGAGCGGGCCATTTCGAGGGGATTGGTGACGCCCGAACAACAAAAGGTTTTGTTGGACTGGCGGGAAAATCCCGCTACCTGGGGAAAATAAATCCAGCCCAAATGATACGTTTCTTACTGTTACTGGCTTGCTTGGGATACCTGCTGGTACCCGCCCAAAGCCAGATCAAATCCGTGCAAACCAAGGTCATCCAAACCCCCGACATTCTCTGTGAAGCCTGCAAGGGGAGGGTGGAAACCTACCTCAAACGCCAAGATGGCCTGCTGGAAGCGGTGATCAATTTCAGAAAAGGGGAGACCCGGGTCAAGTTCCTATCCGACCGAACCGACATCGAACAGATCAAGACGGCCATCGCCAACTGTGGCTTTGATGCCGATGACGTCACAGCCCTCCCGGAAGCCTACCAGAAACTTCCCCGCACGTGTAAGAAAAAATCCGATGGGGGAGGTCACCCCGCCCCCAAATCCGCCCCACTTTCCAACTAATTATTTTAGTAATAGCAATCTGCCCTTCTTTACCAATTTATTTACTAATTATATTTATCATAAAGTAATTCAATAACAGTTAATTATTAGTTTTATCTAATAATAAATAATAAATATTTAAGGCCATTTTGATGTTATATTTATTGGTTTTTTTATTCGTTTGAATTTAACGAAAAAATAAATATTAAATAATATTAAGCAAGTAATTACAATCCTCATATCAACTAAATGTTGATATCTATTGATAAATATGAAAATTCTGTATATAAAACCAACTCTTGCCCTTACCAGGCACCATTTTCTTGAATATCAATGCAACACAATTGATTTTTAATCGTTTAGCTTAAACCAGGGCGCCTTTTTTCAGTCTCATTCGCTTATTTTTACTAACCGACCTTAACCATCCCTGCTCTGCATGCTATGCGTCACTTTCGGATAATCCTTTTTACTTTCTCCCTGTTATCCGCTCTCTGCGTTGGGGCGCAGGATTTCTCCAACAAAGGCAAAGAATTTTGGATCCCTTACAGCTACCACGTGGGAGCGGGCGGTGCTAACCTGGTCATGACCCTATACATCACTTCAGATGTAGCGACCAGTTACCAGGTAGCTATTCATGGGGGAGTAACCTTGCAGAGCGGCAACCTGACCGCCGGACAGGTGGTCACTTGTGTAGTGCCCAATACCTACTTCGTGCCGGATGAAGGTTTATATAGCGGAAAAGCCATTTTGGTGACCTCTGACAAGGGGGTGGTCGTTTACTCTTACATTACCCAAAGTGCGGTGAGTGGGGCTACGGTTTGTCTGCCGACCAACGTATTGGGCCGGGAGTATTTTTCCATGAACTATACCCAGGTCTCTAACCAGACCAATTCGAATTCCTATTTTACCATTATTGCAGCGGAGGACAATACGGCCGTCGAGATCACCCCCACCGCCAATACCAAGAACGGTTGGGTGGCGGGCACAACGTACACCATAAACCTCAACAAAGGTCAGATCTATCAGGTATTGGGTACGCACAACAATACGCAAACCGGTGGTTTGTATTATGGGGTTGACTTAACGGGATCCAAGATCAAATCCGTGGCCTCCGGACAAAATGCCTGTAAGCGGATTGCCGTTTTCTCGGGCGCGGGTAAAATCCGAATTGGCGCAAATTGTGGTACGAATACCTCCTCCGATAATCTTTACCAACAGCTATACCCGCAGGCCACTTGGGGAAAAAGTTACTTGACCGTTCCCAGCTTCAGCCGACCGAATAATTTCTATCGGGTCATGCGCAGTAACACCACGACCAATGTTTATGTGAACGGCACCCTGGTGCCCAGTGGGTCTTTCACCAACGGTTATTATGAATTTTCCAACAACACCCCGAATTATATTACGGCCGATCAGCCCATCAGTGTAGCTCAATATTTTACGACGCAGGGTTGTTCGTCGAACGCATCGCCTTACGATCCGGACATGATCGTTTTGAATCCCGTCGAACAAAATATTTCAAGAGTCACCCTGGTGAGCTCCAACCTGGTGGCTACTCAAAACCGTCAGCACCATATTCATGTGATCATGCGCACTGGCGGAACAGGCATTTCGTCCTTCCGTTTTGATGGGGCGCCCATTCCTGCCACTGCCAGTTGGGTACCACACCCGGCGCTGACGGGGTACTCCTATTTGTATTTATCCAACGTCGCGGCCGGGTATCATACATTGTCATCTGACTCCGGCTTCAATGCTTTGGCCTACGGTTATGCTAATGCTGAGTCGTACGGATATTCCGCCGGTGCCAACGTTAAGGATCTTTATCAATATATCTCGATCCAAAATCAGTTTGCCACCGTCAATTTCCCGGCTACCTGTCGGAATGCTCCTTTTTATTTTTCCATGACCTTCCCATACAAACCCACCCAGATCCAGTGGGTATTCGGGGCAGCTTTGAATGGCCAGGGTATTGCGGATGTAAATCTTACAACGCCCTTACCGACCGACTCTGTGCTGGTTAATGGCCGAATGCTCTATATATACAAGCTGCCCAATCCGTACACCATCGGCACGGCCGGCATCTACGCGATCAAGGTCTTGGCCACAAATCCTTCCCCGGATGGATGCACTGGCCAACAAGAGATCAACTTTGATCTGGATGTACAGCCGACGCCGGTTGCGAATTTTACGCTCAGCGATGTGTGTGACGGCAATCCGGTTCAGTTTACGGATGCGTCCACCACGAATGGGCGGCCTATTTCAACCTATTATTGGAATTTCGGCGACAATACCACCGGCTCCACACTAAATCCGAGTCACCTGTACCCGGCCCCCGGCACGTACACTCCGCGATACTCGATCATCACTGATATTGGTTGCTTATCGGATACTTCAAACAAAACCGTTACGGTCTATCCCAAACCCACGGCAACATTGGCGGGCACGGTCGGCTTATGCCAAGGAGCACCTGAACCTCAGATCACCTTTACCGGTGCCAACGGCACGGCTCCCTATACGTTTACGTACACTTTGAACGGGGGGGCGCCGCAACAGATTGTTACCACGAGCGGGAACAGCGTGACCATCAATGTACCGACGGCGACCGTTGGGATCTATACGTACACACTCACGAATGTGAAAGATGCTGGTCCCCTGGCCTGCGAACAAGCCCAAACGGGCAATGCCATCGTCACCATATTTGCCAAGCCTACCGGCGCCACGATCACCGGTTCTACCTCGGTTTGTTTGAATGCAACAGCACCTACCTTAACCCTCACCGGTCAGGGAGGTTCCGGCAATTACCTATTTACTTATAACCTTAACGGTGGGGCCGATCAGACCGTGAGTTCCACCAGCGGTGTTGCGACCATTACCGTGCCCACCAATACGGTTGGAACGTTTACGTATAACTTGATCAGCGTCGAGGATCCCAGCAACGTATTGTGCCGAACAACCTTAAATACCTCCGCGTCCGTTACGGTCAATCCGCTGCCTACGGCTTCTGTCACCGGAACGATCTCCGTTTGTCAGAATGATACGCCACCCAACATCACCTTCACCGGCGCATCGGGTACCGCGCCATATACGTTCGTTTACACACTAAATGGCGGATCCAGTCAGCAAGTCATTTCAGCTGCCAACGGAATAGCTACCGTATCGGTTCCGACCGGCACGTACGGAACCTACCTCTATACGTTGGTGAGCGTGACCGATGCGAGTGCCTCCACGTGTAGTCAAAACCAAACGGGTTCCGCCACGGTGACGGTCAATCCTAAACCCTCTGGGGCAACCATCTCCGGATCCACCAGCGTTTGTCAAAATGCCAGTTCTCCCACGATCACATTGGTGGGGCAGGGGGGTGCCGGCAGTTATTTGTTTATTTATAATATTAACGGCGGCCCCAATCAGGTCGTTAACTCAGGTGCCGGCGGACTACTGAACTTAACCGTACCCACTGGTACGGTGGGAACTTTTGTCTATACCCTCGTCAGCGTAGCAGATCCCGTATCAGCTGTTTGCAGTACCAGCCCAAATGCAACGGCTACCGTCACGGTTAATCCTCTACCCACGGCGTCCATTGCAGGAACTTTATCGGTTTGTCAGAACGCCACCGCACCTGATATCACCTTTACCGGTTCCGGCGGTACGGCTCCTTACACTTTTGTCTATACTATTAACGGCGGAGCCAGTCAGCAAGTCATTTCCGGAGCCAATGGGGTGGCCACCGTGTCCGTCCCTACCGCAACCCCAGGCACCTTTACCTACAGCTTGCAAAGTGTAACCGATGCCACGATCACACTGTGCTCCCAACCGCAGACCGGAAATGCCGTGGTAACCGTCAACCCGCTTCCCACCGCCTCCATCGCCGGAACCACTGCAGTTTGCCAAACGGCAACGGAACCCACCGTCACGTTCACAGGGGCAGTGGGAACCGCTCCGTATACGTTTGCCTACAACATCAATGGTGGTGCAACGCAAACTGTTACTACCACATCGGGCAATAGTGTTACGGTATCAGTACCCACGACCACGGCCGGTACGTTCACCTACAACCTGATCAGCGTAACAGATGCGAGCAGTACTACATGTTTGCAAAACCAAACCGGCTCGGCTGTTGTGACCGTCAATCCTCTTCCCACCGCCTCCATAGCCGGAACGACCAACGTATGTCTGAATGCAACCGCTCCTGGAATCACCTTTACCGGCGCTGTGGGATTACCCCCCTATACCTTTACTTACAACATTAATGGAGGAGCTGCGCAAACTGTTACTACCACTACGGGCAATTCGGTTACCGTTACGGTTCCCACCACCACAGCCGGTACGTTTGCTTATAACCTGATCAGCGTGACGGATGCAAGTAGTACGGTTTGCAGTCAAAATCAGACCGGCACGGCTACGGTAGTGGTTTATCCCTTGCCCACCGCCACCTTCACCACGCTGGCCCCACTTTGTGAGACCGGCATTATCTCCTTCACCGATCAGTCTACGGCCAATGCCGGTAACCTCTCCGGCTGGAGCTGGGATTTTGGTGATCCCAGTAGTGGCGTCAACAACACCTCTACACTGCAAAATCCACAACACGTTTTCGCTTCGGCCGGCACGTACAATGTAACGCTCACGGTTACTACTAACAATGGTTGTGTGAGCGTGAATCCGGCTATTCCGGTTGTGATCCATGCCAAACCTCTGGCCGGATTCATCAACCCGGAGGTTTGTCTGAATGACACCTATGCCCAGTTTACAGATACCAGTGCTGTGGCGACGCCGAGCACCCTGACGAACTGGAATTGGAGTTTCGGCGATCCTACCAGTGGTGTCAATAACACTTCAACGCTTCAAAACCCGCAGCACAGTTATCTCGCAGTGGGATCTTATCCGGTTGTGCTCATCGTTACCTCCAATCAGGGATGTAAAGACACTGTGAACCAAACGCTGTTTGTGAATGGAAGTTTCCCGGTATCCAATTTCATTATTAATAATACCAATAATCTCTGTGCCAACGACTCCATTTCGATCACCGATGCCGCAACGGTTTTACCCGGGGTGATCACCAAAGTGGAGATTTTCTGGGACGATGTGGGTCAGCCAGCCGTGATAGAGATCGATCAAAATCCGGCCGCCGGAAAAATTTATAAACACAAGTATCCCAATTTCCAATCGCCGCTGACGCGTACGTACAACATCCGTTATCGGGCGTATTCAGGAGGTGTATGTTCAAACGATAAGGTGCTTCCCATCACGATCAATGCTGCCCCAAAGGTTCAATTCAATCCCATCCCGAATATCTGTTTGGACGCGCCGCCCTATCAGATCACACAGGCCTCTGAAATAGGAGGGGTGCCGGGTAACTTACTGTTCACCGGACCAGGCGTTTCGCCGACCGGACTCTTCAATCCAGCGACGGCCGGAGCCGGTACGCATACCATACGCTACTATTTTACCTCCACAGCTGGAAGTTGCATCGACAGTGCCACGCAAACCATTAAAGTTTGGATACCGCCGGTGGCTGATTTTTCCGTGAGTAGTCCCGTTTGCGAGCGTCAACCCGTAACCTTTACAAACGCCTCTACTTCTACTGAGGGTGCCTTGACAGAATGGCGTTGGGATTTTGGAGATGGCACCCCGATCTTGGTGAGACCCAATGGGAATCCCGTTCAACACAGCTATGCCACATACGGCACCTTTTTGGTCAAACTGAATGTGGTCACCTCTAATGGTTGCGTCAGCGTCGCCAAAACCATCAGCGTGGAGGTGAAGCCATTGGCTCGACCGAATTTCAGTTTCCCGGCGATCAGTTGCCTGCCCAATGCCAATATTCAATTCACGAACCTTTCTTCGATCCCGGATGGTACCCAAGGCAGTTTCACTTATCTGTGGAATTTTGGGGATCCCGGAAGCGGCCCGGTCAATACTTCCACTGCAGCCAATCCTTCCCATATTTACACGGCACTGGGCCCGTACAGTGTAAACCTTCAGGTTACTTCCGGAGCGGGCTGTATACAGGACACCACCATTGTACTGAATACCCTGCATCCACAGCCCATTGCCTCGTTTACCACCGACAAGATCGACGTCTGTATAGGCGGCGCCATCCAATTCACCAGCACGAGCAGCGGAGCAGATGGAACCATCACGCAGTGGGTTTGGGATATGGATAATGGGAATACCCGCAATCAACCTGCTTTCTCATACACGTATTCGACCGTGGGCACTTATAATGTCAGTCACTACATCGTCAACAGCTTCAATTGCCGAAGCACGACGGCAACTACCACAGTCTCCATCAACCCGTATCCGGTGGCCGATGCCGGACCGGATAAATTGATGCTGGAGGGCGGACAAACCCAACTGACACCGGGCAACAACAATACCATGCCGATCACGATTCGTTGGAGACCCTCCTCATTCCTAAGCGATTCTACGATTCTTTCCCCGATCGCCCGTCCCGCTGACGATATCTATTACACCTTATATCTCGTAACGGATAAAGGTTGTGCCGCCCAGGATGTGGTCTTTGTGAAAGTGCTGAAAACGCCCATCGTTCCGAATATTTTCAGTCCCAACGGCGACGGGGTGCACGATACCTGGGTGATCCCTTACCTGGATAGTTATCCAGGCTGTACGGTAGAAGTGGTGAACCGGTACGGACAACTTGTTTTCCGATCGGTAGGATATCCCACGCCTTGGGATGGAAGGATCAACGGAAATCCTGCCCCGGTCGGAACGTATTATTATGTGATAGATCCCAAGAACGGTCGTAAACGAGTGGCCGGATACGTTGACATTATTCGATAATCCATGCGAGTAGTATTTGTCACCATATTCTCCTTGATCCAGTTGTTGTCCATCGGACAACAACGACCCCATTACACCCAATACGTCATCAATCCGTTCATCCTGAACCCTGCCATTGCCGGTATCGATAACTACACGGACCTCAAGATGGCCATCCGCGATCAGTGGGTAGGATTGAAAGGGGCACCGAAAACGACCTATTTGAGCATACACGGCCCCATCGGAAAAACGGATTATCGGGAATCATCCACCTCCTTTGGAGTTCCAGGAGAAAATCCTCGCGGAAAAGCATACTGGGAAAATTACACAGCTGCCGAGCCACATCATGGGATTGGACTGAATCTGATTAATGACCGGACCGGAAGTTTCAATTTCTTCAATGCAGGGCTCAGTTATGCCTATCATGTTGGATTGAATCCGACCACTAACTTATCGGGCGGACTCAGTGCCGGTATCACCAAGGTGACCGTCGACAATACGATGCACGATTTCAATGGTTCGGGGGATCCAAGCGACCCCGCGACCGGATCGGGCTTCCTCACCGAATTAACCCGCATCAAGCCTCAGATGGCCGCCGGTCTCTGGCTTTATTCCCGCAACTATTTTGTCGGCTTCTCGGCACAGAACGTTCTTCCCCAAACGCTCAACTTTGTGGATGATAATACGGCCGTGTTGACCAATGGTCGATTCATTCCCCATCTTTTTCTGACGGCCGGCTACCGTTTTCTGGTGGGGGATGACCTGAACGTTACACCCTCCTTCATGCTGAAGTACATCCAGAATAGTTCCTTTCGTCAATATCAACCGGAGGTCAACCTCAAGCTGCAGGACCGCGACCAACTCTGGACCGGCGGCAGTTACCGTTTGGATGATGGCTATTCCGCTTACTTGGGTCTCAATGTGAGCAATACGTTCAACATCAGCTATGCGTTTGAAAAATCATTGAACAATAATATTCTTCGGGACTTCAACCGGGGCACACACGAGATGGTCTTCGGGTTTATCCTCGGAAATAAGTACAGCGAAAAATGTCCCCGCTGTTATTGATTCTTTCCTGAAACTTATTGAGCATAAAAAAGTCCCACCAATTGGTGGGACTTTTCAATTCTATCTGCAAACTGATTATTGGATCGTTACGGTATTGGCAGGTGTAGTGCTTTGTAGGTCCTGACTGGTCTCAGTGGTTCGAACCGCCGGGGTGGTGGGCGTAGCCGGGACCTTGCTCATGTCGGCAAGGGTAGGGGCGATGACCAGTGAAACGATCGACATGAGTTTGATCAGGATGTTCATGGAAGGGCCTGAGGTATCCTTGAACGGATCGCCCACGGTGTCTCCGGTTACAGAGGCCTTATGGGGCTCAGACTTCTTGTAATACATCTCTCCATTGATCTCAACACCTTTTTCAAAAGACTTCTTTGCATTATCCCAGGCACCGCCGGCATTGTTTTGGAACATACCCATCAGTACGCCGCTCACCGTTGCACCGGCCAAGAATCCGCCCAAGGCTTCCGGACCCATCAGGAATCCGATCAACAAGGGGGATACGATGGCGATGGCACCGGGCAGCATCATCTTGCGGATCGAGGCCTGCGTGGAGATGGCAACGCATTTGTCGTACTCCGGTTTACCGGTGCCTTCCATGATACCGGGTATGCTGCGGAATTGACGACGAACTTCCTCCACCATACTCATCGCGGCTTCGCCCACGGCACGAATGGCCAGCGAAGAGAAGAGTAGGGGAACCATGCCGCCCACAAATAACGCGGCTAAGACATCTGCCTTGTAAATATCGATGTGTTGATTGTCCGGCATAGCAACACCCACAAACGCAGCAAATAAAGCCAATGCAGTAAGTGCGGCGGACGCGATGGCAAATCCTTTGCCGGTAGCGGCAGTGGTGTTTCCGACGGCATCCAGGATATCGGTTTTTTCGCGAACGTCTTTGGGGAGTTCACTCATTTCAGCGATACCGCCGGCGTTGTCGGCGATGGGACCAAACGCATCGATCGCCAATTGCATAGCGGTGGTGGCCATCATACCAGCAGCAGCAATGGCTACGCCATAGAGACCGGCAAATTCATAGGAGCCCCAGATACCGGCGGCCAGTACCAAGATGGGGAGAAAAGTTGATTCCATTCCTACGGCCAATCCGCCGATTACGTTGGTGGCGTGTCCGGTCGAGGACTGGCGAATGATCGACAGGACCGGGCGTTTGCCCATGGCGGTATAATATTCGGTGATGATCGACATGAGGGTTCCTACTGCGAGTCCGACGCCAATAGCACCCAATACACCCCATTTGGTGAACTCGGCTCCACGCAGGACCATGGTTTCAGGAAGGATATAATCAACCAACACGAAGGAAGCGAGGGCGGTGAGGACGATCGATCCCCAGTTACCCATATTCAACGCTTTTTGAACGGTATCGGTATTCAGTCCGGCTGTTTCGCTGATGCGCACGAACCAGGTTCCCACGATGGAAAAAAGGATTCCGACTCCGGCGATCAACATGGGAAGCAGGATAGGGGCCAATCCGCCAAAATCGTCAATGGATTTGGTTTCTTGTCCGAGTACCATCGTCGCCAATACGGTAGCCACATAGGAGCCGAACAGGTCTGCACCCATTCCAGCCACGTCGCCCACGTTATCGCCTACGTTATCAGCGATGGTAGCGGGATTACGGGGATCGTCTTCCGGAATACCGGCTTCCACTTTACCGACCAGATCGGCGCCCACATCAGCAGCTTTGGTGTAGATACCGCCGCCCACACGCGCAAACAGTGCGATGGATTCGGCTCCGAGGGAGAAACCGGTCAGTACTTCAATGGTGCGCAGCATTTCCGCATTGAACGCATCGGTGCCGTTGGCGAGGTCGCCTACGAAATAAGCTTTCAGGATCAGGTAGAGTCCGCCCAGTCCCAGTACAGCGAGTCCCGCTACACCCAGTCCCATCACCGCACCGCCCGTAAACGAAACGTTCAGGGCTTTGCTCAGGCTGGTTCGGGCCGCTTGGGCGGTTCGGACGTTGGCCTTGGTGGCTACGCTCATGCCAATGAATCCGGCGAAGGCACTGAAGACAGCACCCAATACGAACGAAACGGCGATCAGAATATGGGAGTGCGGATTCCGGGTTGCCATAAAGGCGAGTAGGAGGGCCACCACTACCACAAAATAGCCGAGGATCTTCCATTCGGCCCGAAGGAAGGCCATAGCTCCTTCGGCGATGTAATTACTGATCTCTTTCATCCGGTCGGTTCCGGCATCTTGCTTGCCAACCCAGTTGTATTTAACCAGGGTATACAGGAGACCAACAACGCCCATCAAGGGCACCCAAATAAATAAATTGTTCATCATACGTTAGCTTGGTATAGTTCAAAAAAAATGGCTGATTCAGCCGGGTCGCAAAGATAAGGGCTGGAGGGATTTATTTTGAGAGGGGGCCGGTATATTTGCGCATGGCCCTAACCAGTTATCCGAAGGAAAAAATTCAGATCCTTTTTCTGGAGAATATCAGCGAATCGGCTGCCCGAAATTTCAAGGTGCAGGGGTATTCGCAGGTGACCCGGATCGGTAAAGCCCTTACGGAGGATGAGCTGGTGGAAGCCGTGCGCAACGTTCATATTCTGGGTATTCGTTCCAAGACCCAAATCACCCCGCGGGTGCTGGCCGCGGCCAAAAAGCTGCAGGCCATCGGTTGTTTTTGCATAGGCGTCAACCAGGTGAACCTGACCGCGGCCCGCGAGCACGGGGTGGTGGTTTTCAATGCG
>SXGQ01493652.1_pt1 | contig 27894 bp, 14 predicted proteins | sample 3178371 | NCBI WGS metagenome assembly SXGQ01 (sample SAMN11356859, study PRJNA531348) | freshwater metagenome | isolation source: freshwater sample F1-20 | place: China: Fuxian Lake, Yuxi | collected 2017-12-25 | reverse complement strand
ACTTCATCATCCCACGCTCTTCCTCTTCTCACTCTGCTCTCCCAACCTCTCCCAATTGCAAGGAACACCCCCACCCCACGGTAACCTCCCCATGACCCACCCGGCACTCCTCACCCGCCTCCTTCCCCTTCTCGCAGTCCTCTCCCTAAACCCCCTCATCGCCGCCGATCCCCAAACCTTCCCCCTCTGGCCCGAGCAGGCCCCCCTCGGCGACGGCACCACCGAACCCGCCAAACCCACCCTCACCCTCCACCGCCCCGCCACACCCAACGGCACCGCCATCATCATCTGCCCCGGCGGCGGATACGGAGGCCTCGTCTCCGGCCCCGAAGGCCACCACATCGCCAAATGGCTCAACCAACACCACATCACCGGCCTCGTCCTCGAATACCGACTCCCCGCCGGCCGCCACCAGGTCCCGCTCCTCGATGCCCAACGCGCCATCCGCCTCGCCCGGAAAAACGCCGCAGACTGGTCCTGCGATCCCACCCGCATCGGCATCATCGGCTTCTCCGCCGGCGGACACCTCGCCGCAACCGCCGCCACCCGCTTCGATCCCCCAAACCCCACCTCGCCCGATCCCATCCAACGCCACAGCTCCCGCCCAGACTTCGCCGTCCTCATCTACCCCGTCATCACCATGGGCGATGGCACCCACGGCGGCTCCCGCAAAAACCTCCTCGGAGAAAACCCCTCCCCGGAACTCATCCAACGCTACTCCGCCCATCTCAACATCACATCTAACACCCCACCCGCCTACCTCGCCCACGCCATCGACGACCGCGTCGTCCCCTGCGATCACAGCCGCAAATTCAACGCCGCCCTCAACCAGAACAACATCCCTAACACCTACCTCGAACTCCCCTCCGGCGATCACGGACTCAACGGCTACAAGGGCCCCATGTGGGACGCATGGCAATCCGGCATGCTCAAATGGCTCATCTCCACCACCACCCCGAAGCCACAACCCAAACTCCAGATCTTCAACGACAGCAACCAACCCGCCGAAATCTTCTGGCTCAAATCCCCAACCGAACGCATCCCTAACGGAAACCTGAAACCCGGAGAAAACACCATCATCTCCACCCACCCCGGCCACCAATTCCTCGTCGTCGGAACCACCGACAAACGCGAAATCCAGGCCACCTCCCAACTCCTCCACCAAGCCGCCTACTTCAATCCGGACTCCAAGGAAAACATCCCATCCTTCTACACCCAAATCCACCGCCTCCGCGGCTTCCCCATCGTCGCCTCACAAAACGTCAACCCCTACGCCCTCAAGGAAGCCGCCTTCATCGGCGACCTCATGCTCGCAAACCGCCCGGACGTCCTAGATGCCATGACCCTCAGCGGAGCACGCCTCAGCATCATGGCCCACAACGAATTCACCACCGATCTCCCCGAATTCACCCGCATGACCCTCCAACCCATGCCCGGCTTCGAAAACTTCACCGGCAAGGAATACTGGGACGCTCGCGCTCGCGGCACCGGCGGCAGCGCCACCGATCCCATCTGCACCTGTGCCGAAGAAAACGTCCTCGGCTACCCCGGCGACCCCTACGAGTCCGAATGCATCCTCATCCACGAGTTCGCACACAACATCCACCTCCGCGGACTCAACAACGTCGATCCCACCTTCGATCCACGCCTCAAACAAACCTACGAATCCGCAATGAAAAAAGGCCTCTGGAAAGGCAAATACGCCAGCGTCAACCACCACGAATACTTCGCCGAAGGCGTCCAGTCATGGTTCGATGACAACCGCGAGAACGATCACGACCACAACCACGTCAACACCCGCAAGGAACTCATCGCCTACGATCCGGACCTCGCCGCCCTATGCCGCGAAGTCTTCGGAAACACCGAATTCCAATACACCAAACCCGCAACCCGCCTCCACGGCCACCTCGCCGGATACGACCCCTCCACCGCCCCCACCTTCATCTGGCCGGAGCGATTCAACGCCGTCAGGGAAGCCATCAAAATTCACGCCAAAAACCGCTAACGCATATCAATCTCTCCACTAAAAAACACCCAATCTCCTCTCTCAAACCTTCGCGCCCTTCGCGCTTTGGCGGTTCCCCATTCTTCAACACAATCCCTAATCTCCACTCCCCACGGAAAACTCCTGCCACGCCGTATTCTCACCCGCCTCGCTGATCGGAGCCGCCACCCACACAATCCACCGGAAATCCCCCAGCGCCCCCCCATCCGGCGCACGCAAGGAAGCCCCCGTAAACCGTCCCGCCGCAAGCGATCCCGTATCAATGCTCCCCAACGGCACAAACCTGGATCGATCCCTCACATGCCACCCGGGATCCGTCGCCGATGCACTCCCATAAACCGTCATCAGTTGCCGCCCCCGATTTCCTCCCTGATTGAACGACCACGAGCTGATAGATGACACCACCTTCACCTTCCCGAGATCGAGTTGATACATCCCGTTCCCAACCCCGTTAGAAAAAACCGGGCCATATCCCTCAGCCAACACACCATCACTCAGAATCCCCAGCGGATCATTGTTCACCGCCTGATTCGCCACCACCCGCCCGGAACCAGCCCCCGGCACAACCCCACCCAACCCGGAAACATCATCCGCCGACTTGGCTGACCAAAACGGACTCGCCGGAAGCGTCATCTCCACCGGCTGCTGGTTGCGCACCACCCGCACCTTCATCACCTCGTCCCCCACCCCGATCAACGCCGCAAACAACTCCCCCGCACTGGAAATCTTCCGCCCGTTGAGCCTTTGCACCAGATCATTCTTCTTCAACCCCGCCCTCTCCGCCGCGGACCCGGCCGGAACATCCACCATCTGCACACCCCCATCCTCCTTGCTCACCCCGAACGCGGAAAACTCCTCGCCCGTCAGCCCATGCACCGGCGCACCAAGCCAAAACATCGGAATCTCCCTCACCCCAACACTTGCCGGCTCCTTCAACGCCGGAATCTCCGGCGTCCGCGCCTTCGCCCGCAACGAGGGCTTCTTCACCCCGAACTGATCCATCGCAAAATTCCGGAACCCGATCTTCAACGCAGGCGAATCCTCACGAACCCGGAAATCCCCCGCCGCCGCATCAACAAACCCCGGATCCCCCGCAATCGAACCCTTGTCCCCACCCGATCCAAGGTTCTTCACCCGGTCCGCCTCCGCATAAAACAAATTCCGATCCACCAGCTTCCCCCACCCCTCCGGCTGCCCGATCGGAGCATGCGCCGTCATCACAATGTTCTGGCTGAACTCGCTCGCACTCTCATCAAACCACACATGCGGATGAAACCCATTGTTGATATGAATGTTGTTCGTCGCCTTCCGCCCATACCCCTCACGGAACTTCAATCCACCCGCAAGCATCAGATTGTTGTAAATCAGATAATTCGATGACCCATCATCCAGATCAATGTCCCACCCGTGATCACACCGCCACCGCGAATCCCGGATGATCGTCGGCTTGATCGCATCAAGATAAGGCAACTTCGGATCCTTCATCACTTCCGGCTGCGAAATCCCGCGATGATTGCTCGTCCAGAACCGGTCCCGCCCCCACGAGTTGAAAGACCCGTGGTCATGCGTCTCCAGAACCGTATCGAAAACATCACACCGCTCGATCAAATGCCCACCCCAGGTCCCCTCGCTCACATTGATCCCCGCCCGCGCACAATCATAAATCGAGGTATCCCTCACCGAAATCTGATAGGCCATCGAAATCTGCACCCCCGCAGGCTGACGCTCCACCCGCCCGATCCCATGAATCAGACAATCCTCCACCGCAGAATCCGCCGGATAATTCTCCGTCTTCGGCCCAGGTGTCCGGTCAATCTTGGTTAGATCATTGGTCTGCGCATACTCGAACAACGGATCCCGCACCGCCGCCGGATCCCCCACAAAACAAACCCCGCTCGCCCCGGCATCATGGATATGACATCCCTTGATCAGCACCTTCCGGTTATACAGGTTCACAAAAACCGCATTGCCACCCACCTGATCGAACTCACAATCAAGAATCCGCACATTCTCCGTACCCGTAAGCGTCACCGCCCCGCCTCGATAGATCGCCCAGTCCGATCGCAACAACGGCTCCTTCGTATCCATGAAAGTCCGCGCCGCATGACGGAAAACAAATCCCTTCAACGCCACATGCCGGACAGGCTCACCCAAACGCCCCTTGAACTCCACCAAATGCCGCAACCGGACCACCTCCACCACCGCATCCCCAAGCTCAACCCCTGCATCGGGCATGTGATGCAGCGTGTTCGTCTTCCCATCATGATACCACTCCCCGGCCACATCCAGCTCCTCGAACAGGTTCTCCACCATCCGGAACTCCGCATGCATCCCCATCTGCCGGTTGTTTTGCCAACCACCCTCGTAAGTCACATTCTCATCCGGCTTCTTCCCCGTGATCCGGTAATGATATCCACCCCACCGCGCCGCATGCATCGCATGGATATACCCGCCCGCCGGATCCGCCCACCGCGCCGCCCGCTCCTTCGAAAAAGCATCCGCCGCATACCCCTGCCACGCCGCCGTCGGCCTGTTGGGATCATGATTCGGATACCTCGCCATCCGCTGCCGCTTCCCATCAATGAACAACTGGTCGATCACAAGCCCGGGCGGTGTGCTCGCCTGAAACATCCCATTCCCCTTGTCCTGCCATTTCAAATCAAGCTTCAACCCGCCACTCAACACCGCCTTCCCCTCATTCAGCGCCTGATAGACAACCGGAAACCCCTCGGCCCCTGAATCTGCAGCCTCAAACACCAGCGTCTCCGGCAAATAATAAACCCCATCCGCCACCCGCACCGTCACCGGCTCCTTCCCCACCACCCGCTTCGCCGCATCACGCGCCGCCGCCAGCGTCTTCAACGGTGCCTGCGCCGTCCCCGCATTCCCATCACTTCCATCTGGCGAAACATGCAACTCAATCGCCGCAACCGGCGAAATCAGGGAAACACAAACCAACAAACGGAACAGGAAACAAGGGCGGATCATGGCGGAAAATGGAAGCCCCTGAAACGCCCGGAAATCCCCCTACCTTTCACTCCCATCCTTCCCGCCCGGCGCGAATGGCGGCCGCTCGAACGTCAAACGATCACCACACACCCGCGGATCCCCCGTCTTCTCCAGAACTCCTAACAACCGCTCCCGCAGCTTCTTCCGGACCTCCTCATGCGCCGGATCTCCCGCCAGATTCCGAATCTGATAGGGATCGCTCGAAATCTCATACAGCTCCTCCCCCGGCCGCTTCCCGAAGGCCATCTCAACCTCAACCTTCCACTCCGGATTCCCCCGCTGCCGGAAAAGCCAAGCCTTGGTCGGCCCCGCATCCAGATCCGGAAACACCGACCGCGTATCATGCAGCAACTGCTCCAGCGTCGGCTCTCCCCCCTGCTTCCCCGGCGGTTGAAGATCACCCATCGGATACCGCTCCGGCTCGAAATTGATGATGTAAAGATGACTCCCCGTCCGGATCGCCCGCTGTGGATAGGGCAAACTCCCCCCACGCGCCGAATCCACATGCCTCTCGCGCCCCGTGATCACGAAATCCCGCTCCACCTCCACCTGCCCCGCTTTCCCGGAACGCAACAACGGCATCAGCGATCTCGCACTCATCCCATCCGGAACCGCAACCCCTCCCGCATCCAGAAACGTCGGCGCAAGATCCGGCAGCGAAACAAAATCATTCACCACCCGCCCACCTGCAATCCCCGGCCCGCACATGGCCAATGTCACCGCCGTCCCGAAATCATAAAGATTGCACTTTCCATGCGTGAACCCCGGAGCCCCATGATCCCCGCTAATCACAAACAAGGTGTTCTCCCACTCCCCGCGCACCTTCAATTCTTCAATCAAAACACCAACATAAGCATCAAACGCCAGACACTCACCCAAATAGTCGGCGAAATCCTCCCGGATCTCCGCAACATCCGGCAAAAACTTCGGCATCCGCCCCTTCAGCGAGTCAGGATCAATCTTCCAAAGCGCCTTCCCGGATCCCCTCGTCCACTCCCGATGCGTGTTCGTCGGCCCGAACCAATAACAAAATGGCAAACCTTCCTCCCGCGCATCCAGAAAATCCCTGAAATTCTCCCTCACCTGCCCGTAGATCCGATCCTTCGCAGATTGCAAATCAGCACCGGCAGCCACTTCCCGCGTCACCACCTGCGAAAACTGATTCACCTCACGCCCCGCTCGCTCATACGCATATCTCTGCCCTCCAAACGGCGCATCCGCCGGCTGTCCCGGCGACCAAACCTTATGCGACTTCCCGATATGATATCCTCCATCCCGCAACAACAGCGGAAAACTCGGAATCCCCGAATCCCAAACCGCACCTGATAGAATCGCCCCTCGCCCCGTCTGCCAAAAATGCCGACCACTCAACAAGGCACTCCGGCACGGCGTGCACGAGGGCGAACTCACATGCGCGTTCAAAAACAACACCCCGCGCCCCGCAACAAGATCGATGTTCGGCGTCCGGATCAACTCATTCACCCCGCCCGCCCCATCATGCCGCGCATAGGCACTCGCATACCGTCCGAAGTCATCCGCAAACGCGAATACAATGTTCATCTTCCGCAACCCGACTTCCGCCGCATCGCATGTCGATGATCCAAACGGAATCAGCAACACCAACGCAGCAAAACATCGCATCACGGAAACCATCGCCCGATTCTTCACCATCCTACAATTGCGGTTTCCCCGGAACCAGATCCTTCTGATGACTCTTCACCGCCTCACGCATCCGCTCAATCACCTCCGGATGCTTGGACGCCACATTCCGCTCCTCGGAAACATCACGCCCCAAATGAAACAACAACGGCGGATCATGACTCTCCTCCTTCAATGCCGGCCCAAAGCCTCCTTTCGTGTGGAAATGCGCCTTCCACTCGCCCATCCGGCACGCGTATAGCCGGTCCCCTCGATAATAGAAAAACGGCCGATCCTCTAACGGCTTTCCCTCAAACAACAGTGACGACAAATCCACCCCATCAATCACCACATCTTTCGGCAGCGGAACACCCGCCATCGCAAGCGCAGTCGGCATCACATCCATCGCATTCACCGTCGCATGACTGACTGCAGGCTTGATCTTCCCCGGCATCCACATCAGGCACGGCACCCTCATCCCACCTTCCCACGTGCTGCCCTTGCCATCCCTCAAGGGGCCGGCGCATCCCCCCTGATCATTCATCACCATCCACGGCCCGTTGTCACTGGTGAAGATGACAAGTGTCTTCTCCGCAATCCCTTCCTTCCGCAAGGCCTCAAGAACCTCACCCACACTCCAATCAATCTCCTCCACCGCATCACCATAAATCCCCGCCCGGCTCTTCCCCTTGAAATCCGGCGATGCAAACATCGGCACATGCGGAAACGTATGCGCCAAATACAGGAAAAACGGCCCATCCTTCTTCTCACGGATGAACTTCACCGCCTCCTCCGTATACCGCTTCGTCAAGGTCGTCTGGTCCACCGGCTGCTCGATGATCTCATCGTCCCGCAGCAACGGAAAATTCCATCCCTTCTCCGGCGGATTCGGCGAGCCCACCGCACCCTTCGGCAAATTCGGCACCGCATCCATGTCATTCGAATAGGGAACTCCAAAACGCCGCTCGAATCCCTGTTCCAGCGGACGCGATCCTTCATGAATCCCCAAATGCCATTTCCCGATCTGCATCGTCGCATACCCAGCCTCTAACAAAGCCTCCGCAACCGTCACCTCCTCCGGCGGCAATCCACCCTTCGAGTTCGGAAACAACACCCGCCGCTCCGTTCCACACATCCCGCTCCGGATCGGATACCGCCCCGTCAGCAAAGCCGCCCGGCTCGGCGTGCAAACTTCCGCCGCAGAATAGAAATCCGTAAACCGGACACCCTCATCAGCCATCCGGTCCAAATGCGGAGTCCGGATCACTGGCGAACCATAACACCCCAGATCACCATACCCGAGGTCGTCGGTGAATATGACAATCACATTCGGCCTCACATCCGCCTCCAAAACCCCAAGCCCGGTCAGACAAACAAAAAGAAAATGTCTCAAGAGATCTTTCATGATGATGGGTTGATTGATGATCCGTGACCCGCACCACCCTCCAGTGAAACCGGCCAACACCCCCACCTTGGCCAACCTACCCACCAAGTCAACCAACTCCACCCGCCATCCCACGCCCCCTCCCCCAAGTGTCGCAAAAGCTCGACAACTCTCCGCAAATGCAAGAGTCATCGCCCTTGTTGCATCGTGTATTCAAGCGATCCTCATTTCAACGCCCTTCCAATGACCCCGCAGCGCCTTGTCCCAGCCCTCTCAGCACTCGCACTGCTCGCCACCCATCTATCAGGCCTCGCGGCCCCTCTTCAGGTTTACATCCTCGCTGGCCAGTCAAACATGCAGGGCCACGCCCATGTCCGCACCATCGAACACGTCGCCATGGACCCGGCCACCATCCCGCTGTTCAAGGAAATGACCAACCCCGATGGCTCGCACAAAACCAGCCAACGTGTCTGGATCTCATCCATCGGCTGCCTCGATCACGAAACCAAGGAACAAACCGGCAAACTCACCACCGGCTTTGGTGCCAGCCAGAACGGTCCGAAAATCGGCCCCGAATTCACCTTCGGCCTCACCATGGAAAAATCCACCGACGCACCCATCCTCATCATCAAGACCGCATGGGGCGGCAAAAGCCTCAACACCGACTTCAGACCACCCTCCGCAGGACCCTACCCATTCAGTGAATCCCAACTCGCCCATTTCCAAAAACAGGGCAAGGACCTCGCCGCCATCAAGTCCGATAAAGCCAAACAAACCGGCGTCTACTACCGCATGATGCTCGCTCACGTCAAAACAGTCCTCGCCGACATCAAACGCGTCGTCCCCGATTACGATCCCGCACAAGGATACGAACTCTCCGGCTTCGCATGGTTCCAGGGATGGAACGACATGGTCGACAGCGGCACCTATCCCAATCGCAACCAACCCGGCGGCTACGACGAATACTCGAAAGTCATGGCACACTTCATCCGCGACGTCCGCAAGGACCTCGGCAAACCCGATCTCCCCTTCGTCATCGGCGTCCTCGGCGTCGGTGGACCCACCTCCGAATACGGACCGGACGAACAACGATACAAGTCAACCCATGAGAATTTCCGCAAGGCCATGGCCGCCCCGGCGAACCTCCTGGAGTTCAAAGGAAACGTCACCGCCGTTCTAACAGAAAGATACTGGGACAAGGAACTCACCGCCGCCCAAGCCAAGGAAAACCTCCTCAAACAGGAGGCCAGGAAACTCGCCACCTCGGAAAATCTCAATCCCAAGGAGGAAAAAGCCACCTTCGAAAAGCTCCGCCTCGAGAACCTAACAGAGCGCGAGCGGACCATCCTCGAAAAAGGCATCTCCAACTTCGCATTCCACTACCTCGGCTCGGCCAAAATCCTCGGCGGCATCGGCAAAGGTCTCGCCGAAGCCATGATCGAACTCCAACCGTCCACCGGACAATGAACATGAAACACATCCTGCTTCTCACCTTCGCAATCTGCGCATCCTTCCACCAACCGGCCATCGCCGCCGGCGGCGGTCCCGCGATCGCCATGCCGGACTTCACCAAAGGCGACACCATCCCAGCCGACGCGACCCACGATTGGAACCTCGGCGCCACCGGTGCCCGCGGTTGGATGTTCTCCGACAAACTCGTCACCTCGGACGCCCGCCAGATCGCCATCACCAAAGTCCAACCGGGCTCCCCTGCCGATGGCATCCTCGCCGTCGGCGATGTCATCCTCGGCGTCGCCGGAAAACCCTTCACCACCGATCCTCGCACCGAACTCGGAAACGCTCTAACAGCCGCTGAGTCGGAAGCCGGCGCCGGCAATCTCACGCTCACCTGCTGGAAAAATGGCACCGCTTCGGAAGTGACCATCAAACTCCCGGTCCTCGGCAACTACAGCGCCACCGCTCCCTTCGATTGCCCGAAATCAAAACGCATCCTCGAACTCGGAATCACTGCCCTCGCCAAACGCATCGCCGATCCGGGTTACCCCTCAAAACAAAACCCCATCACCCGCTCCATCAACACCCTCGCCCTCCTCGCCTATGGCGATCCCGCCCACCTGCCCCTCATCAAAAAGGAAGCCGAATGGGCCGCTTCATTCTCAACCGATAGCTTCCAGTCATGGCATTACGGATATGTCATGATCATGCTCTCGGAATATGTCATCTCCACCGGAGACACCTCCGTCATCCCCGGCCTGAAACGTCTCGCCCTCGAAGTCGCCAATGGACAAAGCGCCGTCGGCTCATGGGGCCACGGCTTCGCCCTCCCAGATGGCCGCCTCCGTGGATACGGAATGATGAACTCCCCGGGCCTCCCCCTCACCATCGGACTCATCCTCGCTCGCAACGCCGGAATCAAGGAACCCGCCATTGATCAAGCCATCGAACTCAGCGCCCGCCTCATGCGCTTCTACATCGGCAAAGGTGCCATCCCCTACGGCGACCACCACCCGTGGATCGAAACCCACGAGGACAACGGAAAATGCGGCATGGCTGCCGTCCTCTTCAACCTCCTCGGTGAAAAGAACGGCGCGGAGTTCTTCACCCGCATGAGCCTCGCCTCACACGGCCCGGAACGCGATTGCGGCCACACCGGAAACTTCTTCAACATCCTCTGGTCCCTCCCAGCCATCGCCCAATCCGGCCCCCAAGCCACCGGCGCATGGATGCGCGAATTCGGCTCGCGGTATCTCGACCTCGCACGCCAGTCGGACGGAAACTTCGTCCACCAGGGACCACCCGAACCCAAACCCGACAGCTACTCCGGTTGGGACTGCACCGGCGTCTATCTGTTAGCATGCGCCGTTCCGCTCCGGAAAATCCAGCTCACAGGCAAAAATGCCCCCATCACACCACAACTCAACGCCAAATCCGCCGAGTCCATCATCCTCGATGGCCGCGGCTGGTCCAACAAGGACCGCAACTCCGCCTACGACCGGCTCAACCCCGACCAACTCCTCGCCGCCCTCGCCAGTTGGTCCCCCGTCGTCCGCGAACGCGCCGCCATGGCCATCTCACGCCGCAAGGAATTCCCCGTCCCAGCACTGATCCAGCTCCTCGAAACCGGCGAACTCGATGCCAAATACGGCGCCTGCCAAGCCCTCGCCGCACTCCGAAACAGAGCCGCACCCGCCTTCGAAACCCTCACAAAATCCCTCAACCACCCCGACCTCTGGCTCCGCATCAAGGCCGCAGACGCCCTCGCCGCCATGGGCACACCCGCCATGCCGGCCGTGCCCACCCTCCTCAAACTCCTCGCACAAACCGACCCGGCAAAGGACCCCCGCGGCATGCAACAACGCTACCTCTGCTTCGCCCTCTTCGATTCCGGCGAAGGACTGTTAGGCCGATCCCTCGAAGGCGTGGACCGCGATTCACTCAATGAAGCCGTCCGCGCCGGCCTCCGCAATCAGGACGGCCGCGCCCGCGGCAGCATCGGCTCCGTCTATCGAAATCTCTCTTTCGACGATGTCAAACCGCTTCTCCCTTCCATCTATCAGGCAGTCGTCGAACCCGCCCCCAGCGGCGAGATGTTTGCCGATTCCATCCGCGTCGAAGGCCTCCGCCTTCTCGCCAAACACCGCATCCGCGAAGGTATCGCCGCCTGCGTCAACTACACCCGCCACCAAAACCCATGGGCCAGCCAGGAACGGACCCCGGAGCTGATGAAAATCCTCCTCACCTACGGAGCCCACGCCAAAGCCGTCATCCCCGAACTCACCAAACTCGCCACCTACTTCGAAAGCGAGGAAAAGGACTTCCCTAAACATCTCATGATCATGAAAGCCGGACAGGTCCGCGACACCATCAAAGCCATCGAAGCCTCCACCGACCTCCCGGAACTCATCTCAATCAAAGGATGAAACCCCATCTCAAAAACCCATGAAATCCAACATCTCTCCCCCACCGATCCGATCGGCGCTCCTCTTCGCCTTGCTGGCCCTCATCCCAACCACTCAAGCCGTCAAAGCAGCCGAACCCACCGAACCACCGGTCAAGGTCTACATTCTCGCTGGCCAATCCAACATGGTCGGCATCGGCCAGGTCTCAGGCCCAAGCGTCCGCTGGGGCGATGAATTCACTTCTCCCGTCCTCTCCGTTTACGAAGGCCCCTACAATCCGGATACCAACTACGACTCCCTCAAACCCACCACCACCCTCGAACTCGCAAGCTTCGGCGGCGGATCACCCACCCCCTACCCCGGCGGCGGAACACAGATCGCCCGCGGCTTCTTCGCCGCCAAGGAAACCGGCGTCTATCAGTTCAGCCCGGGATACGGCGACTCCACCCACAACATCATGACGGTCGGTGACACCGAAGTCCACCGCAAGGAACCCGGCAAACCATCCATCCATCAATCCATCAGCCTCAAGCAAGGCGAGAAAGTCGCCTTCAAGATCACCTATCTAACAAACGGAGCCAACGGACTCGGCTGGTACACCCGCATGGATGTGCCGGGCACACTCACCTCACTCGTCAAACAGGATGGCCTCTTCCCTTACCTCATCGACAAGGACCGCAACTGGCTCTCCCGCGACGATGTCTGGTACAAAGGCGTCGTCACCGCCACCGCCAACCAATGGCTCGGCATCGGCTGCGGTGCCGGCCCCTTCCCAGATCGGCCCGGAACTCGGGTTCGGCCACAAGGTCGGCGATCACCACTCCGAACCCGTCATCATCCTCAAGGCCTCCCAAGGCAACCGCTCTCTCGGCTGGGACTTCCTCCCCCCCGGCAGCCAACGCTACGAAGTCGGCGAAACGGTCTACGCCGGCTACAAGGACCCACAACCCTCATGGCCCAAAGGCGAGGAACCCAAACCCGGAACCTGGTACGCCGGAAAACAATACGACGACTGCTTCAACACTGCAAAGGAAGCGCTCGCAAACTTCGACACATCCTTCCCCCACCTCAAAGGCCGCAGCCACGAGATCGCAGGCTTCGTCTGGTTCCAGGGCCACAAGGACACCGGCAGCGAAGTCCACGCCTCTCGCTACGAACAAAATCTCGTCCACCTCATCAAAACCCTGCGCAAGGACTTCAACGCACCCAACGCTCCATTCGTCGTCGCAACCGGTTGCGGCAACGAAGGCCGCGAAGGCACCGGCCTCACCATCGCCGAAGCCCAACTCGCCGTCGATGGCAACACCGGCAAATACCCCGAGTTCAAAGGAAACGTCAAAAGCGTCGACATCCGCAATCTCTGGCCCGATGTCACCAAATCCCCGAAAAACCAAGGCTTCCACTACCACCAGAACGCAGGAACCTACATGGGCATCGGCGAAGCCATGGGCCAGGCCATGATCGATCTGTTGAAACCGAACTAACAGTCCGCCTCACTCCCCGGCTCGCATCTCCATCGGAGTCTTCCCAAGCTCCCTCCGGAACGTCACAGCCATGTACTCCGGACTGCTGAATCCGCACTTCTCCGCAACCACCGCCACCGGCAACCCCGTCTGCCGCATCATCTCCGCCGCCCGCTCCACCCGCACCCGCCGGATCTCCTCCGCCGGCGTCCGCTTCAACTGCTCCTGGAACTTCTGCTCTAACAAACGACGCGAAACCCCCGACTGCCTCGCCACATCCTCCACCTGCATCGACCCTCCATAACACTCCCGGATAAACTTCAGCGCCTTCACCAACGCCGGATCCTCCAACGCCAGATGCTCCGTCGACCTTCTCACAACCACTCCGCTCGGCGCGATCTTCACTTCCTCCGCCACCGCACCATCCACCCCCTTCATCAGCCGGTCCAACGCCTCCGCCGCACGAAAACCGATCAACTCCGCATTCTGCTTCACCGCCGAAATCGGCACCGGGGAAACCTTGCACAACAACTCGTCATCCGTCCCGCTCAACACAGCCACCTCGTCGGGAATCGACAACCCCGCCAACGAACACGCATACACCACCTCCCGCGCACTGCTGCTGTTCCAAGTGAACACCGCAAGCGGCTTCGGCAACTGCTTCAACCACTTCCCCAACCGCTTCAAATCCAGATTCCAGTTCGGCTCCGCCCCGATCTCGGGCTGCACCGCATACACCGAACAATCATGCCCGCCCATCCGCAACGCCGATTGAAACGCCAGTTGATGATCCATCACATACTCCAAACCTAACAAACTGAAATACCCGAAATTCCGGAAACCCCGGTCCAACAGATGCGCCGCACCCAGATTCGCCGCCTCCACCTGATCCGCCACCACCCGCGGATACTCCACCTTCGGCAATCGGATCGCCGAAACATTCATCACCGGCACCCGCATCGCATTCAATTGCTTCGCCAAACTCGGCAGCCCGACCCGCGCCACCACCCCGTCTCCCTTCCAACCCTCCGGCAACCAACGCCGCTGATCCATCCCCCGCGGCTCCAAGAACAACTGCCACCCGCCCTCGCCACTCCCATACCGGTGAACCCCGGAAATCACATCCCGACCCCACGTCGTCGACGTGTCCACCAAGACCGCAACCCGTCGACTGGAGTTTGTGCTCATCGATTCCATATCCGATCCTCCCTGCGCATTTTCAAATTCCTGCTACGAAAGCTCACCCGGAACCCACCCCCTGACAACCCGAAAATCCAACACTCCTCAATCCGCAGCCTCAGAAAAAACCGAACCCAGAAAATCCTCCGCCGCCGTTAGACACTCCGCACGCAAGGCTTCCACACCCTCATCCCGCCATGCATAAATCGGATGACCCAACCCCGGAAACAACTTCACCTCGCACCGCCCTCCCGCATCCCTCACCCTATCCGCAAACAGCTCCATCGTCTTCACCGGCACATACTTGTCATTCGTTCCTAACAAAACCAACGTCGGCGGATGCCCCGCACCGATGTTGTGCAGCGGCGAAATCTCGACATATCTCCCGCCAACCCGCCCGTGCCCATATCCACCCGGACCGTTGTCGATCACCGGATACCAAAGCACCAGCGCATCCGCCCGCGCGCTCACCCGCAGGTCATCCTTCGCATCATCCAATCCCGGCAAACACGTCGCCGCCGCAAGGTGACCGCCCGCCGATGCCCCCGCCGCCACCACCCGACCCGCATCCACACCCAACTCCTTCGCCTTCGCACGCACATGCCTCATCGCCGACTTCGCATCCGCCACCGCATCAAATGGCGAACTCCGATGCGTCGCCGCAATCCGGTAATCCGCAGCGATCGCCACCCATCCCATCCGCGAGAAATGCCGGCACTCCTCATAATACTGCAACGGCGTCCCCGAACTCCATCCACCTCCGAAAAAGAACACGATCGCAGGCCTTCCCTTGGCCGGAACATCACCCGCACCTTCCGGCGGAACCATCACATGCAACATCAGCGGCTTCCCCGCCACCTCCTTGTAAGGCAGCAACCGCGGCATCCGCACATCCCGGTTAGGCTTTGGCAACACTTCCCGCAGTGCCTCATTCCACCTCCCCGCCATCTTCGCTGCACCCGCCTCGTTCGGATGCACCCCGTCCGCCACCGCATCCTTTCCAGGCACAAAGCCCGAAGCCTGATCCACCACCCGCACCCGCGATTCCGCCGTATCCATCCGCTCCACCATCTTCCCCAACGCCTCGTTCAACTCCGGAAGATAACCATACTTCGGCAATTTCAAACTCGTGATCACCTTCGCCACCAGCACCGTCACCCGCGGATTCGCCTCCCTAACACTTCTGATGATGGACTCATGCGCCGCCACAATCCCCGCCACCGGCCGCTCCTCAGCGAAATGGTTGTGCCCGGCGTGCAGCAACACCACATCCGCCACCATCTCCTTCGCCTTGCCCTTCAGCCTCTCTGCCAGAAACTCCGCATTCTTCCCTCCATGCCCCTCGTGCGCCAGCGGCCCCACCCGGCTGCCGCTCACCTGCGACCCCACATACCGCACCCGATACCCCGCCGCCGTCAACCGCTCCCACAAATCATAACGCCAGTTCGAAAACGTCGCCCCCCCCTGCGTGATCGAATCCCCCACCGCCAGCAATCGCCAAACCCGATCCTCACCAAACCCCACACCGCTTCCCAACATCATCAACAGAAAACAACAAAACATCCCAAACCAGCAATCCTTCCCACCCAACTCATCTCCTCGGGCGCCATTTCTGCTAGATAACATCTTCTTCATGATCACGGTTTCAATGTCGCATGCCTCCCCAAATATCCGAACCCATACGACGCCTTCACCGTCGTCCCCTCCCGGTATTCCAACACTCCGTCACCCGCCTTCTGCGCCCCCTCCGCCGCCCGCAGACGGATCCGCCCGCTCAGCGTCCCGGAACTTGCGCCATCCTCCCTCACCTCCACCCGCTCCACATCCCCCTGCCCGCTGAAAACCATCACCGCCCCCGTCTCCACCTTCTCCCCATCGAAGTTCAACGGCGCCGTCAACCTCACCACCAACTCATCACCATCACGCATCATCTCCACCTTCGTCTCGCTCCACGCAAGATACGCCAAACTCACATTGAATGCCGTGTTGAACTGGATCCACCCCTCGGTCCAACCGATCTCACCCAACTCCGGATGATAGGGATAATGCGCGTTCTTCGGGCTCCCATCGATCACGAACCGCGCATCAGCCAAACGCCCGATCCCTCCCGGATAAAACCGGAACCACCCGTGCTCCACCCCTTCCACCTCACGCGGCGCATCAAACGAAAAATGCCTCCCCACCGGATTCCGGCCAAACATGTTATCAAAATGCGACCACACCAACTGATCCAAACGCTCTCTTAAACTCGAATCCTCAACCACACCCTTCGCCGCCAGAAGCGAAGCTGGCAAACCCACCACATTTCCCGGCTCATTCCACATCTGCGGCTTCTCGCCCATCGGCGTCCACCCATCCCCATCATCCAACTTCCGGAAATCCCAAAGGTTCCCGGACCTCCTCACCACCACCCGCACCCACTCCTCCAGCTTCGCCTTCAACCCCGCCGGAGCCCGCTCAGGATACTCGCGCAACAGATGGGCCAGCCCAGTCACCGTCAGCCACTCGCTCATCCGCTGGCCCTTCGTCACCAGCGGCTCATCCCAATCCAGATTCGCAACCATCCACTCCGCCTGCCGCACCGCCGCATCCAAATAAGTCATCGCATCATCACGCCCCATCCGCTTCGCCACCTCATGCATCAACAAGTTCGGCTCCACCGAAAACCCCGGCGGCAACGATCCCTTCGTCGATCCGATCTTCGTCTTCAATGCCAACAAATCATGCTCCGCACTCTCATCATAGGGATAACTCCGATCCGACTTCTTCTCACTCCAGATGGCAAAAGCCCGCTCCGCCACCACATCGAAATTCTGCTTCGGCAGATATCTCTCCAGCATCGGCCACGCATAAAGGAAATAGGCAAACTGCGCCTTCAAATGCTCGTGACTCACCTTCTGCGTCACCAACACATCCGCGCCCCAATGAATCAACTTCACCAGATCCGGCGCATCATCCGGATAGGGCTCCAGCGCTCCCCACAACCGCTTGTCCTGCGGCCCCTCAAACTTCACCTGCCGCGGCAACCGGTCATAGGCCGATGGATTGGATAGATACTGCGCCACCAAGGTATGCAATTCCCACCCGAAATGATGATCATCCCGCCAACCGAATGACCCGCCACACACCGCACGGTCATTCCCCACATAATGCCGGCTATCGATCATGAAATTCACCGCATTCTGATAACTCACCCGCTCCAACCAGTTCGGCGCGATCCGGAACGGCACCGATACATGCCCCCCCGCCTCCACCACAAACTCCTCATCCATCTCCATGTTGAGTTGGCTGAAATCCCCAACATGCCCTCGGATCACCCCCTTCGCGACCGGATCACCCCCTGCCGCACGCCGCACCACAAACTCCGTCCCATCCTCTAACGTCGGCGCGGTGAAACGCTTCGGCTTCCCCAGGTTGAACCCGCTCTGATTCAGATAGATCAACGGAATCTTCTCCTGCGGCGTCGCCTTCGCCACCACCGACCCCGCAGGCAACGGCGGCAAATCCCCTGCCCCCGCCGGCCAGATCACCAACTCCTTCACCCGCGCCGTATCCTGATGACTCGACGCCACCACCAACCGCACCTTGCTCGTCCGAACCTCCACCGCCTGATCGAACGCCACCGCCACCGCGACCTCCTCGTTCCCGGTCACCACCGCCGATGGAATCTCCCGCCACTCCCCATCCTTCCAATACTCGATCGAAAAATCCTTCACCGCATCCTCTTTCCCATACCCCGTGAAAACATGCACCCCAGCCAGTGTATGCTCAGCCCCCAGATCCACCGCCAACCACGCCGGCACCCCAACCCCGCTCACCCATCGCGAGTCATCCGAAACCTTCCCGTCGATCGCTAACCCAGCCTTGTATCGCGGATTCTCCGAACTCGCCACCGCCCCCTTCGCCCGGATCGGCTCCGCAGCCCAAGCCCCAGCCGGAGCCGTTCCCATCACCAATCCCAAGGCCCATGCTATCCCGTGAAATCTCATCGTTGAATGAAAACAATCCATTGCCATCCCCTAACGCCAGCAAGCTCAAAACCCTACAGGACTTTTACGCATCCCATCTTCGATTTCACGCTCCACCCCCTCATCCATCTGCGCATTTTCAAAGACGGAATGCGTGTTTATCCCTAGTGATTCCCTGCCAATGATCCAGACTCCTTGAAACCCTTCGGTCGGGACATCGCTCCTCACCCCTCAAAATCCCGGCGGAAATCCCAACCCGCCACCAACCAACCCATCCCTCTAACAAACCATCCCTTGATCCCATGAAACCCATCCATCCTTCCCGCGCGCTCTTCGGCTCCATCCTTATCGCCCTCACCGCATCCGCCACCCTCTCCGCCGCCACCTATCAGTGGAACGGCTCCGGCAGCAGCCTCTGGACCGAACCCACCAACTGGGTCCCCTCCGGCTCCTTCAATGCCCAAACCATCACCGCAGGCCCGGCCCCCACCGGCGGCACCTTCGCCCATCGCCTCAACATCAACAACGGCACCGGAAACGAAGCCGTCTACACCGCCGCCCAAGGCACCACCGTCTACGCCGTCGGCGCGAACCGCGGCCTCGTCATCGGCAGCGGAACCCCCAACGCAGGCACCTTCCGCATCACCGGCGGCACCTTTTCCACCGAGGGTTCCACCGGTGGCGATGTCATCGGAAACGCCGCCACCACCGCCACCCTCATCGTCGATGGCGGCAACTACATCGCCTCCGCAAACGTCCTCGTCGGCATCGGCGGCGGCCCCACCACCACCGTCACCATCAACAGCGGTTCCATCACCATCCCAACCCTCAGCATCAACAACACCACCGGCACCTTCAACATCAACGGTGGCACCTTCTCCCTCAACAACATCACCCGCGGAAACGGAACCAACACCATCAACCTCAACGGCGGCACCATCAAGCCCCGCATCACATCCGCCACCTTCCTCCCGGACCTTGTCAACACCACCGTCCGCGTCCGCGCTGGCGGCGCAATCATCGACACCTCGGGCGATGTCGGCACCGGCATCAACGCCACCATCTCCGAACCCCTCACCGCAGACCCGTCATCCCCCGGTGGCGGCCTCACGAAAAACGGACCCGGCACCCTCACCCTCGCCGCCACTCCCACCTTCACCGGCCCCGTCGCCATCAACGCCGGCACCCTCGCCCTCAGCTCCACCTCCGCACTCACCCTCAACCAGGCCATCTCCGGCGCAGGCTCCCTCACGACCACCGGCACCGTCACCCTCGGCGGCGCCAACACCTACGCCGGCCCCACCCTCGTCAACTCCGGCTCCCTCAATCTAACCGGCTCCCTCACCTCGAACCTCACCATCGCATCCGGTGCCAACCTCGGCGGCGAAGGCTCCACCACCGGCACCATCACCCTGGCAGGCACCTCCACAGTCTCATTCAACCCCTCCACCACCGCAGCCCTCACCGCCCCTTCCATCGACGCCTCGGCCGCCACTCTCAACTTCGCCGTCTCCGGTGCCTCCGCCCCGGCCACCGGAGCCGTCGTCCTCCAAGCCACCACCGGCACCATCTCCGGCACCGTCGGTGTCAACTTCCTCTCTAACGGACGCACCACCCTCTCCCTCAGCGGCGATAGCAAACAACTCCTCGCCAGTTACACGCCCGGCACGCTCCTCTGGAAAGGCGGCACCCCCGGCACCGAAGCCATCTGGGACCTCGCAACCTCCAACAACTGGGACAACGCAGGAAATCCCGACAAATTCTTCGGCGGCGACGTCGTCTCCTTCGACGACACCTCCACCCATCTCGACGTCGTCATCGCCGCAGGCGGAGTCGAACCCGGTGCCGTCACCTTCGCCAACAACAACGACTTCTACACCCTCGCAGGCGGCCCCATCCTCGGCTCCGGCGTGCTCACCATGAACGGCACCAACGAGCTCCGCCTCAACGCCGCCAACCTCCACACCGGCGGCACCGTCATCAACAGCGGAACCGTCGTCGCCCCACTCACCCAATCCCTCGGCGCAGGGCCCGTCACCGTCGGTGCCGCAGGCACCCTCAATCTCACCAGCACCGCCAACGGCGACTTCGGATACGTCGGAACCTCCAACGCCCTCTCCGGCTCAGGCGTCGTCAACGTCTCCCTCGGCACTGCCACCGCAACCCGCCTCTTCAACGGCAACAACTCCGGATTCACCGGCACCCTCAACATCGGCATCGCCGCCAGCGCCGGTGCCGGAAAAACCCAGATCAATTCCCCTCTCGGAAACGCCACCGTCAACATCCTCCAACACGCCTCCATCTTCCTAACAGGCACGGCCTCCACCCAATCCGCCACCCTCAACCTCCTCGGCGGCGATACCGGCGAATCCCTCGGCCAGCTCCGACTCGACAACGACGCCTCATGGACCGGCACCGTCAACCTCGCCGGCCCCATCTCCGGCACCAACGACGGCTCCATCGGATCCTTCCAGGGCACCGGGACCATCTCCGGACCCATCAATGAAACCGGCGGCTCACGGCCACTCATCAAGGTCGGCGCAGGAAAAATCATCTCCTCCTCCGCCAACGGATACACCGGAGCCACCCAGGTGTTAGGCGGTGCCCTCAACATCCGCCACATCGATGGCCTCAGCGGCGCAGGCACCACCGTCGCCAACAACGCCGCCCTCGAACTCGAAGGCGGCCTCAACATGCCCGCCGAATCCCTTTCCATCACCGGCCAGGGCATCAGCAGCACCGGCGTCCTCCGCTCCATCAGCGGCAACAACACCTGGAACGGCCCCATTACCGCCGCCGGACTCATCCGCATCGCCTCCGATGCCGACCTCCTCACCCTCAACAGCTCCATCAGCCACTCCGGCACCGGCACCACCAATGACCTCCTCGTCCTCCAAGGCTCTGGTAACATCGCCGTCAACGGCACCATCAGCGGCAACACCCAGCTCACTGGCAGCGCTAGCGGAAACGGCACCCGCACCCTCAACACCGCCAACACCCACATTGGCCTCACCCTCGTCAACGGCGGAAACCTCGTCGTCGCCCACGCCGAAGCCCTCGGCGCAACCACCGCCGGCACCACCGTCGCCGGCGAAACCCTCGGCGGCACCCTCTCCCTAACAGGAAACATCACCGTCGCCGGAGAATCCCTCAACCTCGGCGGCCGCAAGGATGGCTTCATCGACTCCCCACACCTCTCCAACCTCGCCGACAACAACACCTGGACCGGCAACATCGCCCTCACCTTCGGCGGCTTCGACTACAACCTCGAATCCCAATCCGGCCTCCTCACCCTCACCGGCACCATCACCGGCCCCGGCCTCACCGGCACCCGCCTCATCAAACTCAGCGGCAATGGCGACGGTGAAATCGCCAACGCCATCTCCCAAGCAGGATCCACCGCCACCTTCGCCATCACCAAGCTCGGCACCGGCACCTGGACCCTATCAGGATCTAACACAAACACCGGAAACACCCTCATCCAGGACGGCACCCTCACCCTCGCCCCCACCGGCCAGCTCCGCTTCGTACCCACCACCAACAACACCACCAACTCCGTCTCCGGCACCGGATCCTTCATCGCCGGCGGCACCTTCCTCCTCGACCTCACCACCACCGATGCCACCCCCGGCAACGAATGGCTCATCGTCGATCCCACCAACCTCACCACCCTCACCTACGGAGAAAACTTCGCCGTCACCAGCACCCTCGGTGCCTTCTCCAACGATGGCGGCAACTGGTCCATCACCCACGAAGACAAAACCTGGACCTTCAACCAAACCACCGGAACCCTCTCCGTCGCCGAAGCCTCCGGCACCGACTACGATGCCTGGTCCTCCTCCTTCGACCTCGCCGGCGGCGCGGAAGCCGACGACGACTTCGACGGACTCACCAACTTCCAGGAATACGCCTTCGGCCTCAACCCCACCAGCGCCTCCTCCGTCAACCCCATCTCCCAGCCGCTCGACCAATCCACCGGCACCTTCGCCTACACCCGCCGCGCCACCCCGGCCACCAGCGGCCTCACCTACCTCTACGAATCCTCCACCACCCTCGCCTCCGGAGACTGGGCCCCTTTCACACCCGAATCCCAAACCTCCAACAGCGCCACCCCCGTCGAGGAAATCACCGTCGAACTCCCCGCCGCCCTCCTCACCTCCCCCACCCTCTTCATCCGCGTCAGAGCCACCCAACCCTGACCCACCGGGCACCCCGCCACACACCATCCGAAAGCGAAAAACCCGCGTCGCAAAAACGCGACCGTTCTTCGCATTCCACATGACCAATCCCGGTCCCCGTACGGGTATTCGGTAAGGCATCCAAAAAGCCTGCCCAACCATCCCGCCACCATGAAACCCAGCCCCTCCACCCGCACCCCATGGAGCCGCCGCATCGCCGGCTCCGCCACCCTCGCCCTCCTCCTCCTCTGCGGCGCACAAGCCCGCACCTGGACCAGCTCCGACGGCGCAAAAACCTTCGAAGGCGAACTCAAATCCTACGACCCCGAAACCGGTGCCGTCGGCGTCACCCTCCCTAACGGAAAAACCCTCGACTTCAACCAGACCAAACTCTCCGAAGACGACATCGCCTTCCTCAAGAAAACCGGAAAAGTCACCCCCGCAGGCGCAGCCCCCGCCCCCAGCGACATCCTCGCCCCCGCAGGCGAAACCCCGGACATGTCCCAACCCGCCGACCTCTCCAAACCCGTCCAGGTCTTCATCCTGTTAGGCCAATCCAACATGGTCGGCGCCGGCAAAATCTCCGGCGGCGAAGGCTCACTCGAAAACGCCGTCAAAACCAAAAAACTCTACCCCTACCTCCTCGACCCCTCCGGCGAGTGGTCCGTCCGCAAAGACGTCCGCAACGTCCGCGTCATGGTCGGCAAAGGCAACTCCATGCAACTCTTCAACAACGACTGGATGACCGTCCCCGGCACCAAATCCATCGGCCCCGAGTTCGGCATCGGCCACCCGTTAGGCGACGCCATCGCCGCCCCCGTCATGATCCTCAAAAGCTGCATCGGCAACCGCAGCCTTGGCTGGGACCTCCTCCCTCCCGGCAGCGAACCCTACGAATTCAACGGCAAAACCGAACCCGGATACCGCGGCACCCCGGACAACCCAAAAGGCAACGGCGAAAAACCCGACGCCGTCTGGTACGCCGGAAAACAATACGACGACGACACCGACAACGCCAAAAAAGTCCTCTCAGACCTCAACACCTACTACCCCGACGCCAAAAAATACGAAGTCGCCGGCTTCTTCTTCTGGCAGGGCGAAAAAGACGGCGGCCACGACGCCCACGCAGAATTCTACGAAAAACACCTCGTCGCCTTCATCAAACAACTCCGCAAGGACTTCGACTCACCCAACGCCAAATTCGTCCTCGCCACCCTCGGCGAAGCCAAAAAAGGCAGCACCGGCCGCGGCGGCAAAATCCTCGACGCCCAACTCGCCGTCGACGGCGAAACCGGCAAATACCCCGAATTCAAAAACAACGTCGCCACCGTCTACTCCAACCCCCTCTCCAAAGGCGGCTCCGGCAACGGCCACTACGGCGGAAACTCCGAAACCTACATGAACGTCGGCGAAGCCATGGGCCAAGCCATGGTCAAACTCCTCCAATCCCCCACCCCATAATCCCCCCCCTGGGAACGCCGACGTCCTCGTCGGCCCGCGAATGAACAGCCAATGAAAAGCCGCCAACGCCCACCCATTGCCTCCCATTCCCCACCCCAAAAAAGTGTCCCGACTGCCTGCCCTTCGTCGCATCAGCGAAGTAGGGGCTCGTCTGCCCCTCATTCCCCGGGATCGCCGACGTCCTCGTCGGCCCGCGAATGAACAACCAATGAAAAGCCGCCAACGCCCACCCATTCTCTCCCATTCCCCACCCCATGAAAGTGTCCCGGCTGCCCGCCCCTTGATCTGGTTCAACAACACGCTCCGGCTCCAACCGAATTGCGCCGTGGCGCGGAGGTAGTAAAGCCGAGCGGCGGGTTCATCTAGCTTGTTCAGGATCACCAAGTGGTGACCCCATGGAATTTCTGCGACAAGCTGTCGCAGAAATGGAGCGGGATCGGACGCGACCATCGAAAGCTCACCAGATCCTCCCGGCAAAAGATGCGGTTTTGAAGAGCCGGGCTCAATTCTCGCACAGCTTGTGCGACAAATTCAGGACCAGAATAAGCCTCGAAACATTGGCGCATTCCCCCCACATTTGCCGAGGAAAAACCCCGCATGTCAGGAAACTGCGCGCGCAGGTCCGCCGCCAACGCCCATCCATTGCCAACCATTCCCCACCCAAAGAAAGTGTCCCGACTGTCTCAGTCGGCCCCTCCTCCGCCCATTAGCTCCACGCCCCCCGCCCGCTTCACCACCTTTTCCTAGCAAAAGACCGCCGCAATGGCTCACCCTTCCGCCATGCCAATCAGAGGACGCTTCTACTTCACCAAAACGGACAACGGAAATCTCATTGGGGAATTTTCACACAATCAATGTGCGACCATATTCACCGAAACCGCGCAACTCATCGACAGCACTGGAACGCCCGGAGAATATCCCGGCACCTACCATTCCGCATGGCTCGACGATGATGGAGGTAACAATACTGCCGCCATTCTAGCAGAATTGACGATCACACCGACCGGACCAAACGACCCGCGATTCGACCTCAACTGGAGGGTAATCGCGCCGGAACGCCAAGAACTCTACACAGGCCAAGCCATGCTCGCCAACGGCATGCTCATCGGCGATTACGAGTCCGCCTGACCCAGCTAGCTACGTCCATCCTAGCTCCCCATCATCTCCTTGATCGGCACCCAGTTCCGATCCGTCGCCGTCAAGAACAGGCAGGTCACGCCACTCAGTTCCTCCCACAGGGCACCGATGTCGCTATCATCCTTCGCATCGCCCCAGCGATCCTTACCCTTGTATTCCAACGGGAGGACTTCCGTCGCCAAATATCCTAGGGCCGCTGTGCGGTGGCAAGATTGCGCTTCTATTCCGTCGATATCATTCCCCTGGAGCTGATACTGGCCATAAGAGACCAATCCACATTCAAAATCATTGATGAATGATCGAAAGCGCTTGTTTGGCGTAAGTGACAAGTTCTCGAGCGTCCGGCACGTCTGCTGTGGCACCGGTGGTCCGGTGGTGAAAGCGTTGGCTGTACTCGTTGACCTCGGTAAGGCCACCAACGATTCCTTGGCATCGAATCAGCGGATCGTCTCCAGTAGCGCATCGGATTTCGCCAATCATCGTACCAAACCAATAGTCCTGCCCCGTCCAACGGAGAGGGAATTTCAGCTGAAGGTATTCTTCAAGGATTGTTCGCAGTGTTCCAGCAATGGTGTGCAGCTGATTGCTGTAATTGGCAGGGTTGGCGATAAATGCTGTCAATTCTTGGTATTTTGCTTCATATGCCCGGCTCGGCAGCATGGGGAGTTCCTTGGATTCCAAATATGTGTGGTCGGTCAACGGATCGAGAAGGAACGTGCGGGCGCGAACACCGTGAATAGGGGAAACTGCGCGAGCGAAGTCGAGATCATGGGAAAACACGAAGCATTGCTTCGCTTGGCGGGCGAGCGCATGAATGCGCTCAATTGTGCGATTTTGCCTTGAACGGTCCTGACTGTGGAATGGATCATCGAAGACGATTACGCTTTCTGCAAGGTCAGGCTTTTGTTCGACTTGCGCCAAGAAAAAGGCCAATGCCAGCGCACTCCGATCCCCACCACTGATAGTATTGGCCAGCGAGGGCCTGCCGGGATCCGCTGCATCTCCGGGCGATGACGCAATTTTTCGGCCAAGGATTTCAACGGCAAGCTGCCCGGAAGGTTGTCCCCCGCTGAATGAAACATAGTTTTCGTTGCTTCCACCGCAGACAATTCGGAAGTTGGCAGCAAAGAGGTCAAGCAAGTCATTAATCCGATTTCCATATTGGGCAAGAAGAGTATTGGTTTGATCACGCAAGGCATTATTGGCAGCATCCTTTTGACTTTGAGCGGCTACCTTTTCATGCAGGGCCTTTTCATAGGCGGCGTAAGCCTCAATCACTTCTGTTTGATGGCGCTTTTTGCTCGCTTCCAAAAAAGTTACAGACTGCTGAAGCGGCATGAGATCAATATTACCCGCATCGGACTTCAACTGGGTGAGTGTCTCGTTGATGTTGACGATACCTGAGTTATACTCGACCAGAGCTGCCGAAGTTAGTTCCCATTCCTCAAAAGCTTGCTGTTCGACTAAGGTAAGTGTAGTAGGATTGGCTGGATTGGCTTGCTTTCGACTCAGTGCCTCGATAATAGCTCGATGAGCTGCATCATGGACGGCCAGAATATCCGACACTTCGGGCACGATTCGGAGATTCAGCGCAAATCCTGCTACATCATTCCACCATGTACATTCGGTTTCGTGTAGGGTGAAGGTTTCGCGGATACGGCTTTTCGCTTCTTCGCCGAACGACTGATGCGTAGCTTTTATCAACGTCCTCCGAGTCATCTCCTCGGCCTGGAGCTGCCCGGCAAAGAAAGCGTTGTAGGCCCGCAAAATTTCCAGTCCATCCATGCTTTGACCACAGAATGGGCAACCGCTACCAGTTTTGGCCTTAAGGCCATGGCCTAGCCAGTGAAGATCCAAGCTGTCCGAATGCGCATGCAAGTGCTCCCTTATTTTCTGTTCCGCGACAAGTGCCGTTTCATCAAGCGTAGAGGCGAGAATATCAGTAAGATTAGTTGGTAATTTCGCGATTGGAACCAGCGGCAAGGCAGGACGTTGGCGAATGGATTCCGCCTTGGATTTTGTCTGTGAAGCGGCAGCAAGCATCTCTTTTGCCGAATTGATTTGCTGATCGACGTCTGCCACCTTTGGAATATTCCGAAACGATTCAACAGTTTGACCATGTGGCAAAAACCCCTTGACCTTCGTTTCTGCATCTCGAGCGCTATCCCCGCAATTTCGCAAGGTTACCTCTGCGGAATCCACATTTTGCTTCAAGGCGATTCCCTGGGCGCCGATGACCAACCCATATAGATTACGACGTTGATCGACATTGATGTGGTGTCCTATCAAGACGTTCTCTGTGACAAATCGATCATCATAAATGTGAATCTTGGGGCTAGCCGCTGCGTTGGTCCACACACCGTTCTGAAACCGTATGACTTGCTGAGCATTCAATCCTTCCACGGCAACTACAATCTCGGGGTCGCTAGCTGCATCAAGGCGCTTTCTTCCGATGACATACGATGGATCATTTACTAATGAGTCCAAAATAGTAAGGACAATGGCATCATGAGTGCTTTGTCATGCCGCATGCGCAAGGTTAGAGATACAGACGGCAGGAAGTTGACACATATGCAGCTCACCGAACTGAGAACACGTGGAGTTACCGCCGT
>SXGQ01891553.1_pt1 | contig 27902 bp, 48 predicted proteins | sample 3178371 | NCBI WGS metagenome assembly SXGQ01 (sample SAMN11356859, study PRJNA531348) | freshwater metagenome | isolation source: freshwater sample F1-20 | place: China: Fuxian Lake, Yuxi | collected 2017-12-25 | reverse complement strand
GGTCCGAGGACTCCGCACTCGCACTGGTCGACGGCGTTGCGGATGATCGTGAGGGCGCCCTTGGCGCCGGCGAGGTCGTTGATGACGTTGTGCTTCTCGGTCCGCTGGATCTCGGCGGTGGCACGCATCTGCTCGAGCTCGATGCGGTGCAGGTCGCGGAGCTCCTTCTCGGTCCGGAGCGCCTCGGCGCGGAGGTCGGCCACCTCCTTTGCCGTAGTGGCCCGGACCTCGGCGAGCTCCTTGACGAAGGCGGCGCGGTCTTCGGCGCGACCCTTCCGCTCGGCTCGGAGCTCGTCGTCGCGGGTCTTGTCGGCCTGGTCGGAGCGGCGGACGAGCCACCAGACGATGCCGATGAGCGCGGCGAGGGCAGTGAACTCGACCGGGACGGATGGCCCTTCGGCCGCGAGGAGGAAGGCGGCGATGCCCAACAGCTCGATCACAGGGCGCTCCTGGCCTCCGCCCACGCCCACTGCGTGAGCGCCATGAGGAACGGCCAGGTGACGAAGCCGATGGTGCTGGACACCGTCCAGCCGCCGAAGATCCCACCCCACAGGACGCCGAGCATGCGCGACCCGTACGCGAGCTGCATCAGGAAGTGGGCGAGGTCGGTGCGGGAGCGGTAGCGGCGGGCGTAGATGTCGAAGGCGCCGAGGCTGCCGAGGATGAACACGATCGGCCAGATGTCGTCGGCGGGGACGGGGGCGCCGGCGGGTCGGTTCAGGATCCAGAGGTCGACGATGAGCATGACGCCGACGACCAGCTGGTGAGTGGCGAGGAGGACGAGGAGCCCCCACCGTGTGCGGTGACGTACCTCGGACCAGGCCCGTCGCGCTGCGGTGGAGAGGCGTCGGTCGTGCATGACGTCCATCGCCGGGATCAGGTCTTCGGTGCGACCGAGGCCTGGATGGCGGCGCCGGTGGCGGTGTCGAGCTCGTGCTGCTGCTTCCCGTCCTTCACGGCCTTCGTGCCGGTGATGCGGCGGACGAGGGCGGCGACGGTGTCGCGGGCCGCGTAGATGCTGGCCCGCAGGTCGATGGACTGGCCGGCGATGCGCCAGTCCAGCCAGCGGGTGTCCTCGACCAGCAGCCTGTGCTGCACGGCGCTGGCGATGTCGTCGAGCAGTTGCTCGCGCTCTTCGGGGGTCATGTCGAAGTCGTCCTTCGGTCGTCGGGTCGGGGGGTGCAGGGCGTTGACGGCGTCGGCGATGGCAAGCGCGACGCGTTCCCGGCCGTCGCTCGAGGACAGCTGGGCGGCGTCGCCGGGGTTGGTGAGGAACCCGGCTTCGATGATGCAGGCGGCCCGGTTGCCCTGTTCGATGGCCCGGCGGGTGCCGTAGTAGCCCTGCAGGGCGGCGGTGTAGTTGTCGGCCCGGAACCCGACCCAGCCTCGGCGGGCGTAGGCCTGCTTCCACGCGTGGGCGAGGGCCTGGCCCTGGGCGGTGCGGTAGCCGACGGATGCGCCCTTGGCTGCGGGGCTGGTGGAGCCGTCGCAGTGGACGGCGACGAAGCAGTCGCCCCGGTAGGCGGTGCGCTTGTCGGGGTCGGCGACGATGACGGTCGGCGTGTGGCCGTGGCGGGTCAGGATCGCGGCGGCGCGTTGGCTCACGTCCCAGGCGACCTGCTGTTCGGTGGGGCGGCCGGACGCGGCGCGGGTGCCCGTGGAGCCGGCGGTGCGGAAGCAGTGGCCAGCCTGAATCACCACGTGTGCCATCAGCGTTCTACCTCTCTGCCCACTGCTACGATCGGGCGATGAGCGAAGGGGTCGAGGTCCGCGAGTGCGCCTGCGGCTGCGGCGAGGTGTTCTCGCCGCGTAAGGCACGGAGTCGGTTCCTGGTCGGGCACAACTCCCGGCGGACGGTGCGCACTGGTCGCCCTGACTGGATCGTCGACGTCCGTGGCTGCTGGATCTGGCAGGGCAGGCTCACCGACGAGGGGTACCCCCGAGGATGGGACCGGCAGCGGAAGACGATGCGGGGCGCCCACCAGATCATGTACGAGCAGGAGCGAGGTCCGGTTCCTGACGGGTGTGAGCTCGACCACCTGTGTCGGGAGACTCGGTGCGTGAACCCGGCCCACCTCGACGCCGTGCCGCACAAGGTCAACTACCTGCGGTCGTCGCGGATCCGCCTCACCCCCGACCAGATCACCGAGATCCGACGGCGGTACGCGCAGGGTGGCATCCGCCAAGCCGACCTCGGCGCTGAGTACGGCATCGGACAGAGCCATGTCAGCCAGATCGTGCGAGGAACGATCTGGTAGCACGGCTTGGAGGACGACGTCAGCCATCGGTGTCGTCCCAGTCGTCCGGGTCGGTCATCGGCTCGAGGTCGTCGGGTCCGTCGGCGACGGGGATCTCCCAGGCGTTGGGGAGCGTGTCGTCGTGCTCGGGACCTCGCCCGGCTTCGTCGTTCGGTTCGCGTTCGTGGGTCACGTGGACCTCCGGAGTCGATAGAGCTTCGAGCGCACGGCGGAGACGGTGCGGCCGAGCCGCAGGGCGATCTCGGCGTGGGCGAGTCCGTCGGCGAGGAGCGCCTGGAGCGCAGCGGCGTCGGACTTGTCCCAGGTCTCACGGTGGTCGTGGACGCGGACCTTGGTCATGGTCACCCCCTGGGGTGCGGTGGAGTGGTGCGAAGATGTGGGGATGATCGACCAACGTCAGGTCGGGCCCGACACGACCGCTCGCGACATCGCCTCCTGGCATGAGGAGGCGTCCCCAGCCTGTGAGGATCTGCGGCTCGCCTACACGGAGGTCGGTTTCCGTTGTGCCGGGTGCGGCTGGGTGGTTCGCTTCGCCAGCGTCGGAGGGTCGCAGTGAAGCGGCAGCTGGGCAGCGTTCGTAGAGCAGTTGCCGAGCGGTTCGGGGTCGACTGGTACTCGAGACCATCACTGCACGGCATCGAGGACCGTCTCGACCAGTTGTTCGAGGGGGCTCGAGGCGGCTACTTCATCGAAGCGGGAGCGTTCAACGGCCTGGCCCAGTCGAACACGTACTGGCTGGAGCGGATGCGCGGCTGGCGGGGTGTTCTCGTCGAGCCGGTCCCGCAGCACTTCGAGGCGTGTCGTGCCCGACGACGAGCGACGGCGGTCCAGGCTGCGCTTGTCGACTCAGCACACGACGGGTCACCGGTGACCATCCGCCACGCCGGACTCATGTCGATCGTTCATGGGGCGCAGGGCAGCATCGAGGGTGATGACGCCCAGATCGCTGCGGGGCTCGCCGTCCAACCTGGTGTCGAGACGTTCGAGGTGCAGGTCCCGGCTCGGACGTTGACGAACGTGCTGGTCGAGGTCAACGCTCCCTCGACGATCGGCCTGCTCAGTCTGGATGTCGAAGGGTTCGAGCCCCAGGTGCTCGACGGGTTGGACGTCGGTCGCTTCGCGCCACGGTTCGTGCTGGTCGAGATGAACCGCCCCGACGAGGTCGACCGGTGGATGACCGCCAACGGCTACGAACTGGTCGATGGTGCGTTCACCATGCAGGACGCCCTCTACCGAAGGACGACCTAGCGGGGTTAGACCTTGCGGATCTGCAGGTCGACGTAGACCTCGACCTCGCCAGCAGCAGCGATCCCTGCGCCGTAGCCGAGACCGATCGTGGCTTTGCCGAGGTCGCTGTAATGCTGGAGCTGGACGTTCGTGGTACTTGCGAGCGTGAAACGAGCGGAGCCTCGTGAAGCAGTGGCCGAGGTGGTCGGGTCGCTGTAGTGCGTGCTTCCCCATCCGATCGTGGCTCCGCTCGTCGTGTCCCTGAGCCGGGTGCGGTGTGTGCCGACCTGCACCGCTACGGCATCCCAGAGGGCGTCGTAGGTGCCGGCCGGCAGCGTGACGGTGTTCGACGCGACCGATGCCCCGGTGATCCCGTTCGTCCGGGTGGTGTTCAGCTCTCGGGTTACCCAGGTGTCGGCCGTGAACGATCCGCCGTCGGTGCCGGCAGTTTTCGTGCCTTGGACGTGCAGCAGCTCGGGCGACGAACCTCCACCGCCGGCAGGGGTGGCAAGCGTGCCATCGTCGCGCAGGAACTTCGTGCCGTCTGGGGTGCCGGTGAACTTGGCGACCACGCCGGCAGCGTTGAGCGTCGGTTCCTTCGCGGCCAGTCGGGTCTCGTGGTCTTGTGCAGTGTCGGCGACGTCGAGCGCCCACGAGCGGAACGCAGCCGGGGCGACTGCAACGGGCGGGTCGGCAGGAACGGGCATCAGCAGCCCCTCTCATGTTCGGTCACCGGCTCACACCCACGACGATGAGCCCGCCGTAGGGGTAGTCGGATGTGCCGGTCGTGCCGGTCACGGTCGTTGGGGCGGGGAGCAGGTAGTGGCGGTGCTTGCCGTACTCGTCGTTGCTGGAGTAGCTCGCGCCGAGCACCGCTTCAGGGTTGGTGACGACGGGTGAGGCGATCCCCAGCCCGCCGGTGCGGTAGTGCTTGCCCATCAGCGCAGCGAACAGCCACACACCGCCGGGACTGCCGGCGCTGAACGACTCCTTCAGCCCGGCGTCTGAGGTTGCGGGGGTGATGGTGGTCCCGTTGGCCTGCGGGATCGTCGAGCACAGGAACGCCCCGTACGCAGCACCCCCGGCCGACATGACCCACGAGTACGACGACGTGCCGGCCTCGTCGTTGGCGTCGGCGATCTTGGTGTAGAGCCGAAACGTCTGCCGCTCCGTCGTCGCTGCCAGGTTCGCCACCTCCGTCCACCCGGCAGCCGGGGTGACCGTGCCGTCCACGCCCTGCGCCCCGGTCAGGCTGTAGCCGGACAGCGAGCACATCATCCGGTCGCCGGCCATCGTCCCGGTCGGCGCGGTGTGCGTGAGGTTCACCCCGCCCTGTGCGCCTTGGCCGAGGTACTCGAGCGTCTCGGGCGGCACGACCTTGGAGACGCCGATGAACCCGACGAACCCCTTGCCGGTGAACCCCATCTCAGACGTACTTCACGGTCACGGTGATGCCGTTGGTGCCGGACTCCACGGACATCTCTTGCACCCACCGTCCGTCAGTCGGGCGCCATTCGGGGAAGTCCGCAGCACCGGCCACGGTGATGTCGAACTTGTCGAGATCCTTGACGTACTCCCGGTCCGCAGCGGTGAGCGTGACCCGCCCCGACCCAGCCAAGGAAGCGCCGGTGATGGCGACCCCGTTCTTTCGCAGCACCACGGTGCCGGTCTCGGCGGTGCTCCACGTCTGCGGCCGCTCAGAGCCCCGCTCCTGCGAGGGGAACGACGGCTCCACCGGTGACGGCAGGATCGTCCGCCCACCAGCCCCACCGGGCAGGAAGCGGCGCATGATCGCATCAAGGCGCTCCTCGACGAGCACGACCGGCTGGTCGAGCTCGACGTTGTACCGAACCACCGAGTCCGGGCCGATCTCGAACCCCCACCCGGACACCCGATTGCCCAGGGTGTTGAGGTCCCAGGTGACGGGTTCGCCGTCCCACGTGACGACTTCGCCGTCCCATGTGACCACGTTCGACTCGCCGCCGGTGTTCCCACCCTCGATCGAGATGCGGTCGCCGATGTCGAAGTCCCGGCCCGGCAGGAACGGCCCGGCAGGGTGGATCTTGACCTCGATGCCGCGACGCCCGGTTGCAGCCGTGTCCAGGTAGAAGTTGGCGCTCGTCGACGCCGTGGCTTTCGATGCGTCCCCGAAGTCGAGCGTGACCGTCGACCGGCCCAAGGTCAGGTAGTCGGCGTGGCGGACCTCGAACGGGGCGAACGTCGAACCCTCCACCAGTGCAGCGGTGGCACGGGACGAACCCTGTGCGGTGTGCTTGACCGAAACCGCGGTGCCCTTCTCCAACGTGATCGTCGCGGTGCGGTCGGTGCCACGGGTGCCACGCACCCAGGCGTCCATCGTCAGGTTCGTCTGCTGCGCGTCGATGTCCAGGTACGAGGCGGCGAGCAGTTGCAGGAACGTCAGCAGCGACGAACCGGGAGCCCTCGTGGCGATGTCCGTAACCTCGGACACGGCTTGCGAGTCAGTGTCGGTGGCGGAGATGAACGAGAACCCGACGCCGGGAAGTCCGCCCGCAGTCTGTTCCTCGTCGACGACCAGGCGGATCACCTCGGTCGGCGTGAACCCTGGCGGGTCAGCGGGGAAGCCGAGCACCCGTGCGGTCCCGTCCAGCCGCCACAGCAGCGTGTCTGCCATGCCGTCGGACATGCTCCAACCGGCACCGACCGCACCGGTACGGAGTGCGTTGAGGTTGCGGACGTACCCGGAGATCAGATGCTCACCGGCAGCCATGGGGACGACGGCCTGCACACAGCCACCCAGGTAGACACCTTCGGCACGGCACACCGGGACGTTGTCGACCCACAGCTCGCCCTCGTCATCGCAGGCGAACTGCACGAGCACGGCGTCCTGTGCGGATGCGATGGTGACCCGCTGCCGGAAGTACCACACCCCCGCAGGAGCGAACGGCGTCGTGCGGGAGTCACGGTCCGCGACCCACTGCCCCGACGTGTCCACGTAGCCCTCAGGACGGCCGAAGAAGTTGGACGTGTCGTAGGCAGGAGCTTGGAGCGTCCCGAACGGCCACGCACCCTGTGGGCCATCCGGGTCATCATCCCGCAACCGGTCAGCACTGAAGTTGAACCAGCGGGTCGGGTAGTGCGGCAGGTTCCCCAGACCAGCATCCGGCAGCAGGTGCGTCTTGGCCGCCCGTGCGGTCAGCCAGTCCCGGCCGGTGATCGTGACCGTCTCGCCCGCCTCCTCGGACTCCGAGACCACCTGATCGTCGATGTCCTCGATCTCCATGGTCCACGAACCGAAGTCGCCGGTGAAGCGGATCAGCCGGCCGACCTCGATCAGCGTGAGTGCGGGGTTCGCCACGTTGCCTTCGACGATGCGAGGGAGGACGACATCGGCCGTTCCCTTGAGTGGGATGACCGCAGCCCGCACGGTCGACCACTGGCCGACGTCGATGGTGTCGACGAGGGTGGAGTTGTCGGCCTCGTAGACGGACAGCGCGACGTCGGTCACGCGACCTCGGTCCAGCGCCCTGCCGGGATGCGAAGGTCGTAGGAGACGTAGGCGGCCGTGATTCGGTGCTGCATGAGCAGCATGTTCAGGATCTGCACGTCCGCCTCGAACGTGCGGGTGCCGACCGTCAGGACCGCCGGGTAGGTGGCGGTTCCCTCCATGCGGTCGTTGGCAAAGTCCTGGAGGAACAGGAGGTTGTCGGCGAGTCCGACGTACTCGTCGGCGTGGGGTGCGCCGGCGTGATCGACGTCGCCGTACACCTCGAGCTCCAGGTCGACGATGATCTCGTCCCGTCGGACTGGGTAGGCCACCCGTCCAGGGACGTACGGCATGGTAATGCTCTCACCCCGACCTCGTGCGTTCACGAGCAGCCGTGCGATGGAGGTGTTGTGCTCCCATGCGCCGGGGACGTCGAAAGACTGGGAGTCGATCGTGAGTTCCATCACATCGCACCCCCGATCTTGCGGAGTGCGCGGAGGGTGCCCTCGGTGCCCGTCTCGGGCGTCGGGTAGTTGAGGGTGATGTTGTTGGTGACGACCGCGCCCTCGGTTGCACGGTCACGGGCGGCGACGCTGGCGTTGTTCAGCAGCGGCGCACCCGCCATGCCGGCGAGCCAATCCAACTGGGCGAGCGTCTCCCGGAAGTTCCGAAGCCGAACGTCCATCACGACGTCCCGGCCATCGATGAGGTCGGCCTTGTCAGCGACGCCTTGAAGCTCGCCGGCGGTTCGCATCGCCTGCTCTTCGGTGATGAGACCCTGCTCGACCCACGATGCGAGCTGCGTCGCGGCGTTCTCCATGGAGACCTCGCCGGCCTCCATCTTCGCCGTCAGTTCGGCGGTAGCGGAGGACACGTCCAGTGCCGACTCAACGACGGCACGGTCTGCCTCTTCGACCTTGCGCTGCGCTTCCTCGAGGTTGCGTGCCGCCTCGGCAGCCTGGTCGGACTTCGGGCCGTGCTCACCGACGATCCAGTTCAGTTCTCTCTGAGCCTGGGCGGTGTCGCGGTGTGCGTCGTCGAGGTTCCGCTGCGCGTCGGTGTGGTCGTTCAGCGCCTCACGGGTGGCGAACAGCGGGTCGAGGGACGCCTTGAGTGCGTCGTTGACGCCACGGATGCGGTCCTCGAGCGCCTTGTGCTTGTCGGCGGCGGTCTCGACCTCTTCGGTCAGTTCCTTCGTCGGCGGGATCGCGTCGTCCTCGGCCTCACCGAACCGGCCGACCGCCTCGGTCGAGGCGTCGGTGTCGGCCGCTGCCCGCTGCTGCGAGGAGGCGACGTCGCGCAGGACGGCATCGAGCTCGGCGGTCTCCTGGCCTTCCTCGGCGAGGGCGTCGCGCAGGCGGGTGGCGGTGCCGATGTTCTCCTCGGCGGTGGCACGGAAGAGCGCCAGCTGCGCCTCGGCCGTGTCCGACTCGAAGGCCGTGCCCTGCAGCTCGGTGGCGATGTCGTTGAACGCCGTCACGAGAGCGTCGGTGGATGAGCCGGCCAGGTCACCGATGACGGCGTCGACGGACTCGACCCGGTCCTCGAAGTGCTTGGCCAACTGGTCGGCGGCGACGAACGCAACGCCGAGACCGCCGAGCACGGCGATGTTCGCCTTCATGCCCGAGCTCATGTCCCAGGCCTTGATGCGCAACGTGTCGAACTGGTCGGCGATCTTCGGCAGGACGTTCAGCACCTTGCCCGAGACGGACAGGAGCGGGCCCATCACGGCCACCACGCCGGCCAGGGCGAGTACACCGGACTGGATGCTCTCGGGAAGGTCGGAGAAGCCACGGGCGAGGTCGGCCAGACCGCCGGCCGCCTTGGCCGCCAGGGGGGCGAGGGAGTCGCCGAGCTCGGCGGCTGCGTTCTCGAACTCGGCCTTGGCGATCTGCGCCGACCCGGCGGCCGTGTCGGCCTCCCGGGCGAACTGGCCCTGCGCGTCGGCGGACTGCTCCATGATGAGGGCGAGGGTCGCCTGCGCACGGGCGTTGTCGTCGACCGTCGAGGTCGTGGCGGCCAGGCCGAGCTCAACCGCCCTGGCGTTGACGGCGCCGATCTTCAGGTTGAGGTTGAACCGCTCTGCGGGGTCGGCCTCGCCACGGAAGGCAGAGCCGAGCGCCTGCACAGCTTCAGCGGTGGTCCCGCCGTAGGTGGCTGCCAGATCGGCTGCGACGCCGGCGAGCTTGATCGACTGGTCGGCGGCCAGGTCGACGTCGCCGGTCATCCGCTTCAGCTGGCCGCCGATGCTGGTGGTCGCCTCCCGGAACTCCCGCTCAGACAGGCCCATGGCCCGGGCAGAGGACTGGGCGTACTCGTCGATCGTGTCCCGGGCATCCCCGAACACGGCTTCGGTGCCGCCGGCGGCCTGCTCGAGCTCGGATGCCGCCTTCGTCGCTCCGGCCATGACCGCGACCACGGGGACCGTGGCGAACATGGTCATCTTCTTGCCGGCGCCCTCGAGCTTGTCGCCGGTGCTGGAGACCTTGGTCGAGAACCGGTCGAGGCCCTGCTCGGCCGCCTTCGTGTCGGAGACGACCCGGACGGTGAGGGTGCCGCGCTTGCCCACGGTCAGCCGTCCCCGGCGGACCGGAAGCCGACGGTGATGCCGCCGACGTCGGCCAGCGTCAGGTCGGGAGCGGTACGCCGGCCGACGACGAGCGCAGCAGCACGCATGAACCGACCGGACCGCGGGCCGACAGTCTCACCCGTGCCGGCGATCTCCTCGATGGCCACGATCTCGTCGAGCGTGAACGGCCCCTCGAGGTCCACCTCGATGGCGAGCTCCTGGCCGTCGTCGTTCACTCGGCCTCCGCGAACGCCGGGGCGAACGCATCGATCATGGCGCCGAGCCAGGCGTCGCCGATCTCATCGAAGTTCGTCTCTGCGGTCCCCTGGATGTACGGCCGATCAGGGAGCCGAGTACCGATCGGCACGACACGCTTCGCACCCCACGGCTGCATGCGGGTCTGCTCCGGCGAGGCCGAGCCCTGTGCACGGTGGGTGCCGCCGACGCGCAGGAGCACCTCCCGCTTCGACGCCGAGGCGCGCGGCATCGCCCCGCGGCCGGCGCCGATAGCTCGAGCGTCCGGGGACGGCGTCAGGCGGTCGATGACCATCTGCCCGATCCGCTTGTTCGCCTGCCCGATGCGCTTGTCGAGCTCGCGATCCTTCGCTGCCCGGACGGCCCGGTTGAACTCCTTGAGCCCCTCGACCTCGATGTAGGCCACGGCACACCTCCGGAGACTGTGGAAGGATTCGCGGATGGGCGAAGCGCAACCAGGCGGGCAGGACACACCGGTCGACGTCGTCGGCAAGCGCCTGACGGTCATCGGTGTCATCGGGGTGGCCGTGACCGGGCTGCTGTGGATCACGCAGAAGTCGAGCCACGACGACGGACAGGCGATCCTCTCCGCCGTCCGGGACCCGGACCCGTTCAACAGCACCCCGTACGCAGTCGCCCTCGGCGTCGCCGTCGTGGTGCTCGTGCTTGGCCTGGTGCTGTCGAACACCCGCCGCTAGGCGGCGGAGGCCTCGTCGTTGGTGAGCACGATGCTGATCGTGTCGGCGTCGGAGGTGTTCGACGAGTGGTCGAGCCGGATCGTCTGCTCCTCGATGCCGGGGTTCGTCAGCGACGGAGCGTCGCCGACGATCTGACCGTGGGTCGTGATCACGATGGTCTCGGAGCCGTTGTCGAACTCGAGGACCGAGGCGACCTGCGTGCCAGCGGCGATCAGGTCGAACAGGTCGAGGTTGTCGAAGTCGGCGGTGACCTCGGTCGTGATCTCGAAGTGGTCCTGCTCGCGCTGCTCACGAATCAGCCGGGAGCCGATGACGTGCCGGTCGTCCTTCAGGCCCTTCGCCACGGTGAGCGTGGCCGAGCGAGCCGAGGCGACGGCGTCCCCGTCGACGGTGATCGCACCCTCGATGAAGGTGAAGGGCAGGAGGTCCGCCGCGTACGACGCCGACGCTAGGGCGGTGGCCGTCGTGTAGTCCCGGGCGCTGTAGTCGAACGACAGCTGCGCCAGCTGGCCGACCGTGCACGCCAGCGACCAGCCGCCGACCTTGGCGCCGGACAAGCTGAACGGGCGGACGACGCCGCCGGAGTCCTCGATCCCGACCTGCAGCGACAGCGACTTCGCAGCGTGGGCGCCGGGCGTGAACGTGTGCACGTACGGGCCGGCACCGGTCGTGCCGACACCTCCCAGGAGGTGCTTGAACAGGGTGGCGATCGACGTGTTCGGCAGCTCCATGCTGACCGAGCCGCCGATCGTCTTCGCGCCGAGGCGGCCGGGGCTGCGGGTGCGTCGACCGGCACGGATGGCAGCCGAGCGCAGGTAGCCCTCGTCGATGCTGAGGTCGGCGCCGAGCACCGGCATGAAGGTGTCGACCGTGACGGGGGTGCCGTACGTCGTCTCGCTCTTCCAACCAACCTGGCCGGCCATCAGCTGTTCTCCTCATCCGTGGCGATGATCTCCTCGAGGCGGGAGACCAGGGTCTTGCGGGGCTTGCCCGAGTCGTTCTCGACGGCCAGGGCCTGGCGGGCCCGGTCCGGGTTGCCGTCAACGTCCTTGACGACCTGGTCGACGCTCTTGGTGCCGCCCTCGGCGGGCTCCCATGCGTCGGGCTGCTCGAGCAGCGACTCGGCGACGTCGACGTCCTCGACGTCGACGGTGTCTCCGCCCTCGACCCGCTGGCCGGTGGCGACGATCTCGACCGCGAACGGCCGCTTGTTGCGGATCAGCACGAAGGCCTCCTACGTGAGCCGTGCGAACACGGCGATGTCGACGGCGAGCTCGCAGGCCCATCCGCTCTTGAATGGGAACAGGGTCGAGGCGACGTCCTCGATCTCGGTGCGCTGCAGCAGCGCCGGCGCCAGCCCGATGCGCGGGTCGTCGGCCAGCGCGTCCTCGATCGGACCCAGGATCTCGAAGGCACGGGCCTCGCACTTCGCTGCCTCGTCACTGGTCTCTTCCGGCATGAACGACCAGACCGTGAGGCGGACCGTGTAGTTCTCCTGCCGCGCCTTGCGCCCCGTCTTGATGGTCGGGATCTGCGAGGTCTGGTCGACACGGATGTCTGCCGTCGCAGGGTGTGGGCCCAGGAACACAGCCTCAGGGCCGGTCTCCTTGCCGGGCCAGGCGTAGGTGACGGGCACGTCCATGCCGTCGAGCGCAGCGGCCAGCACAGCGACCAGCTGCGCCTTCACGGTGGGGACCGTCGAGGTGGTGGCCACCTACGCCATCCCTGGCAGCTTGCGCTCGCTGGCGAGCCACTCGTCGATCATCGGATCGACCGCCCGGAAGAACCGGGACGTCGGCTGCAGGTTCTCCTCGAACGGATCCGTTGCGCGCGCCCACGCGCTCGCCTCACGGTCCCAGACCCGGCGCAGGATCGCCTCGGCAGCGACCTTGAACTTCGAGCTGACCGACTCGGTGTCCGGGAACCGGCCGGCCAGGTACACGAGCTCCAGCGACCCGGCCCCAGCGGTGAACAGCGCCGGCCCGCCTCCGCTGCGCCGCTCGATCCGATGGCCACCGTCGACGACCGCGAAGCCGTTGGCAGTGCCCACCGTCCCGAAGGCGGACTCGTCGACGAACGTGGTGAGCGTGGCCCCGTCGAACTCGCCGAGCGACGTCACCTCGAACACCGGCGCCTGGCGAGGCCAGATGAAGCGGTGCCCGCCGTCGTGGACCTCGGCGACCTCCCGGGCGACCACCGGGCCGCACAGATCGTCGATCCGCTCGGACACGGCCGTGTTCGCCCGCGCTATGGCACTGGCGTGCTGGCCGGCCCCGTCGACACCGAGCGCGGCCCGGGTCGCCTCCTCTGGCGTGAGGATGTCGATCGGGTCGGCCACGTTCATGCCCTCCGCTTCGCTGCGGTCTTGGACGAGCGGCCGGTGCGGGCGGCCGTCTCGGGCGGGTTGCGGGTGGTCGTCTCGACCACCGGGTTGTGTGCGGCGACGTCGGGTAGGGCGAACCCGCAGTCGGCGCAGTAGAGGTCCGGCCGGTACACCACCCCTGGCCCGGCACGACGGTCAGGGACCGTCCGCACGAGGCCACGGCTCGGGCAGTCAGAGGTGGTGCACCGGACGGTCCGCATCAGCCCTGGTGGAGCTTGTTGACGGTCGCCTCGGCGGCCGACTCGGCCGCCTTGATCGCCGACTCCTGCGCCTTGCGGACGTCCTCGATGGAGGGGTCCTGGGGTGCGTCGACGACGCCGGCGTCGTCTGTGCGGTTCTCCGCCGCCTTCGCCACGTCGACCGCCGAGGCGGCCTGCTGGGCGAACTGCTCCTTGGCGGCAGCGGTCGCCGTCTCCTTGTCCCCGATGATCTCGGGGTCGGTCTGGTCCGGGGTGCCGTCCGCACGCAGCGACAGCATCGCCACGCGGTCGTGGTCACCGCCGCCGGGCACCTTGTTCACCGGCTTGTTGTCGCTCTTGGTCTCAGCCATGTCGTTCTCCGTTCAGTCGTTCGATCAGGACGCGGCCTGCTGGAGGACGCGGTACGCCGAGGCGTTCTGCGTCTTGCCGTCGGCCCGGTGGAAGGCGAGGAAGCCGACCTGCAGGTAGTCGGCGTACCGCTCGGCGAGACGCAGGAGCTGCACCTCGTTGACCCGGCGGATGAGGTAGCCCTCGCGGAAGTCGCCGAACGCCACCGACTTCGCAGCGGCAGCAGGGACCGGCACCGAGTTGTTGATGGTGTAGGGCCGGCCGAGGAGCAGCGACGGGACACCCGCCTGCGTGCTGGGCTGCCACAGGTAGGCGCCGTTGCTGTCCTTCAGCTTGCGGACCTTGGCGAGTGCGGAGTCGGAGAGCAGGTACCGGCCGTTGTTCCGGTAGATCTCGTTGACCGACATCTCGAGGTCGATGAGCTCGTCCATCGTGATGGCCGTGGTGGCTGCGGCGGTGACGCCGACGGTGCCGCCGGTGATGACGCCCTGGGGCTGCGCGGAGCCGGTGCCGACGGTGAAGTGCCGGTTCTGGACGCGGCCGATGCGGCGGCCGAGGGCACGACCGACGCGGGTCTCGGGGTCGTAGGCGCCGTCCTGCAGGAGCTGCAGGGACACCCGGACGAGCTTCGAGGTGTACATGTACGCCCCGACGCTGGCCGTGCCCCACTCCATGTCCTGCTCGGTGACCTGGGCGTTCTCGGCGAGGATCGCGCCCTCGTTGGCCGTGTCGTTCTCGGTCGGCCAGTTCAGGGTCTCGCCGGTGTTGGTCTGGAGGACGTCGGCGATCTGGGCCATGTTGGCGATCGAGTCGATCGCCTCGACGATCTGGTCACGCCAGGTCGCCGGGGCGAGGTAGCCGCCGGCGGAGTTGGTGCCGACGCCCTGGGCGCGAAGCTCCTGGCCGGACACGAACCCGCCGCGGAGCACCTCGCGGTGCTCGGCGTTGACCTCGTTGATGCCGTGACGCACGAAGGCGTCGAAGGCCTCCCGGTACGTCTCGTCGGCGGTGGCCTCCTGCTGCTCGGGGGTGAGCGGGTTCTCGACCTCGCGGCGGTCGACGCGGTCGAGGTCGCTGTAGCCGGCGGCTCGCTCCTCGCGCTCGATCTGGGCGCTGAACCGAGTGAGATCGGCCTCCGCGGCATCCCAGGCGCCCTCGTCCTCGGACGAGAGCAGGCCCTCGTCGTCGGCGCGGTCGCGGATCTCCTTCATGCGGTCCCAGGTCTGGGCCCGCTTCTCCTGCAGGTCTCGCAGCTTCGTGGTGGTCACGTTGGTGCTCCTTCAGCACTCGGGCGCGCGACGACCAGGTCGTCGACGTCGCCTCAGAAATGGGTGGGGTGGGCTACGCGGGCAGCCCGTAGCGAGCGGCGAGCGCTCGCATCTGGTCTCCGACGACGAGGCGGCGGGGAGTGGCGTCGGCCGGCTCCTGGTCGTCGCTGCGAGTGGCGTCGACCGGCTCGCTGGTGTCGGAGGTGTTCAGCAGCTCGGTGCGCCGGCCGAGCGGGTCCGGGTCGTCACGACGCTGCAGGGCGCGAAGCGCAGCGTCGGTCTCCTCGTAGGCGGGGAAGGTGACGGCGGAGACCTCGAAGAGCTCGACCTCGCGGATCGTGCGGATCTCGACCTCGGCCTCCTGGCCGTCGGACGTGGAGACGGTCTCGGTGTCCCAGTCGTCCTTGACGACCCGGAAACCGAACGACATGCCGGTGATGCGCCGCTTCTCGAGGTTGCGGACGAAGTCCCGGACGTAGGAGAGCTCGGTGTCGAGGTCGGCCTCGACGGACAGGCCGATCTTGTCCTCGGCCAGGCGAAGGTCTTCGGCGGACACGCGGGCCATGAGCAGCGACGTGTCGTGGTCGACCAGGAAGCGGGCGTCGCCCTCCTGCAGCGTCTTGGTGAACGTGCCGGGAGCGATCTCCTCGTAGAAGCCCCACCGCAGTGGGTTGCCGATGGCGGTGCGCACGTTGAACACGGCGGCATGGCCCGTGAAGACCGGGGCCTCGTCTTCCTCGGCGGCTGCGCGGAGCGCGAAGTCCGCCTGGGCGAAGAGCCGCAGCCGGTGCTCGGTGGCCTCAGGCCGCGTCTTCGTCTTCATCACCGTCTCCTTCGTCGTCGAATGGTGAGGGCACCGCCAGGCCGGCGCCGGCCCGGTTCAGCAGCTCTCGCGCCTCGTCTGCGGTCAGCACGGTGCCGACGCCGAGGTAGACCTTCTGGACCATCTCCACGAGGTTGCGAGCGTCGGCCAGGTCGCCGCCGCCGGGCTCGCTTCCGAGGATGGCCATGTTCAGGGGCTGGAGGCGGGTGTCGCCGCCGTCCACTGGGGGCATGTCCTCGAGGTCGAGGATGTCGTTGGCGCTGAAGGCGCCCACGTTGCGCATCACGTTGTAGAACGCAGCCCGGGCTGCCGAGTCGCCGCGCAGGAGGCCCTCGACCTTGTACTTGGCGTAGACGTTGCTCGGGCCGAGCTCCTTGGTGATGCGCTGCTCGATGCGAGACAGCCAGGACGAGCGGAGCGTGTAGACCACGAAGCCGATCGACTGCTGCTCGATGCCGGTCCCCCACGAGGTGGACTTGTCGGAGTCCATGAGCATGTGCGGCGGGACGCCGAAGAGGCGGGCGATCTCGGCGATCTGGAACCGACGGGACTCGATGAACTGCGCGTCCGTGTTCGGCATCGTGATCGGCTGGAACTTGGCGCCGGCGTCGAGGATTGCGACGTCGTGCGCGTTGTCGAGGCCGGAGAGCTTCTCCCGCCACCGCAGCTTCAGGCGGTCGGCTGTGGGTTCGTCGAGGCGCTGGTCGGTCTGGAGAATGCCGCCGATGAGGGTGCCGGAGCCGAAGAGCTTGGCGCCGTACTTCTCAGCGGCCAGGGACAGCCCGACGCCTTGCGACGCAAGGCGGATCGGTGAGCAGCCGGTGACGCCGTCGTAGCCGAGCCCTGGGATGTGCATGATGCGGTCGGTCGAGAACGGAGCGTCGATGTCGCCGTCGATCGTGAAGACCTTCTCGCCGCGGACGACTCCGACCTTCACCCTTCCGGGGTGCAGCGCCCAGAGGTTCTGGACCTGCCCGCCGGCGGCCCGCTCCTTGAGGACGTAAGCGTTCCCCCACAGCAGCATGTGGAGGTACACGGTCTCCCAGAACTCGAAGGCGGTCTGCGCCGGGTTCGGCTCGGTGAGGACCCGAATCGGTGACTCCTCCCGGGAGCCCTGCCGGTAGGTCTTCAGCGGCAGGCTGGCGGCGGTGCCGGCGATGAGCGACACGGCCCGCCAGACCGCTGCCATCTGCAGCGACGTCTTCTCGGTCACCTGGACGCCGGAGTCGCTGGCCCGGACGCCGAGGGCGCTCAGGATCGACGACGACGAGAGCGGGGTCGTGGGGTCCTCGACGGAGCGAAGGATCCGACCGAGGACCGTCACTCGGCCGTCCTGGTGGTGGCCAGGAGGTACAGGCCGACGACGGCCGGCACGGTGCGCCAGTCGATGAGGGCGGCCGTGGTGGCCACGAGGGCCAGGCCGAGGAGCTCGAGGAGGAGGGTCACCACAGGTTCACTCCTCCTTGGTCGTTCTGCTGGGCCACGAAGTAGGCGGCCGTGCCGGCGGTCAGGGGTGAGACGGCGGCAGTGGAGTCCCGGCGCGACCAGCGCCACCCGTCACCGACCCGTCGGCGACCGGCGCCGGCGAAGGCGGCGTTGAGGGCGTGCTCGTCGCGGTGCACGAGGTCGCCCTCAAGGACGCCTCGCAGGAGCAGCTCGCAGGCGTCGACGATCTCGGGGCCGTCGAGGACGACCAGGTCCCCGTCGGGATGGGCCTTGGAGCGGACGGTGAGGCCGGCGCCGCCGTCGGCGACCGGCTTCTCGAGGGTGGGGATGAGACCGCGCGCCGGGCCCGAGTCCCCGAGGAGCGCCACGACAGCCCCGGGGTGGTCGCTGCGACGACGGACGATCTCGTCGACGAGCCATCCGGCGCCGCTGCGGTGGGCAGCGACGTGCAGGGTGGACCCGCCGCAGGCGGTGATCGATGCGGACATCTGGCCGTGGTCGACGTCCAGTCCCAGGACAACAGGTTTGGTGAGCTCGGCCGTGCGGTTGGCCCGTTCCGCCCAGAGCTCTAGGAGGCCCTCGTCGTCGACACCGGCGGGCTCGTCCCACCAGCCCAGACGCTCCCGGGCGAACTCGGCCGGGTCCAGGGACCGGCGCTCCATGCGGACGAAGTCGACGGCGATACGACGGCCGAGGGCGAGGTTGGCGCGGTGCCAGCGGGTCTCGTCGTCGAGGACGCAGCCCTCGGTGCCGTAGATGTGGGCGCAGCCCGGGGTCTGGCAGGCGTCCTTGGGGCCGTCGTCGCACCACTCGACCCAGATCAGCGACGGGTCGTTCCCGGCCCGGCCGCGGTCCCGCAGGTTGCGCAGCACTCCGGAGTGCAGGTGACCGGCCGATGACAGGTAGACGATCTGCGGGTTCCCGGTGACCGACAGGGCGGACATGGTTGGCATCAGCGAGCCGATGTGGGCCGGCTGCAGGGCGAACGCCTCGTCGAGCAGGAGGCGTGGGGCGGTGAGGCCGCGAGCGCCGGTCTTCGTGCGGGCCTTGAACCGGATCCGCCGGCCACCGGCGAAGTGGATCGCCTCCTCGCCGTTGGCGTTCACGACCTTCACGACGCGCCGGTCGAGGAAGTCGTTGCGCTCGATGATCTCGAGCAGGTCCCGCATCGACTCGATCGCCGTGCCGAACTCGTGAGCGGACCACAGCACCAACTCGGTGCCGATCAGCGTCACGTCGCCGAGGGCGATGACCTTCGCCAGGTGCGTCTTGATGTTCTGCCGTGGCGCGACCAGCGCCGCCTCGAACGCCGCCCACCGGCCGTCCTTCTCGGCCAACAGCGCGTCGAGGGCCATGCGCTGCTCGATGTCCAGACCGATGCCGGCGACCTCGGCCAGGTCGGCGACCTCCTCGGCTGCCGTCGACGTGTGCTCCGGCACCCAGCAGAACGCCGGAGCCGCGATCTCAGGCGCCGTTGGCAAGCTTGCGCTCCCGGCGGGCCCGGATCTCGTCGACCGGGTCGGCCTCGACCGCGGCGCCCTTCAGTGCCTCGGCGAGCGTGGCCCGCAGCTCACGGGCGACCGACGCGAGCGCCGAACCGGTGTCCCGACCGCCGTGGTCGAGTCGGTGCGCCAGAGCCAGCGCGGTCATGCCCTCCGGGGTGTCGAGGCGCTCGGCCTCCTCGAGCTTGCGCCAGGTCGCTCCGGTCACGGGCCCGACCTCGACCGGCTCCTCCTCGGCCTGGCCGGCTGGGCGGAGCTCCGTGACCGACGCGCCGCTGGCCCGCTGGTTCTGCTTCCTGCAGGTCGCCGAGCACCACTTGGCGTGGGGGCGCTCAGCCTCGAACGGTTGGCCGCACTGGTGGCACTGGACCTGCATCCTGGCCTCCCCTGGTCGAGCGACGGCTACGGATTGAGCTCGGCGCCCAGCCAACGGCCGGCCATGACCAGAGCGACCCTCTCTCGTTCCATGCGACGCTGGATCCGGTCACCCTCACCGGAGTTGCACCGGCGGTGACCACGAGCCGGGGCAGTTGGCGCTGCGCCCGGCTCATCCCGTTCACCAACCGGGCGGTGGTGGCGGGTCTTCGTGGGACATGGGCGGCTTGGGGAGGGGCGCCGGACGATGCGGAGCGTCCAGGCCGCCAGACCGCCGAACTTTCGACCGCCCCCCGCCTCTCCGCCGACGTCGGCGGTTGCCCTCGCTGGCTCCTCGGCTCTGGTTGCAGCGGAGGTGGCTGGCCTGAGTGTTGGTCTGGGCGAAGACTGCGCCGCCAGCGTGGACTGCACGGATGTGGTCGAGCGACCAGCTCAGGGGATGGGGGTAGGAGAGCCGGTAGTCGATGGGCCTGTCGCACAAGGCGCACGGCCGGCGCTGGGCTGCGTGGGTCGCTCGCACGCCCGCCTTGAACGCCTGGTACGCCCGGCCCTCTCGACGCTCGATGGCCACTGGGCATCACCGTCCCGGACGCGCTGCTGGCTCCCAGGCGGACCAGGAGCCAGCGAATCACATCGGTGTAACTAGGCGAACATTGCCCTGAACATAGGTTCGATGTCAAGCACCCGGTTCTCAGCCGGTGCGTTGGCGGTCCTCGCCGCGGGGGCGGCGGTCTCGTCCTCGAGGTGCGCGGTGCTGGGGGCCGAGGAGGGCGTCGACGTCGGACTGGCGGAGCTGGTGGCCTTTGCGGGCGTGGGCTGCGCCGACGAGTTCGATGGGCATGAGCCGGTAGGACCGGAATCGCTTGGGGTGGTCGCGCTTGAGGCGGGAGAGGTTCTCTCCGCACCAGCGGCACATGCCGACGTAGTAGGGACGGCCGGCGTTGTCGCCGGTCTTGCGGACGTCGATGGGCTGCAGGACGTGGATCTGGAGGTGGCTCTTGCACCAGTCGTCGCCGAGGTCGTCGAGCTCGTGGTCGGCGGCCTGGCGGAGGTTGCGGATCTGGGTGGGAGTGCGTGCGGTCTGGTGGCGGGCGAGGATCTTGACGGCGACAGCGAGGTCGCCTCGGGCGCGTGCCAGGCGCTTGTCGAGCTCGGCGAGATCGGTGGAGGCGGGGTCGTCGCGGATGCCTGCTTCGCCGGTGGGGTCGGCGATGCGGGGGCCGGTGTCTTCGGCGGGTCGGGGTCGCTCTTCGAGGGATACTGGGTCGAGGTCGCGGATGTCGTCGGCGAGGGTGACGCGTTGGGGTCGTTGTTGGCCGGTGGTGCCGATGGTGGCGAGGAGGTCGGGGACGATGGTGGGGGCGATGGTGTTGACGAGGCGTGCTTCGGCGGCGATGGCGCCGATGGTCGCGAGCCGGTGGTCGGATCTCATGCGGTCCTCGCTTCGTCGTTGCAGGCAGGGCACGGGAGCGCTGGTCCCCAGGTGCGGTCGTCTTGGAGTTCGGGGTTGAGCCAGTAGGCGCCGTCGCAGGTGGGGCAGGCGTCGCCGCGGGTGCGGGCGGCGTTGCGTTCCATCTGGACGGTGGACGCCCGGACGGCGGCGTCCGCGGGGGTCGGTGGGGCGGCGGGGGGTGGGGGCTCGAGGAGGTCGGCGAGCTCGTGGGCGGTGAGCCCGGGGTCGCGGTCGAGGAGGTCGTGGGCCCGGTCGAGGTGGTCGGTTCGGACGCCTTCGGTGATGGCCTTGCGGTGCCCGGTCGGGTTCCGGTTCGGCGGGTTGAGGGCGATGGCCCGGTCGACGAGCAGGGCAAGCGCCTGGCGGATCGTGACGTCGGGGTCAGCAGCAGCAGCCAGCTGCGGGCCAGGTTCGCTCGGGGCCTCGGTGGGCGTGTCGGCGGTCCGGTCGGCGGTGGCTGCGGTGTCGGTAGACGGTGAGGGTAGAGGGTAGAGGGATGGTTCGATCTGGCAGTCCGGGCCGTGGTCCGTTCCGTGGTCGGAACCATGGTTCGGACTGTGGTCCGGACTGGGGGGTGAGGGTGGTCCTGACCTGCGGATTCGCACCGCCTGGTCGGGTGCGTGGGGCAGGAGCTTCTCGGTCCAGATGTCCTCGGGGACCTCGTGCACGATCGCCGCGCGGAGAGCGGCCGACTCGACCGACTTCCACGCCGACCAGACCCCCTTGGCGGTGTTCCGGTTGAACGTTCCCTCGGCCACGTCGTTCTTCACGAAGGTGCGGATCGCGACCTCCTCGGTGACGGTGTCGACCAGCAGGAACCGGTGGGCGACGAGCTCGTCGAGGTCGGCCTGGAGGTCGTCGGCGGTGGTCCCATCGGCCATGCCCGCCCACCGCTCGAGCTTCAGGTCGATCACCCCGGCGAGGTTCACCTTGGCCTGCGTGAGGATGAGGAGGAACGTCCGCTGGGCGGGCGCGGTGAGGCGGACCCAGTCGGGGTCCTGCCAGATGTCGGCGAAGATCTTTCCAACGCTGCGGGCCACTCAGGCGGCTCCTTCGTCGAAGAGGGTGAGGGCGGTGTGGCCGGCGGCGAGGCAGCCGGCGCAGGACTGCGAGCGGCGGAGTCGGCGCCCGCAGGTCGGGCAGGTGGGGCGGGCGAGGAGGCGGTGGAGGGTGCGGCGCCAGGGGGCGACGGTCTCGGTCCCGCAGAACGGGCAGACCTGCTGGCCGTGGAAGCAGACGAGGACCGGGCGGGTCATCGGGTCCTGCGCCGATCTCGGAGGTCGGTGACGTCGGCCATGCCGGTGACCAGGGCGTCGAACTCGACGCGATGGGCGGCGATGAGCGCTGCGATGGCTTCGAGCTCGCGCCGAGTGGCGATGGCCTCGGGGCTGTCGCGGTGCCAGCTGATGGCCGGGTACGTCCGGTGGAGGACGGCGGCGGGGTCGCTGGCCCACCCGGGGTTCCGGTTGGTGGTCGAGACGCACGTCTGGCACATCGAGTAGAGCGCGCGCTGCTTCCCTTCGCGGTCGACCTTGGCCTTGGCCTGGTCGAACGTGAGGACCTTGGCGACGTCGACGAGGGAGCGGCCGCACTCGGTCAGCGACGGCTCGCGCCACGGCACGGTGGATCGGACGATGTGCTCGTAGCTCATGCGGCCTCCTCTGCACGCTCGGATGGTGCGCCAGGGGTGGTGACACGCGGGCCAAGATCCGGGCGCTTCCGGGCCCGTTCGGTGCGCTTCCGGGCCCTCTCGCGCTCGGGGTCTGCCCAGTAGCTGCGCCGCTGACGGCCCCGCTCGTAGGCCTTGTGGTCCGCGTAGTAGCGGCGGCGGGCGGCGTTGTTCTTGTCGGTGCCGTCCTGGGTCTCCCTGTGAGCACGCGCCCACGCCCGCGCCTTGCACCGGGGCGTGCAGAACTTCTGGCGGGGGTCGTCGGAGAGGAACCGCTCGGTGCAGTCGGAGGCGGCGCATGCACGGTCGGGGAGGTCGGCGATGGCGTGGTCGAGCATCTCCGGCCAGATCTCGTGGGGGTGGAACCCGGCTGCGCAGGCGAGCCGGTCACCGATGAGCTCGGTGACGCCGTGCTCGTTGCGGAGACGCCACTCGGTGCCGTTGCACGGAGCGACCTCCTGCGTGCGGTTGAGGCTCCATCCGGTCAGCTGGAGGAACGGGGCGAGCGGGTAGCGGCGGGTGGTCATGCGACCTCGCTCTCGTCGTCGGCCTGGTCGTCGTCGAGGCCGCGCTGGCGGCGGATGCGCTTGCGCTCCGCCTCGGTGGTGCCGCCCCAGATGCCGTCGTGCTCACCGAGGTGGACCTCGAGGCAGTCGGCCCGGACCGTGCATGTGTCGCAGACCGCCTTGGCGGCGGCGATGGTGGCGTGGTCACCGCGGCCGGGGAAGAAGATCCAGGAGGGCACGTTGGGGAGGCGGCAGGCGGCGTCCCGCCGCCACGGCTCGGCGGTCAGGTCGACGGCGGGCGGCCGGGGCAGGTCGTCGAGCGGGGCACGGGGCTCGTCGACCTCCTCGGGCTGAGGCTGGGCGTGCAGACCCCATCGGGACACGCGGTCAGGGACGGCCTGGTCGAGGAGAGCTTCGACAGCGCGGGCGTTGCCGGCGGTGACGTACTGGCTGCCGAGCTGCAGCGCTCCCCGTTCCTGGCCGATGGCACGGCCGATGGCCGCTTGGGTCCAGCCGCGCTCGAGGAGCTGGTGGACGATGGCCCAGGTGGGTCCGGCGGGCACCTTGGCGCCGTCAGCCCGGTCGGCGGGTTGGACGGCGAGGATGGCGTCGTGGGTCTCACGTCGGATGCGACGGGACGGTGGGCGCCCGACGCTGGGCACGCCGTAGATGAGCTTCCACAGCGTGCCGTGTGCGACGCCGGAACGCTTGGCGATGGTCTTGAGGCCGACGCCGTGCTCGGAGAGGAACCGGACGTGCTCGCGGGCGGTGGCGGCACCCACGTAGGGAGGGGCGACCTGCTGGCGGCGCTGGCGTTCGTACTCGGCGACGGCGAGGGAGCAGTCGCTGCAGCGGCACCCCTTGGACGAGTCGCTGCCGCCTTCGATGCCGAACCGGTAGGTGACGGCCTGGCCGTGCTGCCTCACAGCGACATCACCCCTTGCCCGGCGGTGTCGGTGAGGGGCTCGCGTTCGAGGAGAGCGGCGAGGGTGTCGCGGGCGTCGGTGAGCCGGCGGATCTCCCGTTCGAGGTCGTCGACGTCGCAGGAGGCGTGGCCGCCGAGCGGGCCGGTGATGCGCACGTGAGCGGGCCGGGCGAGGCGCACGAGCTGACCGCCACGTGTGCGGGCCTCGGGGCGAGCGGGCTCGTAGTAGATGCCGAGCGCTCCGGGCTCGGGGTGCCACCACTGGTCGATCCCGGACTTCGTGGCGGGCTGGACGACGGTCACGTGCAGCTCCCGTGGACGTAGCGGCCGGTGGAGAGGAGGGCGACGTTCTGGCCGACGTGGATCGGGAGGTCGCACTCGGGGCATTGGCCGGCGAAGCGGGCGTCGAAGTAGCGCTCGACGGTGACGGTCGGCTTCGGCGCTGGGCCGAGGCAGACCGGGCAGGTGTCGGGGAAGTCGCACTCGTGCTCGGTCATCGTCGTGCCGCCCGTCGGAGCCAGGACTCGGCGATGCCGAGCACGAGGCCGAGTCCGATGAGCCCGCCGATGGCGGCGCCGCACACGTCGGCGGCGGTCAGCTGCAGGCGCTTCATGCCGTCGTCTCCCGGTAGACGGCGCACCACTGGTCGAGGTCCATGACGGCGATCCAGCGGCCACCGCGCCGGCGGACGAAGCAGACGCCGAAGGCGGTGCCGGCGTTGGCCTGCTCCCGCTCGAGGTCGGTCAGGCCCGCGTTGATGCCGTCGGCGAGGTTGGCGTAGTTCTTGACCTCGGCGGTCCAGTCGTCGAGGCCGTGGAGGTCTCCGACGTCGTCGGCTCGGCCGGCGCCGAGCATCCGGCGGCAGTCGATGCCGAGCCGGTCGGCGAGGAGCGTTGCGAGCTCGCGTTCGGCGGCGTCGCCCTTGCGCTTCGATGGGTGGCTCATCGCTGGTCCCACCGTCCGATCGCCCAGAGGGCGAGCACGAGCAGGAGGAGGAGCGCGACGACGGCCCAGGGGGAGCCGAGGAGACGGTCGATCACGATGGACCTCTGTCGAGGTAGCGCCACTCGATGCGCCGGCAGCTGATGTCGGCCAGCGCCTCACGCGCCCGGGTCTGCCACTGCGAGTAGGGCTCGCCGTGCTGCCAGGGCGCAACGGGGTGGCCGTGGCCTCGCGCCCACCAGGCGGCCCACGCCAGGTCGCCCCAGGCGTTGGAGTCGAAGCCCTCCCGCTGGATCTCGGACTGGGTGACGGCGAGGATCGGCTCGACTCGGACGTCGACGACCTCGACCTTCGCCACCACGACCTGCTTGGCGCCCTTCGGGAGCCCCATGCCCTTCTCGATGAGGGTGAGCTGGTCGCCGGCCTGGAGGGTCTTCCACGTGTCGACGTGGCGGCGCGTGACGATCTTCGTCCGGGAGCGGACGGCGTCGAGGGTCATGGAGACGGACATGCGTCGGCTCACGGGCGCTCCCAGACGGACTGGCACTCGTTCGAGCACCAGAGGCGGTCGTTGGCGGTGGGGTGGGCGCAGGTTGCGCACCAGCTGGTGGGGCCTTCGAGCCGCCGGACGAGGTCGTCCCATGCGGCCTGGTCGGCGTCGAGGGGCGGGTGGTGGGCGTGCGCCTGGTCGCCGCGGGCGGCGGCCTTGCACATGGCGATGTTGGACGCGGCGACCGCGAGCCACGCAGTGATCCCGCCGACGATCCAGCCGATCACGACCCGGCCCCTTGCTCATGCCTGCCGTTCAGCGCCGCGATCTCCGGCGTTTCCGCATGGCCGTTATCGAGCGCCTTCGGGGTCCAGATCAGGTACAGGTGGCACTCGTCGCAAGCGGACTGGACGTGCGTCTCCACCATCCGCTCGCCCCATTCCGCTCGCTCGACGTAGTCGCTCGGGCCGTAGGTGTGGTCGGCGCAGGTGCTCATGGCTCCATCCAGCAGGCGTCGGGGGTTCGGTCCGGGTCGACGTGGGCGTAGCCACCGCCGCCGAGGCCGAGGAACTCACCCGTGGGCGAGAGCAGGACGTTGGGGTTGCTCATCAACTGCTCGGGCGTGCGGACGCCACACCAGTCGCAGAAGCCGTCCTCCTGCGTGGCCGGGTGCGGGCACCGCTCGCTGTTCCACACGCAGCGGCACCGGAGGGAGTCGATAACGGCCACGCCAGGGTTGCTGGGAATCGCCGACATCACGAATCACCCCTGCCGTTCTCGTCCAGGCAGGTGAGGCAGTCCTGGAGGTTGGGACAGTCGTCAGAGCCGAGGTGCTCCCGGTCGCATCCGTCGACACACGGGCCGAAGTCTCCCCAGTCGATGACGACGCCGTGCTTGCACTCGGTCGGCATGGTGCGGCCCATCAGGTGTCGCTCCTGCCGCTATCGTCCGGGGTGGAGTAGGCACGCCTAACGGCCTGCTGCTCAGCCCGATCGGTGAGGTAGTCGCACGGATCGAGCGACGGATGAGGGTCAAGATCGCGAACCCATCCGGCCAGCGACTGGACCGCTCCCCGTAGCGCCTCGATCTCGTCGGCAGCGTCACGGAGGTGGTGACGGACCACGGTCGTGTCGACTGGGCCGACCACGTTGTCGGCGTAGGTACGGATGCGGGCCACGACGTCGCTCACGGCTGGCTCCTGCCGGACTCGCGCGATTCGTGTCCGAATCGTGACGTTCCCGCTATCGCGCGTGCATCACGACCCGTTGACTGGTGGCCGACACGAGGATGGCCGAGTACTACTGCCACACCCGGCACGACCCCATCAACAGCGCCACGCACCTCGTCGCGGGCTTCGTGCTCTCGGCGAACTGAGGCTCTGGGGGCGCAGCTCATGGCTGCGCCCCCATGGGCTCGCTGAACACGAGCACGGCCGGCAGCGGGTCCATCACGTAGGACTCCTCCAGACCGATGATGCCGTGAGGGTCACCCTTGACGAGCACGTCCGTGATGCCCTTCTCGACCAGACCGGACTGGACCTGGCGCACGTTGTCGGGATGGCAGACGATGACCTTGCGAGGCATGTCGGTCATCGGGTCCTCGCCTCCGGCTCACGGTGGCCGCACTCGTCGCAGCAGGTGAACGCCGTCAGTCGCCGCAGCGTCTCGCTGCGGACGATGGCGACCCGGTAGGCGGACGGGAGCAGGCAGTGGTCGCACCACACGCCGTGCTCCAGCAGGTGCCCCTCGATGTGGACGGTCTGGTCGCTCATCGCCCTGCCCTGTCGTCGCGCAGCAGAGCCAAGACGGGCTCCAGCCAACCGGCGGCGTCGTACATGCCGAGCCGGTGGGCGGCGGAGTAGAGGTCATCCAACTGGGACGCGAGGTCGTCCTGTCGCTGGGGCTGGTGCGGGATGTCGCGCCAGGTGAACGGGGCTGTCGCACGCGGACGCTCAACGGTCAGAACGAGGTGCAGCGTCGGCTGCTCAGGGCTGGCGGCCCAGCCCTGGACGATGGCGTCGTACTCTGCCTTCGCTCGATCGACTGCCTCCTGCCAGGCGCCCTCGTCAGTGCGGTTCTCCCGACACGTCGGGGTGATGATCGAGTGGTGAGCGGCGCTGCCCTCGATGGACGCCATCACAGATCTCCTTCGCTCATGCCAGCGCATAGCGGCGCGGGCGGTTCGTTATGACCACTGGGGACAATCGCCGTCACGGCTGGACCTCCCTGCCGCTATCGAGTGCCTCGACTGCGTGGAGCCTGGCCTGCTCGGCGTTCAGCCCGGCGTTGCCGTAGGCGATGTAGGCCAAGGCGTCACGGAGGCGGTTGACTTCTGTCACCGCAGACGAGAGCAGGGGTTCCCACACGTCGGACGCCGCATCGGCGAGAGCGGTGACAGTCGGGGTGTGCCACCGCTCGGTCGCCGCCCGGACTGCGTTCTCTGCCTCCTGCCGGGGCATATTCGCCGTTTCCGAGCTCATCGGGCACACGCCCACATGCGCCACCCGTAGGCGTCGCGGATCTTCTTGGCCATGAGCGTGTTGACGACCGGGTCGTAGCGGCGGTGCCAGTTCCGGCCGATCCAGTCAGCGACCGGGTCCGGGTGGCCGGGCTTGTTCCACGTCGCCGCGTTGATCTGGAAGGTCCCGTGGTCGCCGGTGGGGCTGACCGCGTTCGGGTCGTACCCGGACTCGCAGGCGACGATCCGGTGGGCGGTCGCGTTGTCCGAGCCGGTGAAGATGGCGTCGATCGCCTGGCGTGGCGTGCAGGCCGACAGGAACAGGCCGGCGGCGGCGAGGAGAGCGAGGCGCCTCATGGTCGGTCCCAGGAGTCTCGGGCGCACTGGTCGGTGCAGTTGCCGCGCTCGTCGAGCGCATTACCGCAGAGGCACCAGCCGTGCGGGAACGGGTCCTCCGCCGGCCCGCGCAGGGCGTCCATCGCCCTCATGTGCTCGTGGCGGGGCTCGACGGCCGGGTAGGCGGGCGCCCAGATGACGCACATCCCGATCGCGCCGAGGACGGCCATGCCGATGATGAGGCTCACGTCGCCTCGATGAGGCGGTCGCCGAGCTGGTGGGCTGCGGCCTGCAGCTCGCGCTTGG
>SXGQ01291558.1_pt1 | contig 27921 bp, 25 predicted proteins | sample 3178371 | NCBI WGS metagenome assembly SXGQ01 (sample SAMN11356859, study PRJNA531348) | freshwater metagenome | isolation source: freshwater sample F1-20 | place: China: Fuxian Lake, Yuxi | collected 2017-12-25 | reverse complement strand
CCCCCAAACCGGGACTCTAACGAGTGCCCAAGGAGGAACGATGCTTTTCTGCCTTTTCACCGTCGCGGCATACGCCGCCGGTGGAGTCGACGACACCGTTACCCCGGCCGCGCAGGCCGTGGGGAGGACTCAGAGCGAGCTCAATGAGCTCGCGACACGTTTGCAGACAATGCAGGCGAATCTGGCCGCACTGCGCCGCCAGGTCGATGAGCTGCCGCAGGCGGCGACCGATGATGGCGATTCGCAAGCCGACCTCGACAAGGCGGTCAGCGACTTGGCGGCCTTGGCGGCCACTGTCGCCAGCTTGCAGACGCAGGTGACCGACGGATTGGCCACGGCTGTCACCGAGACCGAGTTCGAACTGGTCAAGACCGACCTTGATACGGTCAAGGAAGACATCGTGAAGCTCACGAACCGTGTCAAACAGCTCCCGAGACCTGCCTTCCGCCTCGGCCTGGCCGCAGGCGGCATGGGAGGAGTGGTGCCGGTCCAGGAAGGACTGGTGGCCTCCGACCCGGCAGTGGTTCCCGGTGGCGAGGCAACCCTCGGTGCGTACGTGATGTACGCCGCCGACGGCGGAGCCAGCCCGTACCTCGGCTTGCGCGCCGCACTCGGCCTGGGGTCGATGACTTCCCACGTGTACACGGCCGGCGCCGAAGCTGGTTGGTTCGCGGAAGGAGCCATTGGTCTCGGTGGCAGTGTCGGTGTGCTGACCCGCGACCTGTTGGTCGCGGACGGGACCTTCGGGGCCCGTTACATCGGCGGCGAGTTCGGCCCAGAGCTGATGCTCCGGCTGAACCAACCACCGGTCAGCAATACCCCGATCGAGACGAGTTTCATCGTTGCCCCGGTTGTGGGCTACGGCGGATTTGTCCGCGACGCCGACCGCTTCTGGAGCGGTGGGGTGCGCCTCGAGTTCCGCCTGGGACTCGGCACTGACTGAGTGCCACTTCGTATCAGGGGGTAGGCTTCATGCAGATTGTCTGCATGAAGCCTACCCCCGAGGATTACTTCTAATAGTCATGGATCAAGCGATGAGAGTGCAGAAAAGTTTCTGCCCTGTCATCGCCGGATCAGAGCCCCGGCGTACCCGTCCCGTCTTGGGACGGAACGCAATTGGTTCCCGTTACGTAGGTCTCGACCGACGTGACCCGGCTCGTTCACCCGGCCCACTTGGGCCATTGGAGGACGAGATGCGTGTTTGCCTGATTACCGCCCTGTTGGGCTGCTGTGCCATTGACCGTGACGCCGACGAAGCCGATCGCCCGCTCGAGATGACCGTCACCGACCAGCAGGGCGGCGACAGCAACGAGGACGGCCTCGAAGACACCTTCCAGAGCTTCGGCTTCGGGGTCGAGGACGGCGGCGAGCCGTACCTCGTGATCTTCGACAACCCCGGTCTCCCGGCCAATACCCTCAACCTGTGGCTCGTGGGCTACGGGGGCGGGGCGTACGAGCCCGAGGCGGTGAACACCTGGTTCGACCCGTGGGCACCGCTCGTGCCCTACGTGGTGGACGGCGTGCGCACCGGCTGGGCCTTCCGGCAGATGCGCGACAGCTTGTACCAGGCGGTCGCCGTCGATGCTGCGGGGTTCACCCCCTACGATGGCGAGGGGTGGCAGAACGTCGCCCTCGGGTTGACCCCGTGGGACGACGACCGCTTCGTCGTCTACCACGTCGACGGCGCGGACTGCCCCGAGGGCGGCCGCGAATCGGTCCACCTGCTGTGGGAGGTGCGGGACGGAAGCGTCCTGCCGCTGACCGACGGCATCGCCCCGCCGGACCCCACCTGCCTCGAGTAGTTGGGGTCTCCCAAAGGCTAGCCACCTGACACGTCGGTGCGAACGATGTGTCGAACGGCTCGTCCGACCCATTTCAGCGCTTGCGCTGGACTGGGTCGGTTTTCGTTTATAGCTTGCTATTTTAAAAGGTTATCGGTGGATTAAAAACCTTGACTTTTTAGTGTTTTTCTGCTATATTACAAGGTCGCATTTTCCCGCGACAGGAGGTTTCCATGACCAGTTTTATCATCGTTCTCGCGGCTTGCCGCGTGGAGCGTGAGTCCGAGGTTCCTGCCGGCGCATCCGCGCCGAGTGTCACCACCCTGACCTTTGGCCAGGCCGGCGGCAGCGGCGGTTTGACCCCAGCTCCGGACCCGGCCGACGAGCCGACCGGAACCGTCACCGACACCGGTACGGCCGACGAGCCGACCGAGCCGGACACGATCACGACGGTGGAGGACACGGGTACTATCGTTGATGTAGAGCCGCTCGGCTGCGACATCGACGAGTCGCTGGTGACCATCATCTACACCGCGCCGGAAGGCGCCACTGAGGTGAGCCTCAGCGGCATGCTCGAGGCGACGCACGGCGATTTTCCGTGGTGCACGATCCAGACCGACGTGCCGGCCGGGATGCAGGTCACCACGAGCAACACCAGCGTTGTCGCCGAGTACACCGTGTGTGTGCCGGACGACTCACGCTGGGAGTTGTCCGCGAGCTACAAGGATGCAAGCGGTGCAACCCGCTACTCGTGCGAGGGTGAAAATCTCACCGAGAACGGCAGCTTCGAGGTCTGGGCAGACGATGTCTACCAGATCGTCTCGCCCGAACCGATCCCGAACGGATATGACGGGTGCGATCACCAGTTCTGGATCTACTAGCTGAGGTTCGCTGTATGTCTTCGTCTCTGACCCTGGTCGCGCCACGCGCGGCCGGGGTCAGCCTTTGTTTAAGCTAAATATTGGTTAGGGTTTTGACTTTAGGGTCTGCATAGACTATCTTGATTGGTCACGTCTCGACGCTTACCGTACTTACGGATTATGCTAGAGGTGTGTTCATTGCCTGGGTCACTGAACCCAACAGGAGGAGTTCATGGTCATCAAGGTCATCAAGGTCATCGTGTGCTTCTTGATTTTGACTGGCTGTCCGCCGCCGCCGGCTGTGGACATGTGTCTGGCCTATGGGTACTGCGACAGCGTCGACGACACTGGGTTGCCGATGATTGCCGATAGCGCTAGCGAGACCGACAGTGGTGGCTTGTCCGACACCGGCGACACCGCCTATACGCCGCTTGTGACCGATAGCGGCACGACGGACACCGGTCCGTACGTGGATCCGCTCACCGTTGATAACGACGGTGACGGTTACTGCGAGCAGGTCATCGTTTGCGCCGACGGCAGTTTGCCAGGTGATTGCGATGACAATCTCGCGAGCGCGTACCCGGGAGGTGTTGAGATCTGCGATCCCGACAACGTGGACGAAGACTGCGATGCCCAGCCGGACGACTGGGACAGCAATGTCACCGCCAAGCTCCTGTGGATTCAGGATTTGGATGGCGACACCTTCGGTAATCCGGACATCGACAGTCGTCAGTGTGACAAGCCGTCGTACAATTTTGTCCTGGCTGACACCAACGGTGACGGGGACGAATACAACGATCCGCGCGACTGCAACGACGCGGAGCCAAGTGCCTACCCCGGCGCGCCGCTTGGCGAGTGCGTGGACGGGGTGCCGATCGACTATGACTGCGATGGCAGCGCACTCGACTGCCTGTAGTTTCTTGGGCTCAGTCACTCCCGCGCGGGGAGAGACTGAGCCTTTGGCTTTTTGATATACTTAGTGCATGCTATCCAACCTGCACTCTATTTATTACGCCTCTGAAATGCGGGCTAAATGGTCACTCGGAGGTTTATTTGTTTTACTGACCGCTGGAATTCTTGGCATTGTATTTGTGTCGCCGGGATTGATCGTGGCAGTGGTAGGAGCTACTACAGCCGCGCTGTTTACTTTTTTTAGACCAACTTGGATCCTAGCTTTTTTATTAACTTACTTACCTTTTGAGCCGTTTATTTTAAAGTGGATACCTGATGAGTTGTATGTTTATGCCAAGTACGGATCCGAACTCCTGATTTATTTGCTGGTGGTTGCCACTGTGTGGAAGTTAATGAATGGTGAATTACGGTTCCGGCGTACTCCGATTGATGTACCTTTCGTGTTTCTTGTGTTGGCTATAGTCGCTTCGGTGAGTATTAATTTTTTGCCGGCTATGCCGGCAATACTTGGTGTCAGGCAAATTTTGCGGTTCGTGTTACTGTTTTTTGTTACGGTACAACTTGCGCCTACCAAAAAGTGGGTTCACGGCGTTTTGTTATTGCTCGGTGCTGTGTTGCTGGTTCAGGTGTTGCTCGGTGCTGCACAAACCATTTTAGGTGAGAGGCTCGACACATTTTTGCTGCCAAGTGCAAAACGCACGCTCGGCGACATACAACTGACCGCTGGGACTGTGCAGTTTTGGGATCCGGGCCAGCGCGTTTTTGGCACGCTTGGTCGCTATGATCAGCTAGGCATTTTCATGGCCTTCGGTATGCTCGTGCTCGTGGCATTTATTTACGAACGCGCAACTAATGATAAAGATCGTTTGTGGTTGTGGCTCTTATTGTTTGCTAGTTTGCCGGTGTTGGCGCTTACGTACTCTCGCTCGGCTTGGTTTGGATTTGTGCTCGGCTTTTTATTTATCGGTGCTTATATGAAGCGTGACAAGCGTGTCATAGCGGCCATGGCCATAATTCCGGGTTTGCTGTTGTCCTACGTTCTGATAACTGGTTTGGTGGTTCGTGAACTTGTGGATGTATCCGATCAGTCAATTACTCACCGGTTTTTTGAGGCCTTTTCTTATGAGCGCTTCGTGGGTGAGTATCACGGGCTAGGACGTTTGTATTGGATTGTACAAACGCTCACCGAAGTTGTGCCAGCTTCGCCGATATTTGGTCATGGTCCGGGTACGTATGGTGGCGGTACGGCCGCGGCTTTGGGCAATACTCAGGTTTATGATGAGCTCAGTTTACCCTTTGGGGTTTATGGAACAGATGGGTACATTGATAACAATTGGTTTAGTTTGTGGGGTGAACTTGGTTCGCTCGGGCTAGTGGCGTATTTGTGGTTATACATGGCCTTGTTTATGGGATGTTTACACGTGTATCGCTACTCTGAAGATCCAACAACGCGGGCTTTGGCACTTGGGGCGTGCGCTGCCATGTTGATGGTTTCGCTGAACGCTTTTTTGGCGACGTTTTTAGAAGTTAGGACTTTAGCGCCGTACCTGTGGACGTTCGCAGGTGTTGTGATCGCCCAAGGCCAGCGAGAAAAAATTCTTTAGTTATGCGCATCCTGCACGTGCATAAGTACTATCATAATCATGATGGCGCTGGGCGATATATGTTTGATGTTATGCGTCTGCAGGAGCAGGCGGGTCATGTTGTGGCGATTTTTGCCATGCACGATGCGCGCAATGCCCCAAGCGTTTGGGATAAATATTTCGTGTCAGCGCTTGATACCACGCGCTTTAGTTGTGGGCTTAATGGTCTTTTCCAATTTGCTCGCGCCTTATGGTCTTTTGAAGCCAAACGAAAACTGAGGACCTTGTTGCGGGCTTTTCGCCCAGACGTTGTTCATTTGCATAATGTCTATACTCACCTTTCCCCTTCGGTCTTGTCGGCCTGTCGAGCCGAGGGTGTACCAGTCGTTATGACCGTGCACGACTATGCGCTCATTTCTGCCAACTACGGCTTGTGGGATGGTCAACAAAAATTAACGCCAGATAGACTATCTTTGCTGCGAGTGACTGGTAGCCGGTTTATAAAAGGTTCATACCTGGCCACCTTTATACTTGAATGTATAACTCGACTGCATCGCAGTCTAAAATTATACGATCGAGCAATTGAGGTGTACTTGCCGTCATCAGTGTTTGTGCGCGAGACCTTGGTGGCGGGTGGATATGCGCTGCGGAAAATGCGTGTGCTACCGCTTTTCGCTGGCAATCTTTTACCCGAAGTATCTATCCCAGAGCCCACAGAGCCGCGTCGGGGAATTTTGTTTGCCGGGCGGCTGGAGGATTATAAGGGTATAGGTCTGTTTTTGCAGGCTGTTGAAGCTTTTCCGGAGCTACAATTTTTTATCGCTGGTACCGGACCATTAGAGTTCGAGGTCCTACAAAGTTGTCTGAAGTATAAGAATCTCGAGTATCTCGGGTTTTTTAAAAGTGCAGCGGAGTTATGGGCCAAGATGGCACAGGTCGAGCTTGTGGTGGTGCCATCAGTTTGGCCTGAACCTTTCGGGTTAGTTGCCATTGAGGCCATGGCCTGCGGCACCCCGGTCCTAGTCAGCGACGCCGGAGGACTCCCAGAAAAGGTTAAGGATGGCGTAAACGGGATGGTGTTTAAGTCTGGCGAGATTCAAGATTTAACGGCTAAGATAAAAATGGCTTTCAAACACCGTGGAGAGCTAGCTAGATTAGGGCAGGGGGCTTGGCGATACGCCCGTGCTCAAGCTGATCCAAACAAGCATATTTCCAAGCTTCAGCAGATTTATGACGAGGTAGTTATCCACAGGTAAAGGTTATATAAAATCGGCTTAATCAAGCTAATAAATGGCTAATTTCATTGACAAATTGGCTATTTTTGGTATTCTAGTTGGTCGGATTTTATTCCGAAGCCTATGAAAATCGTCATGATTGGACAAAAGGGCGTGCCTGCCAAATTTGGTGGCGTGGAAACCCACGTGACCGAATTAGCTACGCGCTTAGTGCGCTCGGGCCATGCGGTGACCGCCTATGCCAGGTACTGGTACACCCCACGCACTGTGGGTGAGGCCATGTTTAACGGCATTAGAGTGGTGCGTTTGCCTAGCTTGCACACCAAGTGCTTTGATACGATTACTCATACCTTCATAGCGGTGATGCATGCTTTAATTTTTGTTCGTCCAGATATATATCATTTCCATGGCGTCGGCCCGTCGTTGTTAGCCTGGATACCGCGTGTACTGGCTCCGCGTGCTTGTGTAATTACCACCTTTCACTCGATTGATCGTTTGCACGACAAGTGGGGTTTGCTGGCTCGGTTAATGCTTAAGCTTGGTGAGCGGGCTACGCTGGCTTTTGCTCACACCACCATTGCGGTCAGTAAAACTATCGCTGAATACGCCAAGACGGAATATAACGGCACGACCGTGTATATTCCAAATGGAGTAACTCCGCGACGTGTGTCGACAGATCCGATTTTGCTTGAGCCGTTTGGGTTGGAACCGTTTGGTTATGTACTCATGGTGTCGCGGCTCGTGCCGCACAAGGGTGCGCATACACTGATTGAGGCTTGGAAGATTGCTAAGGCTAAGCAACCAGCCCTATTCCGGACTCTTAAGCTTGCCATTGTTGGTGGCTCGGCCTTTACCGATGATTACGTACGTACCCTTAAAGACAAGGTTGCAAGCGACTCATCTGTGGTGATGACCGGCTATCAGGCTGGCGAGACACTTGAAGCCTTGTTTGCCGGAGCGCGTTTGGTTGCACATCCATCAATTAGTGAAGGTTTGCCGATCGCGGTGCTTGAAGCTATGAGCTATGGCAAGGCCGTGATCGCTGCTAACATTCCTGAGAATCAGGAAATTGTGGGAGAGTACGGCGTGACTTTCAAGGTCAACGAGGCCGAAGATTTGGCTCACAAGCTGATCGAGCTCGTAAAAGATCCCATGCAAGCCGCCGGGCTTGGTCATGTAGCCCGTGCTTTCGTAGAGGACTCATTCAATTGGGATGATGTAGCTCAGGAAATCTTGTCACTGTATCGTACCCACATTGTATTGCCAGAAGGTTTGCTAGCACTCGAATAACTCAACACAAAACCGTCCCAAGATGATTCGGGACGGTTTTGTATTTACGGAGTTTTGAGAGCTTCGGGATTAGGTGAGTAGAGGCGGTTTTTTATTTTCCAGCGATCTACAAATTGTCCGAGCCCGGCTTTGGCGAGTTTATTACGTACAGTGGTGGTGGCTTGTGACCATTTTAATAACGACTCAAAGCTCAACTTGTAACGGCCATGTACCACAATGTAAGTAATATCACCGTCGGCCAGCGCACGTCTGATAGTGCGTGGACTTACCCCAAACAATTTGGCGGCTTCAGATACGGATAGCCTGATGGGTGTTTGCATAAGTTGAGTAATGGAATACGACTTAATGCGACTTTAATGGTGAAAGAGGGTGTAAGCTAACTATTTGTCTACCCTAGTGTAGCCAAACTGTAATATTTAGTCAAAGTTAGGTTGCTATTCTAGGGAAATAGGTGTTATATAAGCTACTTATTCCTTAGACTGTAATGAATCGCCTTTTCAAACGTTATTGCCATGTCGGAACTTGAAATCAAATTTCTGACCTTCAGAGTTTATCGTTTCAGCGATACCGAGGCTTTTAGGCGTTTACACATGTTGTTATCAACACGCGTGCGCCACTATATAGCCTTTCGAGTCAACCGACCCGAAGACACAGACGAGCTAACCAACGAAGTCTTTTTAAGAGCCTGGGAATTCATGACTACCCAACGGGTAGAACATGTTACCGCCCTGCTGTTTAAAATGGCCCGCAACCTGATCGTCGATCATTATCGAAAATCTGGCCGCACGACACCGCTTACGTCGGTCGTTGAGGATAGCCTTGCGGATCCCACTTCGTTACTCGAGGAAGCGCAAGTGCAAGAAGAATATGCTGAGCTGATCAAGGCCATCAAAAATTTGAAAGCAGAGTATCAAGACGTTTTACGCATGCGCTACCTGGAAGAACTAAGTATCGAAGAAATAGCTGCCGCTCTCGACAAGACATCAAATGCTACCCGCGTCTTACTCCACAGAGCTAAACAAGCCTTAAAGAAAAAAGTGTGAGCCAATTTTTAAAACAATTAAAAAGGTTAAAGCGTGATGCACGCTTCCGGGCCATGGATGAGGCCGCTGTGGCCAGTAGTTGGTCGAGCATCGCCGCTGCCATTGGAGCCCAAGAGTCTACCGATGTCGCTATAGGGCAACCGGCCATGTGGTTTGAATATTTTAAGTGGCACACCGCTCAATATGTTTCGCGTCCAGTAGTGGCCGCGGCGTTTAGTTTAATCATGGTCGCTGGTGGTTGGATTACTACTGTTAGTGCAGCCGACAGTTTGCCGGGCGAAAAGTTGTATTCAGTGAAAAAATTAACCGAGAAGGCTCAGTTGAAACTGGCTTCGCTTGATCGCAAGGCAGTTTTACACACCGAATTTGCTGGACGACGTTTGCAGGAAGCAGTTGATTTGCAAGCCGAGTCTACTAATGCTGCCGTGAGTGCGCCTTTAGTCAGTGACGCCATAGAGGCTTACAAACAAGAAGTCGCCTCAGCCGCCGAGAGTTTACGTCAACTGAAAGACGAAGATAACGACACCACGCTTGCGACCGCAACATCGGTGCAACATAGCTTGCAGGCCATTGATTCAGCCATTGACGAAGTGGCAGCTGATAGCACCGATGCCGCAGCCACGCAAGATGTAATTACTGCTAAAGAAATTACCAGTGAACTGAGCGAGGTAGCTACCACCGTCGTGGTAGAAGTGCACGAGGAAGAACAGTCTGATCTGAGTGCCCAGGAGCTCAAACAAATGTTTAAACAGGATTTGGGACAAATCGAAGCTCGTCAGCGTTTTGACCTGGAACGTATCGAAGTAATTCGTGCAGCCCTGGCAGATGTCGGTATAGATTACACCGCCTACACCCTGCCGACCGCTACCGAGCTACGTGGATTCGAATATCCCATCACCGCCATCGACGGAGCTTTGTCACAAGCCATGAATAATTTCGCAGCTGGTGGTTACAGGAGCGCGTTTGACACCTTGCAGGAAATCGATAATACGCTGCTCGATATCGAAGCGCAGTTGGCCCAGATAGAAATCATGATCATGACAGCCCGCGCTCAAACCCAAGTGCCACAGGCAGCCGCAAGTCAAACATTGTAGAACCTTCAGCCAGCACCTTGTCCAGAGGCATTTGGGCAAGTTGCGGGCACAAGGGATTGCAATCGCATGTCCCCAGGTGGATACCTTCAAAAGGTCGGGACCGCATGGTCGGGTGTCACCTCTATTCTTTACCCCTTGGATGGGGCAACCCAACAAGAGGAAAAAAAGGATTCAGGTAAATTATGCAACAAGTATTACACACGGGAAAGCGCGTGTTTTCGGCTGCCATTGCAGCTGCAACCATCGCTTTTTCTATTGGTGCCGCTGCTCTTGTGAGCCCGGTATCAGCTCAAGCCGCTGACGGTGGTGACCTAATCAAGGGTACTTCCTTGAGCACGGTTTACTACATGGGTCATGACGGTTTGCGTTACGCGTTCCCGAACGAGAAGACCTACTTCTCATGGCACGCTGACTTTGACGATGTCATGACGATCTCTGACACCGAGCTCGCCAGCTACACTTTGGGTGGCAACATCGTTGTTCGCCCAGGTACGCACTTCGTTAAGGTGACTTCAGATGCCAAGGCCTACGCTGTAGGTCGTGATGGTATGTTGCACTGGATGGAAACCGAAGAGGTTGCCACCGATCTAGCCGGTTCCGACTGGGCTAGCAACATCATCGACATTCCGGATGTATTCTTTGATGATTACACCGTTGGGACTTCTCTCATGAGCGCAACCGCTTTTGAGGGCGCTGTTTATGAAATGGGTGGTACCACCTACATTTCTTGGGATGGCGAAATGCTAGAACTCACAGATGACGGCATGGACGATAACGCCATTTGGGCGCAGTTCGTACTTGACGGCGACAACATTGACGACAGCGCCTTGGTTATGGGTGACGCTATCGACGGCGAAGTAACTTCGCTTGTAGATAACGCTCAGACTGAGGATGATGTGGTAGTTGCAGACGGCGACGTTAATGTTTCCGCTTCATCTTCAACACCAGCTGGTGTGTCACTCCCAGGCCGCACTAACGCGGTTGAGGTCTTCAGTTTTGATCTCGAAGCTGGCAGCGATGACACCACTGTTGATGCCATTACCTTGACCATGATTGGTGCTGGTGCTACTAGCAACATTAACAGCGTTTACCTTTATGAAGGCGAAACCCGCCTGACTGAGGCACGTTCAGTTAATGCTGCTACACGCCAAGTAACCTTCTCTAACCTTGGTTTGGCCATTGATGGTAATGATGAGCGTACGATTACAGCTAGAATCGAAGTAGCTGTAGCACAAACCGCTTCCGACACTATCGGTTTCGAAATTTCCTCAGCCGAGGACATTGAAACTGCTGGTGACGTTGACGGCTCATTCCCGGTCTCTGGCAATATTTTCACCATGACTGGCTCAGATGCTGGCTGGTTGGAAGTAGACAAGACGGGTACGATTACCAACCCAACTCTTGGTGAACAGGATGCCGTGGTCGGTCAATTTAAGATCACCACCAACTCTGAGGCTGCGTCTATTCAGACCGTAACCTTGAAGCTTGACAACGCTTCCGATCACTCAGACTTCCAGTTGTGGGACGGTTCCACTTGGCTCGCTTCTGGTACAAACACTTCTGGTGACTTAGTGCTCTTCGACCTCTCGGACGCTTCGTTTGAGATTGAAGAAGGCAGCTCTGATATTTTCAGCGTATCGGCCGACATTAGCGGTCAGGATGCTGAAAATGTTAAGGTCTTCGTTGATAATCGCGTTGACATTGTGGCCGAAGGCGGCGACTTTGGTTTTGGCATGTGTGTTGACACTGGTTCAACCTCATGTACTTCCTCAGCAGCTGTAGGTTCCTATGACGGTACAACCTGTACTTCGTCATCTGGTAACTGTTCCTTCAGCACAGTGCAGGGTGGTGAATTGACGATTGTGTCAAATGGTCCAAGCACCAGCGACATTGCAGTCAACGGTAAAGATGAAGTTTTGATGAACTTCTCAATTACTGCCGCTCAGGATGTAACCATTAAGGATCTTGACTTCATTGTTTACGGTGACGACGACAGCGACAATGATCCTTTTGATTCCACAGATGACGGTACCGATTCAGATACTGACGGTCTTGTGACCGGCACTGAGTCTAGTGTCTTGGATATCAAGGTGATTAATACCGATACCGGTGCAGTGGTAACAGGTCCACTTGAGCTCGACAATGCTACTGACGATGATGAGCAAACCATTGATTTCACTGACGACTTTACAATTGACGGCGGTGAAACTTTGAACCTTGCCATTACGGTAGACATTGATAACAGCGTGGGTACGGGTACCGAATTCGGTGCCACTTTGGACATCTCTGGCTTGTCAGTTGAAGATGTCAATGGCGACACATTAACTCTGGCAACTGATGTTGTTCCAACCGGTGACTTAATCGGTTCTCCGCAGCAAGCTTTGTCATCATCATTGGTGATTGCATTAGCTTCGACACCTGGCGATGTAACAACGGTTGATGGTACGTCTAACGTACATGTTCAGTCGTTCTCCATGGTGGCTGGTCAAGGCGGCGATGTGCTGGTTAGCTCGATCGAGCTCAGTGCTTACGCTGACGAAGATGGTTCCGGCACCTTCACCTTGGGTGATGTGTCTGGCGCTGACGTGAATGACTTCGTACAATCATGTACCTTGAAAGATGGTAACGATGTTGTACTCGATGGTCCGGAAAGCGCTATTGCCAACGGCACAGTGCTTAACTTCAATGATGTCGACTGGACAATTGAAGCCGGTGAGTCTGTGATCGTTAAGGTTATTTGTAACTTTAACAATCCATCAGATACAACCGACGACAACTTCTTTGCCTTCGATCTTGACGACGTCTCAGAAGACGTTGTAGCTGAAGACGAAGACGGTAACGATGTAGACCCAACTTCTGACGACCCGAACGGTGGCACTTCGCCAACCAATATCGTGTCTGTTAATGATGCGGGTACCTTGGCTGTGGCGGTTGATTCCAGCACGCCTGCGGCTGATTACATTCTTACGAATACGTCTGATAACCGTGTAGCTTCTTATCGCTTTACCGCGACTAATGAAGCTTTCGATATCGACGTACTGTCGTTCACTGAAGAAGAGGCTGAAGACGATACTGGTACGACTGATTCCACGGCTTACGCCAATAACATTGCCGAAGTAACCATTGTTTACCCTAAGGCTGACGGTACCGAAGGTACTAAGTCAGTAACTATGGTAGGCAACGAGGCTAACTTCAGTGCTTTGGACATGTACGTAGAAGTGGGCACACCAGCCATTGTTGACGTATACGTTGACGTGCCAAAGACAGATCGTGATGCTGGTGGTCAGGCACAATCTAACGAGGAGGTTCGCTTAGCCTTCTCAGACGGCAATGACAGCGGTACGGATGACTTTAAGGCCGTAGGTGCAGGTTCTGACACAACTCTGGGCGAAGATGCTTCTGGCATTGCTGATTTGGGAGCCTCACCATTTAGCACTGACGGTGTCGCTACTTTCGTAGTACGTGAAACCAAGCCAACCATCAGTCTCCATAGCCTAAGCCCAACGGGTTCCAAGGTACCTGGAGATCAAGAAGTCTACCGCTTTAACGTAGCGGCAAATTCTAATGAAGACGTAATCATGAAGCAGGTGATCTTCACCATCAGCGCTTCTGATAACGCTTCCACGAATTGGGAAAATTGTGATACGGATGGTACTGCTAGCGCCTTGCTAGAGGCCACCGATTACGACTTCTACGGCATGAGCGAATTGGGTACGTCCACCGCGCTTGACGTAGACGCTGACTGGACAGGTATGACTGCTACCGGTGCTGACTGTACAACTACAAGCACCGACTTGGCCTACATTCGTATGAGTTTGGCTACTGCGGAAGTAATTCCAGCTGGTCAAACCTACAATTACTCATTCTGGATTGATCTGACAGGCGCTTCCGCGCTTAACGACGACAACATTCAGGTGAGCTTGGCCAGTGACCCAATCATCGCAGCCGCTAGCTTCTTGGCAGCCGATGACTTGGGTGAGAACGACTTGTCTGCAACCGACACTACTCTCACCATGGGCGCAGCTTCTACCTACGCGCTTGGTGACATTCTGTGTATGGATACAGGCGACGATAACTGTACTAGTGCGGATGAGTTGATGTTGGTTGTAGTTGACGGCGGTGCTACGCTTGATGTAGTCCGCGGTTATCTCAACACTCCAATCACAACCGCCACGACCAACGACATCGATGATGACGTTGATCGTATGCCAGGTGCCTTCCTATGGCAGGATGACGGAACCACAGCCTTGGATTCGTCTAACGAACAAGAAGAGTACTTCGGTGCCTACTTGGTCGACAGCTTGCCAGTTACCGGCAACTCCCTCGTCTTCTAATCAAGACTTGGGCCTAGTCAGTACCAAACTCCCCCGGCTTAGGCCGGGGGAGTTTTGGACTTGAAGATTAGTGCCGGATTGGTTAAGCTTGGGTGGTATGAATTTTACTCGCGCGCAAAAAATACAGTTTCTCATGGGCTTAGTTATCGTGGGTTTAGTTGTTTATGGGATTGTGCTGTGGCAAGACAATGCTAAGTATGCTGGTTTAGTAACGCATGAAGACACTGGGCTTACGGCTGCGTCCCGGTCCTACATAGAAGGTCAATTAAATACCGCGCAAGCAGCCTTGGCAGCACAAATATCAGCTACACCAGATGACGTTGATCTAGATTTATACATGACTGCAGCTTGGCATGCGGCTGCGCTTGGTGATTTAGTTTTGGCTCGAGAAATTTACGAAGATTATTTTACGCTTCACGCTATTAATGCTGCGGCTTGGAATCATTACGGGTCGATTTTAATGCGCATGGAAGATTATGTCGTGGCAGAGGAGGCTTTTAGAACAGCCGGGGAACTGGCTCCGAGCGAAGAGAATTATCGTGACTTAATAACCGCGGTTGGCAACACGGCTCCAGATGGCACAAGAGATGACGAGATCAAGTTAATATTAGAAGCAGGTGTGATTAATGTTGGTCAAACTCCATGGTTTATGACCGAGCTTGCTAGCTGGTACCTGAATCATGATGACTGTGATCGGGCGATTGATCATTACGAAGTGGCTAAGGGACTATTGCCGGTGGGCAATGAAGCTATTTTGCAAGATTTGCAAGCGGCTAAGGAACGATGTGCGGAATAATTGTTGCAGGTATAAGTCCTAAAGCTTATTCAGGCTGTTAGTAACTTTTTCGCAGCTTGACTGAATCTGTTATTCTATAAGGGAATTTAAATCTTTGTGTTTTGCTATGTCTTCGATTAGTTTAACTCTTTGGTCAAAACTTGGCCTAGCCATGCTCATAGGTTTTTTGGCCATGGTCTGCTTAGCCTTTGGGCAGCAAGCACAGGCCTCTAATACAATTAGTTCCGCGGTTTATCAGGACGCTGACGCCAACGGAACAGTTGACCGTATTCGCTGGACCATGGACGAAAATGTGACTGCGTGTGCTTTTGAGGCTGGTGACTGGACCGTAAACACAGCTGGTTCGATTAATGTGGCGATTACTGGTCTGACTTGTACCGGCTCGAACACGGTCTTGGATATTAACATCACGACGGATGCCAACGAAACTGGTGGTGGTACTAATCCAGTTATTAGTTATAACAACACTGATGGAGATAATAGTGTTACCTTGACAAGTGGTGCCATGACCGCTAAGGCCAACCAGAGCAACACTGACGCGGCAGCACCAACAGTGGTTAGTACTACTCCAACAAGCGCTGCCACCGGAACGTCTAGAACCACCAGCGTGGTGCTGACTTTTTCTGAAGCCATGGATACAGGGTTTGTGGAGGGTACAGAGTTTTCCATGAGCCCGGACCCAGGGGCCTTTGACGCCGCCGTGTGGACAGTTAGTGATACGGTGGTGACCCTTGATTTTCCTACCCTTGCTTGTGGAACTACCTACACTCTAACCACCACCGAGGCACAGATTATTGCTTCAGCCGGTGCGAATACGACCTTGGTTACGACGGGTGCACAAGATGGTGATTGGAGCTTTACCACGACTAGCTGTGGTGTTACCGACAGCACTCCACCAGTAATTACGAGTCTGACCTACACAGGTACCGACTGTGCAGTGGAGGGTCGGCACGGTTTTATTGTAAATGGCTCTAACATTCAGGCAGTGTTAAGTTCGAGCGCACTCGATTTTCCGGGTGCCTTGTGGGTGGATACCAATATTGAAAGTATTGTGAATGTCTACGCTGATCTGCCAGTGGAGGCCGAAAATGCACATCTTGCCTTTAAGAGTGATTCTGGCATGTATAGCCCAACCTACTCAGTTGCATTGAGTGACTGGACGACCATGTGTGTAGACGAAGCAGAAGTCGAAGAAGACACGGATGAGTCGGAGCCAGCTACAGAGGACGATGATTCAAGTGCTGACAGCGGAAGCGTGACACCGGTGGCCGGAGTATCACCAGGCGACCTAATCGTTAGTTCCACTACTACGACTGTTTACTATGTTACCGAAGACTACACCCGTCGAGTCTTCTTGAACGAGCAAACATACTTTACTTGGTACAGTGACTTTGACGATGTGATGACTGTATCGGCTGACACGCTAGCCGCGCTACCGCTTGGACCAAGCATGTTACCAAAGGCGGGAGTGGTGCTGGTTAAGATTATTTCTTCGCCAGTTGTGTATGCGCTGGAAGCAAGTGGCGAGGCCACAAATTTGCGAGAGATTCCTGATGAAGCCACCGCGATTAGCTTGTACGGCAGTGCTTGGGCAGATTACGTAATCGATATCGAGCCAACTTTCTTTACTAAGTTTGGTCTGGATGATGACATGTCTACGAGTACCAGCGTTGATATGGATATGATGAAGACAAGAGTCAGTTTGGTAGCCATGTAATACACAGACAGCATAACCACCCCCTGTCAATTTGACAGGGGGTGGTTTAGTTTTGGATTGATTGAACCTTGTGCGCTAGTGAGTTATACTCTTTCAGTATGTATAAACCGATGATTGCAGCTTTAATCTTCTTGACTTTGCCGTTTAGCACGCTGCAGGCTCGGACACCGAATGATAATTTTTTTGGTGATCAGTGGTACCTTGATCGCATAGGTGCAGACGGGGCGTGGGATGTGGTTACAGGTGATGACGATTTGATTATTGCGATTTTGGATACGGGTTTTGATTTAGATCATCCGGATTTAGAGGCAAATTTGTGGATAAACGAGGCCGAAATTCCCGCCAACAATCTAGATGACGACGGTGATGGCTTTATAGACGATGTTGCTGGTTGGGATTTTGTGGACGATGATGCCGTGCCAGAACCAGAAGAACCGGCTACACCAGAATCTGGGGCCATGACGCACGGCACTCTGATTGCCGGATTGATTGCAGCCGAAACGAATAACCGTATCGGTTATTCTGGCGTGTTGTGGGAGGCAGATATTATGCCACTTAGAGTGTTGAATGAGAACGGAGTGGGAGATGAAAATACTACGGCTGCAGCTGTGGATTACGCCGTAGCTAACGGTGCAAAAGTCATTAACATGAGTTTTGCCGGAACCGCAACTGGTTATAAATTACGTACAGCCGTGCGTCGCGCTTACGAAGCTGGGGTGGTGGTGGTGGCTGCGCTCGGGAACGATTCTGAAAATTTAGACATTACACCAGCGTATCCCGCTTGTTATCAATCAGAAATTACCGACTGGGTGTTAGGAGTAAGTGCTACGGGTTTGAATGATGAAGAAACAGACTTTACTAATTACGGGGCTAGTTGCGCAGATTTAAGCGCGCCTGGTGTAGACATTGCTGGGCTGAATTATGTTTCGCCAAACGCTGCGAACGAAGAGGCTTATGGTGGTCCTTGGAACGGAACATCGATGTCAAGTCCGCTGGTTGCCGGGGCGGCTGGTTTGTTGTTAGCTAAATATCCAACTCTGACCCCGGCCCAAGTGTTTACTATACTTAAGCTGTCAGTTGATCCGATTACAGATACTTTAAGCGGAGCAGGTTCTATTGGTGTCGGGCGATTGAACATTGAGCAGGCCCTTAATTTGGCGCCGGCCTTTGTTACTACGGCCTCTGCTGAGGTGGTTAAGCCTGGGACTACAACGCCAGTGTCTTCTGTGCCGACCGCGGACGGGCATTATAACGACTCCGCACATTATTCTTTTGTGGCCTTGGGTGCCGCTCGCGGGAGTTTGCCAAGCGTGCAGGTGTATCGGGCAGACGGTCTTCCGTACGCGACTTTTAACGCCTATGCCAGTAATTTTAAGGGCGGTGTACGAGTAGCGGCCGAAAATCTTGACGATGACGCGACGCCAGAAATTATCACCGGCGCTGGTCAAGGTGGTGGGCCACACGTGCGGATTTTTAAGGCTTATGGAGCCTTGGTATCAGAATTTTTTGCGTATGATCCGGCCTCTGGTCAAGGTGTAAACATCGCCGTCGGAGATGTTGACAACGATTCGGTGGCCGAAGTTGTCACAGCTGTTGGGGCAGGGGTTAGCAATGATGTGATTGTTTGGTCCCAAACAGGCCAAGAGAAAGCTCGTATCACGGTCACGGGTTTTGCAAACGATGCGCAGCTGGCGGTAGCTATTGCTGACGTTGATAACGATTGGGATAAAGAGATCGTGGTGTTTTCTGAAAGTGGTGAATCGCGCGTAGCGATTTATAATCTCGACGGCACCCGGGTGGTTGATTTTGTGGCTTTTCCTGGGGAAACCAATGGTGTGCGCGTTGACGTGGCAGATCTTGATGATGATTATCGCGATGAAATTGTTACTGCTGGTGGCGTGGGCGCATCGTCAGCTATAAGAATTTATAACAAGATTGGAGCTTACTGGGGTGGCTTTACGCTGCCGCAAACCACAGGTGTTATGCTAACTGTTAGCACTGCCGATATTGATGTCAACGGCCAGCCTGACATAGTCATCGCCCCACAAAACGCTGCAGGGAACGTGAGCGTGCATTCATTAACTGGAGACTTACTGAATCATGTAGGTGACGGGTTAGTTGGAGACTTGGGGGGATATTTAGCTACCTGGTAATTTACACTATGGAAAAGAAAACCGTGTTAGTGACAGGTGGTGCTGGGTTTATTGGATCGTTTGTGTGCGAAGCTTTGCTAAAAGATGGCTGCCGGGTAATTTGTATTGATAATTTTTCTACCGGGCATGTGCGCAATCTTGAGCCGCTATTGCGTAACCCAGATTTTCAGTTTTTACGTTTGGATATTAACGAACCTTTTGATTTGGAGAGTTTTCCCGAGCTTGAACCTTTTAAGGTGAAGTTTTTTGGTTTACAAGAAATTTATCATCTGGCCATGCCAACTGTGGTGAAGGGTTACGAACAATTCAAGATGCAAATTTTATTAGCTAATTCAGCTGGCACACGACACGTCCTGGATACGGCGGTTAAGTATAAGGCCAGGGTGTTGTTGGCATCAGCCGGTACGGTTTATGGCGCTAGAGCTGAAGACAAAGATGGAGTTGATGAAACCGAACTTGGGATTGTTGATCACTTGAACCCTCGGGCCGCCTTGAACGAAGGCAAAAGGTTTGCCGAAACTATGTTTACAACTTATGCTGACGTGTTTGGGTTGGATGCCAAAATTGCTAGAATTTTCCGCACTTACGGTCCGCGGATGCCACTTTTTCACGGTCATCAAATATCGGATTTCGTATTAAATGTGCTTGATGAAAAGCCCTTGACTATCATGGGAGACGCATCAACGACGACGGCTTTGGTGTATGTCACAGATATTGTTGACGGCCTATTGCGCCTCATGCGTGCGGACAAGGGTATTGGTCCGGTCAATCTAGGCAGCGATGTTAGTTTGAAGATTGCTGAGGTCGCCAAAAAAATTATGGCTTTAGCCGAGCACGAGGTACCGATTGAATATGAGCCAACGTTAGCGCACATGATCCCGCTTGGATTACCGAATTTACGCAAGGCGCGTGAACAATTGGGCTGGTTGCCACTGGTTAGACTAGACGACGGCTTGCGTAAAACCATTGATTACGTTCGTGCTAATAAGCTTTTATTGACTAACAGCGGCTAGCGGATTACCGTCTTACCGGTATGCGTATTGTGGCCGTTATACCAGCTTTTAACGAAGAAGCCCGAGTCGGGGCGGTAGTTCGTGATGTTTTAGCCCATGCCCTAGCAGCTGTGGTTGTTGATGATGCCAGTCATGACCGAACAGGACAAATGGCTAGCGAGGCCGGTGCCATAGTTCTCACTCATGCTTTAAACCGTGGACAGGGTGCCGCTCTTCAGACTGCGACCGATTACGCACTTAAGTTCCTTGAGCCAGATATTCTAGTGCATTTTGATGCTGACGGACAAATGCAAGCTAGCGACATCGAGGCTTTGATTGTGCCTATCCTGCGTGGCGAGGCCGACGTAGTCTTAGGCTCCCGTTTTCTCGGCGTACGGGCAGTGGATATGCCTAGAGCCAGACGCTGGTTGCTGAAGGCTAGTGTTGGTTTTACCTTGATTTTATCGGGTCTCAAGGTCAGCGATCCGCATAACGGTTTTCGCGCTTTATCGCGGCGGGCTGCCGAAGATATACGCATTTCCTTGGATCGCATGGCCCACCCGTCTGAAATTCTTGATTTGATCAAAAGCCAGGCCTGGCGTTATATGGAACATCCGGTAACCATTCGCTACACCCGTGAAACGCTTTTAAAAAGTCCCTCGGGCTGGCGGGCAATTGAGATCATTAGAGATCTGTTAAAAAAGAAATTTGTGCGTTAATTGTTTATGATTTTTCAAGTTGCTCTGTTGAGCTTTGCATTGTTTGCCATGACCAAGACCTGGAAACAGTACCAGGTACGCAAAGTGTCTAAGTATTGGCTCATTATGTTTGGAGTTTTTTGGGCAATCGTAGCCACGGTGGCCATAGCTCCACAAACTACCGATATTTTGGCCAAGTTTGTGGGTATTGGTCGGGGCGCTGATCTTTTCTTGTACGTAGGTGTGGTCGTGTTGTTTTATCTTGTTCATCGTTTACTACTAAGACAACAACAGCTGTCGGATGAAATCACCCAACTTGTGCGTCAATTGGCGATTAATCAGGCTGATAAACCACCAAAATAATATGCAACCTAAAATAGCCATAGTATATTTATGCTGGGGGATGAAAGAGTACTTAGCCGAGATCGTTGAGGCAGTGGCCAAACTTGATTATCCTAAAGATCGTTTGACGTTTATTTTAGTTCCGGCCGGTTCCAAGGACGGTATTGCCGAGGTCATTAAGCGAGACGTTGTACCACGCTCAGGTAATGATTTACCCGAGGTTGTGCTGTTGGATGACGGACAGAACCGTGGTTTTGCTGGCAATAATAATCTGGCTATTCGCTACGCACTTGAGCGAGATTTTGATTACGTATTTTTACACAACGGTGACTTAAGACTTGCTCCGGATGCCTTAACACAAGCTGTACGCGTGGCCGAATCAGCACCTGAAATTGGTTCAGTTCAATGTTTGGTGCGTTATTGGCATGAGCCTGAAAAAGTTAATGTTACCGGCGGGGCGCTGCATATCGCAGGTTATGGTTTTGCGCGCGACAACGGCAAAATGATGAATGATATCAAGGTTCAGGATGGCGAAGACATCGCTTACGCGAGTGGCGCGGCGGTCTTGTATCGAGCATCAGCCCTAAAGACAGTTGGTGTCTTGGAAGAAGGGTTTTTCATGTACCACGAAGATTTGGAGCTTGGTATGAGGTTGCGATTTGCTGGCTATCGCAATGTGTTAGCCGCACACTCGTTTGCTTATCATGATTACAAATTTAGCCGTAATCCCTTTAAATTCGCCTGGATGGAGTTGTATCGTCAGATTGTCACGTTGGCGTATTACAAGCCTGCTAGCTTAGTTTTATTCGCGCCGCTGTTGCTGGCCATCGAACTTGGTACTTGGCCCATGGCTGTGAAGGGCGGATGGTTTAAGGCTAAAACTTGGGCTTGCGGTCAATGGTTTAAACCGAGTACTTGGAAGCTTCTGTGGCGTATGCGCAAGCGCGCAGAGCAATTAAGAGCAATTCCAGACCGTGATTTTTTAAAGCTGGTAGTTGGTAAGATCGAACATCAGGAGACGTCTAGTCCCTTGATGGATAAATTGATTAATCCAGTCGTAGATCAAGCTTTTCAGGCTGGGCGTAAGCTTGTGAAGTGGTAGACCTATGAAGGTTGCTATCATTACGCCGGTTTACCCGCCCTATAAAGGAGGTATGGGAGCGGTGGCCGCCAATGACGCGCATGAGCTTAAGGCGCGCGGTTTTGCGGTGACGGTTTATACTCCAAATTATCCTCAGCGTGAGCAAGGTTCTGAGGCCGAATATTTGTCTCCGGTGGCATCTTTTGGTAATGCTGCGGTCTTGCCGCAGCTAGTCACAAACCTGAATAAACATGATTTGGTACATTTACATTACACGTTTTACGGCGCTGATATGTTTGTCTGGTTGTGGTCGCTGCTAAGCCGTAAACCGTATGTGTTGACATATCACATGCAACCTAAGACTAATGACTGGCGTGAGGTAGTTTTTCGCTTGCATCGTTTGCTCCTTGAACCTTTAATTCTGCGCCAAGCTAGGGCGGTGCTCGTGAGTTCGCTTGATTACGCCCAATCGATTGGACTCCAGCATCAGCAACTGGTGGCCATGCCATTTGGGGTTGACACAAAGCGGTTTTTGCCCGGGCATGACGATGAATTTCGTAACCAACATCAGATTCCGCTTTCAGCGACGGTGTTTGTGTTTGTGGGTGGGCTTGATAAAGCCCATTCGTTTAAAGGTATCGACATTTTGATCCGTGCCACTGCAGCTTTGTCACTCGAGAGTGATTGGAGATTGTTGATTGTGGGTGATGGAGATATGCGCAGCAGCTACGTTGAGCTAGCGCGGGCGGTTGGTGTAGCAGAGCGAGTGGTGTTTGTCGGGGCTGTATCTGAACAAGATTTAGTACGGGCTTATCACGCCAGTGATGTGCACATTTTGCCATCGATAACGCGCAGCGAAGCTTTTGGTCTGGTTACCTTAGAGGCGGCCGCGAGTGGTTTGCCATCAATCGTTTCAAATCTGCCAGGCGTGCGATCACTGGTGGTTCATCAAGAAACCGGCTTAGTGATCGATGTGGCCGACGAAGAAGCTATTGAATCAGCCATGAGCCAATTTTTATTAGATTCATCGCTAGCCGAGCGTATGGGAGCAAAAGCTCGTGAACACATTGTTTCTGGCTATACTAAGTCTCAGCTTGCAGATCGCTTAGTCGAGGTGTACAACCGATGTGCTACTTAGTTAGGTTATGAAGATTGGGATAGTCACCAATTTGTATCCGCCGTACGCTCGTGGCGGCGCAGAAAATGTCATCGTCCGCACGGTTGGTCAATTACTGGCCGCTGGGCACGATGTGTTTGTGATTACTGGCCATCCGAGAGCGCTAGGCACCAGCACCGTAATTGACCGCTCAAGTACCGAACGCGTTTACCGCTTCTTTCCAAAAAATCTTTATTTTACGCTTGATGATTATAAATTTCCTTGGTGGTTACGAATTTTTTGGCACATTATTGACGCTTGCGGTTGGCATTCATCCTTGCGTGTGCGACAGATTTTGCAAGCAGAACGACCAGATGTCGTGATTACTCATAATCTGAAGGGGATTGGTTTGAGCATCCCGAACGTCATCCGAGCTGAAAAGATTCCACACGTGCACGTGCTGCATGATTTGCAACTGCTGTATCCATCCGGTTTATTGTTGGCTGGCCAAGAGCAACAACCAATGGCTTTGAGGTTTGGCTTGTGGGGGTATCAGTACTTTTGTGAGTGGCGTATTGGTAATCCAGACATTGTTATTTCTCCTTCGGAATATTTAAAAAACGCTTACCTTGAAGCAGGGTTTTTTCGAGACACCAAAATTCGCGTACTTCGCAACCCGTTGCCAGCATTGACTACGCCACGACCAGCCGTTAGATCACCCGGGCCATTGCGACTGCTATATGTTGGCCAGTTGGTGGAGCATAAAGGGGTGTTGTTTATGTTACAGGCACTGCAGGTTTTAGATTGTGAATATAGTTTATTAATCGTCGGAGACGGACAGTTACGCCCAGCGGTTGAGGCCGCCGCAGCGAAAGATAAACATCTTCGTTATCTTGGTTATATGCCGCCCGGAGAGCTGGGTAAATTTTTTTCTGTCGTCGACGCGGTCGTGGTGCCATCGTTGTGTTACGAAAATTCACCAACTGTGATTTATGAGGCCTTGAATGCTGGACTGCCGGTTGTAGCCGCCCGGATTGGGGGAGTGGGTGAACTAATTCAGGAAGGCGTTTCAGGTTATTTGTTTACACCAAATGATGTTAAAGATTTTAGACGTGTTCTTGAATTGCTTGATGTAAATAAAGAACAATTATTGGCCTCGGGGGATAATATTCGCGCTAGTGTAGCTGATTTGGCTTTGGAGCGTTACGTCGATCGTTTGCTTGAAATTATCCAAACCAGTATCCGGAAACAACAAAGCCAAGATACGGTGCTTGATTAAGATTTTAACGGCGGAAGCTAAAAATTGTTATCGCCCCATCGCCAATCGCGAACCAATCGTCGGCGATGGCTTTGGTATTTTCAATAATTGTTTGTGATTGCCACCAGTAGTTGTGTATAGCTAAGTAAGCTAAATCTACCCCGGCTAGATTCATAGCGTTCAGCATGGTTTGAGTCTCGGGCTTGTCTTCCACCATGGTGAGATAGTGCTGGTAGAGCGGACCACCAGTTGGAATAGGGTAAAAGAAAATATCGTCACGGTAGTAGGTTTTAAAACCCAGTTGTTGAATTGCGGCTGCGGCCAGGGCTTGGTTGGATAGGACTATGTAATTTTGGCCGGCAGCGTTTTTTTCAATGGCCATGACTGCATCAAAGTCGGCCGGACCGACGTTAAACCCAGCAGAGCGCGCGTAGTTATCATGGCGTGGATAGGCTCCGTAAACATTGCAGACACAGATAATCGTTAACAGCATGGCAAAACCTAAACGTAATCCGATTCCAGCCTGTGTTAATTTATGCCATACACTCACTAATAAAACTGCAACGTAGGGAAGCAAAAACAAGGTTGTGAGCGTTAGCAGCCGGAGAGCAAAGTCTAGTCTTTCGTAATCTATCAAGAAGGTAAAATCAAAGCCCAAGCTGATAATTATGAAATTTAAAAACATTGCGCCTGCCACCAGTCCTGGAACGTACCAGCCATAAGTAGTTTTTGGCGTTAGCGCGATGCCAATGATGGCCAATATGAGTACGATTAGAAAAGCATTACCCAAAAAGAAATAAGCGGTATCACCCCAGGCGTTGTATTGTGTTGTTAAGAAGCTGTCGATAGGTAGCAGCCAGAGTTTGAAAATATTCTTAAAGGTAAAGTTAATGGTTAAGTCAGCAAGTTTGGCTTGCGTAACAAAAGCAATCGGGATAGCTACGGCAGCAGCTAGTGTAACAGCGGCGCTGCTTACCAGACTGACTGTTCTAAATCGAGCCGGTAAATCAGCTAGATTGACTAGGATTACGTATACCATGGCTCCAATACCAGCCAGTGGATGCGTCAGTACAGCCGCTAGAGCAAAGATGGCTAAGGCTAGGTGAGAACGTGGGTTAGTGAAAACAACCCAGCTCGTGAATACAAAAGCTAGAGCCTGCGGAGTTGTTTGTATGAACGCGGCTAAAGGTAAAAACAGCAAACTAGCGAGCATGATACTTGGCGCTTTTAAGGTAGCTTGTCGGCCAGCGAGAGCCACCACGCAACCAGCAGCTGCGAGGATTGGGGCCAGCAAAGTATCCAGGGTGAAGACCGAGAGTGCAAACAGCTTAGTGCCAATTAATTCAAGCACGTACTGACCAATGTAAAACAGGGGCTTTGGGGTAATGGTTCCATGTTCGGCTATGTGGGCCACGGTGGCGCGATGGATTAAGGGGTCGAAACCGTAGCCGAGCGAATATGTAGCAGCGGCCAGTGCAGTGGCCGAAAATAAAATCAGAATCGTAAGTATGATCCCGAGAGATTTGGCTTGATTACGGATTAACAATCCAAGCATGCATAGCACCGCTAACCCTAAGGCTGTGAGTACGAAGGGATCAAGCACTAACCAGAGCGAACGCACTGGTTCGTCGATACGAGTAGATAGGACAGCCATCCACCAGCCCAATAGCGAGATTAATCCAAATGTAAACAGCGTTAGGTCAATGAGGGTATATTTATCAGAACTTACTTGACTACTGCTTGGTTGCCAGCCGACGCTGGCTGCTAGCGAGATGACTATGAGAACTACTAACAGGCTCTCGCTAGTTACCGTCGCGCTATAATAGACTGCACTCCCAAGAATACTCATGCCGGCAATGGTCGACATGATACCGAGACCCAGTTGGAGAGCGCGCGGCGCTAAAGGCGCTAGTCGTGGGCCAAGAGTATGGCCACAGCCAACCAAGTAGCCTAAAAGGGCTAAGGCCCCAAACCAAGCCTCGGAAACGGCGTAGGTACTGATGACGACAGGGCTTAAGGCCAGGAGTGGTACTAGTCGATGGGACATGGTATTTTAGCGAATATTTGCTAGCACTATAGCATGACTGGTAGCAACCGAGATCTGACCAAACTTTACCCACATGACTATGTCATGCGGGCTTTAATTTTGCCCTGGGTACCTGTTTTTGTTCACCCAAATCACATCACGGTGGTTAGGTTTTTACTGACTCCGATTGTGTTGTGGTTATTATTCATTGAAAACTATACTTGGGCCTTGCCTGTGTTTATGCTGGCGGCTTTTACGGACGCACTCGATGGCTCGGTGGCGAGGGTACGTAAACAGGTGACGCCTTGGGGGATATTTTTTGATCCGATTGCTGACAAACTGCTTATTGGTTCGGTGGCCTTGTTAGTGGCGCTGCAACATTTTAATCCGGTCATCGTGTTCATTGCACTCGTGCTCGACATTTTGCCGTCACTCCGTTGGGCTTCGACGCGCTACGCTGGTACCATCATGGCGGCCAACGTTTGGGGGAAAATCAAAATGTTCTAGAGGACTCGAAGAACGCAAACGCGCTACAGGTCCAGAATGCCACAAAGAAGAAGTAGACGAAGTAGGCGGGCAGACCGAGAAGAAAGAATGTAACGAGTGCAACGATAATTCCCACAACGAGAAAAGCCGGACCCGCAAGCGCCGCTAGAAACTGGAGCCCGAGAAAACTAAAAAATGAGGCGTCTGGAGCAAAGAGCTCTCCGACGGTAAAGGTGCGGGTGTGATCCTGATTCGCGCGAACAACGAATCGAGTACAGCAAAAGGCGAAGAATGCGCCCAATGGCGCTAGGAGTAGGATTGCGAGGATGGCACCGAAAGTGATTGTGGCGAGAGCTGCCCCTTCAGCGATTTGAGCAGTTTGATCTCCGCCCTGAAAAGCGGCCAGAATTCCAGCTCCTGTCAGAGTCGCGCTCCCGATGGTGAGAAATAGCACAAGAGCGGAGATAAGTGATGGCGCTAACGTTACGATGAGAGCAGGAACCAGTCGAGGCCTCAGTACCGCGAACGCTACCCTGAAGCTATTGAACGAGGCTGAGATGAGTTCTCCAAATGTCGCTTGTGTGGTGGCCATGACTATCCTCCGAAACAGGCACGATTCTCCCAATTGGTCCCCTTGACCGGAGATCTAGCAGTGTTTGAACGAGAGGAGAATCCTATGATTTCGGGGGCAAGCCGGAAAATTTAGAGCGCGTAACAAAATGAACCTCGTAGCGAGGCTGTACGAAAGCGCCACCGACGAGGATGCAGAATAAAAAGGCGCGGAGACGTGCCCTCTGCGGCACGTTGAGCACCTTTTTAGTCGAAGACGACGTCGGCGGCGCGTGCGGCCAGCCGCAGTAGAGGGTCATTTTTGTTGCGCGCTCTTAGTAATCGGTGAGGCAAGAGAGATTAAAGTGGGAAAGTGAGAGTCACGCTTTCGCCCTTACTGCGGGGGTCGTTGCCCGTATGACCTGGTCAAACACAGAGAGTGTTTGGGCAGCCGCGATATCCCAGCGAAACTTTGAGACCTGCTCGCGGCCAGCGGGGATAAGGAGCGCGCGAACGCTCGGTTTCAAGACCTCCATCAGGGCGTCCGCGAGTGAGGCAGCGTCAGAGACGTACAATGCCGCGCCACCTCCGACCT
>SXGQ01361568.1_pt1 | contig 27924 bp, 19 predicted proteins | sample 3178371 | NCBI WGS metagenome assembly SXGQ01 (sample SAMN11356859, study PRJNA531348) | freshwater metagenome | isolation source: freshwater sample F1-20 | place: China: Fuxian Lake, Yuxi | collected 2017-12-25 | reverse complement strand
GTCGCCAAAGGCATCAGCTAACGGGGCCGGCCTAATCCGTTTCAGAGGCGGAACGTACACGCCGCAGCGCCCGCGCAGGCTCTTCTCCCGGCCGTAACAGCCTCCGACGGGATTCTCCGGCGACCGCCCCTGCGCTTGTTCCGTTCTGGCGGACAGGTTTGACCACAACGTTTTGCGGATAGACAGTAAGCGATATTAGCTGCCTCCCGAGTCAACATCAGGGCCGTGCTCAGACGCGGCGCCATTGAGCCAGCGTGGCATCGTACGGCGGCAGCAAACCGTCGAACACGATGGCGCCTCCAGTGGTCGGAATATCGGTGGTCTGGATGTTGTCCTTGAGCACAATCGGGATGCCATGTAGCGGTCCGCGCACCTTGCCGGCCTTGCGTTCTTGGTCAAGCCGGTCCGCTTCCGCGAGGGCCGTGGGATTGACTGTCATCACGACGTTCAGGCGATCCTCGTAGCGCCCAATCGCTGTAAATAATGCTCGACGATCTGGCACGACGTGATCCGTCCATCCAACGGGGTATCGATCGAGTTGCTCACTCGGGGCTACTAGACGACTCGCTGCGTTAGCTGACGTAACGAGGAAGAGGGACGGGAGTCTGGGACAGTCACCTGTTCAACGGAGGTTGACCTCAAATTTTTTCGAGATCGCGTCGTAGTCCTGAGTTGTCAGTGGCCCACTCGATTCTCTCCTTCGGACTAACTCTTCACTTTGAGCGATGATCCGCTCGATAAACCGGCGTGAGTCGTCGGAAAAATTGAAGGAAAGTTCCTTCCAGTGGAGGCGCAGGATCGGGGACTGCATCCACATCAAAAAATTGTTCAGCCACACGTAACTGCCAGTAATGTCCCAGGCGCCAAAGGTGAGAAAATCTTCCATCACTTGAAAGACTCGAATTGAGCCGTAGACCTCGAGCTGTCTACGTTTCACTGAGTCGAAAATTTCGGGCGCCTGGCTACCGAAGTCAGCATCGGGAGTCATGCTCGCGTACAAAAAGTAGCCTTCCGGATAGTTCTCAAGAAGCTCTTTCTGGGGCTGCAGCCAATTGCGCTCAATATTTTCCAGCGTGTTGTACGCGATTCGATTTTTCTCAATGCGATCGTTGGACACTACCGATACGTAAATATTGTACGTAACCAGAAACACCGACAGCGCAGCAAGGTTTGCGATGGTGAGCTCGAATTTCTTACCCGTTTTGACATCAAGCCGTTGGACAAAGAAATGGCCGATGGCCCACACCACCGCCACCGCACAAACAACCATTAGCGCTTCGTTCCCTGAGCTGCTGTTCGTCATTTTTACGATCTCACCTTCCAGTCATCACTGCGAATTGACCGCGGAGGTCATTCGCGGCGTCGCTACTCGCCCAACGCCCGTTGACATTGCAGGGGGCGTACCCGCCGACACGGGCGCCGGCATCCACAGCCCCGACAGCCCGATTGCCCCGCTGCCCGAGCGAGCCGATGTGTTGCCCTGGTCGATGCTGACCGATATCAATACCAAGTCAGTCAAGAACCGGCTCGCCCACACGGAATCAGCGTCAACATCCAAGAGCAAGCGAAGCCGCGCCTGAGCGCGGCGCTGGTGGCATCCTCGGTTCGTTTGTGCTGGCCCAGAACGCCTGCGTCCCCGCGTCTCTTTAAATGCGCAACACCCCGGCCCCTTCGGTAACACCTGTTTTGGCGCGATGACGCGCCGATCGGTAACACTTACCTATGGCTCGACACCGGGGAGCACATTCAGAACTGGATACGCGCGCCCCACTGAATCTGCCGGGCGTCCCGGGCCGTTGTGTAGCTGGTGAAGCTGCCCGACGTGATTACGCCGCTCGGATTCTCGAAATTCACTGCGTTTAACAGGTTGTAGGCTTCAAGAAAGACCTCGAAGCGCGTCCGCGAGCGAATCTGGAACTGCTTGGTCGCCCGCAGGTCGACCACCGTGTCGCCCGACGTCCGGGTCAGCTGCTCCATCGTAATCGGGGCGAGGTTCCGCGACTGCCGGAATGCGTTGATGATGGCCAGGTTGGTTTCGCTCTTCGTGCCGCCAGAGTTCTTCTGCAAGCCGGCTGGCCGGTCCTGGTTGTTGCCGTCGCGGTCGAGGTCCACGCCCGCCGTGACGTCCCACGGATTGCCACTCCTGAGCGACACGATCGTCGCGAGCTGCACGCCCCAGTACAGCGGCGCAATGGCCGAGACCGACAACGCCTGGCGGCGGTCGTTCTCGTCTCGCCCACGGTCGTCGTTGCCGAACGTGGACCACGGATCGGTGCTGAAGCTGGCGTTGTCGTTGGTGTTGAAGGAAATCGCCTTCGCCAAGGTGTACGACACCTGCCAGGTAGAGCCCCGGAACCGGCGCCGGAGCTGCGCCTGCAGCGCGTCGTAGCTCGAATCGGTGAGCGAGTTGATGAGCGTCACTGACGAGAACTGCGGATAGGGACGCGGGTTGGTGGCGAGTGGCCCCCGGGAGGGCAAATTCGCATCTCGCCCGGTCTGCAGATCTTTCTGCACCTGGTGAATCAGGTCGACCTCGAGCGAGGTGTCCCACGGCAGCATCTTGGCAACGCCGAGCGTCGCGCTCACTACGTAGGGCAGGTTCAGGGCGTCGCCGGGCAGATACAGCGCGCGGCCGCCCGCAGTGCGGATGTAATCCTCGAGGGTGCGGCCGCCAAGCGCAGCAGTCTGGTTCGGGTAGTTCCTGAGCAGATTCGGGTCGGTGATCTCGGCCGTGAACTGGTTGCTGACAACATCGCCCCGGATGTTGAACCAGGGGCGGTTGCGCCCCGAATAGAGACCGTAGCCACCGCGCAACACTGTGCGGCCGTCGCCAAGGGCATCCCACGCGAAGCCGACACGCGGCTGGATGTTGTTGAGGTCGTTGCCGCGATCGGCCGTCACAAGGTTCTCAAGACCCGTGAACCGCGGATTGGCGAGCAGGTCCGCGATGAGGTCTGGGCTGCGCAGGTTGCTGTCAAAGTCGTAGCGCAGGCCCAGGTTGAGCGTAACGTTGCCAAGCCGCAGGTCGTCCTGCGCGAAGAAGCCCCATTCGGTGTTTCTATAGTTTCTCGTCGCCGGGCCGCTGCCCACTGTGAACCTTGTCGGCCATGTCGTGGAATCGGCGGCGTTGAAGGGACGGTCGGTGTTGAACTGCCACACGCCCGCGCCGTAGTAGTCGGCGAGGTAGTCGAGATCCTCCATGGCCATCCGGACGCCGAACTTCGTCGAGTGGCGTCCCGCGGACCAGAAGAATGTGTCGTTGACCGTGTAGCGCTTACGCGGGAAGCCTTGCGGTAAATTGGGCGATCGTCCTGACGTGAACGAGGGTCGGATCACCTGGGTGTCAGGCGTGAGTTGGAAGCGCTGCGTGTCCTGATCCATGAACTGCACGACCATGCTGTTGAGGATTGAACCGCCGAGGGTCCAGTGCCAGCTCGTCGAGACATCGAAGAAATTGAGGGCCGTGTTTTCGGCGAGCTGGTAGTCCTCGACAATGTCGTCGTTGTCATAGAGATAACGGGCGCTGAAGGCATGCTTGGCGCTGGCCGTGTAGTCGACCTTGGCCTGACCCAGTTTGGCTCGCGTGCCGTTGGGGTAGACGCCGTTAAACTGGCCCGCAAAGGGGTTGGCAGCCGGCAGTGCGATGATGCGCACGGAATTCTGCCGGTTGAATTCGAGCGTTGAGAACAGGAAGGCCTTGTTGCGGATCAGCGGACCGCCTGCTGCGACGCTGAAACGGGCGGCGTCGAAGGGCGGTTTCGTGCGGGCGAACGCGTTCTTCGCGTTGAGCGAGTCGTCGCGACCAAAGTACGAGAGCCGTCCACTGAGCTCGTTGGTCCCCGACCGCGTCACCACGTTCACGACGGCCGTGCCAGCGCGCGAGAACTCAGCGTCGAACTGGTTACGCAGGACGCGGAACTCCTGGACGGCATCCTGGCTCACGTTCACGATCGCGAAGCCGTAGATCGGGTGGTCCATGATGCCGCCGTCGATCTGCATCGAATACATGCTGCGCACGTTGGTGCCGCCAAATGACGTCGAGATGCCGAACCGACCGTCGGCCGTCCGCGCCGGGCCGCCGCCCGGCAGCAGCTGCGCCAGGCCGACGAACCCGCGGTTGAGCACGGGCAGCTCCGACAGCTGCTCCTGGTTGACCACGGCAGAAAGATCCGACTTGGTTGTCTCGATTTCGACTGCCGATCGTCCGACCACCTGGACGGTTTCGGCGATGGCGCCGACCTCGAGAGCGACCCTGAGGTCGGCAACCTGCCCAACCGTCAGCACGACCTGCTTGGTGTTCGATCCGAATCCCGTGAGGCTCGACTCGACGGCATACGGCCCCGGCTGCAGCGCCGGCACTCTGAACACGCCTTGTTCGTCGGTGACGACGACGCGTTCCACGCCGGTCGCAGTGTTGGTGATCGTCACGGTCACACCCGGAAGCGCGCTGCCTGAGACATCCACGACGGACCCGCGGAGCTCGGCTGCCTGCGCCCACACCGTGCCGGGCAGGAGAAATAGTGCCGCCAGGAGCGCGCCGAGCACTAGTTGATGGCTGGAGATGGTGCGAGTGTGCATGGGGGTCTTCTGTTCCTTTTTAGTTCGCCTGACGAATCACGAGGCTCTTGCCGTGGAAGTCGGCGGGATTGACACCGTTCACCGTCTGCCGCTTCCTGCCGTCCTTGCTCATGAATGTCACTTCCACACCTACGGGCGCAAGCGTCGCCAGTCCGAAGTGCACCGGCGCGGCCCGCTGCGAGTTGTAGCCGCCGCCGGTCACGACCTGGCGCGAGGCCAGGATCCGGCCCGTGGCGTCAAACAGCCGCACCTCCGCGCCAAACCTGGTGTGATGGCCCTTCGCGTCGAGTACCAGCACGCTCAGGCTGCGCCTCTTCGCGCCAGCCGACAGGGCGTTGCGGAACACGAAGTGGCCGCCCTGGGGACCATAACCATCGGTGACCGACAGGTCGATGGCGCCGTCGTTGTCGTAGTCCACGAACTGCGAGGCGTGGTCGGCGACGTTGAGGGGGCTGTCCTTCGTCAGCAAGTTCACGAAGCCTTTCGCGCCGTCGTTGCGGAAAAGGGCGTTGAGCGGCGTCTGCGCGCCGGGCTCGCCAACATACGAGATCACCGACAGGTCGAGGTCGCCGTCGTTGTCGTAGTCGCCCCAGTCGGCGCCGACGGCATGGTTCTCGACGCCGACCCCGAGGGTCTGGCCCACTTCGGTGAAGGTGCCGTTGTTGTTGTTGCGGTAGAGCAGATTGTGGCCGTAGTTGGGAGCGAAGATATCGAGGTCGCCGTCGTTGTCGTAATCGCCGATGGCGCAGCCGACGCCGCCCTCGGCCTTGGTCCGCTTCGGACCCTGCATCCCGAGGGCCGCCGCGACATCCACAAACGCGGTGCCGTCGTTGCGCCACATGGCGTCGGGGGCGCCGGACTGGTTGGCCAGGTAGAGGTCGAGGTCACCGTCGTTGTCCATGTCGAGCCAGCAGGCGCCGACGGTAGGCCGGGAATCGGTGGGACCGGCCCCGGCGAAGACCTGCGTGAATTTGCCGCCGCTGTTCCGGAACAGCCGGTTCTCACCGACGCGATCGGCGGAGTAGACGTCGAGGTCACCGTCGTTGTCGTAGTCGACCCAGTTGGTCTGGCGGGCCGAGCGCTTGGGGATGGTGAGCCCGATCTCGGCCGCGACGTCGATGAACTTCTTCCCTCCCTCGTTGCGCAGCACGACGGTGAGCTTGTCGGTTGCGGTCGAGCCGCCCAGCAGGTCGATGTCGCCATCCTGGTCGTAGTCGCCCCAGCTGAGGCCGCGCAGTTCGTGGCTTCCGGCCTGCGGCATGCCTACTTGGGCGCCCACGCTCACGAGCACGCCGGCGTCGTTGCGATACAGACGCACTTCGCCGGTGCCAAGCGACACGGCCAGATCGAGATCGCCGTCGTTGTCGTAGTCGCCCCAGGCGTTTGCGTACGAGTTAGGCACACCGAGCAGCTCCGGCTGCACCGCCGTGAAAGCGGGGGTGGCATCGACGACCGTCTGCGTCGCCGACGCAGGCGTGGCAGGCGCCGTCAACGCCCACAGGAGGCCGCCCGTCGCGCAGGCGAGCAGAACGTTCGAGACATGGGTCGTCATGGCTTTAGTTCCGTCGTTTCGGAGCTGTTGGCTTGAATCTGGGCGCGCTGCAGCCAGAGCTCGCGGAATTCGTGTTTCGAGAGCAACTCCAGCTGATCGCTGCGATGCAGGGTGCCGCGCTGGCGCGAGTTGCCATAGCTCATGAGGCCGTACGCTTTCACGGGGGTCGTGAACTCGATCATACCGATCCATGTCTCGCCGTGCTGGGGGTAGCGCTTACCGGCAGCGTCGAGGGGCCCCCAGGTAATGACCCGGAACGGGCCTAGCCCGCCGACGTGGCCGTCGCCGGGCACGTCGACGTCGCCCAATTTGAAGCGCGAGACGTCGCCGAAAACGCGGTCGATGGCGCCGTACTTTGTCTTGGTTGCGACGATGGCCTGGCGGAGCATCTTGACCGCGGCCGCCGGGTCCTTGATGCCCGTGGGCGTGGACGTCGCCCTGGCGACATCGAACGGCACTGCGTAGTTGGCCTGACCGCCGAAGCCCTGGCCGGCAAACAGCCGCGCCCACTCCTCAAACAGCAGGCCGGCACGGTTCTCTGATGAGTAGATGTGGTCCCATTCCGAGAGGAGCTTCACCGCAGCCTGCATGTCCGGACTGGTGTCGGACTTAGCCGCCGCGAGTAGATCGGGCAGCGTACGATCGGCCAGCAGCGACCGGGTCGACAGCTTGAGGGCCTTGAGCGACTCAAGCGTGAGCTGGCCGGCGCCGGCCAGCATCGAAAGAGAGTTCTGCGCTCGCATCGACTCCGGGGTCTGCGGCGCCAGATAGGGCGGGTAGTCGCCAGCCTTGATTGAAGTCGGCCACGACGGGAACCATGGCGGGTCGTTGGTGTTCTGGACGAATCCGGCGGGTGGATTTGTAACCCGCGGCAGGTCTTCGTAGGCGTGCACCTCGGTCCACAAATACTCGGACGAGTCTCCAGGGACGAGCCCGCGCCAGAAGGCCACGTCGCCGGCCTTCCGCTTGGGCGCGATGCCGTTGAAGACGTACTCGACGTTCCCGTCCTTGTCCGCATAGCTGATGTTGAAGGTGGGCACCTGCAGACGTCTCATCGCCGCGGTGAACGCCTCGTAGTTCTTCGCCGTCACCATGTCGAAGTACTGGTGCAGCATGCGCGGCCGATCCAGGCCGGCCACGCGTAGCGCGACCACCGTCTTGTCGGTGCGCTCGAAGACCGGCCCGTGCACGGTGGACTTAATCTCGAGCGGCTTGTCCACAACTGACCCGTCGGCTTGCCGCAGCTTATAGCTGGCGGTTTTCACCTCGAAGGGCTTCACCTTGCCGTCGAACAGGTATCCACCGTCCTTGAGCGTCAGCTGGTAGGTGGTGGACCCCATCATCCCGTTGACGGTGTTCGAGATGCCCATCTGCTGGTTGAAGGCGAAGCGCACCACGGGCAGGCCGATCTGGGTGGCACCGTAGACCTCGAAGTCGGGCGCGACGAGGTGGGCTTCGTAATAGGTGAAGTAGTTCACGTCCCACCCGAGGTGGGGGTTCTGCAGCAGCATGGTCTTGCCGCTGGCGGTCTTCTTGCCAGAAATGGCCCAGGTGTTCGAGCCGTCCTCGCCGATGTAGCCCCCGCCCGCGCCCGGCGCGGGCGCCTCCCCTTCTCCGCCGAGGCTGGGCGAGGCCACGTAGATGTAGTTCATGAGGCGATGCGCGTGGGCCACCACGTCCACGCCGCTTACTGGGAGCACCACGCGCACGTCGGCGTCGATGGCATTGGCGTGCGCAGCCGCGTAGTCGTTCATGCCCTTGGCAAACGCGTCGAGGTTGGCCTTGAAGGTTGGCTCCTGCGCATCGTACCAGCTCTTCGAGCGCGCCGGCACGTCGTTTTTCAGCACCCACACCGCCGTGCCCTCGTACTTTTCACCCCAATACTCCGCGCCCCTCCCGCGGGACTCGCCGTAGAGCCGGAGGATTTCGTCGCCGTGGCTGGATGCCTGCGCGTAGCCGTAGCCATAGAACACTGCGGCGATGTCCGTGCCGTAGACGTGCGGCACGCCGTAGTTGTCCCAAAGGATCTCGTTCTTGAAGGCCGCGGCCGCCGGTGGCTCGCCAACCATGCCGCAACCAGCGAGAGTCGCCAACGTCAGTGCGATGAACGTGCGTCTCACAATGTGCATGCGTTAACCCTCAAGTAGTCACAAGCGAAAGCGGCGCCGAGGCCCACTGGCCCCACGAGGCAGCGCATCAACGATAAGCTCGGACAAATCCGACAGAAAAGATTATCATAAGGCACGTGGCTTAGACGAAGCGAGGAGGCTGCTCATACGGCTCATCGTCCCGCGTTGACATCGCGGGACCAATGCGGCAGGCTGTGCTCGACCTTTCTGGAAAAAGTCCATCATGCGCGTCCAGACCGCCCTTCTCGCCACTTTGGGCTGCGGCGCAGCCTGTCGCTCCGTGATCTGATCGTCTACGGCCTGCTGTTCATCGGGCCGCTGGCGCCGGTCGGCGTGTTCGGCGTGCTCGACGCGCGCACGGGCGGTGCGGTGGCGATGGTCTACCTGCTCGCCACCATCGCCATGGCGTTCACGGCGTGGTCCTACGCCGAGATGTCGCGCGTGGTTCCGCACGCCGGCTCGGTCTTCGCCTATGCCAGTTCCGGGCTGTCGCCTGGCGCTGGGTTCCTGGCCGGCTGGCTGGCCATGCTGGACTACCTGCTGATTCCGTCGGTGGCCTACCTGTTCTCGGGCATCGCCATGCACGCGCTGGTGCCGTCGGTGCCGGCCTGGGTCTTCACGCTCGTCGCGCTCATCGCCACCACCCTGCTGAATTTGGCCGGTGTCACGGTGGCGGCCCGGGCGGGGCTGATCGTGCTGATCGCGGAAATCGCGGTCTTGCTGCTGTTCATCGTTCTCGCGGTGGTCTTCCTGGTCCAGGAAGGGGCGGCGCGGCCGTGGAGCACACCGTTCGTCGGCCACGGCGCCTTCGCGCTCCCGGCCATCGTCGGCGCAATCTCGATCGCGGTGCTGTCGTTCCTGGGCTTCGATGCCATCGCCTCGTTCGCCGAAGAGAGCGCTGGCGACTCGCGCCAGGTCGGCGTCGCCATTCTCGTCTGCCTCGGCGTGGCCGGCCTGCTGTTCGTGGTGCAGTCGTATCTGGCCGCGATGATCAGTCCGATCTCCTCAGGCGAACTACTGGCACACCCCGAGCGCCAGGGCACGGCGTTTTACGAACTCGCGCGATTGACGATCGGTCCGTCGATGGCGACGCTGCTGGCCGTGACCAAGGCAATCGGTCCGGCCTTCGCCGCCATGACGGCGCAGGCGGCCTCGGCGCGGTTGCTGCTCGGCATGGCGAGAGACGGCCGCTTGCCGGCCGCGCTGGCACGCGTCGACGACAAGCACGGCGTGCCGACGGTGTCGCTGCTGTCGGCGGCGGCGTTGACGCTGGTCGTTTCCGTGTGGGCTGCACGACGGAGCGACGGGCTCGAAGTGCTGGTGTCGATTGTCGACGTCGGCGCGCTCGCGGCGTTCTTTCTGCTCCACCTGTCGGTGGTCGGTTTTTTTGTGGTGCAGAGCAAGGACGACACCCGGCTTGCGCATTGGCTGGTGCCCATACTGGGCGGCCTGGTCACCATGTGGGTGATTGCTGAAGCGAGTCCACTCGCGAAGGCAGTCGGGCTCGCCTGGCTCGTCCTTGGCATCGTCGCCCTAATCACCAGGCGGCGCTAGGGCGCCGGAGTCGCCGGCGCAAAAAAGGCCGCGGGGCGCCCCGCGGCCGCCAGCCGCCAGGCAGGGTGTGCCCTTCCGACGATTGACTGGCAACTCCCGACTGGTTATTGGGCGGCTCCCGGCACGTTGCGCGGGATGGCAAGCGCAACCAGTGAAGTGTCTTCACCTCGGCCCGTGGCAATCATTACGAACTGCCGGCCATCGGCTGCCAGGTAGGTCATGGGTGTCGCGGTGGCCTGGCGCGGCAACACGTGCCGCCATACTTCGCGACCCGTCATCTTGTCGAACGCCGAGAGCGCCATGTCGTTGCCGCCGACAAACACCAGGCCACCCTTGGTGACAATCGCGCCGGGTGGTCCGACCGCACCCAGCCGCTCGGGCAGCGGTACGCCTTTGAGCGCCGGCAAGTTGCGCAGTTCGGGCGCGTCGCCAAATGGCACCTTCCACGCGATGTCGCCGCGATTGAGATCGATGGCGACCAGATGCGCGTAGGGTGGCCTCAGGATGGGGACGCCGTCCACAAACGACGAAGGGCTGCGCTGCACGTACTCCGCGTCGACTTCGTCGAGGCGGTCGGCCTGCTGGCCGGTCTTGTTGAAAAACTCCATCTTGAAGATGGCCGGGCTGCGAGAGGTCTTCACGAACAGGCGTCCCGTTTCCGGATCGAACGCGCCGCCACCCCAATTGGCGCCACCCCATACGCCGGGCAGGACCACAGTGCCCTGCAGCGACGGCGGTGTGTAAATCGGACCGAGGCGATACTTCTTCAGCTCCGCTTGCGCGGCTGCCTTGAGCGCCGGCGTCGCGTCGAACGCATCGTCAAGCGTGACGCCCTGCGATTCAAACGCCGGCGGCTTGGTCGGGAACGGCTGTGTCGGCCACGAGGCTTCGCCGGGCACGTCGCTGCGTGGCACGGCCCGCTCTTCGATGGGCCACACCGGCCGGCCGGTCACGCGATCGAACACGAACGCCCAGCCCTGCTTGGTGAGCTGCGCCACGGCGTCGATGCGCTTGCCGTCAACGGTGATGGTGACCAGGTTGGGCGCCGACGCGGGGTCGTAGTCCCACAGTCCGTGATGGACGATCTGAAAGTGCCACTTGCGCGCGCCGGTATTGGCATCGAGACACACCAGTGACTCGGCAAACAGGTTCTGCCCCGGCCGCCGCCCGCCGTAGTAGTCGTTGCTCGGCGTGCTGACCGGCAGGTAGAGCAGGCCGCGTGCCTCGTCCACGCTCATGGGCGCCCACACATTGGTGTGACCGGTGAACTGCCACGAACCCGCGTCCCACGTGTTGTTGCCGAACTCGCCACGCTGCGGGATGGTGTTGAACTTCCACGCCAGCTTGCCGGTGCGCGCGTCAAACGCCCGGACATCTCCCGGGGGATCGTTCTTATACGTGAGCCGGTCGCCGACGCCGTTGCCGACGATGATCAGGTGCCTGAAGACGATGGGCGGAGAAGTGTTGGTGTAGTGCTTTTTGTTGATCGCCCACACCAGGCCCTCACTAAGATCGACTGCGCCCCCCGTGCCGAACGCCGATACCAGCGCGCCCGTGGCGGCATCGAGCTGAATCAGCTTGTAGCGCGCGTTCAGGAAGATGCGCAGCTTGCCGTTGGCGGTGTCACGCCAGGCGGCGACGCCGCGATGGGCGAAGCCCTGACCGTTGGGCGGTTGGCCGTCTTCATACGCCTTGGGATCGTAGCGCCACAACTCCTTGCCGCTGACGGCATCTAGCGCCGCCACCTGGTTGTATGGCGTGCAGACATAGAGCACGCCGTCGATCATCAGCGGTGTGTTCTGGAACGCACCGGGCCGCGTACCGAACTCAGAGAGAACCTTCTCGTTCGGCTTCCACTCCCACGCCACCTGGAGCGAGCCGACGTTGGCGGCGGTGATCTGAGCGAGCGGCGAATAGTGTGAGGCCGCCTGATCGCCGGCGTAGTGCGGCCACTCCTGACCGCGCGCAGGCGCCACCAGGAGGGCCGCCACAGACAGGGCAGCGATCAGGCGATGCTGAGGCATACGGCCCATTGTAGCCGCCCGAGGCGCAGCAGGCGGGAGACGTTGCTTGTCGGGAAGACACGCCTTGACGGGAGAATGCATCTTGAGGCGATCAGCGGTATTAGCAGCCTCCCGGGTCCGCATCAGGTCCGTGCTGAGACGCGGCCGGACCCGTGGTCGGTGGTGGGTGAGATGCTCGACCACGGGATCAACGTGGCCATCGTCTTCGACACGCCTCGGGGTTACGCGCTGCACACCCGGCGCTGACGCTTGGTGACGGCGTGCTGGTCCTAACGGCTGTCGAATTGGTGCAGCCGCGCTGGCGCGCCAGGCTGCAGTCGCAACAAAGCCGTCGGTAGCGACGTGCTCAGAACCGGAATAGCTTATTGATCTTGACGACCAGCCCGCGGTTCTGCAGATCGTAATGGCCGAACGAATCTGACGTGTCGTGCGCATCAGAGTAGACGACAAACAACTCGCTACCGGGCTGATACTCCCAGCGAAAGCGCAGGTTGGTAGCCATTGATTTGCTCGTGGATGAGTGCTGCACGAGGGCGGCGACGAACATACGGGGTGTCATGGTGTAGGTCGCGCGGGCACCGGCGACGCGGACCGTGGCGCTCGAACCAAGGCGATCCAGCCAGTTCAGAGAGACGTTCGGTTCGATGCCAAACTGATTGGTGATGCCCAGCCTGGCATTCACCGAGGCCGTCTGCTTCGTCCCGTCGTAGAACTCGCCGACGTCGACCGCGAGAGACCCGGATAGCCGGTGCTGCTGACCGGGACTCCACGCGGCCCTGACATGTTGAAACGAGTAACGACCGACCGGAACCATGATCCCCGGCGCCAGCACAAACGGCCGCTCCAGCAACTCAGATTCGTTGAAGTAGGTCAGGCCCACGGTGTCGCTGTTCTGCAGTTCGACCCGCGCCGACGCCGTCACGCCCCGCGATTCGAGGTCATTCTGGTTGTTGGTGATGTAGTCGATAGTGGTCTCGTAAAAGTACTGGCGAATCGTCCCATTGCGCTTTGGCCGTGGACTGAATCGCAGCGAGCCGAAGTTGCTGCGGAACTGCATGCGACGCAGAAATCCCACTTCCGGATTGAAGTTGTCGCCGACGACGGTGCGATCGAGCTGGGCACCGTAGCGGTCCGCGGCGTAATTGAAGTTGGCGCGATAGCTGATGGCATCGCCGGTGCGGCCGGCGGTGTTGGACTTCGCCAGGTAACCACCGAGGCTGGCGTCCGAAGACATCGCGAAGTTGGCGTCGAGGCCGAAGACCTGGTTACTCCCGGGCGACACAGTCGAGACGGAGCGGTTGGTGAAGAGCGCGCCGATCGAGCTGCGCTGCAACACGTCCCGCCGCACGCGAAGGACCGTGAAGTTGGTGGGCGCCACCTTGGGCGACGACATGTCGTCGGTCCCGATATTCAACGCGCCGATGCTGTAGCGTCCGACCCGGCCCGCCAGACGGCCGCCAAGTCCGATCGGGACGGCGGTGCTGTCCTGCAGGCCGATGTGGCGACTGTAGAAGATCGTCGGAGCATTGCCACCACCCCCGCCATTTACGGCACCGAACGTAAAGATGCCCTGGCCTTCCAGGAAGAATTCGCGCTTTTCAGGAAACTGCAGGTTGAACCGGGTCAGGTTGACTTGCGCTTCGTCCACCTCGACCTGCGCGAAGTCAGTGTTATAGGTGAAGTCGGCGGTGAGACTCTTGGTCACCCCGTACTTGACGTCGACACCGACGTCGGAGGCCAGGTCGTTGCGAACGGCGGGCTTAAGTAACGTGTCCGTGGTGAGCCGTGAGGCAGCGTAGGGTTTGATCTCGAGGCCCTTGCCGCTCGTCGGCACCTCAAGACCGACCAGCGTCGCCGCCGCCGAGGCGCGAAAGAAACCGCCGACGCCCCATTCGGGCCGGATCGGTGCGACGTAGGCGTACTCGTTCTTGCCGCGAATGGTGCGGCGCAGGTTGATGCCCCACGTCTGCGCGCGGCCCGGCGTGTAGCGCAGGGACTTGAACGGAATGGCAATCTCGGCGATCCATCCTTCAGTCGAGCGAGTCACTTTCGCTTTCCAGATCGTGTTCCAGTCAGCGTTGTTGGTGCGCTCGTTGGCGGTCGCCCCGTCGAACATGCCGCCGACCGGCGAGACATAGAACAGGTAGCCGTTGCGGCGATCGTGGAAGGTGTCGAGGAACACGCCGAAGTTGTCGTTCTGCCGGAGGTTGGAGCTGTCGCGGCGCATGTCGTTCGCGACGATCTGCCGCGGGTCAGTCATCAGGCACCGGCACGCCACATAGAGGTTGTCATCGTCGAAGAACACCCAGGCGGTGGTCGATTCAGAGACAGCGGCGCCGTTCTGCGGTTCCTGCTGGACGAACTCGGTGATCGCAGGCACCTGCGAGTAGACGGCTTCGTCGAGGCGGCCATCGATAGTCATGGGCGTGGTAATCCGCGTCGCCCGCACCGTGATGCCGCGGTCGTTACGCGCGAGCACGGCAGGCGGGATTGGCATCGGCCGGCCGTCTTCGAGCAGTGGCGGCATGCCGACGCTGACTGACTGTGCGCCAACGGGCCCGACGAGGAAACCGAGGAAGAGGGCGGCGAACACGACGCGAATACTTCCCGACATGAATCCGCAATGCTACTACGGCGTTTATAGACGGCTTCGTCGAGGCAGCGTCTGCGTCGCATACAATGCGCCATGCCAACTGACCTGACGCGACGCCAACTGCTGGCTGGCGCCGGCGCCGGCGCCGCCGCTCTTCTCTTGCAGCCAGGTAGCCTCCAGGCGCAGCCCTCCACCGCACGAACAGTCGTCTTCGCCAACACCACCGTCGTCACCGTGGATGCGGTGCGCGATGAGGTCGCACTCGCGGTGACTGGTGACACGATTGTGGCGATCGGACCGACCGATCAAGTGCTCAAGTCGAATCCCAATGCGGAGATCTACAACGGGCATGGCAAGGCGTTATTCCCCGGCCTGATCAACTGTCACGCGCACCTCGCGCAGACCCTAGGCCGCGGCTTCAATGAAGACTTCGGCTTCCCCAACTCGGCACGCCTGGCCGTGCAGCCGACCAGCCTGCTGCAGGGCGAAGAGGGCACGCTGATGGCCGTCATCGGCGCGCTCGAAGGCATTCGCACGGGAACGACGACACTGGTCGAGAACACCGGTGGCATTGCCCGTAACGCCAGTGCGCTGGCGCAGACGGGACTGCGCTGGGTGTTCGCGGAATCGATCCGCGACAGCGAGAACGTTGCGGGTCCGATGTCGCCCGAGGGGTTGGCCAAGAGCGTGCCGCCGACTTTTTCGGCGCAGCTGCGAGACGAGGGCATGCAGCGCATCAACGATCTGTTCAGCAAGTGGCACGGTGCCAACCAGGGGCGCATCAGCGTATTCCCCGCTGCCGCGCTCGCCGAGACGGCATCACCCGAGTTGTTGAAGGCCGTCCACGCCTTCGCCGAGAAGCACAATCTCGGCTACACCATCCACCTGTCGCAGAGCCGAGCGGAAGTGGACTTCATGGTGAAGCATCACGGCGTGCGGCCGCCGGCGTTTCTCGATCGCCACGGCTTCCTCGGTCCGCGACTGTTCGCCGCGCACTGCCGTTATGTGGATGCCGGCGATATTGCGCTGCTTGCGAAGTCAGGAACGATCGTCTCGCATCAGGCCGCGATGGCGGCCAATCGCGGCGTCATCCCGCCCATTCCCGCGCTGCGAGCCGCCGGCTGCCCCATCGCTAACGGCACCGACAACAACACCAACGACCTGTTCGAAGTGATGCGCATTGCGCTGCTGACCGAGCGCATTCGTCGAGACGACGAGTTCCCTGGTGTCCGGCCGCAGCCAGAAGACATCCTGGAAGACGCGACGCTTGGCGGCGCTCGCGCGGTGAATCAGCAGAAGATGATTGGCTCACTGGAGGTCGGCAAGAAGGCCGACCTGCTGGTCGTCGATACCGTGCGCGCCCACCTCGTCCCCTCCGGACGCATCGTCTCGACCTGGATCCACAACGGCCAGCCCAACGACATTGAGTCGGTGATGATCGACGGCCAGTTCGTGATGCGCGATCGGAAGATCACGACCGTGGACGAAGTGGCTTTGGTGGCCGAGGCCGACAAGGTGGGCCGTCGCATTTGGAACCAAGTGAAAGCCGCCGGTGCCATCGCCATCCCGGGGCGGCCACGCTAGCAGTGACGCAAATCGGGGTGGCTGACCGATCGCTATTCGAGCCGTCACCTGTTGTTCGGGTAGTACACGCTGTGCGGCATCTTCGCGGTCTTCTCCGGGGCTGCAACTGGCGCTTAGCTGAGAAACTTCGCCGAAACTTTGGGGCGCTTCGCCTTCTTCGCGGTCTTCTTCTTGACTGCGGTGGCGCCTTCCAGGTCGTAGGCCTCTCGCAGCCAGTCGGTCAGCGGGGATTCGACCGCGTCGCGGTGGGCGATCTTCAGGATGTTGGCGACCTTCGCTTTCGAGCGTCGTTCGACGCGCTTGATGTGCGGCGACTTGAGGGCGCGCGAGAGGAACACCGACACTTCGAGAAAGCTGCGCCTGGGCCGCACGAAGCAGTAGACGGCTGCACGCGCGAACATGATGCAGGTGCCAGACGCATAGATGCGCTGATCGCCCAGCTCGGTCAGGGTCTCGCGCAACCGCTGCCACGCCTCGCGCAGGTCTTCAGACAGGTCGGCGGTCAGCGCCGCTTCGGTGGTGGTCCAGCAGTCGTGCGCGGTGCCTTCGTCGATCCATTGCTTGCAGTGGTAACACTCCCGGCCGGCCATCCCAATATTGTAACGACTGGGAGGCCGGTCGGAAGGATCCTGGACGAGGGCTCTTACTTGATGACGCTGGCGCCAGCCTTCGAGACTTGTTCATCCTGAATGGCCTGCACGCCGCTGGTGCCGACCGCGCCGATGAACTCCGCGCCGCGCATGACCGGTACGCCGCCGGCGAAGGTAATGCCGTTGGGCACTTCCGTCACTTCTTTGGTCTTGAGCTTCACGCCGTAGTCGGCGGTGGTCATCTTCGCGGCCGTCGCGAGGATTACGCTGTCGGCCATCAGAATTGACAGCTTGGTGTCGATACCCTTCAAAAAGCCCTTCATGGCCTTCGCCGGCCGCACGGGCACCAGCTCAATGCGGTCGTCATACAGGATAGCCTGCACCTTCTGGCCAGGCCGCAGCTTGAGCCGCTCGCGGTTGCCCTTGGGGATGACCACCTGAAATTTGGGAGAAATGGTGACTGTCTCCATAAATCTTGGTCGATCAGACCATCGTCTTTCGGAATGCCGATCGATAGAAATGTTGACATATGACCGCCAGCCGTGGCCTTGTTCCCCGAGCGCGCGGCGACATCTCGCTGCCGGCGGGCCGCACGACGAGCGACGCCATTGCCTGGAGCCACGATCGCGACGGCACCTACCTCTCGTCGCCGATCGTCTATCGCGGCCTGCTCTACACGCTGAACAACAACGGCATCCTGACCGCGTATGACGCCACCAGCGGCGAGCGACTCTACCGCGCGCGCGTCGGCGGCGGCGGGGCGTTTTCGGCATCGCCGGTCGCGAGCGATGGCCGGCTCTCCATGGCCAGCGAAGACGGCGACGTGTTCGTGGTGCGGGCCGGGCGCGAATACGTCGAGCTGGGCAAGAATCCGATGGGCCAGGTGATCATGGCATCACCGGCGATCTCAGACGGCTTGCTGATCATCCGCACGCTCAGCCACGTCTGGGCGATTGAGCACTGATCTTCAGACCCGTGGCAGGACCGCTCCGGCGGCGCCAGGGGCGGCGCTTCAAGCCCGCCGTCATCGCCATGGTTGGCGTCACGGTATTCAGAGCAATCTACCCGGAGCGCAAAGACAAGGTCACGCTTGGGCTGCAGGCCGAGTGCTGAGGTAAAGTGCTCGGCATGAGCGCTCGCATTCGCTGGACCCTTGCCGTTTTCGCCCTGGTCACTCTCTCCACGCACAACACGGCGCCCGTGTCGGCACAGGTCGCTCCTGCCGTCGCGACGGCCAATCCGCCCGCGGCATTCAACGACCCCAATCGCCGCGCCAGGCTGGCAACGGCGTTCCCCGAAATCGATACGGTGGTCGCGGAGTTCATGACGCGCTCGCACGTGCCCGGGGCGGCGTGGGGCATCGTGATTGACGGCGAGCTGGCGCACATTGGCGTGGCCGGCTATCGCGACCTCGCCGCCAGGTCGCCGGTGACACGCGACTCGGTATTCCGCATCGCGTCGATGTCGAAGAGCTTCGCCGCCATGTCCATTCTGGCGCTGCGCGATCAGGGCAAGCTGTCGCTCGACGACCTGGTCGAGAAGCACGTGCCCGAACTGAAGAGCCTGCGTTACCCCACCACCGATTCACCTCGACTTCGCATCCGCGAAGTCTTGTCGCACGCGTCGGGCTTTCCAGAAGACAACCCGTGGGGCGATCAGCAACTGTCGGTCACCGAAGACGCGTTTTCGCGGATGATGGCGCAGGGCATCCCCTTCTCGAACCCGCCAGGCATGGCCTACGAATACTCCAACTACGCCTTCGCCATCGTCGGCCGCATTGTCACCAACGTGTCGGGCAAGTCATATCGGCAATTCCTGAGCGAGACGATCCTCAAGCCGCTCGGCATGACCTCGACGACGCTCGAGCCACGAGAGGTCGCTGCGGACCGCATGGCGCTAGGCTATCGATGGGAAGACGAACAGTGGAAGCTCGAGCCCGCGCTGGCCGATGGCGCCTTCGGCGTGATGGGCGGCATGCTGACGTCGATCTCGGATCTGACGAAGTACGTCGGCACCTTGCTGGCGGCGTTCCCGCCACGGGATGGCGCGGAAGGCGGACCCATCCGTCGCTGGTCGCTGCGCGAGATGCAGCAGATCTGGCGATCGCGGCCAACAACCGTCACTCGCACGGCCGCCGGTGCCGTCAATCTCAACTCCGGCGGCTACGCCTTCGGCCTCGGCATCACCCAATCCTGCGAGTTCGATCAGATCGTCGCGCACAGCGGTGGATTGCCGGGCTACGGATCGATGATGCGCTGGCTGCCCAGCTACGGCGTCGGCATGATCGCGTTCGGTAACGTCACCTACACCGGCTGGGGTGGCGTGGTGACGCAGGCGTTCGACCTGATGGCGAAGACCGGCGGCCTGCAGCCGCGAACGCCCCAGCCGTCGCCGACGCTGGTGGCGTCACGGGATGCGGTGTCGCGGTTGATCATGAGTTGGGACGACCAGCAGGCCGACGACCTGGCCGCCATGAACCTGTTCATGGATACGTCGAAGGACCGCCGGCAGAAGCAGATCGCCGAGCTACGCGCCAAGGTGGGGAACTGCGGGGCACCAACGACGTTCGACACGGTTGAGAACTGGCTGCGCGGGCAGTGGACCATGACGTGCGAGCGCGGAGACTTGAACGTCTCGATCACGCTGGCGCCGACCATGCCGCCGAGGGTTCAATTTCTGGAGGTCAGATTGGCCGAGCCACGATCCGCCCCGGCGACTTGCAGGTAACATTGCGCGCATGCGTTCCAGCCGATTCGTCCTCGCCGTTGCTCTCGTCGTCCTCTCGCTGGCCATGCCTCGCGCGCAGACGCGATCGTTTGAGCTGACGACGGCGAGTATTGCCGACATTCAAGCGGCGGTGGATGCCGGCAAGCTGACCTATGAGGGCCTGGTCGGGCGGTATCTCAAGCGCATCGACGCCTACGACAAGAAGGGCCCGCGGCTGAACGCGATCATCACCGTGAACCCGCGCGCGCTCGAGATTGCGCGTGAGCTGGACACCGAGCGCCAGGCCAAGGGCCGGCGCGGTCCGCTGCACGGCATCCCAATGGTGGCGAAAGACAACATCGACACCGCCGACCTGCCGACGACGGGCGGCAATGAAGTGTTTGCGGGCAACCGCCCCGCCATCGACGCGACGGTGATTGAGAAACTGCGGCAGGCCGGCGCCATCATCATCGCCAAGACCAACATGGATGAAATGGCGCAGTCGGTGCGTGGTTTCAGCACCGTGGGCGGGCAGATCCTGAATCCTTACAACCTCGCGAAGAATCCCGGTGGATCAAGTGGCGGCACCGGTGTGGCGATCGCGGCCAGCTTCGCCACCGTTGGCCTGGCCACCGAAACCGGTGTGTCCATCCGCAGCCCTGCCGCCAACAACGCGCTCGTCGGCGTAGTGCCCTCGCGCGGGCTGGTCAGCCGCGCCGGTGTCCTCCCTATCTCGTTTACCCAAGATCGCGTCGGCGTGCACGCCAAGACAACCGCTGATGCCGCAGTGGTGTTGAGTGTGATTCGCGGTTTCGATGCGGACGACCTCTCGACGGCGGAGAGCCTCGAGCAGCAGGTCGCTGAACTGACGGCGCTGCCGGCCAACAGCCTGCGCGGTGTGCGCGTTGGGGTGCTGCGCGACCTGTTTCGCAAGGACCAGGAAGCCGCCGCCGGCAACGCGATTATCGAAAAGCAACTGGCCCTGCTCACGGCCAACGGCGCCATCGTGATCGACGGCCTCTCCACTGGCACGGACCTCGTGGGCCTGATGCCATCGCTGCGCGTCAACAGCTACGAGCTGCGCTCATCGTTCGACAGTTACCTGAAGCGCCGCGGTCCGGCCCGGCCCATGCAGTCGTTTGCGGAGCTGTTCAACAGCGGCAAGTGGCTGAAGGGCGGCGTGCTCGAGGCGCGCTTCAACGACACCATGAAGGCGGGCGACCTCACCACCAACACCGAATACCAGGCGCGGCTGCTCAACCAGAAGATGATGCGGCAGCAGTTGATCAGCCTGATGGACCGCTACGGCGTCGCGGCACTCGTGTATCCCATGAAGTCGCTGGGCGCACCGGCGGTCGGCGCCTCGGACGATGGGCTGAGAGATAACAACCTGGTGTCGACGGCGGGCATGCCGGCGATCGTGGTGCCGGCGGGGTGGGATGCCGAAGGCCTGCCGCTCGCGCTGGAGATCATGGGGCGGCCGTTCAGCGACGCCACGCTGCTGAAGATCGCGCACGGCTACGAACTGGCGAGTCACAACAGGCTCTCGCCAAAGGCCGTGCCCCCGCTCGCCGGCGAGACCATCCAGTATTAACCGGAAGACAAGAGACAAAGAGTTCTCCTGATCTTCTGACCTCCTGTCAAAAACATGCCTGAACTTCCAGAGGTTGAAACTGTCCGCCGCCTGCTCGAGCCGGCGATGCAGGGCGCCCGGTTTCGCCGGGTCATCGTCAATCGTCCCAACCTGCGAATTCCGTTTCCCGAGCGGTTTGCCGATCGACTGCGCGGCATCACCGTGTCGCTGGTCATGCGCCGGGGCAAGTACCTGGTGGTGTCGCTGTCGTCGGGCGAGACGCTGATCATGCATCTCGGCATGTCGGGATGGTTCCACGTCGCGGCGATCGGTGACCGCACCCGCGAAGCCGATGCGCACGATCATGTCGAGTTCGTGATGTCGTCGGGTCAGCGCGTGGTGTTCAACGACCCGCGCCGGTTTGGCTTCATGGACCTGACGCTCGCGGGCCAGGCCGACGAGTATCCGTCGCTCAAGGCGATGGGGCCCGAGCCGCTGTCGCCGGAGTTCACGGCCGCATCACTCGCGCATGCGTGCCGCGGGAAGAAGGCGTCGATCAAGGTGACGCTGCTCGACCAGAAGGTGGTGGGCGGGCTGGGCAACATCTACGCAAGCGAGGCGCTGCACCACGCGAGACTGTCGCCGCTGCGCAAGGCGTCGAGCATCGCGACCAGCACCGGCAAGCCGAAGAAAGAGGCGGCGGGGTTGGCGGCGTCGATCAAAGCGGTGCTCGCGAATGCGATTCGCCGATCGGAAACACCATATCGAGCGGGACGATTCCGCGTCTACGACCGGGCCGGGCAGCGATGTTTGAGAACCGGTTGCCCGGGCGAGATCAGGCAGATCACCCAGGCAGCGAGATCAACGTTCTATTGCGCAACATGCCAGAAATGAACAGGAGTGTTTACTTCTGGACTAGCGCGACGCGGAACCCGATGAAGGCGCGGCGCGCGCCCGGGTCTGCGGCGCCGCGGGTGGTGGTTCGTACTGTGCGCGCCGGATCCCCGTAGTGACCACCGCGCATCACCCATAGCGCGTCGGCCTCCAGGTTGGCGCGGTCATCGGTTGGGTCATAGGGATACGGCTGGTACGGACTGCTCGTCCACTCCCACACGTTGCCGCTCATGTCGGCCAAGCCGTACGGGCACTCGGGGCACAAGTACTGCCCCACCGGCGTGGTGCCGGTCCCCTCGAAGTTGCCGCGGTCTTTTCGCGGCTGGTCGCCCCACGGATAGGCGCGGCGGTCGCCGTCACGCGCCGCTTTTTCCCACTGCGCTTCGGTCGGCAACGTCACGCGCCATCCCGCGCGCACGAGGTCCCCGGTCAGACCGGGGGCTTTCGCGAGCACGCTCTCGAGCCACCGGCCATACGCCACCGTATTGGGCCACGTCACGAACGTCACGGGATGCGTGGGTTGACCGGCCAGCGGGTTGGGATCCGTCGGCGCCTTGGTGGCACGAACGAAGGCGGCGTACTGCGCCACGGTCACTTCGTGCCGAGCGAGGTAGAACGCCGGAAGTTCAACGGTGCCTTCGCTCGCAGAGCGAGACCACTTCTCGTTGTCGAAGGCTCGTGGATCGACGGCGGGATCGGCGCCCATGGTGAACGGGCCCGCGGGGATCTCGACGAAGTCTGGCAGCGGAGCGTTGTCCTGGCGTGCTTCGAGCCCCAGGCCAACCGTCGCGGCAAGCGCGAGAAGCGCGAGAACCTTCATCGCGAGGTCGCCGCGCTGCAGGCGAACTCCCAGCCATGCTGGCAGGCACGCGCGTACAACTCAGGCTCCGCCATGGTCATCAGGTTCGGTCCGCCCTCGCGCGCCAACAGGCGCAGATCGAAGGCGCGCGGATTGGCGCGCGCGGGTGGCGACGAATCGAGCAGGTTGACGCAGCCGGCCTGGACGCGCGCCTCGCACGCGCGTGAGAAGTACGCAAACGCGCGCTCCGGGTCACTGGCCACCAACTTGCCTTCGGTGTAGTGGCGGCCAAGCTCGTTGCAGGCCCATCCGGCGTTGTCGCCGCAGTACGACGCTTCAATGCGCAACAGTCGCGCGCAGGCTTGCGGCTTGTCGGCGGCACACGCCTGCTCCCAAAACGGCAGCGAGTCGCCCTTGTGCCTGCCGTCGGCGGCACCGACGCTCGTCATCGCGCCGAAGATCAACACCCACACGCCCATGTGCGCGAGGTTGGCACGGCCGAGCGGCAGGTCGAGACCAAGCGTGTGCAGCAGCGGCTTGTCGCCAATGGCGCGCACAGCGCGGTCAATCGACGGGACGGCCAGGTTCAGCAGGGGTACACACAGCAGTTTGTCGTAAAAGGTCGGCAGGCCGAAGGCACCGAGCAGCGCATACAACCCGAAGACACCCACGCCGTAGAGGACGCCGAAGATCGCCCGCCCAAGCGGCGTGCGCGGCGAGGTCGACGGGTCGGTCACCAGCAGGTGCAGGCCGAGAAACACCGCCGACGGGATGTCGGAGTCGACAAAGTACGGCACGCCGGTGATGGCGGTGTAGAGCATGCTGCCGCCGAACAGCGTGAGTGCCGCCATCGCGGTCACCGGCGTGATCGAGAAGAAGTACATGACCACGAGTCCGACCAGGAACAGCACCGTGTAGATATGCGGGCCGAGACTGAAGGTGGTGGCGATCTCCTGGCCCCAGGTCAGGCTGGTCGTGCCGGTGGTGAGCAACACCACTGAGAAAATGGCAAGCGAGAACGCCGACGGATTGAAGATATGGACGCGCTCACCATCGCGTTCCCATCGCACGAAGGCCTTGCCGGCAAACCCGAGCGCGACCAGCACGAACTGGAAGGCGAACCAGTCGTCCACCAACCACAGGAACAGGTTGGTGCTGAAGATGATCGGGAACGGCCCCAGGCCAAGCCCGTAGCTTTGGCGCCGCGACCACGACAACAGCATGTCGAACGCGTAGGCGAACAAGATCTGGCCGACGAGCAGCGGCGCATAGTCGTAAACCGGGCGCCAGTAGTAGCCCCAGAAGGCGTACACGGTTAGGTGACAGCAGGCCTGGATGTAGTGCTGCGGACGCGGCGGCGCCAGGTGGATCGACGGCGCGCCATTCTTGATCGCGGCGACGGCGACCAGGGCCAGCCAGGCCAGCAGCACCGCACCGGCGCTCCAGAACGACCACAGCAGCGCATCGCTTCTCTGCAGCCGCGGCAACAGGGTGAGCGCCAGCAGGCCGGCAGTAAAGGCCAGCGGCAGCGCCAGTATGACGAGCGGTGCCGGCTGGGCCTCGAACGATCGTTCAGGGCGGTGGGGAGTTTCCGCGCGCCGATCCCGGCTCTTGGTGGTTGACATGGGTCTTCTGGGGTGCGCCTTCAACTTGTACACCACGGCTGATGCCACCGCAAATAGTTGACAGCAACCGGCCGTCCGGCACACTCTTGAACATTATTAGCAAAGTCAACTAGCCGAGGTGCCGATGAAAACGGGAATTTTTCGAGACTGGACGCGTCACACGTGGGTTGGCGGATTCGCGATCGTAATCGCGGTGGCTCTTTCCGGCCTCGCGGGTGACGCCCAGAACAAGGCGGATTGGCCGAACATCACGGGAGGCGACAGTTCGACGCGCTACTCCCCGCTCGACCAGATCAATGCCTCGAACTTCAATACGCTGAAGATGGCGTGGGAATGGGGCGCGGCCGATGCCCCCGGCGTCGACATCGGCGACATCAACGGCCGCTCGCTGCCGATCTACGTCGACGGCATGCTGCTGACGACCTCGGGCCCGCGCCGCACGGTGGTGTCGCTCGACCCGGCCACCGGCAAGACGCTGTGGACGTTCCAGGAACCCGAGACACCGCGTCACGCGTACTCGATGCGCTCGAACCACGGTAAAGGCGTGGCCTACGGCCGCGTCAACGGCCGTGGCGTGGTGTATGTCACGACCCCGGGCTTCTTCCTGCACGCGCTCGACGCCAAGACCGGTCAACCGCTCGAGGGCTTTGGCGGCGCGGTGCCCGTCCGCGGCTTTCCGAAGACCGGCTCGGTCGACATGCTGAAAGACCTGATCGCGGATTGGGATCCATGGAAGAACGCCAAGCTGCCCTATGACACCGCGCAGGGCCTGCCCCTGTCGCTCGGCTACGTCACCACCTCGTCGCCGCCGATCGTCGTCAACGACGTGCTGATCGTCGGCAACTCGGCGGAACAGGGTTACAACCAGACGCGCGTCGAGAACGTGCCCGGTGACATCCTGGCCTACGACGCAAAGACCGGTAAGTATCTTTGGAAGTTCCACGTCATTCCGCGGCCGGGCGAATTCGGCCACGACACGTGGGAGAACGATGCGTGGAAGTGGACCGGCGACGTCTCGTCGTGGGCGCCGATGTCGGCGGACCCGGCGCGCGGCCTCGTCTACATCCCGACCAACGGCGCCACGGTTGACTACTTCGGCGGCTTCCGCCCTGGCGACAACCTGTTCGGCACCAGCGTGATTGCGCTCGATGTGAAGACCGGCAAACGAGTGTGGCACCACCAGTTGGTGAAACACGACATCTGGAATTACGACACGCCGACCGCGCCAATCCTGATGGACGTCACCGTTGACGGCAAGCGTATCCCCGGGTTGTTCCAGATCACCAAGCAGTCGTGGGTGTATTCCTACGACCGCACGACCGGCAAGCCCATCTGGCCCATGGTCGATCGGCCGGCGCCGCAGTCGCTGGTGCCGACTGAGAAACTGCCGGCCACGCAGTCACATGTCACGAAGCCGGCGCCGTACGACCTGCAGGGACGCACCGAAGCGCACGTGATCGACTACACGCCTGAGATCAAGCGCCTGGCGCTCGCTCGGGCTAAAGAGCGCGACCTGCTGGCTCCGCTGTTCGCCGCACCGACGCATCGCGGCAACAAAGAGGGCAAGGGCCCGGCGAACATCTGCCCCGGCGGCGGTGGCGGCGCCAACATCACCGGTCCGCCCGCGGCGGATCCGCAGAGTGGCATCATCTTCGTCGCGTCCACGAGCGGCTGCTCGCCGACGTTGCTGGCGGACGCAAAAGAGAAGGACAACGACAAGATGACCGGCACGACGCTGTCCATGTTCGCAGTCGCCCGCGGCGAAGGGGCGCCACCCGCCAAGCCGGATCCGAACGATCCGCTGAACGGCTTCCCGGACATCTTCAAAGGTCCGCTCGGTCGCATCACGGCCATCGACATGAACACCGGCGAGCACCTGTGGATGATTCCGCACGGTGACACAGCGCAGGCGGCGCAGGATGCGTTCAAGAACAACGCGCTGATGAAGGGCGTGACCGCCGACACCAACTGGGGCCGCCGTGGCACCGCGGCGCTCGCGGCCACGTCAACGCTGCTGCTGTCGGCCGGTCAGACCGCCGACAACCGGCCGCACCTGTTCGCCATCGACAAGAAGACCGGCAAGCGCGTGGGCGCGGTGCCGACCCGCGTGCTCGGCCAGTACGGCCTGATGACCTATCTGCATCAGGGCAAGCAGTACATCGTGCTGCCGCGTAACGGCGGCTACACGACCATGGCGCTACCGTAGTCTTCAGCGAACGAGGACAAGGGCCGGGCACAGCAATGTGTCCGGCCCTTTGTTTTGTACCGCCGGGATCCAGGGTCCGGTTACGACGGCTCATTGGCCAGGTAGGTATCTATCGCCGCTGCCGCCCGGCGGCCGTCATCAATCCCCCAGACAATTAGCGACTGTCCGCGCTGCATGTCGCCGGCGGTGAAGACACCGGGGACGTTGGTCATCCACTGATCATCGCGTCCGACCGTGCCGCGGTCGTTCATGCGGACATCCAAGTCGGCGAGCAGGCGGCTTTTCTCGGGTCCGACGAAGCCCATCGCCAGCAGCATCAGATCAGCCTTCATCTCGAACCCGCTGTTGGGTAACGGCTCGAACGACGCTCGGCCGTTCGTGACCACGCGGCTGACCTGGTGGCCGTGCAGCGTGCGAACGTGACCATTCGCATCACCGGCGGCCACGGCAGCGCTCGCCTTACGGCACAACTCCGCCATCGCCCGTTCCAAGCCGGGACCATCGTCATCCGGGTTGTAGAGCAGCGGCAGCGTCGTCGAGCGGAAGCGCGAACCCGGCGGCAGGTGGCGGAGCTTGGCGACCTGGTCGTTGTGCAGGACCGGGAAGTCGACCTTGATCTGGCGGCAGTTCTCGGGCACGGCCTCGAGCAGGTTACCTTCCGGGCCGATGCTGGCGCCCATCGACGTCACCAGTTCTTCGCGAATGGCGTCGAGCAGCGGATTGGTGACCTGGGCAAACAACTGCGTGAAGTAGTCGTACAGCAACCGCGGCTGGTCCGACAGCACCGCCAGCGCGGTGTCGCTGCCGATCGAGCCAATCGGCTCCTCGCCGTGCTGTGCCATCGGCGTCATCAGCACGCGCAGGTCTTCCTGCGTGTAGCCGAAGGCCTGCTGGCGGCGGAACACCGTCTGGTGATCGGGGCGCTCGGCCGCCGCTGGCGGCAGGTCCTCGATGTCGACGAAGTTCTGCTGCAGCCACTCGCCGTAGGGCTGCTCGGCGGCCAGCGTGCGCTTGATTTCTTCGTCGCTGATGATGCGGCCCTGGCCGGTGTCGATCAGCAGCATCTTGCCAGGGCGCAGGCGATCCTTGCGGACGATGTTGTCGGCGGGGATGTCGAGCACGCCGACCTCCGACGCCATGATCACGAGGTCGTCCTTGGTGATGCAGTAGCGCGACGGCCGCAGGCCGTTGCGATCGAGCACCGCGCCGATCAGCGTGCCATCCGTGAAAGTGATCGAGGCCGGACCGTCCCATGGTTCCATCAGCGACGCGTGGTACTCGTAGAACGCGCGCACCGCCGGAGCCATGGCGGGGTTGCCCGACCACGACTCGGGAATCATCATCAGCACCGCATGCGGCAGCGTGCGCCCGGCCATGACCAGGAACTCCAGCACGTTGTCGAACGTGGCGGTGTCGCTGCCACCGGGCGTGATCACCGGCAGCACCTTCGGCAAGTCGTCACCAAAGACGCTGGACTTCAGCAGGCCTTCGCGGGCCTTCATCCAGTTGGCATTGCC
>SXGQ01252048.1_pt1 | contig 27927 bp, 38 predicted proteins | sample 3178371 | NCBI WGS metagenome assembly SXGQ01 (sample SAMN11356859, study PRJNA531348) | freshwater metagenome | isolation source: freshwater sample F1-20 | place: China: Fuxian Lake, Yuxi | collected 2017-12-25 | reverse complement strand
TAGTATTTTTACGAGTAATTGTAATATTATTTTCAGAACTTGTTGAATCTACCTCAAATTTAGATGGGTCTAATTGTTTGTTAATATATGCCATATATAGTTTCCATCGGCGATCATCCTCTGGAGATTTTTTGGATGGAGATATTTCCAATATTGTTATAGTTTTATTTTCATCTAGAAACTCTTTAACAATTTGAGTTACAGTAGCCATTACAGAAAACATTTCACCTTTGTTAGTAGATGATAAAAATACTGTAAGTATTTTACCCCTTCTAGCTAAATCTAAAGATTCTTTAGTAAAAAATGACACATCAGCCATTTCTTCAAAATATTCAAATCTTACAATGTATTCTGTTTTTAAGTCAGTTTTAAAACTATATTCAATTACCCAACCTGTATCTTTTACTTTGGAATATGGATATATTTTTGCACCTGCATCTCCTACTTCTTGCACTATTTCTTTTAGTTTTATTTGCTTTGACTCGACAACGTAATCGTATTTTTTTAGAATAGGTTCAATAGCAGCCTTAACTGCATCTTTCATTTCTTCTCTCATTTTTGCATTTGTTATTGGGCCAAAGGCTCCATGAACCATCTTACTAACAACATTCTTAATTAATATCTTCATTCTCTCATTAAGCTGCTGCTCTTCCGTTGTCACTTTGATCGGCTTTTGTCCTTTCGATCGTTCACCTCCTTTTTTAGCATCGCCTCCTTTTTTCTGTGCTGCACGTTTTCTTTTTACAAATGCCGCTCTACCTGACTTTCCTAGCTTACGTGCTTTTTCTTTGGACAAGCACGCTGAATATGCATCACCTTCTTTAGCATCTCCACATTTACCTATTCTGTCACCTGAAGAATTATATCGATCCCAGCCGCCGCCTCCGACACCACCCTTACCTCCTTTACCAAACCAATCACGCAAATCTTCTTCAAGTAAATTTACTAATTTAATCATTTAGTCTTTAAAATAAATATGTATCAACTAGAAATCAGTTGTATTTATTCGCGATTCGTCGAGCTAACACAGCTAACACTTACTCTTGACTTTTGGTAGTTTTTTTAGATTTTATCTTTTGTTTCTGGCGACGCTCTTCATATTCAAAGTCGCTAGAATTCATGGAAAAATCATCATGATAAATATCATATTGACGAACATTCGAATATGATTTTAAACGATTCTTAATTTTAGAATGTTTCATTTCAAATTAGATAATAAAATATACAGTAACATTGACAATCGATCTATGTCAACGACTTCAAGATTCATAACTTAAATGTAATTTATTTCAAATGAGTAAGTTTGTATAATGTAGAAGCGATAAGCTCGTTAACAGTATCAATTTGATTTTGAAGATAGGTATTTTCTTCAACATCAGAATCTTTGCGCAGAGTTTCTACATTTTTATGCAAGGCCTTGAAGTATTTAATAGTATCTGCATTGGATTTGTACGAGTTAATACTGTAGTTGGTATAATCTTTAATAATACCAAATTTACCTTGATATGATTCAGCTAACCCATCTGTTAACGCGTCAATGCCTTCATAATATCCTTGAAGAGCTTTATGCTCTGCATACGATTCTGTTTGCAAATGATACACATGAGCTTGAGTTTGCGAGCTTAAAAGTAACGAAATCATTTTTTCAAATTCTGCTGCCATTGTATTTCAATTTATTATTTATCTTCCTTGACCTCGATATCTCTTCAAATAACTTTTTGAAGATTTAATTTTCGAAGACTTTGATTTGCTATGTATTCCCTTTCTGTCTTTTTTACTTCCGAAAGTAACTTTTTCAATTGCGTTTGATGATTTTTTTGCTGCCATTGTAGTTTAAAGATAAAGTTGTCCTGATGATGTCATTTTATCAAACGATCCAATTTTATCTTGATTAGGCATGACTGCAATTACGTCATCGCCGCGATCTTTAATTACTGCACCTAGCTGCATTGCGCGAATTTTCCATTTTTCAAGATCTTCAAACCGTTGAAGTTGCGTCTCTTTGTTCTGAGACATTTGCTCGAAACCACTAGGAGTAAAGTATATACTAGAGCTCCCATATTCTTTTATAACTTTTTGAATTTCTTCTCGAATCAATTTTCTAAATTCAGCTCGCGTCATTTTTTCTAGTTAAAAAGTAATACAATATAAAAAATGAAGCTGAGATACCATAAAAAATTGCAGCTGTACCCCAATAAGAATCGGTCCAATCCAGAACCAGCTTGAAAGCAGCATCGAAGCCAAGTGGGTTGAAAAACACTGCCAGCATCAGTACTACTGAATTTAATCGCTTTCTCCAAACTGTCAGGGTTGGCATCATCTTTCATATCTTGTTAATTGGTTCGACATTAAAATTTATACTTGCCACGATATTGACGAATCATGTTCATGTACATGGTCATTTCCGTTTTGTTCAAATCTAAGGACATGATAATATCGTTAAGTATTGATGCTACTTGCACTTTACGTAAATTCGAAGTCTTTTTAATAGTGTCAACTAACATATCTAAACGTTTACGAACGAGAGGACTATATTTAACTTGTTCTAAATCATATACTTCATTTACTAATTGCAAAGATTCATTTTTCATTAAGTTAGAAATTTCTTCCTTGATAATTTGCTTTAATTCTGATTTTTTCATGTCCTCTCGTTCGTCTTACGTTGTTATTTTTTGCCGGCTGCCACCGACGCTTTCTTGTAACCAGTAACGTGTTTTTTCAACTCGTTAATTGCTTTGCGAGCACGACCCGCGGCAGCTTTGTTTCCTTTTTCAGCGAAAACCTGGTGGTTAGATTCAAATTCAGCCCAAAGAGCTTTCATGTCATCAAATAATTCAGAAACTGTCTTTTCCATAAAATTAAGTTTAAAGGGTTTATATGAAATAAATATCTACTCTTGCAAATTTTCAATGTGCACGCATTCGATTAATTTTTTTCTGAAGCTTGTTACACTTTTCATAGTCTTCATGCTCTTGAAAATAATCAATAAATCGTTCGAGTAGAGATATTTTATTGTTAATTGTTAGTTCTTCGTCCCAAATGCGTCGTTTTTTAGACGCGGCAAGATCAAATACATCTAACATAATATCATCAAAGTAATTACGTAAATCAGTCTGTTTTTCCGACATATACTTTAATTTTCGGGTTGTATCCTTTTGGAAGTTTGTTTATGTATCCTTGATAATCTGAAAAATCTATATCATGAGTAAGATGAAATTCTAAATCAGATAAATTTATCATAATCTGTGAAGTGGTGTGCATGTTGTACTTGTTCAATCTTCGATATGGGTTAAGAAAATTGTCTTTAGTATATTGTTTAGCTAATATAGGAAGAATATCTTTTACCTTTTCAGCTTTTTTTAACTTTTCTCGAGCAATTGCCATTCTAGACTCTGAAGACGTACGCTTAATACCTGAAGTATATCCGGTGTCTTTGTATTCCATACCATGGTTTGTGCGAACTAACACGTCATCTGATTCAATCCGTTTAATAACAGGTAGATGCTTCGAAGTCATTTCAATAATAAATGAATGAGATGTATTTGACGCGATGGTCATACCTTTTACTCCTACATCATTAACATCCTTACCTTTGAAAGATATTACCGATCGAATAGCTTCAGAAAGTTTCTTTTTAGACAATGCAGTTCGTATTTTAAGTCCATCATATGAAGGTGTTACAGATTTGCCATTCGCTTCTTTTTCTTTAGCTAATTTTCCTTCCTTTTCATCGAAATCTACCATTAACGAGGCATTGACAATGCCAATTCCAAATTCATTTAATCCTTCCGACCAATCGGTTAGTTTATCATGAAGATATACGCATTCTACTCCATTGATTAACTCATGCACGATCTCGATTTCAGCTTTGTAAGCGCGATCTCGGTTTTTTGCTAGTATCGTTTTATTTTCAACTGGAATCTTAGCTACTACACATTCATTAGTAAAATTACCATATCCAGGACGCGGCGTTCTCATGTGAACTTTTAATAATTGATCTTCAGATTTAGTTAACTCATCTCCTACAGTGTAAGTAGCGCCGTTGTTCATTACTTGATATGTAATATCTCCATTGTCATGTACATACAATACTTTACCTGTTGAACGAAAATGAGTACAACTAGGATTGATGTTTCGTACTACATCACCTGGTTGATATTCATATGGCTTGGATACTTTAAGTAAATTTGTTTCTAGTTTTATCGAGCTCATGTTACAATGTAGAAATTAATCTGTATGACTTTGCACCAAACAACATCATAGACCGAGCATCTGCTTGCTCAAACGCGCCTATTCGTTTTTCTCTACATAACTTATTAAATCGTAAAATCGTTGGTAGATGTTCTGCCCAATTTAAATCTAATAACAAACGCTCTACTTCTAATTTACCGGTTCGCAGCCCATGTGTATGATCGAAATCCCATTCAATATGCACTAGAGGTTCAACCCGACCTTCATTGATATTAATGTAATCAATACAGAGGTCTAATCCAGATTTATAATTTACAGACAAAATACGAAGAAGTTCTGGCCTTTGTACAGCGTATTTGCGTACCTGAGCGGCTGCAAGTCCGGTAATTGGATATCTTACTACAAAATGACTATGATCTATTATGATACTGTTATTTTCAGAAGATTCAATTGCAATCCATGGATAGATAATAGAATTCGAACCCGTTTCACCCGTACCATCTTTGTACCAAGTTTTGTCGTGCGTTAAATCAAGACCATTGTGCTTGTAATATGCTTGCTCAATTTCATTTAAATCAAATCCTTCATGATCAACATGACAGGAATAGTTTAGTAAAATTTCTTCAGCTACTTCCTCGGGTAAAGGTTGATCTACCTTTACTAAATGAATGTCAGGCAGTTGCTCAATAGAATACGTTATCATACCATCGGCTTGATTAAGTTCAGAAAAGTTGTATTTTTATCGCTGAAATCTGAATTTTCATCATCAAATAGACGATACGTCATTGAACCGTTTGTTCGATCGATTCGACACACCGTAGCATCGAATCCTTCCAGCCCATTTAAAGTGTATGTAATACCGAAGTATGCATATTTTTCTGCGATTCGAGCAATTAACTTAGCTTCGGAAATAATAAGAGATAAATCACCTAAATTTTCCAACTCTGAAGTAAATACATGCTCTTTGTTTTTAAGACCAATGTATTTGAAATTAGTTGAAATTTTATTGTATTTCTTAAACTCTTGAAAATATGGTTTTGCTAAATCTTCAGGTTTAGTAAATTCTTCAAGCAATATTGATTTTATTCGTATCATAGCCACGTTTCTTTATTAATAAATATCGTGACTTGTAAATTACTCTTCAGGAAATTCGTCAGTATCCAATTCTGAATTAAATTCCTGTTCAAATTGCCTGTAATCGATATTATACATTCGAAATAGCTTGTCTTTTAATACTTCTGCGGCGTCCATCAACCCATTGATTTCTAGCAAAGCAATACCTAGAAGATCAGCTTCTTTTTCAGACTCTTCATCTGTTCCAGGTCCATGACCAATAATTGAATGAGCAATTTCATGTGCTTCAATAGCATAGATATCGTCTTGTGTTAGGTTTAATTTCAATACCTCTTCTCCATCAATTAGTATATTTTTCGTACCAATTTGAAGAGCTGCAATTGAATTGTTTACATTATCTAATTGCACTTTAATGTCATTGTAAAGTTCATGAGTCTTAAACAGTATTGAAACTGTATATGACGGGTCGATTTTTGACTGATACGACCAAATTGGTAAATTGTCTGTATTATTCATTTATTAGTACTTTTAAAGGTTGTAATTTAGTCAGAAATTCTTCAACAGTTAACGATTGATTTCGATCTGTTTTAATAATTACCTTGCTAAGCAAATCAGGGCTATTGTTAACTAATTTAATAAACGCGCGAAACCCTGAACCAGCATAAAACGTTTTAAATGATTCTTCACCTAGTAAATTGTTATCTGTATAACAATCTTTTTCAGAATCTCCTGGAAGTAGTATGAAGTATTGCATAAGTTATTAAATTACTGCTCGTCCTTTCAATTCTTTCCAATCTTGTTCAGGTCGAACATACAAATTAGTAGCCCAAGCCCCTTTCAATGTATTCATACTAATACCTAAATATTCTCCAAACGCAATCATTGCCTGAATATCTTTTGGAAAACAAGATCCTCCAAAACCTAATTTGCCATCATGACCTGGTACATTCATATGAGAGTGGCCTACTCTTCCATCTCGAACAAATCCTTCTTTTGCGTCTTCCCAATTGGCTTGGCAAGCCTCGGCTACTAACTTCATTTCATTTAAGAATGAAACTTTCATCGCAAAATAACAGTTATTCATGTATTTGATAAGTTCTGCAGTTTGCCAATCCGTTTGAATGACTGTTTGTGTATGTCCAAATCGCTGTTTATATAGATCAGCTACTTTCGAAGTATGCTCATACTGACCCCCTAATACAACTCGAGCTTGATTAATGAAATCAAACTTAGCTGACTTTTCAGTTAAAAATTCAGGATTGAATACTAAATTTAGTTTAGGAAATTTTGCTTGAAACTGTTTAGTAGTGCCAGGAACTACAGTAGATCGAATTAGTACAATATTATCTGTACGAGTATTGACACGATCAACGTCTGATAGAGCACTTTCTAATATATCTAAATTAATTGACCCATCTTCATTTGAAGGAGTAGGTACAGATAAAAAGATAATGTCTGAATCATTAACTGTTTCTTCTAAAGTATTTACGCTTTTAGAAGGATCTTTGTCGTAAATTTTAACGGATACATCATAGCAACCTGTTTGTGGAGAAAATCCAAATTCAACGGCTGATCCAACGAATCCTCTTCCGATAATTCCAATATGTTTCATAGTTTATGTATTTGTTGTTTTACTTGATTAATGTAATTGAATAGTGAAGTTTGTGCTTGAAAATTAAAATATTTTTTCATTGTTTCAGTGTCGGCATGAGTTAATTGACCTTCATTTTTACGATATGGAACAAATTCAATTTGAGAATCTGTACCAGTAATTGCACGAGCCAAATCAATAATTGCAATCGGTTCACCTTTACCTATATCAAAATTTGTCCCGTCAGGATAAATTTCCAAAGGCCATTTACTGAAATCTCCTAAGTGAATCAATCCATTGCAGATATCAGATACATGAGTGAAATCTCGCTTCTGGTCACCGGTACCGACTACAGTCAATTTTTCTTTGTTTCGATACTGTCGAAGAAATTTAGCTACTACAGTTGCCCATTCACCTTTTTCAGGTTCTCCTGGTCCATATACATTGTGAAATGTAGCTGATACGCATTTAACGCCGTATACTTCATGATACATTTTCAATAAATCTTCTCCAACGACTTTTGAAAGGGTATATGGACTATGATGTATTCCATGAGTTTTCGAAGATGTCGTAGCATATACTACAGTGCCTGATTTTGTTTTTCGTGCATATTCTAAAACGTGCATGGTACCCATAGCATTGTTTCGAAACCAATGCGCAGGTTGTTCAAATGACGGCTGAATTCTTGCTTCAGCTGCTAAATGATAAATTTCATCGAAATAAGTGTTACCGAATATAATTTCTATGTTTTCGACATTTCCAAAGAAATATTCTGCATATGGATTGACATTTTCATCGCTGCTGGACGTCGAGGACAAATTGTCTAGAACGGATACCGAGCACCCCTCTGCCACTAACGTATTCACTAGCCACGATCCTATGAAACCACAGCCTCCAGTTACTAAAACTTTTCTCATTTTGAATTGTATTGAGTGTTAATTTTAATTAATTCATTTTCATACGTTGCAATGTTTCGCACTACAACTTTCATACCAACTAAGTCAAATTGCAATGGATCTGTTACTTCAGAAATTTGTTCTTCAATGATTTCAGGCAATTGAATTAGCGCTTGAAATTGATCTCTGCCAAAATTAGATTTGTCAATGTAAACTACAATGTCATTTTCAGCTTCAGGATCATTGTTAAATGTATTAAATACTCTTTTTGAAAGATCAAATTTGGTATTTTTCTGTTCAAACGCTTGATATTCGAAAATCATTTCAGGTAATACTTCATCGATATATAAACGATCGCACCATGGTTCTAAATCATATATCAATTGCATGGTTGGATTCTTTGATACTACATATGCAATATTGTACTTATGAGGTATAATCGGTTTCATCAATGCATCGTGCTTTACAAAATGTCCCCATTTACGAATAAAATTACGAGAGCTTCTTACATTCTGAGCTTCCCATTCTGAACTATTAGTACCAGGTGTAGTTAATGTAGGATTGAATCTAGAACCTCTGCAAGTCATATGATACACAAACCCTTGCCAAGTTTGAATAAATTGTATACCATTAAGTTGAAATCGATTAAAGATATCTGAATCTTCTTTACTTTGAGGAGCGTATAAAGGATCATGGCCTCCAATTTCTTGAAAGTCGGCTTTCATAAATGCCCATGGAGCAAATACTCCGACCGTGTCTGGCTTAAATCCTTCTTCTTCAATTGTTGCCAGTGCACAAATTAATCCATCTTCATCAAATACTTCAGGCTCAGTACCGAAGTCGTGCACGAGCTTTTCAGGCCCAGCTGGGTGTAACGGAGGCTCTATTCTAGTTAGCGAAACTATCTTTTTAGGTCCAATATGTTTTTCAATAGCATCTAACGCGCCTGGGCATAAGTACATGTCTGCGTGATAAATCATACAAATGTTGTAACTAGCTACTTCATTAACTAATCTGTCATATAAAATAGTATGTCCTAATCTTTCAGGCCCTTCATTACGAATGCATTTGAAATGGGTATCGCCTGCTTCTAAAATTTGTTGACACCATTCCCAGGTGCCGTCTGTCGAGGCATCGTCTGCTATACAAATTTCAACTATATGATCGCCTTGATTTTGTCTAATGGCTTGATATGACCATTTAAGATACTTTAAGTTATTTCGTGATGGTTGAATTATAGATATTCTCATTGTATATTAATTTAATTCTGTTTCTTTAATTAGTTTCCATACATTTAGATACGTATCCATACTGTAATTTTTTTCATATAGATGTTTTGCTTTTTCCGAACATTCATTATAAAAATTAGTATCAGATTTTAATTTAAGTGCTAACTCTTTAGCTTTTTTCATATTAGAAGGCTCTATACTTAAATCCGGGAAACATATACGTTGGGTATTACTATTTACATTACCAATACAAGGTATACCTAAAAATGCGCAATTTAAACTAAACGTTCCTGCTAATTCATTAGGAATTAAATGTACAGCATACTTAAATTTGTTTAATGCCAATATCCATTCATTCCATTGTAAATAAGGTAAATGATTGATGTCTAATTGAGTTTCTGTAGGATGCATTCTTCCCATTTTAGGGGCTGATATAGATTCTTCAAACACTTGCGCTGTCATTAAGCTATTAAAACCTCCATACCAACGAACTAAATTACCTCCTATAATAGTGCCTGCACGATCAACCTTTGGGATATTTAATTGACGAGTAATCATTAATGTCGGATTGATATATACATTCTTTTCTAATAATCCTTCATAATACTCTTTGTCTTTTTCATTATGAGCTAAAATGAAATTCGCTTGATTTAATTGATCGAAAAACCATAACTGCTCCGGAAGTGGCAAGTCTTGAAAAAACCAACTCGGACCTTCTTGCATTATAGTTATTTTTTTACATGACATTCTAATGTTGTTCATGTAATTATTAGAAGCTATTACTGATATATTAGTTTTTGGCAAAATAATTATTCCTAAATCGTATATATCATTAAATGGAGAATTCATTGCTGGTATAGGATGATGTGTCATATCTAATGCATACATCCAAGCAAATTCTGTTCTCATATTAGGAAACTCTAAAGGAACCTTTCCTTGTAATCCATTTTCACTAAATAAAGCTATTTTCATATTATTTTTGCCAATTAATTTTTGTAATGATACCTTCCGATGAACTCAATACACGCGGCGGGTCTCCACCAAAACTGTGTCCACTTTTATGTCCTATCTCTTTTATAATAGTTAACGCACCTGATTTAACCATTTCGTCGACTGCTTTTTTAACATGATCTTTAAATTTATTCATTCCATAGTCATCAAAAATAATATAGCAAGAATCCATACAATACATTGAAAAAACTCTATTAATATCTGATATTACGTGATGATAATCGTGGCCCGCGTCAATTAAAAACGCATCGACATTTTCTTCTATAGGCAATGCGTTATATGAATACAAATCAAAATTATCAATGTATACGATGTTATCTCTATCTAAATTTAATTTTTTTGCCTCTTGGTTATCATTAATGTTTATTGTATATACTTTTTTAAAAAGAAATGACAAAATTCTAGTAGTTTGCCCTTTATGAGTACCAAATTCAACTGCTATTTTATTTTCAAATCCTTGAAAAAAGTGCCAAATGTCACGCTTAAATTGGAATGATGTTGTTGTAAAATTGTCACATTTATCCTCTTTTATTTCTTTTAATAACTGATCGATCATATCGTAAATATAAGTTTTTAGTGATAATTTAATTTATTTTAATACTTTTAAATACTTCGTCCATCGTATGAATTTTAGCTTGTTGTCGTAAAGACGCTAAATTTTGTTTAGACATTATTTGTAAAGACTGCCACCAATCGCCTTTATCCTCGGATCCACAAAACCCTCTAGGATTATTTTCATTCAAAATATAAAGGCGTTTTTTAGGATGTCTTCTGTTATGCACTCTTAATATATTTTTAACTACAAATTGCACAAATTGATCGCCCATTAATAATTTTGCAATTTCTGCAAAACTGGTATCGTCGCCCGCCAAAAGTAACGAGTGCGGAATATTAACTCCTGATTTAATTAAATCAGATTTGATTACCAAACAAGACCCGTCAAATTTCGGACTCGTTAAAATTCTAATATCTAAATCTTCAGTTTTATTATTTATATCATACATTTGCTGTAATGTCATATATGATTTACTTGATGCTATATTGTTTAACGACCATTCGCTGTTATCAATAAATTGTACATTAGTAAAATCATTATGCTCAATTACTTTCCATGAATCATCCCACATTTTTCTTTCTGAAAAGAATAACACATACTTATTAATATTTTGTTGCATAGAATAATCGTCAACTTGCTCTATTATTGATAGAGTTTCTTTAGGCCAAAGTGAATCTGTTTCGCCCCAAAGCACAAAGTCAAACTGAGTGCAAAATTTATAATTTAAGTCTCTACGATAGTCTGCAATATTGTATACTGGATTGTTATTATCTCTAAAATCTATAATGGAGATAGCACCAGTAACTCGTTGCAATCTAAAAGCTTCTTCAGAAAACTTTTTATCTAATTCTTCTTTAGTTATTAAATTTGTATCGATACTTTCAAAGTATTCTGATGTGTTAAAAGTAAAATGAAAATGCACGTTATCTGGATTTTCTATTCCTTGCATCATTCCAATACAAGACTCTATATATTCAGATAACATTTCTATTTCATAGAACATTACGTGTACACCTATAATATATTTGTTTTTTAATTTCATAGACTGATTTTTAATTTTTCAATATATTCATTAATATCATTATTAATTTCTGTTATACTTATATCTTTAAATTTATCTATAGGATACTTATCTTTTATGGATATGTATTTATGATTATTTGTTAGTCGTTGTTGCCATTCAAAATTTAATCTCCATCCTGACTCTTTAACTTGATACGTAATCATTTTAGTATTACAAATTATAGGCAATATTGCGGCTCCTGTCGATCCATATATACTACAAAAAGTATTTTTCAATAATCCTATTTGTATATCTAAAGAATAATCACAATTTAAGTCTATTTGTTTAAAACAATCATTGTATTTTGAAGATAAATGACTTAAATCATAAGTGCCTGGATTGGTTCCATTCACTTTAAATAAAAATGATATTACGTTTAAGTTTTTATTAGTAAGGGTATTGACAATACTTTCCCATATGTTAACAGGCCATGTCTCATGATCTATATTAACTTCATCTCTTTTACGTAATTTAGGCACAATGCAAACTGTATTATCAAATTTAAAATTACTTAATAATAAATCTATTATAGGCTGTGCCGCTTCGTTATAATGATTTATATTTTTATATAGCCCGTATGGATTTTCATTAAATCTTCTCTCTATTAATTCTGCGTGTGGTAAATGTTTAGTTACATTTTCATATCTGGAGCATACATTGTTATAAAATTCAATTACTTGTCTAGGCAAATATAAAGCTTTTGTTACGTTATCTCTCTGAGCCCAGCAATTTGGATTAGTGCAATGTTTTAAAATTTCAGGAGGCATTGATATATATTCATCTATAAAATCTCTATACAAAGCTTCTCTTCCTGGATATCCAACTACAATTGTTTTACAATTAGACTCAGATGATATTTGTCGTATCTCTGGTATCCACCATTGCACTTCGTAACTAAACTCTCCTACCCATGGTCCAAATATAATGGTTCTCATAGTACAATTTTAATAATTCCAGGAGCTTTGTTATAAATTAAAGTTAAATTTGTAGTCTCTTGAACTAATGGGTCAAATATAGGTCTAACATTTTGATACTTTTTATTATTTCGCTCTAAATGACCTCCTTCGAATAAAAGAATTTTACCTTTATTTTCTTTAACATTTAATTTATGATAAATTTCTAAAATTTTATCACCATCATTATTTATGTCAAAATAAATTAAATCAAAATTTGTATCTCCTGAATTTAACCAAACGTTATAATCAGCTACTTCATAATCAATGAAAGACGCTAGATCTGGAAATTTTTTAATGTTGCTAATAAAATTTCCTTTAAGGTGTACATGAAAATGACCTACAGATTGCGTTTCCCATATATCTCGCGTAAATATACTGCCCATATTATTTATATAACATCCTAACGCTAAATTAAGAGTACTATATCCAATACCAGAGCCAAATTCTAAAATTTGTTTAGGTTTATGCTCAACGATTGCCTCTGTTAAACATTTACCGTAATTATAATCAGTATATCCATGATATCTAACAGCTTTAGATATTTGCGTAGAATACTCTTCAATGTTAATTAAATTATCCATTTTTTCTATTAATAAAATTATATGTTTTTTCCATCCAATATTTCGGCGTAGGTTGAATACCGCAATTATAATGACTTACGTACCCATACTTAACATGAAGCATATTTTCATTTAAAACTTCAAATCGATTCATATCTTGCATATTCCACTCATAACCTAATTCTTTAACATCATTTGGTATATGTATATCTAATAAAAAGTTTAGTATCGGTTGATCATTTCCTAATTCGAATTTATCTTGAATATAAAGAATTTTTTCCAAATTACCAAAATAAAATTCTTGCATCTTTTTAAAAAACTCTTTATGAGTGCTATTAAATACTAGCAATCCAGAATTAAAGTACTTTAAATACGGTAATTTATAATCTTCAAATACAAATTTAGAATATACTTCTAAACTTCGCAGCAACCAATCCATACATCCATAATTTCTAACTGCACAAAATTTATGATCTGTCATTGTAAAAATATCTGGAGCGGTGTCGTGTGCTATAGTATCAGAATCTACATACAAGACTTGATCATATTTAACATCATTTGCATCTAGTATATCTAAGATATACATTTTAGTCCAATGCGGTTTCATGACAGCAAAATCTTCTACTACTGGCGTATCAATTATAAACAATTCGTGATTGTATTTATTGCAATAGTCTTGCCAAGATTTTATTGATATGTCATATCCTTGATTTAAGGCTCGCTCTTTACCAGACTTTTTTACATTTGAATCTTTAACTAAATTAATTAGCGTAACTACATTATTCATATTGGTGTTGTATAATTTGCCATGTTTGTTTCATTAATTCATTTCGTTGCGTTCGATCGAATCCGCTATATATCCAAATATAACCGTACTTAATAAAGTATGGAGTGGTATCTTCATTTAACTGCCAATTATGATTAAACCAATTAAATCGATTCATATGCATAATAAAAAAAGTCGGTGGCAAATTATAATATACATTAACATTATGTTTTTGTAAAAGAAAATTATACACTGGCTGATCAGTACCTCTATTAACGCTACTTTGTAATTTTAAAATTTCTTCTAAATTATTTAGATAAAATTCTTTGAGTATCTGTAAAAATTTTAAATGTTCTTTTGTTAAGATTTGAAATCCACAATTAATATATTTCTTTAAGTCAAAATTTACATCATTAAATAGATGCTGATATCCTACAACTCCTTGATTGATCCAATTAACATTTTCAAGCGATCTAAATGCAGAAATTTGATTTTGTGATAAATCAAACATATTAGGAGCGTCCCACCGTATAATAGTACTCGCATCAATTACTAAAACTTTTTCCCAGTTATATGAAGACAATTCTTTTTCTAAATCAAACCAACGTTGCCAAGTTACTCGATGCTTATTTGTATCTAAAATTGAAGGAGTAGTATATTCATGAAATATAACATTATTTTTTAAACACCAGTATTTCCAAGATAATTTTGAATATTCAAAATAATTAAAATTTCCATGTTTTTTTAATAACTCTGGCGAATCAGATTTAACTCCAACCCAAAAAACTACATTACAACTCATTAGTAATATTTTTTATAGTTTTAACTATGTATCTCGTATCTTCTTCTGTCAAAGCTTCGTGAAATGGAATACTAACCGTAGTCTTTGAAATTTCATTAGACTTCGGACATCCAGATGCCGTAAAAAAGTAAATTGGATTAATGTGCTGACATTCGTAATGAATACCACAAATAATACCTGCTTCTTTCATTTGACTCATAAACTTAGAGCGATCTTTTACATTGATACGATATAAATGATCACTTGTATTATTGTAACTCAACTCTTTATTATAATAATCACGAACCGAAGAAAGTTTAACTTTTTTTGCATCTAAAAGTTTTAAATTTTCATTACCAATGTAAGCTTGAATACTGTTTAAATAAAACTTATATCCTGGCATCATTATTTTACGTTCCCAGTTATTTGTTGAGAATGACATTCCATTAAATGAAAGAGTTCGCAAATAATCTATTTTTGCTTTGTCATTACTTACAATTATTCCTCCGTCAGAACTTCCTACAGGCTTTGTTGGATAAAAACTAAAAAACATTAAGTCGTTATCGTTTGCTTCGTTAGCAAATTGATTCCTGTCAACTCGTTGTGCAGAGTCTATTATCTTATAATCGTCAAACTCATGTAAAATGTAAGAATAGCCAATCCAATCGACATCATCTGTAAACTGAATTTTATTTCCTGAAGTAATTACTGCATTTAAAACTACTGGCGGTATTAATGAAGGGACTTTTACCGTTATGTTCTTATTTAACAACATTAAGAATATTGCATTAGTCGCGCTGTTAACAGAGCAGGCATACTTTGCTCCTACGTATTCTAAAAAATTATTTTCAAACTCTTCTACAATTGTTCCATGTAAGTAATGAGAAAACTTACTAGTGTCAATAACGTGGTTGGTGATATTAAATAGCTGAATCATTTAAGATTTGTTTTAATTTGTTAACATTCATACTAACGTCGTTTGGAACTTTCTCCGCGACGTTATTTTTAGTTTCTTTAAATATATTAAAATTTTCTTTAAAAACAAAATCATAAATAGATTTTCTTTCGCCTCCGACATTATAAATTCCAACTGCACCTTTGTCAATTAAATCTAATGTTACTCTAGCAGCGTCAGGATACCAAATTGAACTTTTAAAACAATCTGTAAACGCTTTTTCGTGTGGAAATGGCTTTTCAGTCATGGCCATTCGTAATATAAGAGAGTTATCATATAACATACATGCACACTCTCCTCCTAATTTGGACCAGGCATACTTATTAATTGGAAGTAAAGCGTCTTCCTCTGAATAATTTCCTTGTTCACCTGGATATACAAAATCTGTTGATATATAAATTAATTTAATTCCGTATTTAATGCAAGACGTAACGCAATTTGCGGTTCCAACGACATTAAGTTGAATACTTAATTCAGGATTGGTATTATGAAGCTTCATTGGTCTAGACAACCCAGCTGTATGTATTAGCACATCAGGTTTGATATCCTTTAACGCAACTTCAATACTATCTAAATTTGTTACATCTAATATCTTTTTATCTAAAGGTATTAATGTATGTTTAGAATTTTGGTGTTGTAATTCTTTTGAAAACTTACTGTTACCTCCTGTTATTGCTATACGCATTATGCTAATTTATTAAGCAGTGATAGAGTCTTTTTAATTTCTGTATCTAAACTGCAATTTGCTATAAATCCAGTAGCTTGTATTTTTGAGCTATCTACGTGATATGAATATTGATTTAATAGTGGAGTGTTTACCATTTCAATTTGCAAATCAGGCACCTGTTGTTTTATTAAATCAACTATTTCACTTAATTTATAATTTCCTGTTAAAATATTATATTTAGTATTGCAATGTTTAGAATCTAAATTCATAACATGATTTAACGCTTTAATAGCATCTTTTAATCCTAAATAAGGTCTAGTTTGATGAAAATTTTCTTTCCATACGGTAATTGGCAATTTTAACGAAGCCTGCCAACAAAATTTATTAATTGCAGTATGAAATCTCATTCCTTTACTAGTTCCGAATATCGTTCCAAATCTTACTACAACATATTCCAATTCTTCCTTTTTAGATTCTAAATACTTTTCAATTACTAATTTAGACTCGGCATACGGGCTTTGCGGATTTTCAAATTTACTATTATCTTCATTTACAACATCTTGAGCTACTCCATACACGCTAGTAGAAGAAGGAAAAATAAATCGTTTAACTTTTGACTGTATACATTTATCAATAAATTGTAAAGTTTGAAATACATTTGTCTTCTCAACTTGTTCAGGATTATTTATACTAGAAGCCGCATCTGTTACTGCACCTAAATGAATTACCGTACTTCCTTCAGGAATGTCAATATCTAAAAAATTAGACTCGTAAAATTTAATTTTGATATTTAATCCAAATAAAGAGCTGTATCGCTGTGTTAACATATTATCAACCGCAATAACATTTACATTTTCTGATAAACTTTCTAGAAGAGCAGATCCTATATGACCGCAAACTCCTGTAATTACTATATTATCCATTTTTTATCTTTATAAATTCGTTAAAATCGTGAATGTAATCTTTGGTATTGTAGTTAGTGCTGCAAAGAGATACTAAAACTGTATTAACACTATGATATACCTGTTCATCCCATATCATGTTAGGAATGTATATAGAATCTCCGCAGTACAACTCATAGAAACCTTCGTTAAAGCCGTCATGTAGACGGACGGATATATGACCATTGATGCAGGTAATAAGTTGTTTAGTTTTAAAATGCGCATGTTTTCCGCGAGCCGATTTATCAGGCACTCCATACACAAAAAATGTTCTTTTTGGCTTGAATGGTATAGTTTTATCAAACTCAATAGGTACTAAATTGCCATTAGACTCAATAAACTGTTTTGACTTAATTAATAAGACATCATTTAATGTAATCATATTATTTGTTCTCTGTATTCCAATTTTCTCCAAATTGACCAACTTCGGCACGAATTTCGTCACTAGGATTGTATTTATGCGTTAAATAGTACATTAGTATTGAATTTGGCTCTAAAGCTTTGTATCCATGATAAATTCCTGGAGGTATTTCTAACACTCTAGTATTTTTATCAGATAAATACTCCCATCTGATTAATCCAGCTTCGTCAGCTAACCCTACTTTGAAAGATCCTTTAATACAAACCCAATAATCAGTTTGCACTTCATGTTTATGCCAAGCTACAACGTGATTTGTAGAATTAACATATGATATATTTATTTGACCGTCTAGAGATGGAAATACATCTAATAAACGTTGTGCTCTGTCGTCTTCGTGAAATTTCATATTATATAAATTTTACTATTGGAACGTGAGTAATAAACTTACCACCACGCTGTACATATAATTTTTCTTTGTTCATTATCTCTGTCGCAAAATTCCAAGCTCCTAAATAAGCTACGTCAACATCAGACTCAATTACTGAAGTATTAATAATAGGAATATGACTTCCTGGAGTTAGCTTACCTATTTTTTCAGGAGTGGTATCAATTACATAAGATATTAAACTTGAATCAATTTTACAATAATTAAATACTGTCGTCGATTTTGAAGTAGCTCCATAACTAATTACTTTCTTTCCTAAATCTTTACATTTAGTAAGTATCTCAACTAAGTCTCGTTTAGATTGTCTTACCTTAAAATCAAATTTATGAAAAGTATCTATGTTATCTAAACCTAACATCAATTCAAATTGAATGTTGTTCCCAACCGAAGCATCTTGCGGCAATACATCTTTTGTATGAGTTACGTAAAGTCTATTCGACCCTCCATGCACCGGAGTATTATCTACTTTTATAATTGTCAATCCGTTTCTTTCTAGTAAATTTTTCAAAGCAATTACAGAAAATACGTGTGGATGCTCATCGTAAATTTGGTCATAGGAATTTGTATTAATCATTTGAGCTAATGAAGGATCTTCAAATACAAATACTCCATTTTCAGAAAGTAAATTTTTAACCGCTTTAAATGTTTGATCCAAATCTGGAATATGACAAATACAATTCGCCGCAAATATCAAATCCATTTTACCTACTTCAGATTTAATTTGATCTGATAAATTGTAAGTCCAAAAACTATTGTAAGTCTTATATCCTAAATTATTTGTCTCTTCTGCAAAGTTTGCACAAGGCTCAACTGCATATGTAGTTTTAGTATTCCAATTTTTTAAGAATACTCCGTCATTAGATCCGATTTCAAGAACTTTAATATTTTTATCTTCAAACGTATCACTAAATTCTTTAAAGTGATTAACCATTGTTTTAGACATCGATCCCCTATAAGCATAATTTTCATTAAACATCAATGGAGGGTCTACGTAATTCATATGAGTTACAAGACAGGTTTCTGTGTCAAATCCAACTTCTAGATTATAGAAAAATTCAGACTCTTTTTCAGACTCTGTTATGAATTTGTTTGCTATAGGCTGTTTACCTAAATTTAAAAAGTTTATTTTCATTAATCTTAATATAAAAAATAATTTACAACAAACAAAATTTATTTGTATATGTTATACAAATCCTGTACAGATTGTTCTAACATTAATTCTTTTCTGTTGGTATCTAAAAAGGTCCAACTTGATTCAATCGGTTTAGTAAACAAAGTTTGTGAGCCTTTTCGTATATAGCCTAAATGATCAAATTTAACTCCATGCATTTCTAAATCAGGACGAGTAGACCGAAGGTCAGCAAATGCCTCCCAGGCATTCCAACAATACTGTTCTGCTAGTAGCCATTGCTCTCTAGGATTTACGTCATGACATACAATAGTTCCATTTTCATTGAGATGAAGTAACGCATTTTCAATGTCTTTCTTTACTTGAGTTTTTTCATGAAACCCATCAACAAATATAATGTCCCATTTTTTGTCTGCAGGAGTCATTTCAAAAAATTTATCTGAAGTCATTGAATGCGTCGTACATCCGTTAGGATCGACACCTTCTTTATTAAGGCATTGTATATGTAAAAAAGTTTTAGTTTCTGACTTCACTCCTATTTCTAAATAAGAGCTATATCCAAATTTTTCGATAAAGTAATTTATCAAATCTTTTCTATATTTCATTGTAATAATATTTTTTTAATTCAATTAACTGTTCTTTAATATCTTTAGTTCTGATATCAGCTACTAAACATTTGTTTGTGCCTTTTTCAACTGGCTCAATAACAATTTGTTTATTAAAAACTTTCGCGATTGTATGTAACAAATTAAATTTGGATATGCAATTACCAGATACAATTGTTTCCTTTGCATAACTAGGCCAATTTAACATTAATGCTTCGCACTGTTTAGCCCATTCATATGTAGTAATTCCATTCCACATTGCCTGTGTATATCCCTGACAAGATTCTTGATTAGTATTCAAAAACCATTCCATTAAACTTTTCTTAGTATGTAATTCAGGTCCTATTATAGATGTACGAATTATTTTCGTATTAGTCGAATTATTAACAATATAATCTCGAGCTATTTTTTTTGAAATTCCATATGCGTCGTTATCCATTTCACAATCTGTGCCTGGATGTATAACTGGCACTTTAGAATTTGTAGCTAACCAAATTGGTAATTCGTAATTTACGTCAAATTCTGAAGTTTTTTGAGGAATTGCCCCTATTGCATTAACAATAAAATTTCCATCAAAGGATAATACTTTAAGTGCAAATTCTGGAGTCAGAAATTTAAATTCAGTAGTATCGACAGAATATCCTATGTTAGTAAAATATTTAATTAACATATGACCTAACATGCCACGATGACCTAAAACTAATATTTTCATACACTAAAATTTGATTTAAACACAGATTCTTGGTAATACAGTTGATAATTTTTCTTACTTAATGTACTACAATATAAGTAAAATTCTTCATCTTTCCTAAGTTTTCGTGCTATTTATAATTAATTATTGTTAATAATATTTTTTATTTTTCATAATACATTGATAAAATTTTATTTTTAACGCTAGCAATTCCATATATTTCATTAACCTTATTAAAAGAATTTTGTATATATTCAGTATATAGTTCTACATTAGAATTTAATTTTACAAATTCTTCTTCTAGATAATCAAAATTAGTTCCATACGTCGACGGATATAAATTTATATATGAATCAGAGCTTCCTCCTATCGCAGCTAATCCTAATATTGCAGATTGTACACCCGTTTGACCGGCTGCTTGTATAGGGTCTAAATTAAATATAAACTTACATGTAGATATACTTTCTAAAAAATCTGTCCAGTTATTTGTTAATACTCGTTTAACTGTTAAATTATACTTTTTACTAATATATGCTGTAAACGTTTCTGTATTAGCTCTTCTTAATTTCGGTAACGTAGGAGATACGTATGAAAAGATATCTTCCGTACGGACTTCTTTATAAAATTTATCGTATAAGAAATCAATGTCATATGGTTGAGGTAACCACGTGGTACGTTTACCAGTTAATTGTTGATATTGATAATGTATAAATTTATGCTTAAATGGCAATAAAATCTCATCACATTCTGCTAATGCAGCACTTCTTAATTTTTCATCTACGCCATATTGTTCTTTTAATACTCCAAAAATCTTTGCATTAGGATATTTAGACCTAATCAATTGTGTCGTAAACTCACTGAAGAATCTTTCTCGAACTAGAAAAATTATATCGAAGTCAATGTCCGGTAAAGGTGTATTTTTTAAGTTGATAAAATATCCGTCATTACCAAATAAAAATGGATATTGAAATATACTCATATGTGTATAATTCTCAATAGAGTTCTGCGTAATAAATGGTGTATTATCAAAACGATACGATTTTCCATCATTAATATAAAATGACTCTTGAGAACATTTATCAATGAATAATCCAAACTTCATAAAGGAAAATATTTTTTATATATAGGTAATAAGTTTGTTGGTATTTCGTTATATACCCCCGACGACTTTAAGCGTGACCTTCCTTTCTCTACTGCCGGATTAAATGAAAGTACATTGATAGGTTTAGTAGCTGAGTTAATACGAAGTTGGCCATGTGTAACTCCTACATTATATTTTGTATCAATCGATACTAAATTAGATTGAATTGGGTTTGGGTTTTTACGAAGGTATGCAATAAATACTTCATCTGAAGAAAGGTCGACCTCTTTATTAACTGTTAAGAATTCTTTAATATATTTCAAAGTATCCAAACTGCTTGACTTACAATATATCGACCCACAATTCCATTCCGTAGTACCTACATACTCACAGCCAGCAACTTCTCCTTTAAATTCAGGAAACTCGAAATATCTATTTGGCCAGCTGTCATGATCATGTAGCCAAAAATCTTCAGTTATAATTCCTTTCTCTAGTAACTCAATAGCACCGAACCAAAAATTATTAAATCCGCTCCAAGTGCATACATTAGTTAACTGATGCGCAACTACTCCACGATATTCAAATTCAAAATTAGTTCCTAGTATAATATCTGAAGTCTTCCATCCTAGATGTAAACTAATATCAATTTGACATTCGAAAAATTTACGTAACTCATCATCAATATATCGCTTTGCGCCGTGATACTCAGTATTAATTTGGTTATATACGATTACTTGCTTCATGTTAGCGTATCATATAACTGATTTTGTTTCTCTTGTTTTTCGATATTCTTAATATGATATAAGTATAACTGACCTAAATTATCGTTACCAGGCAGTGCTGCAATTGATTTATATCCTTCTAATTTTTCATGAACTTTGTTTACCCAGTAAATACGTTTATCCTTTCTATACAATCTCCATTGCAAATCTGGCCAGTTGATTCTGCCAAACTCGTCCTGTCTCCAGCCCCATTTCTGAATATGCTCTTGGGTTATACCATTAACGATGTTGTATCTTGGTATTAGTACTACATCTGGATCTTGATTGATAATATGAGGTAGCATTTCAATTAGATCTTCATGTGGAAGTTCATCTGCGTCAATTTGAAAGATGTAGTCTGAAAGACAGAAGTCATTTAATTTATTTTTCCAAGACGCGAAATGATTATCAAATTTATCAAAAAACGCCGTTACTCCAGTATACTCTTCATTATGTGCTTTTAAATAGGTAATGATTTCTGGAGTCGCTTTTGTAGTATCACATAATACTACTATTGGATCTTGATCTCGTTTATTCTTTAAAAGAGAATCAATTAACTTTCGCAATTCAGCATATTCATTGCAAACTGTAATAGCGTATGTTAAATTATTTTTCATTTTCTGATTTTATATTAGCTGTTGAACTAGAGCCAGGCCATGGACTGAACCTATCAACACTATTACCACTAGTATACCATATATCTGGCGATGTGCCTGGCGATGTGCCAGGAAAGGATGGATTAATGTGAGGGACTGGAACTGTCGGTGGATAGGGTGATGTCGGGGGAATGTAAGGTAGATTTTCGGGCACTTTCGTAGGTGGAGTGCTGATAGTAAAAGCTGCATACTGCTCGACTTCAGCTAACTTTTCTTTTATTTTACTAAAAATGTCTTCCATGTCAGAGACGTCAATGCCACCTACTTCAAGTTGCAATGCATCTACAAACCCATCAAACCATTGTTTAAATTGTTCTACTGTCATATTTTTTAAGTTTAGGTAATTGTATTTTAGGAAGTTCCTGTTGAACAACAGGTTCATTTATTTTTTTCAATTTCGGTAACTGCAATTGAATTTGTTTCGGAAATTCTGGAATGCGAGTATCTAAAATTTCATTCAATTTGCGTTGCATTGCTTCCAATGAATAATTCGTTTTGAAATAATGAAAATTCTTTTTGTACTTTTCAAGTACTTCTTTGTAATTTTCATATACAAATTTCATAGCAGCTGACCCGGCACTGTAATTTACTGTATACCATTTTGCCCCTTGATTGATTACTCCTTTCCAAATAGAAGACGCATGTACCGGAGTTAAGCTGCCTTCAATTAATATGGAATTTTGCTCGTTTAAAAAATCTAATTGACCAGACCAACCTGAAGCTATTACAGGTTTTGATGTCAATGCAGCTTCAAGTAAAGGTCTTCCAAATCCTTCACCTTTAGTAAAAGATACATGCGCTTTAACTTTGCTATGATTATATAAATCATTCATTTCTTCAGCAGTTAAATCACCGTATACAATATACACGTTTGGCATTGTAGTATTGTATTTTTTTTCTAAATTTTCCTTGATTGAATTTATTTTCGATTTAACTGTTTCTAAATCGTTGATAGAAATAGACCCTCCTGAAGTTTTAAGGATAAGAGCTGGTCGGTTACTTTTATCTTTGAAAGTTTCATAAAATGTATTTATCAAACCTCCGATATTTTTTCTATCTTCTCCAACCGCACCAGGTAACCAATGGCCTACAAACAAATAACAGAAATCTTCTTTAATAGACATCATCAAGTCTCGTATAGCCGGAGCTCCTTTGTATTTGTTGTTGAATTTTGTTATGTCTGCTCCTTCGAAAAGCACTTCTACAGGTTTCTGTAAAGACAATTGACCCGTCTTCTGATTGGTTTTTTGATCGATAGCATCGTATACTGTCGATTCAAAGATCTGTTTGGCGTGATTTGAAGACACTAATATCAAGTCCATTTTATTGCATCCTTCAATCCAAGAAGCGTCACATATATCAGTTTCAATTCCTGCAGTTACTCCGATATTAAATTTACCAACTCGCTGAAATTCATTTGGTACAGTAACTTGCATGTAAATATCTGGTTGCACGTTTAATGGACTAGCAATTATTCTAGATAAAATGTCTTCGTCTTCCGAAGTCAATGCATTCATTGGCGTATTGCCCCATCTAGTTGAAATAACTTTGATGTCGTATTTGTCCAATGCAATCAATGCACGAAGCAAGTCGCGCGATCGTTCTCCATATCCTGATCTTGTACCGATCGGAGCTTGAAATAGTAAAAATGGTTTGCTCATAACTTAAATTTTATGTAATTCAACTTTCTTTCTAGGTGTCCAATTTTCAAAACAGGTATTCATGCTTTCAATGAATCGATTCCCCATTTCAACTGCCGACAGGCCGGTTTCTTTTAATAGAAAATGCTCACGTCCTACAGCACCGCGTCTTTTAATTTCGCTTTTATCTAATGAATACCAATAGTGAATAGCGTTAGCAGCTTCATTATAATCTGCAATGTCATCGAATATGTACGGTGTAGGAACAGAGCCTTGTAGCGTTCTTACTGCCGGGAAACAAGGCATGCACCATTCGCCATGATCAGTGTACACTCGATCGGCATTGGTTGGCATTTCGTCTGTATAATCTTCTTCTGTTAAATATTCACCTGACGGCTTTTTAAACCCACATTGGTCTTGAAGGCCGCCCGTCACATTAACTACAATTGGGGTACCTGCCATAACAGATTCTGCTGTCGATAAACCAAAACCTTCATTTGAAGCGATATTAGCAGTAATATCAGCTATGTTGTATAAATAGTTAAGCTCTTTAGTCGTTAACATTCGCTTATTAGTAAAACTAACTCGATAGTCAGGACAAAGTGCTTTGATAACTGCTGGCAAATCTGTACCATTTTCATCTACAGGATCTGTATGAAGTAACAACATACATTTAGCTGCTTGCTCTTTAGTAAGCTTATCGCAGAATTTTTTATACGCTAAAATTAAATCTGAAGTATGTTTTCTTCTGATATTTCGATTGTTATGAAACACGATAAAATCAATGTTATCGCCAATTAAATTAGATTTAAATTCAGTGTATTCATTCCAATCTGGATGACTTTGATCAATTGGAAAGAACTGATTGCTATTGATTCCATGAGGTACATACTTAACTTGCCAATCTTTAAGATCTGTTCCTTTCAATACCTGCTTTACAATGTTATTAGTTTGTTTTGAAATACACATTAACAAATCGCAAGACTGATAAAATGTCTTGTTGTACATTGGATATGGAGTATCGTCCCAAATAGTATAATACATCAATGGAACCATTTGTCGAATTTCATGTTCCATTTGATACAACCAAAGCCAAAATCTAGGATCTGTAAAATGTAATATCGCATCTGGCTGTTCAGCTTGAATTAATTGCCGAAGTATATCTGGATTACCATATCCAGTGTGTGCGTAAATTTTAACTTTCGCGTCTTCGACACCTGTTTGTTTTTGAACATCTTTTGATACATCGAAAGCCTTTCCATGGTCAGGATGTTGCAATGCACCCCCTAACTGTACCCAATCAAATTCTTTAACAGTGTTTAATACGATTTCCCGAGACATGGTCGCAATGCCTGAATGCATTCGCAAATCATCGGATAATAACAGAATTTTCTTTTTCTTCATAACCTTTTTAATTTATAATAAATATGAGAGTTCTAACAAAAACCATTCTTATTTCTTGAAAATCCATTGGTCAATATACCAGAAAATTACTGCCCCAATAAACTGAAACGCAATTGAAGTAGTAAAGGTTGACCAACCTAGATAATCTTTGAAGAACCAAATTGCTGGCCACGACACTACAATTGATGCCTGCCATTTTGCGTGATACAGGAAGTATTGACGATATTTAGAAAGCTTTTTCATTGATAATAACTACAGGTTTTTTGTATTTGTTTGCCATTTGTATTGCATGTTGCGATCCAGAAGATTTTGAATTGCTGTCGATGAAAGCTAGCATTCGATCGCAATATCGAGCAATTAATTCATTGCGATGAAAGAACTGAGATACATGATACTCTTTACCGTAATATGAATCAGGCATTGCCGAATATAAATTTTTAACTGTATGCGACGGATTGAATTCCACATACTTAACTCCTAATTCCAATGAATACTTTTTTGCATATTTATCAGCTCCATGTTGAGCTCCACCAGAAACTATTTCCAGCTTGTCCCCAAACATCTGTTTAAGTTTGAATATAGATTCTCGTATTTTATTTTTGTTTTCGTATGTACGCGATCCTATAATTGCAATTTTTTGTATGTCAGGATCTCCTTTAGTAAATCTAGCTGCTATGTATCTATTAATCATTGTATTCTATTTGCTTTAGGACATAAATCTTCTCGCGTTCGAAATTCGCAATATCTGCAATTAGAAAGCCCAGCATTTGCAACAGCAGGATATATGGTATTTGTATTGTAAGTACCGTCGGCATTGAAGGAAGTGCGAACGAAATTCTCAATTTCAGAATTCAGCTTTCGTCTGGTAGGTTTGCCAGAGGCGGGTACAAATTCCTGCACACGCTTTTGTGGATACATAAATCCTTCAATTAATTTACGCTTGACAATGAAGTATAGAATATCAATTTTTTCTTCATCATATCCATACTGTTTAGCGTAATATGATTTATATAAAACTAACTGAGATATTTTAACTTTATCGCTTTTGTCTTTATCTTTCCAGCCTCTGGTTGAAGTTTTAATGTCAATGATTACAATACGATCCTTTTCAGTATCTCGAATAACAATATCCAGAAACCCATTCATTTTTACTTTTTCATTGCAGTCTGCAGCTTGAACATACAACGGCATTTCAATACCAATCAACTCATATCCTTTCGATTTGAAATATGATGCACGATGCTTTTTGAACCAAGTTAAAATTTGTACACCGTCTTCATAAAACTCTTCTAGCTCTTTTGAATTGGAAAAATGTTCTTCTCCATTATCTAATACAGCTGTCATGTAATTATGTATCATTTGCTCTTGCAAACAACCTTCAAGGTCAAGCGAATCTGCTTCTTTAACAGATTGACTGTACATAGTATGTAGGTAATACTGTAAAGTTTCATGCATGGACGTACCAAATACAGTGTGTATGGTAGGTCGATAAATTTTATTTTTATCTACATAAGTAAGCTTCCATTTATGTGGGCATGAAGACCACATAGCAAACTGACTGTATGATATAGTAACGTCTCCTTCTGCACGATCAGGAGCTATGGATCGAAATAATTGACCTAAAGGACTTACTGACATTATTTTACATTAATTATTAAAGAAACTTTCGTATTAGACCGGTCTGCTCTAAACAACCCAACTGACCCGACACGAGCTTCTGCCTTCTCAACGGTAACACTGAAAGTTTTACCTTTAACTCTACGATACTTACCGTCGACGGCTGGCATGACGTATGGATACATGCCCCGCACTAATTTGGCTTTAGGAAATCGAACTGCACATTCAATATCATCAATCAACCCATCTACCCAGCAGCTTGTACCATCTATGTCATCAGAGCTGTAATTGTATCCGTTT
>SXGQ01027764.1_pt1 | contig 27934 bp, 27 predicted proteins | sample 3178371 | NCBI WGS metagenome assembly SXGQ01 (sample SAMN11356859, study PRJNA531348) | freshwater metagenome | isolation source: freshwater sample F1-20 | place: China: Fuxian Lake, Yuxi | collected 2017-12-25 | reverse complement strand
GTCGGCGGGCCGCTGCACGCCGGCACGTTTGGGCCGAGCGTCGCCGACCCCACGTTTGGGTGCACGCAGGTCTTCAACAGCGTGCCCGCCAACTTGAAGCCGAATCGACCGCCCAGTGACGGCCTGCAGTTCTTCGGGACGCTGACGATCGATTCCCGAACGCGGCGGATGACGGCGGCGATCTGGAACCTGAAGAACGAGCGGCTGTGGAGCCAGGAATTGGACACGGAGTAACCGACATGACATGTTCCACCAGATGGCTCGCGGGCCTCGCGCTCGTCGCCACACTCGGCCCCCTCGCAACCGCGCAGCAGGCGCCGTCCCTCTCGATCGACACGCTGATGGCAACGCCGTTCCCCACCGACCTGGTGGCCGCACCCACGGGCGGGCGGATCGCGTGGGTGTCGAGCAACAGCGGGGTGCACAACGTGCTGGTCGCCGACCCCTCGCCGGGCACCGGACCGATGGCGGGCCGCATCAACTACAAGCGGCGCGCGGTCACCACCTACACCGGTGACAACGGTCTCTGGATCACCGGCCTCGGCTGGACGAGCGATGGCGGCACCCTCGTCTACGTCCGCGGCGACGGCGCCAATCGGCAGGGTGAGTCGCCCAATCCCGCGCAGCTGCAGGACGGCACGGACCAATCGGTGTTCGCCGTTCCCGCCAGCGGCGGGACTCCGCGCCGCCTGGGCGCCGGCAGCGGCCCCGTCCCATCGCCCAAGGGCCAGCGGGTCGCATGGGTATCCCGAGGTCAGATCTGGAGCGCTGACCTGGCGTCGGCCGCCGACAAGCCGGCACCACTGGTCAACGCACGCGGCAGCGCGTCGGCTTTGGCGTGGTCGCCCGACGGCTCGATGCTGGCGTTCTCGAGCGGCCGAGGCACCCACAGCTACATTGGGGTGTTCACGCTGGCGTCGCGCGAACTGCGCTACCTCGATCCCTCGCTCGATCGCGATGGCAGCCCGGCATGGTCCAGCGACGGCTCGCGCCTCGCCTGGATTCGGCAGGGCGCCGCGCCCCGGGCCCGCATGTTCTCGCCGCGGCGGACCGTTGACGAGCCGTGGTCGATTCGCGTCGCCGACGTGAAGACGGGGCAGGCCCGCCAGGCCTGGAAGGCCGATGCCGGCTACGGCAGCGCGTTCCAAGGCATCGTGTCCGACAGCCAGTTGTATTGGGGCGCGGGCGACCGGCTGGTGTTCCCGTGGGAGAAGGACGGCTGGCTGCATTTGTACTCTGTTCCCGCTTCCGGCGGAGCGGCCACGCTGCTGACGCCCGGCGCCTTCGAAGTCGAGTACGTGAACATTGCGCCCGACCGGGCGCGGATGCTCTACAACTCCAACCAGGACGACATCGAGCGGCGGCATGTCTGGACCGTGCCGGTGGACGGCTCGGCCAAGCCGGCGCGTAACGCGGTGAAGTCAAACGGCAGCGAATGGCAGCCGGTGATCACCAGCGACGGGGACGTCGCCGTCCTGCACGCCGACGCGCAGATGCCGCCGCACGTGATGGTGATCCGGCCCGATGGCCAGGCCCACAGCCTGCTCGAGAACATGTTGCCGGCCGGCTTCGACCCGGCCGCGCTGGTACAGCCACAGGCGATCACGGTGACCGCCACCGACGGCATGCCGATCCCCGCGCAGGTGTTCGTACCGCGGGACCTGAAGGCCGGCGAGAAACGGCCCGGGCTGATCTTTTTCCACGGCGGATCGCGGCGACAGATGCTGCTCACGTGGCACTACAACTACTACTACCGCAACGCCTACGCGATGAACCAGTGGCTGGCCAGCCAGGGCTACGTGGTGCTGTCGGTGAACTATCGCAGCGGCATCGGCTACGGGCTGGCATTCCGCGAAGCCCTCAACTACGGCGCCACGGGCGGCGCCGAGTTCAACGACGTGATGGGCGCCGGACTCTACATGAAGAGTCGCGCCGATGTCGATTCGACGCGCATCGGGTTGTGGGGCGGGTCGTACGGCGGCTACCTGACGGCCATGGGCCTGTCGCGCGCCTCGGATCTATTTGCGGCAGGCGTCGACATCCACGGCGTGCACGACTGGAACCAGGGCATCCGCACGTTCGTGCCCGACTACAACGTGCTGGACGACCCGGACTTCTCGCGGCGCGCTTTCGAGTCGTCGCCCATGGCCACCGTGGATGGCTGGAAGTCACCGGTGCTGTTGATCCACGGCGACGACGACCGCAACGTGTCGTTTATCGAGTCGATCAACCTGATGATCGCGTTGCGCAAACGCCACATCGATGTCGAACAGCTGGTCTTCCCAGACGAGGTCCACGACTTCCTGCGCCACCAGAACTGGGTGAAGGCCTACAAGACGGCCGCCGACTTCTTCGACCGCAAGCTGGGCGCAGCCAGCCACAGATGAATGCCGCCACGGATTACTCACAGGTTAGACGCCGCTTGACCAGCGGCGCGACTCGCCGGACACCAGTTCTGTGCAATCGGTGTCATCGGTGGCGGTCTAGTACACCAGTCGCGCGGTCTCGTGGCCACCGGCGATGTCGGCGATCCGCCGGGCCGTAACGTCAAGCACGCGCGCGAGCTGCGTGGCAGGGATCTCGGCCGGCGCATAAACGACCACCAGGGCCGCGGTGGTGGCCGTAGTGACCATCGTGCGCGCGGAGTCGGAGGTCGGGTTGCCAAACGCGCCGGCCGCGTCGGCCATCGTGATCCGCCCCCCGACATTTACATCGTCCTTGCGGATGCCCGCGTACGACTCGCTGGCGGCACCCAGCCGCATCGTGACCGCGCCGGCAATCTTCGACCGATCGTAGAGGCCGTAGGGCAACTGGAACTCGAGCGAGCACCAGTTCACGATGTCGACCAGCGAGTTGATGCGAGGCATGGTGTCGCCCTTGCGGACGCGGCGCAGCAGCGCCTCGTTCGACGGCCGCGTCTTGGTGGGATCGAGGCCCACGCGCTTGTACATCGCCCGCACGGCGGCCGACTCGGCCGGCGGCGTCAGCCGCACGCGCGCCTCTGCCTCGGCCAGCAGCGAATCCAGCCGGTGCTCGTGCGACACGACCGTGGCGCCACTCCACCACAACAGCCCGGGCCTCACGATCGGCTTCAGTTCGCCGGCCAGCGTGAACATCGCGCTACCCACGGGCGGCGTCGGCTTCCACCGACGGACGAATCACCTCGCGCACCTGCTCGGCCAGTGCGCGAATTTCGGCCGGCGTCGGCTCGGCGTTCGCTGGCGTTTCGATCGGGTCGTGCACGAACAGCGTGACATGGCCGGGGCGGGTCGTTAACTCGCCCTTCTTCATGACGTGCCGGCTGCCAATCACGGAAATCGGCGCGAGCGGCAGGCCCGCCTGCATGGCCAGCAGGATGCTGCCGCCCTTGAATTTGCCCATCATGCCGGTGCGGCTGCGCGTGCCTTCGGGAAAGACGATCAGCGACAGTCCGTTCGAGGTGAGGCGGCTGGCCCAGCCGAGGATGCCGGCCTTGTCGGGCCGGCTGCGGTCGACGAGCATATGCCCGGTCCGCTTCAGGTGCGGCCCCAGCATTGGGAAGTTGCCGAGCGACTCCTTGGCGATGATCCGCAACTGGAACGGGATCGACCAGAACAACACCGGGATGTCGTAGATGCTCTGGTGATTCGCCACGAACACGTAAGTCTTGCCAGGCACCAGGCGATCGAGCCCCTGCACGTCCACCTCGACGCCGGTCGTCGCCAGGATCAGCCACGACCACGCCCGCGCGCAGCCGTGCGCGAAATGGCCGCGGCGATCGAAGAAGCTGGACGTGATCGAGGCGATGCCAAGCACGATCGTGTAGACGGCGATGGCCGGGATCAAAAACAGGACGGTCCGTGCCAGGTGAAACGACAACCGCCGCCTATCGGTCTTTCGCGACGATCGGCGAGGGCGGAGCCACCGCCTGCGCGGAGCCAGCCGTAGCCGCCACCGGCCGCGGCGCCGAGGCCTGGGCGCCGGCCGGCTCGAGATAGCGGCCGAAGATCATCTTGCCGGCCGTCGTCTGCAGCACGCTGGTGACGGCAATGTCGATGGTCTTGCTGATCATCTTGCGCGCGTTGTCGACGACCACCATCGTGCCGTCGTCAAGGTAGGCCACCCCCTGGTTGTATTCCTTGCCTTCCTTGAGGACGAACACCTTCATGATCTCACCCGGCAGCACCACCGGCTTGAGGGCGTTGGCCAGTTCGTTGATGTTGAGGACGGCGACGCCACGCAGCTGGGCCACCTTGTTCAGGTTGAAGTCGTTGGTGACGATCTTCCCGGACAGGGTCCGGGCCAGCTCGATCAGCTTGAGGTCGACTTCCTTGACCTCGGGAAAGTCGACGTCCGAGATCACGACCTCCACGCCCGCCATCTTCTGGATCTTCTGGAGGATGTCGAGACCGCGGCGGCCGCGGTTGCGCTTCATCGAGTCGGACGAATCGGCGACCAGCTGCAGCTCTTTCAGCACGAACTGCGGAATGACCATGGCCCCGTCGATGAAGCCGGTCTCGCACAGGTCGGCAATGCGCCCATCGATGATCACCGAAGTATCGAGAATCTTGTAGTGCCGCTCGGGACCCGCGGCGTGGAACAGCGCGATCAGCCGGGCCGGCTCCAGCCACTCCCCTTTCCGGCCACCCATGACGGCGCCGATGTAGGGGAAGACCAGCAGGATGAAGCTGTGCAGGAAGGCGACTTGCGGATTGCCGTGGTCAATCCAGAACAGCGCCTCGCTAATGCCCTTGGCCAGCAGCAGGCCGACGGCGCCGCCGAGGAAGGCGCCGAGCATGCTGGTGACCGCGGTGTGGCGCAGCAGCCACTCGAAGCCCACGGCGATCAGGGCCAGGGCGGCGCCAAAGCCGACGTTGAGCGCCACGTCGGCGCCGAGGGGCGCCAGCATGTATGCCGACGCCGCCACCGCCACGATGAATGCCAGCCGAGCGAGAATGAACCAGGCCATATGAAAGTCCCGCGAAACCGCGGGGAAGTTACCCGGCAACCTTAGAACCGCTAGGCTGCCAAGGTCAAGCGAGGAGCATATCGAGCGCTTCGCCGACAGAACGGACACCCACCAGTTCCGCCTTGCCCGCTTCTTCACTGGCGTCCATGTTCGAGGCCGGCAGGACGATGCGGGTGAAGCCCATCTGTTCGGCTTCGCGGATACGCAGGTTGGCTTGGGAGACCCCGCGAATCTCGCCGCCCAGGCCAACCTCGCCAAAGACGGCGGTTCCGGCCGCCACGGGGCGGTTGCGCAGGCTTGACCCGACGGCCGCGACAATTCCCAGGTCCACGGCGGGTTCGTCGATGCTCATCCCGCCGGCAATATTGACGAACACATCGTCCGACACGAGGTGCAGCCCGGCGCGCTTCTCGAGCACGGCCAGCAGCAGCGAGAGCCGGTTCTGGTCGATGCCCACGGCCATGCGCCGGGACGTGCCGTAGCTGCTGGTGCTGACGAGCGCCTGCACTTCGACCAGCAGCGGCCGCGACCCTTCGAGGCAGCACAAGACGGCGGATCCCGGCGTCGCCGTCGGACGTTCGGCGAGGAACCTGGCCGAGGGATTCGGCACCGGGCGCAAGCCGGTGCCGGTCATCTCGAAGACGCCCAGTTCGCTGATGGCGCCAAACCGGTTCTTCACCGCACGCACCACGCGATGCGAGTGGTGCCGCTCGCCCTCGAAGTACAACACCGTGTCAACGACGTGTTCGAGCGCCTTGGGACCGGCGATGTTGCCGTCCTTGGTGACGTGGCCGACCAGGAAGGTCGGGATGTTGTGGCCCTTGGCCATGAACAGGAACTGGGTCGCCGCCTCGCGGACCTGGCCAATGCTGCCCGGCGCCGACTGGAACTTCAGCGAGAACACGGTCTGCACCGAGTCGATCACCAGCAGCACCGGCTTCACGCGGCCGACCTCCTCGAGGATGCGCTCGATGCAGGTCTCCGACAGCAGGTAGAGCGGCGCGTCGCCGACGCCCAGGCGGTCGCCGCGCGACTTGATCTGGTGCTCGGATTCCTCGCCAGAGGCGTAGAGCACGGGGCCGACGTGGTGGGCGAAGTTCGCCGCTGCCTGCAGCAGCAGGGTGGACTTGCCAATGCCGGGCTCGCCGCCAAGCAGGATCAGCGACCCGGGTACGATGCCGCCGCCCAGCACGCGATCGAACTCGTTGATGCCGGTGGAGATGCGGTCGGCGTCCGACGCCGCGATGTCGGCGTACTTCTTCGCCCCGCGCGAGGTCACACCGAGCGTGGAATAGCGATGCTCGGCCGGTCCGGCGCCCGCGTCCGCGACCCGCTCCTCGACAAACGAGTTCCACGCGCCGCAGTCACAGCGCCCAAGCCACTTGGGAGACTGTGTGCCGCACTCCTGACAGACGAACACCGGTTTGTTAGCTTGTTTCATTGCCCGTCACGGAAATTGGCCACAGCGGACACCGAGGACACCGAGGACACCGAGAACACCAACTTTTGAAATACAAATGCCAAGGTACACGTTTCTATCTTGCCATCGTCGCAAGAGCTTTCTTCGAGAAGTATTTCGAAAGAATTGGCTCTGCATCCTCGGTGTCCTCTGTGGCTAATATTTTCTTTCGACGCGCGCGCCCAGGCGACAGAGGATCTCGTACGGGATGGTCCCGACCCACGCTGCCATTTCGCGAGCGTCGATGGTTTGCTGGGGTGCGGCGCCCTGCGAGCCCAGGAACACGACCTCATCGCCGGGACCGACCTCGCCGATGTCCGTGACATCCGCGGTCAGCATATCCATGCTCACCGCGCCGACGATCGGCGCGCGGCGGCCACGGATCAGCACGGCGCCCCGCCCTTCGAGACGGCGATCCAGGCCATCAGCGTAACCTGCGGGAATGACAGCTAAGGTCACGGGGCGGTTGGCGGTGAAGCGTCCGCCGTAGCCGATGGTCTCCCCGACCCGCACGCCCTTGACGGCGACGACGCGGCTGGTGAGCGACATTACCGGCGTGAGCGCCAGGTTAGAGCCAAGGGGCGGCGGCACCAGGCCATAAAGCAGCAGGCCAGGCCGGACGAAGTCGTACCAGACGCGCGAGTCGCGCAGTAGCGCAGCCGAGTTGGCGGCGTGGCGCACCCGTGGGCCGGCGCCCAACTCGTCGAGCACGCGGCAGGCCACCTCGAATCGCGTCCGTTGCTCATCGAACAGCTTGTGACCCGGTTCGTCGGCGCTGCCGAAATGCGTATGCACGGCGTCGAGCGACAGGTTGGGGCTCTCGAGCAGCGCCGGCAGCGTGCGCCTCAGGTTGTCATGTCGAAACCCAAGCCGGTTCATCCCGGTATCGATCTTCAGGTGATACGCCAGCTTCGTCTGTCGCTTCGCGGCGGCGGCCTGCAGGGCGGCCCCGGCCGCCGGACTCGAGATGGTCGGCGTCAGGCAATGGTCGATCACACCATCGACATCGCTGACGCTGAGCGCGCCGAACACCAGGATGGGCGCGCGGATGCCGAAGGCGCGAAGATCAACGCCCTCCTCGATGTCGGCGACCGCCAGCATCGTGGCGCCGGCCGCCTCGAGGGCCCTGGCCACCGGGCGCGCGCCGTGCCCATAGGCATTGGCCTTCACCACCGCGATGATCCCGGGCGGACGGGCCGGGCCGCGGCCCACGCCGCGGTTGAGCGAGGCCTCGTCCTGCAGGTACGAACCGATGGCGCGGAAATTCGCATCGAGGGCGGCAAGATCGACGCGCGCGGCGGTGCAACGAGTCACGGAACCCCGCTATTCGTCGCTGACGGCGTAACCCGGGCCCGAGTAGTTGGCAAACCGCGTCTGCTCGCGCAGGAAGGTCAGCTTGACCGTGCCGGTCGGGCCGTTGCGCTGCTTGGAGATGATGATCTCGGCGACCCCGTCCGAATCGGCGGGCGTGTCGTCGGTCTTGTACATCTCTTCGCGGAAGATCATGCACACCACGTCGGCGTCCTGTTCGAGGGCGCCCGACTCGCGCAGGTCCGACAGCATCGGGCGCTTGTCAGAACGGGCTTCGGGCGCGCGCGACAGCTGCGACAGCACGATGATCGGCACGCTCAGTTCCTTGGCCAGGCCCTTGAGCGAGCGCGAAATCGACGCCAGTTCCAGGTTGCGGTTCTCGAACCGGCCGCGGCCGGTCATGAGCTGCACGTAGTCAATCGCCAGCAGATTCAAGCCGTGCTCGGCCTTGAGGCGCCGCGCCTTGGCCCGCATTTCCATCACGCCGATGCCGGCGGTGTCGTCCACGAACAGCTGGCCTTCGCTGAGCGTCTCGAGCGCGTGCGTGATCAGGCCGTATTCCTTCTGGCCGATCTGCCCGCTGAGCAGCCGGTACATGTCGATCTTCGCTTCCGATGCGAGCATGCGCATGAACAGCGATTCCTTCGACATTTCGAGACTGAAGAAGCCGGCGACGCCGCCGTGCGTGGCCACGTGCTGGCAGATGTTCAGCACCAGGCTGGTCTTACCCATCGACGGACGGGCGGCGACGATCACCAGGTCGCCCGCCTGCAGGCCGCGCGTCTTGCGGTCGATGTCTTCGAACCCGGTCGGCACGCCGGTGACGAAGGTCTTGTTCTCGAACAGCTTCTCGATCTTCGGGAAGCTCTCGCGCACCAGGTCGCGCATGTGCACGAAGCCCGACTTGATGCGGTCCTCGGCGACCGCGAAGATCGCGCTTTCGGCCTCGTCCAGGATCAGGTCGGCTTCCTGGTCGGCCTCGTAGGCGTTCGAGACAATCTTGTTGGCCGAGAAGATCAGGCTGCGCAGCGTGGCCTTTTCCTTGACGATCTGCGCGTAGTACTCGACGTTGGTCGAGCGGGGTACGCCGTCAACGAGCGACGCGATGTAGGCGGGACCGCCCACCTCATCGAGCTCGCCGGCCCGTTCGAGCTCTTCCTTGAGCGTGACCAGGTCGATCGGCTGGCTGCGCTCGGACAGGTCGGACATCCGCTCGTAGATGCGCCGGTGCGCATCCCGGAAGAAGGCCTTGCTGTCGAGCATGGCCGCCGCGACGTTGTAGGTATCGTTGTCGATCAGGATGGCGCCCAGCACCGAACGCTCTGCCTCGAGGTTATGAGGCAGGGTGCGTTGCGGTGCTGGTGCCGCGATTTCGGCCATGGCCGTAAAACGCTCTACGCTTCCTTGGTAATGGTCAGCTTCAGCTGGGCCGTGACGTCACGGTGCAGCTTGACCGGGACGAGCGACTCGCCCAGCGTGCGCAGCGGATCGGGCAGCAGGATCTTGCGGCGATCCACGTCGAAACCCTTTGCCTTGAGCAGGTCCGCGATGTCGCCGTTCGTCACCGAACCGTACATCGTGTCGTTGTCGCCCACCTTGCGGGCGATCTGCAGGTCGAGGGCCACCAGCCGCTCGGCCAGCGCCTCGGCCTGTCCGCGTTCCTCGCCTTCACGCGCCTCGGAGATCTTCCGCTCGCGCGCGATCCAGTTCTTGTTCGCCTCGGTCGCCGGCAGGGCCAGCTTCCGCGGCAGCAGGTAATTGCGGGCGTAGCCATCGGCGACTTTGACGACGTCGCCGCGCTTGCCCACGTGGTCCACGTGATCCCGGAGAATGACTTCCATGATTCCTGTTCTCCCTTAATCCGCGGCGTAGGGCAGCAACGCCAGCTGGCGGGCGCGAACAATCGCCACGCGCAGGCCGCGCTGGTGCTTCGCGCAGGTCCCGGAAATCCGGCGCGGCAACACCTTGCCGCGCTCGGGAACGAAGCCGCTCAGCAGCTTGACGTCCTTGTAGTTGATGTCGTCGATCTTGTCCGCGCAGAACTTGCAGACTTTCCGGCGCCGGAAGAAGCCGCCGCCACGACGCTTGTCGCCACCCTTGGCGTCCTTGGCATCTTTGCCACGGGCTCCGCCCGGGCCGCCTCGCTTGGGTCCACCGAATGCCATGTTAAGCCTCCATCTCCCCGCCGTCGAACATCATGTCGCCGGAATCGTCGTTATCTTCACCCTGCGGACCTTCACCCGGCTGACGGTCGGGCGGCAGGCCGCGCGCCACGCGGCGGCGGCGCGACTCCTCGGTGCGCTTGGCGCGCATCCGCTCGGCCTTGATCGACGACTCGTCGACGCGGACGATCAGGTGGCGCAGCAGGCCCTCGGTCACCTTGAGGCGGCGGTCGATTTCCTTCATCAACTCGGCCGAGCCGGTGATCACTTCGAGGACGTAGAAGCCTTCCTTGTGATGACCGATCTCGTAGGCGAGCCGGCGGCGGCCCCAGGGGGCGACGTTCTCGGTCTTGTCGATGGTGCCGCCCATGCGTTCGACGATGTCGGCGACCTGCTGGTGCAGATCGGCGACCTCCGTCTCGGGCGCGTCCGGCTTGAGGACGTAGATCAGTTCGTACGTTCGATTCATTACTGCTCCCTTATGGACAGGTTCGGGCTGGTCCTTCTGACCCGCCTTCGCCCGGCTCACCCTACGGTGGCAAGGATCCCCGGCAGCTTATTCCGCCGGGTCCGTTCGTTCTGCTGCGTTGAACGCGCTCATCACGCGCTCAATGCCATCGGACAAGAATCGCTCCGAGGCATCGGCGGCTCGCAGCACCGCCGCCGAAACTGTATCGCGCTCGCCCGCTTCGAACCGGCCGAGCACGTAATCCGCCAGGTCGCGACGATCGTCGCCGCGCCCCACCCCCACCCGGACCCGCGGAAACGCCTGCGTGCCCAGGTGCTGGATGATCGATTTCAACCCGTTGTGCCCGCCGGCGCCGCCCTCAGGCCGCGCCCGCAACCGTCCCAGCGGCAGCGCCACATCGTCGGTTACCACCAGCACGTCGGCCGGGTCGATCTGGTAGAACCCCGCGAGCCCGGCCACCGCCCGCCCGCTGAGATTCATGAAGGTCAACGGCTTGGCGACAATCACCGCCTCGTCCGCCACCGTGGTCCTGACGTGCAGCGCCTCGAACTTCTCGCGCCACGCGTCCGGCAGCCGCCAGCGGCGGGCCAACTCGTCGGCGACGAGAAAGCCCACGTTGTGACGGGTGTCGCGGTATTCGGGACCAGGGTTGCCGAGGCCAACAATGAGCTTCATGCGACTCCCGGTTCCCGACTCCCGACTCCCGGTTACTTCTTCTTCTCGTCCTTCTTCTTGTCGTCCTTCTTGTCGCCAGCCTTGGCGTCCTTGGCGTCGCCTTCCTTGTCGGTCTTGCCCTTCTTGGCGACTTCCGGTTCGGCTGCGCCACCGGCCGGGGCCGCGGCGGCACCGTCAGCAGGCGTCTCTTCGGCGACCTTGATGGTGATGACGTGGACCAGCATCAGGTCGGCATCGGTGACCGGCGTCCAGGCGGCGTTGGCCGCCACGTCGCGGACGTGGATGGCGCCGCCGACGCCCAGGTCGGTGACGTCGATCTCGATCGAGTTCGGGATGTCGGCCGGGAGCACCTCGACTTCGATCTCGCGGTGCACGAAATCGAGAATGCCGCCGTCGACCTTGACGCCGCGGGCCTCGCCGCGCAGCGTGACCGGGACGGTGACCGTGATCTTGCGGTCCATGTTCACGCGGTAGAAGTCGGCGTGGAGCAGGTGCTGCGAGATCGGATCCAGCTGCACGTTGCGCACCAGGACGCGGGCCTCGTTGCCGCCGGCAATCTTGAGCGTGATCAGGGTGTTCAGGCCAGAGCTGGAGTGGAGAATCTTCATGAAGGGCTTGGGATCGACTGCGACCGCTTCCGGAGCGGGCATCTCGCCGGCCTTCTGGGCGCCGTACACCACCGCCGGAATCTTGCCGGCGACGCGGAGACGCCGCGCTTCGTTCTTGCCCCTGGTGTTACGGACGACTGCGTCGAGAACTGCTTCCATGACCTGACTACCTTTCTCGGGCTTCGGCCGCGACCTACACCCTTTACCGAGAGTTGAAAGTTGAAGAGTTGAACGTTAGACGAATAGTGATGAAACGGAGGTTTCCTCGTGGATGCTGCGGATCGCCTGGCCGAGCAGGCGCGCCACCGACAGCACGATGATCTTCTGGCACTTGGCACGGTCCGCGGTCAGCGGGATCGTATTGGTGATTAGCAACTTGTCGATCGGCGACTTCTCGATGCGTTCGATCGCCGGACCGGACAGCACGCCGTGAATCGCGCAGGCGAGCACCCGCTCGGCGCCGTTGTCCTTCAGCGCCTGCGCCGCTTTCTGGATGGTGCCGGCGGTGTCGATGATGTCGTCGGCAATCACGCAGGTGCGGCCGGCCACTTCACCGATCACGTTCATGACCTCGGCGGTGCCGTCCTCGCTGCGGCGCTTGTCGATCACGGCCAGTTCGGCGTCGAGGCGCTTGGCGTAGGCGCGGGCGCGCTCGGCGCCGCCGGCGTCGGGCGCGACGATCGTGAGCTTCTCGTACGACTGGCGCGAGAGGTAGTCGATGATCACCGGCGCGGCAAACAGGTGGTCCACCGGCAGGTCGAAGAAGCCCTGGATCTGCGCCTTGTGCAGGTCCATGGTCAGCACGCGGTTCACGCCCGACGCGGTCAGCACGTTGGCGACGAGCTTGGCGGAGATCGGGACGCGCGGCTTGTCCTTGCGGTCCTGCCGGGCATAGCCGTAATACGGGATCACCGCGGTAATGCGCGCCGCCGACGACCGGCGGAACGCGTCGGTCATGATCATCAGCTCCATCAGGTGGGAGTCCACCGGAGCGCAGGTCGGCTGGAGGATGAACACGTCGGTGCCGCGGATGTTCTCGTCGATCTGGAACGACACTTCGGTGTCGGGAAACCGGCGGAGGCGCGCCTGCCCGAGCTCCACGCCAAGGAACTCGGCAATCTCAGCCGCGAGTTGCGGGTGAGCGCTGCCTGAGAAGATCTTCAGTTCTCCAAAACCGGTTGGTCGCATAAAAAAGCTGGAAGTGAGAGGTTACGAAGTGAGAAGCACGATCTGGTTACTTCTCACTTCTAACTTCCCTCGTCCCGTTACTGGTTGGGGCGGAAGGATTCGAACCTTCGAATACCGGCTCCAAAGGCCGGCGCCTTACCGCTTGGCCACGCCCCAACACCCTCACTCCGGGGCCCCCCGCCACGCGGACTTTGCGTGGTGGGGTGGAAACTCGTATCGTAGTCGAGTTTACGGGAGTTGGGCAACCCGTCAATCCGCCTGAAGGCGGATGCTACATGTGGCGTCCGGCTTCAGCCGGACCACTGTTTACAGGCCGGCGGCAACCCGGCGGGCGTATTCCCGGCGGGACAACGTGCGGGTATGCAGCGACAGCCAGCCCGGCCGCGCCAGGTCGTTGGCCGTGCGGCGCGCGGCGTCGGCCCGTTCGAACAGCCCAAACACGGCCGATCCCGACCCCGACATGGCCGCGAAATTGGCCCCCGCCTCGAGCAACGACTGGCGAATCCGTGCAATTGCGGGATGGTGGCGCACGACCGGCGCCTCGAGGTCGTTGCGCAGCGTGGCCGCCCACGGCGGCCACCCGGCGGCGTAGGGCCGGGGCGCCGGCGCGCGGGTGCGGCGGGTTTCCTCATCGAACCACTGGTACGCGTCGGCCGTTGATACCCCGAAGCCGGGGCGCAAAATGACCACATGCACGGTCGGCAGCTCAGCCAACGGGTAGATGTCGTCGCCGCGGCCCAGGCCGAGCGCCGTGCCGCCCACCAGGAAGTACGGCACGTCGGCGCCCAGCCCCGCGCCAATTCGGGTGAGCATTGCGAGATCGAACTTCAGCCGCCAGAGCTTGTTCAGCGCCAAGAGCGTCATGGCCGCGTCGGCGCTGCCGCCGCCCAACCCCGCTTCCATCGGGATCCGCTTGCGCAGGTCGATCGACACCCCCTGCGGCGCCGCGGTCTTGCCGGTCGCCACCCGGTGCAGCAGCGACGCCGCCTTCCACACCAGGTTCCGGCGGTCAGTCGGCACGTCTTCCTGATCGCAAACGATTTGCAGCGGACCGCGCCGATGGGTCACGGTCACCTTGTCGAACAAAGCCAGGCTTTGAAAGATGGTGCGCAGGTCGTGATAGCCGTCGGGGCGCGTGCCGAGAATGCGCAGATCGAGGTTGATCTTCGCGAAGGCGGGAAGGCTGACCGATGCCATCAGGATTCCTTGGGAACGAGCGGAGCGACCGATCGCAATTCGTCGAGGGTCATCGGCTCGGCGTCCGATGGTACTTCAAGCGTGACCGCGAGCGGATTGATCGTGGTGTTGACTTCGAGCTCGCCGACCCGCGCCGTGACGTCGGTGGTCGGGTCGGCCGCCCGCCGTACGCGCACCACGCGCGGGTAGCCGCTCAGGTGGTCCGAATAATCGAGATGCCAGGGCCCATAGTCGGCGGCGACCACGACCGGCTGCCCCTGCCGCGTGCGCAGGTAGGCGACGCGGTCGGGACCAAGCGTCACGGCCTGCCAGCCGCCCGGCCACTGCCGCCCCTCCGACGGCGTGGCCGGATCGGCCAGGCACCCCGACACCATCAGGCGAAGGTCGTCGGCGCCAAGCGCGAGGCCGGTGAGGCGCTCGAGCACGGCCGACACCGCGGTGTCGGCCAGCACCCGTCGCTCGCGCGGCAACAGCAGCGTGGCGCGTTCAGCCTTGCCGGCCAGGATGAAGACCGGCGGCCCGAATGGCGCGACTCCCTCCAGGCGCACCGACCCGCCGGACTCGAGCCCGGCAAGCACGCGGCCGCGAATGCGTTCGCCGGACGCACGGCCCGACAACGACAGCTCGCCGGTCAGCGACCGGAAGCCGCGGCACGCCGCGGTCGCCGTGGTAAACGCGTCAATGGCGGCAGGGTCGGGACCGGGACTGCCGGCCGGACGGGCGGGCACCCGCGCCGCGCACGCGGTCAGGGCCAGCGCCGTGGCCAGCGCGGCGAACAGGCGGCTCATCGTCCCTTCGCGCGAGCGGCCTTGATCTTCTTCTCGATGGCGCCGCGATCGATCTGCTCGCCGTCACCGGCGAGGGCGCGTTCCCAGGCCGCCACCGCCTCGGCGTGGCGGCCGCGGCGCGCGAGCACGTCGCCGTGGTGATCCTGGATCACCGAGTTGCCGGTCAGCGCGGCAGCGGCCCTGGCCAGCGGCGCCTCGGCCTCAGCGACCTTGCCCTGCTTGAACAGCGCCCACCCCAGCGTGTCGAGGTACGACGGGTTCCCGGGTTCGATCTTCACCGCGCGTTCGGCCAGCGCCACCGCTTCGGGCAGCCGCAGGCCGCGGTCGGCCAGCAGGTAGCTCAGGGAATTGAGCGCGACGGCGTTCAACGGGTCCTCCGCCATCAGGCGGCGGAGCTGCTGCTCGGCCTCGGCCAGCTTGCCGCCGACTTCGTAGGCTGTCGCCAGGCGCATGGTCAGCACTTCGTCGTCGCCGAAGGTCTTGCGCGCCTGTTCGAGCATGCGCACCGCATCGTCGGCGCGCTTCTGATCGGTGTAGAGGTCGGCGAGGCCGACCACGTACTCGCGGCTGGACGGGTTACCGGCGGCGCCGGCTTCCATCAGCTTCAGTGCGTCGGCCGGCTTGCCGCCCTTGCTGAGGGCCTGTGCGCGCAGCCGGACCATGCGCGGCTGGTCGGGGTTGCGAGCCAGGTTCTCGCGCGCGAGCGACTCGGCGCGATCGAAGCGCCGCGCCGCGAGGTGCGCCTGCACCAGGTAGGCGTCGATTTCCGGATCGCGGGGGGTCAGCGCCTTGGCCGACATGAACGCGGCAATCGCGGCGTCCCACTGCGCGAGCTGCTGTTGCGCGATGCCCAGTTGGACCAGGACCGCGGCGCCTTCCATTTCCCGGCCCTTGGCACGGCTGACCGGGTCCTTGGCGAACGGCGCGACGACCTCGACTACCTGCTTGAAGTCGTAGCGATCGAACAGGATCTGCACCAGCGCGTACAGGCCGGTGACGTTGGCGGGATCGGCCGCCATGATCTTGCGCGCCGCGGCCTCGGCGGCCTTCATGTCGCCACCGGCGCGCTCCACGCTCGACATCAGGTACAGCGCGCGCACGTCGTTCGGGTTGGCCTTCAGGAGGTCGGCGAGCACGACCCGCGCGCGGGGCGCGCCGTCCTCGACATTGAGCAACGCCGCAACCAGGCGCAGCTGCAGGTCGCGGCTCGGTTGCCGCGTGCGCTTGAGCGCCTCGTCGTACGCGCCGGCAGCCTCGTCCCATTGATTGCGCCGCTCGTAGTACTGCCCGAGCTGCGCCCCGTATCGCGGGTTGATCTCGGCGGCGGCGACGAGCGCCTTCTCGGCCTCATCGAACCGGCCGCTGGTCGCGTAGGCCTCGTAGAGCAGCACCAGCGGCTCGGCGGCCCAGGGCGCCTGCGCCGCCACGCGTTCGAGAATGGGCAGGGCGTCGGCGGTGCGGCCGGCGCGCAGTTGCAGCCGGCCGAGCGTCATCTGCAGGTTGGGATCGACGGCCATCACCGGAGACTTCTGAATGGCCACCAGGTGCGCGATGGCCTTGTCCCTGGCGCCGGTCGCGGTCTCACCGGCGGGCGGCGGGGTCCCTTCCGCCCACTCGGCGTAGAGCTGGGCGAGCACGAAATGGGCCTCGACGTTGGCGGCATCCAGCCTGAGCGCGCGCTCGGCCTGCAGCATGGCCGACTGCGCCTGGTCCTGCCGCGCATGGGCGCCGGCCATTTCCGCGGCGATCTCGGCGGAATTGGGATCGAGTGCCTGCGCGCGTTGCAGCGCCGCCATCGAGCCGGCGGTGTCCCCGGCCGCTTCGAGCCGCCGCGCCATCAGGAACTCGTAGAAGGCCCGCGCCTTCGGGTCGTCCACGACGGCGGCGGCTTGCCCGCCCTCGGAGGCGGACCCCACCGCCGGAGCCGACACCGCCAGCGCGACAAGGACGACGCGAATCACCAGCATGGCGCGATCTTACCCCGCGAACTGCCGCGTTGAACCCCCGTGCTTGCCCCCCTGCGGAACCCCCGTGATTTGAACCGCCGTGCGAACCACAGTGTTAAGATTCCATCATGCCCGTCGACGCTGAACTGCTGGAAATTCTCGCGTGCCCGGCCTGCAAGACCCCGGTCACGCTCGTCAAGGACGGGACCGCGCTCAAGTGCGGTTCGTGTCACCGCGTCTATCCCATTAAAGACGACATCCCGGTGATGCTGATCGACGAGGCGACGGTCGAGCCCTGAAGGTCCTCCTGATCCGGCTGCGCCTGATCGGGGACGTGGTCTTCACCACGCCCGCGATTGGCGCCGTGCGCCGCCGGTTTCCGTCCGCCCACCTCACCTACCTCGTTGAAGCGTCGGCCGAGCCCGTGGTGCGCCACCATCCAGACCTGGATGCGGTGCTGGTACTCGAACGGCCGCGCGGCCTGGCCCGCCTGCGCTACGACCTCCAGATCGCGCGGCGCCTTCGCGCCGAGCGATTTGACGTGGTCGTCGATTTTCACGGTGGTCCGCGCAGCAGATGGCTGACCTGGGCCACCGGGGCGCCGCGGCGGATTGGCTACGCACTGCCCGGCCGGCAGTGGAGTTACACGACGCGCGTACTGTGGTCGCGGTCGCTGGTGCCGCCGCGCCATTCGGTGCTCAACCAGTGGGACCTCGTCGCGGCGCTCGGCATCGATCCCCCGGACGCGGCGGCCAATCCCGTGGTCATGCCCATCGATGCGGATGCCAGCGCGCGCGTCGCCGGCCGCCTGGCCGCGGCCGGTGTCGCCGGCACTGCCCCCGTCGTCGTGCTGCACGTCAGCGCCGGCAACCCGTTCCGGCGCTGGCCGACCGCGTCGTTCGCCACGGTCGCGGCGCAACTGGCGATCGACGATCCGGCGCGGCGCATCATCATCACCTCTGGACCGTCGGAGGCTGCGGCGGCCGAGACGGTCGCGACCGCGGCCCGCGCGCAGGCCGGGCCGGCCGCGACGAGCATCGTCCGCACAGGCGAATTCGATCTGTCGGAGCTGCGCGCCCTGGTCGGCCGCGCCGTTCTCTATATCGGCGGCGACAGCGGCCCGATGCACCTTGCCGCGACCACCGCCACGCCGGTGGTGGCGCTGTTCGGCCCGACCCTGCCCGAACGGTCGATGCCGTGGCGCGATCCCGCGGCCGGCAGCATCGCGGTGGACGCGGGCCCCCTCCCCTGCCGGCCCTGTCATCAACGGCACTGCGTGCCCGGCGACTTTCGCTGCCTGACCGGGATTTCGCCTACCATGGTGGTCGCAGCCGCGCAGACGCTGCTGCGAAGTGAGAAGTCAGAAGTCAGACGTCAGACGTAGCAGGATAATGACACTCTCGTTCACCGCCGGCATGCCGCCCCGCGATCGCCTGGAGCAGATCGGCCTGTTCGCGCTGGTCGGCATCGTCGCCACCATGCAGCTGTCGATCGCCGCGGCGCAGATCCTGCTGACGGTCGCCGTGCTGACGTGGCTCATCTCGCACATCTCGCGCAGCGAGCGGCTCCAGGCGCCCTCGTTTTTCTGGCCGCTCCTCACCTACGCAGCACTGACGCTGGCCTCAGCCGGCTTCTCGCTCGATCCCGAGGTCAGTTTCACCGACAGCAAACAGCTGGTGTTGCTGATGCTGGTGCCGGTGACCTACGACCTGGCCCGAGGCGCCCGCGCCAACTCGGTGCTCAGCATCATCCTGACCATTGGCGCCGCCAGCGCCTTCGTCGGCATCGTCCAGTACGGCGTCCTCAACTTCGACGGCCTGGGCCGCCGGCCGCAAGGCACCCTGTCGCACTGGATGACCTATTCGGGCACCCTCATGCTGGTGATCTGCGCCGCCACCGCGCGGCTGCTGCATGGCACCTCGGGACGCCTGTGGGCGGCCTTCATCATGCCGGCGCTGCTCGTGGCGCTCAGCCTCACGCTGACCCGCGGCGCGTGGGTGGGCGTCGCGGTCGGCGTCGCCGTGCTGTTCCTGGCCAAGGACTTCCGCCTGCTCGCGCTGATCCCGATCGTCATCGTCGGCGGCATCCTGCTGGCGCCGCAGGCGCTGACCGATCGCATGTATTCGATCTTCGACCGCAACGACCTGACCAGCCGCGACCGCATCGCCATGCTGCAGGCCGGGGCCGCGATCGTGAAGGACTACCCCCTGGCCGGCGTCGGGCCGGACCAGATTGAACGCGTCTATCCGTACTATCGCGTGCCCGATGCCGTGAAGCCGACCAACCCGCACCTCCACAATGTTCCCATGCAGATCGCGGCCGAGCGTGGCCTGCCGGCCCTTGGGGCCTGGCTCTGGTTCGTCAGCTCGGCGTCCCTCGGCCTCTACCAGCTGTTGCGACGGTCGCGGCACAAGGTGCTGGCCGCCGCGGGGCTCGGCGCCATGGCCGCCATGCTCGCCGCCGGGCTGACCGAGTACAACTTCGGCGACTCCGAGTTCCTGATGCTGCTGCTGGTCGTGATCACCCTGCCGTTCGCCGCCAACCGCGACGGGGGCCTGCCGGCATGAGCGCGGCGCTGCTGCCTGAGATTGGCTCGGCCCGTGCCCACGAGCTGATCGACCGCTTTGCCTCGCGGCGCGTCACCGTGGTCGGTGACGTCATGCTCGATCGTTTCGTGATCGGCCGGGTCAGCCGCATTTCGCCAGAAGCCCCGGTGCCGGTGGTGGTGTTCGACCACGAAGAGTGGCGGCTCGGCGGGGCCGCGAATGTCGCGCACAACCTGCGCGCGATGGGCGCCGCCGTCGACCTGGTTGGCGTCATCGGCGCTGATGAAGCGGGCACGCAACTGAAGAACGAGTTGGCGGCCAGGGGCATTCACGCCACCGGCCTGATCACCGACCCCGCTCGCACGACCACCACCAAAATGCGCGTCGTCACCACGCGCAACCAGCAGGTCGCGCGGGTCGATTACGAATCCAATCACGAAGTCGGCCAGGCCGTTGAAGACGCCCTCGCCGCGCAGGTCGACCTTCGCGCCAGGTCGGCGCAGGTGATCCTGGTCTCGGATTACCAAAAGGGCGTGGTCACCCGCCGGTCAATGGCACACCTCTCGGCCTACGGTCAGGCGGCCGGCATCCCCGTGATCGTCGACCCGAAAGTCCCGCACATCGAGTACTACGCCGGCGCGGCGCTCGTGACGCCCAATCACGTCGAGGCCGAGAGCGCCACCAACATGCGGATTGAGTCGCACGACGATGCGCGGCGGGCGGCCGAGGCGCTGCGCCAGCGGCTCGGCGTGGCAAACGTGCTGATTACCCGCGGCGAGCACGGCATGTGGCTGAGCCACGCCGGCGTCGACGGCTACCTGCCCGCGTCCGCACGGGAAGTGGCCGATGTGACCGGGGCCGGCGACACGGTGATCGCGATCCTCGCGCTGGCCATCGCCGCCGGCGCCAACATGGCCGAGGCGGCCCGCATTGCCAACGAGGCCGCCAGCATCGTCGTCGGCAAGTTCGGCGCGTCGACCGTGACGCCCGACGAATTGAAGCTGCGTTTTCCCGCCTAAGGCGTGCCCGCCGGGTAGCCCATGCGGATGATGCCGCTCTTCGCATCACCCACCGCGCCCTTGGTCAGCCAGTCCAGCGACGCCTCGAACAGCAACAGGCGATTCTTTTCCCACATCGCGTTGTGCGACGAGCACCCCAGATCAATAAGCACCTTGTCGCTAGAGCCAAGGTCGTCGTAGAGCGGACGCACGCGATCGGGCGTAACCTGCTTGTCAAGCGCGGCGGCGACGATCAGCGTGGGGATCTTGGTCGAGGCCGCCATCGCGGCATTCCATCCCCAGGTCGTGGTGGACGGTGCCCGGCGCACACCGTCGCCCCAGGTGGCTCCAACCGGGTCCGAGGCAATCATGTCGGCCCACACCGCTTCGCGCACGGCGGGCTCGAACTGATCGGGGCACCCGACCTGCCGATCCCAGTTCGCCACGAACTCGGCCTTCGACTGCGTGTTGAAGGCCACGCCGGCCCTCGGCAGCGGCGGCGCCACGGCCTCGGCGGCACGGTTGTAGGCGGGGGCCAGCAACACCATCGAACGCACCTTGTCCGGATGCTGAGCGGCATAGCCGCCCGCGCGCGGCCCGCCGAGTGACCACGCGACGAGGCTGACCTTGTCCACCTTGCGCAGCGCACGGATGTAGTTGACGACGCCGTCGATGTCGTTCCAGTCGGAGGCAATGTTAGTGAGTTGGCTGGAATAAGCCGGCGCGCATGGCGCTGCGAGCAACGCGGGCACGAACAACTTCTGCTGCTCCGGCGACAGGTTGCACGGGTCGTTCATCGCGGCGGGCCGGGTCGAGCGGCCGTAGCCGGTGGTGTCCATCGAGAACACATCGAAGCCCGCATCGGCCAGGTAGGCCATCCAACTGTAGCCGGGCGCGGACGGGTCGAAGGCCACTTCGGCGGGCGTGCCGGCGCCGTGCACGAACAGCACCACGCGATCGGCGGCCGGCGCGGCGGCACCGGCCTTCGCGCGCTCGCGCACGTAGATGTTGGCGACCTGGCCGGCGATCGACGGCACGGTCGACGTCACCCGCACGTAGTGATCGACCGAACTGACGGCAGTCGCCGGTCGCTGCTGGGCGATGCCCACAACCACGACGGTAGAAGCGAAGACGGCGACCAGGGCAGGCAGTTTCATCGGGGACCTCGGGCGGATTCTCTCACGGTTAGATGAACGTCGCGATCGCGTCGAGCGGCTTCTTGGTGATGTCGGGCACCGTCGCGCTGTCGGCGGGATACCCAACTACCAAGATTAGGAACGGCCGCTCGCGCGACGGGCGGCCGAGAATGTCGTTCAGGAACCCCATGGGGCTGGGCGTGTGGGTCAGCGACACGAGGCCGGCATGATGCACCGCCGTGATCAGGATGCCCGTGGCGATGCCAACCGACTCCTGGGTGTAGTAGTGCTTCACCTTGCGGCCGTCCGGCAATTCGCCGAAGCTCTCGCCGAAGATCACGATCAGCCATGGCGCCGTCTCGAGAAACGGCTTGTGTTCGTCGGTGCCGAGCGGCGCGAGCGCGTCGAGCCACTCTTGCGGCGCCTTGCCGCTGTAGAAGGCGCGTTCTTCTTTTTCCGCGCCCTCGCGAATCTTCCGCTTGATCGCCGGATCGCTGACCGCCACGAAGTGCCACGGCTGCAGGTTGGCGCCATTCGGTGCGGTGCCCGCCGCCCTGACGCAAGACTCGATCACCTCGCGCGGCACGGGCCGAGCCGAGAAGTCGCGGACGGTCCGGCGCCGCTTCACATCCTCATAGAAGGACGCCGCCCGTCGCGTCATCGTTTCGGTATCGAACTCCCGGTACCCGGTCAACGCAACGAACGGCGCCATGCGACACTCCTCATGATCTTCTCGAACAGCGATGGGATGCGGGCATCGTCTGTGGCCGTCGCACACCGAGTGGCTCATCCGCGCGACATGGCACCACGATTGATCGCCGACAGCGCCTCTGCGGGGAGTCTAACGCATCCCCGCTATCCGCTATCATTCTGGCGTGACCTCACTGGTGGCGGCCGAGCGTGACGGCGACGATCTGGAACACCTGGGCGCGCGCGTGGCCGAACTCGACATCCGGCTGGCGCAACAGAGCGCCGACGTCCTGCGGGTGAAAGCCGAGCTCAACACCTTCAAGGTGACCTACCGTCAACAGGTCGGCTCACTGCACGAGCAGCTCGAACAGCTCGAGCTCGCGATTGCTGACGCCGAACTGGGCGAGCTCGCCAAGAACGCGGCGAACCGCGCGGGCGGCCCCAAGCAACCGGGCGCGGCACCCGCCGCCGAGAGGCCCGAGCCCCTGCCCCGCTTCACCTCGGACGCCGTGCGCAAACTGTTTCGCGATGTCGCCCGGACCATTCACCCAGATCTCTCCCGCGACGAAGCCACCAGGGATCGGCGTCACACGCTCATGATCGAAGCCAACCGGGCTTACGCGCTCGGCGACGAAGAACTGCTGCGCTCGATCCTGCAGGCCTGGGAGAAGAGTCCCGAGGCGGTGGAGGGCAGCGACCCCGAGGCCATGCGCTTAAGGCTGGTCCGCCGGGCCGCGGAACTCGAGGAGCAACTGGCGGCGCTCGACGCCGACCTCGCCGCCATGCGGGAGTCGCCATTGGGCAAGTTGAAGACCACCGTGGACGACGCCGCCCGCAAGGGCAAGGACCTGGTGCGCGAGACGGTCAGGCAATTGAAGCGCGACATCATGGCCGCGACCAATCGCCTGGACGCGATGCGGCCGCCGCCCTGATCATCACGCGCTCGTCTTGGCCGTCCCGATGTACTGGTCCACGTTCTTCTTCAGGACGTCGAGGGGCACGTTGCCGCCGAGCACCAGGGTGTCGTTGAAGGCCCTGACGTCGTATTTCGGTCCCATCGCTGCCGTGGCCCGCTCCCGCTGGCGGGTGATCTCGCTGTGTCCGACCTTGTAGCCGCAGGCCTGCCCGGGCCATGAGCAGTAGCGATCGACTTCGCTCGCCACTTCCATCTGGTTGGAGCCGTTGACCTCGACGAAGAACCGCACGCCCTGCTCGCGCGTCCAGCGCTTGGCGTGAATGCCGGTATCGACCACCAGCCGGCACGCGCGGAACGCCAGGGCCTGCAGGTAGCCGAGTTGCCCGATCGGATCGCTGGCATAGGCGCCGAGCTCGTCGGCGAGCTGCTGCGCATAGAGCGCCCACCCTTCCGAGTAGGCATTGAAGGCCAGCAACTGGCGGATCAGTGGCGACTGGCGCGTGTACTCGCCCTGCAGGATGTGCCCCGGAATCGATTCGTGAAACGTCAGGTCGGCCAGGCTGTACTTGCTGTGCAGCGCCGGCGTCCTCAGGTTGATCCAGTACTTGCCGGGAATCTTGCCGTCGATGGACCCGGCGCCCCCGTAAGCGGTGGGCGCGCCCGGCTCTTCTTCCGGCGGCAGCCGCTTCACTTCCATGTTCGGATTGACCAGCGTGTTGAACGCGCGCGGCAGCTGCGCGCGGATCCAGGCGACGCGCTCCTCGATGAACGCCATGATCTCGGCGCGGCCCTGGTCGCCGTCGGCAAACTGGTACCGCGGATCCGTGGCCAGTGCGTTCATGCGATCGCCCACCGTGCCCTTGGTGTAGCCGGCGCCCGCCAGGATCGTGTCCATCCGGGCATGCAGCTGCGCCAGTTCGCTCTGCCCCATGGCATGCACTTCGTCGGGCGTCATGCTGGTGGTGGTCGAGGCCTTCAGCGCCCACCGGTAGAACTCGTCGCCATTCGGCCGCGCCCACATTCCGGCATCGTCCTTGGCAAGGGCGCGTTGCGCCTCGAGTTCGGCGATCTGACGATCGAGCGCCGGCGCGATCTCCTGCGCGGCGATGGCCTTCGCGCGCTCAGCCCAGTTCCCGGGGATGGCCTTCGTGCGCCGGGCGATGGATGCCACCAGCGAGCCGCCGTCGCGCGCGCTTGTTGCCGACAGCCGCATCTGCGACAACGCCTTGTCGATCAGAAACGCCGGCGGCACCAGGCCCTGGCCGCGGGCCGCCTCGATGCGCCCCCGTTCGCCGTCGAGCTGCTTCGCGTACGACTGCAAGCGCGCAAGATACGCCTCGGCGTCGGCCGCGTCGTTGACCGGGTGATCGCTGTCGAGGAATCGCGGGAGGTCGAGATAGGCGCCGACATTCTGGATCACCACATACGGCGTGTTGCGCCAGCTGCCCACCGTGATGTCGCCGTACGGCAGCGCAAAGCCCTCGGCCGCGAGCCCGTAGGCACTGCGCACGACCTCGACGCTGGTGCGGGTGGCATGCGTGAGGCGCGAGGTGTCGAACGCATTGGCACGCTCGAGATCCTGCCGCACCTGGTCGGCGATCTTCTTCTGGCCATCGGCCGACCGGTCGGCGAGCTGGGAGCGCAGTGCCAGCCGAGCGCCCGTGTCGATCCCGAGGGTCGTCGCGCCTTCCGGTGCGAACCGCAGGTAGTGTTCGCCGATTTGATCCAGCAGCGCGAGCGCGTCGGCTTCGGGGTTCGTCGCGGCCGGCACGGGTTCCGGCGTGCTGTTGCAGCCGGGCAACAGCGGCAGCGCCGCAGTGGCGGCGATGGCACCCAGGGCCTCACGGCGGTTCATCAACGACTTCGTCTTGTCCATGACCTGATTCTAACGTCTACGAGCGCGCGAACGTCCACGCCAGGATGCGGCTCTGTTTTTGGCCATGCACCATGTCGAGCGTCTGCACGTCAACGGTGTTCACGGCCTCGAGCGCGTGAAACAGCCGCGGCAGGTGCGCGCGCTGTGAGACCAGGGTCGTGAACCAGCGGCACAATCCGGGCCGCTCGGCGCTTTCCGTAATCATGCGGCGCACGAACCCCAGCTCCCCGCCCTCGCACCACAGTTCGCCCGCCTAGCCCCCAAAATTCAGCGCCGGAACCCTGCCCCGCTGGTGGCCGAGGTTGCGGTGTTTCCGACCTGTCCCGTGCGCGGCAGCCTCGGCTGAGGCGTGAAACGGCGGGTTGCACATCGACAGGTCGAAGGTCTCACCCGCCGTGACGACGCCCCTGAAGCAAGCCAGCGACGACTCCTGTAACCGGCACTCGACCAGAGGCGAGACCGCCGGGTTCGCCGAGACCAGGTTCTTCGCCCACCGCAGCGCCACCGGATCAGTCTCGGATCCGACGAAGTTCCAGCCGTACTCACTCGCGCCGATGAGCGGGTAAATGCAGTTGGCACCGGTCCCGATGTCGAGGACGCGGACACAGTCGCCGCCGATGCCTGGCAGATCGGCGAGATGGTGAAGGTAGTCACTACGCCCTGGGATCGGCGGACACAGGTAGCCTGGCGGCAGGTCCCAGTGCCCGATGCCGTACGCGTCCTTGAGCAGCGCCTGGTTGAGGGCCTTCACCGCCGCCGGATTGGCATAGTCGATGGACGCATCGCCGTACGCGTTGGGGGCGACGAACGCCGCCAGGCGAGCACTGCCGGCGGCCAGGCGTGGGAAGTCGTAGCCGGTGCGAAATCGGTTCCGGGGATGCAGCTGTTCTTTGACCGATGGCCTGATCATCGCCTCCACCACGCTACCCGCGCAGAATCTTCGCCGTCGGCCGGCGCTTCGTTGAAGAAGTCTTCACAATGGGTTTCCCGCACTAGCGCATGAACCGCAATACTCCCCGTGCCGATGACAGCACCAGCGGGCCGCCCACCAGCGTGAGCGTGCTGTCCCCAGTCAACACCCTGATGTACGCGTCCCCAAATGCCATCGTGGCGCACGCCGCTCGCGTGCACGCCAGCACCGGCCCCACCGCCAGGGTCTGCCCTGACAGCGCGAACGCACCGCTGCACACGTTGCAGTCCAACCGCGTCGACAAGCGACCGTCGTCGAAGGTCACGGTGTAGCTGGTGCCCGCGGGCACCGTCTGCTCAGGCTGACCGGTTGACTGGATCGACACGACGTTCCAGACGCCGGTCAGTTGACCGGCTGTGACCGACGACGGCGACGTCGGCGTGGAAGGCGACTGGGAGCACCCGACCATGAGTGATGTCACGACCCACAGGCTGAGCAAAGAGCGGAATGCATTCATGATGCTACTCAGGCACTGCGCCCCCTCCAGCCACCTCGATTAGTGACGCACCCGGCTGCCCTCGCAAGGACATCGACGGCACGGCCAGGCAGATCACCATCCGCGGCGGCCAGGGCGGGAAAGACCGCCACACGATGTTGCCGGCCTCGGCCGGCGGAGACCTCCGCGAATCCTAGTGGCGGAAGTGCCGCCGGCCCGTGAACACCATGGCCAGACCGTGCTCATCCGCCGCGGCGATCACCTCCGCGTCCTTCACCGACCCGCCGGGTTGCACGACCGCGGTCGCGCCCGCCGCGGCCACGGCATCAAGCCCATCGCGGAACGGGAAGAACGCATCCGACGCCGCCACCGACCCCGCGAGGATCATGGCGACCGCGTCCGACTTCCATCCCGCCGCCTTCATGGTCGCCACCTTGACGGCGTCCACGCGGCGCATCTGGCCGGCGCCGATCGCGAGGGTGCGATGCGCGTCGGTGAAGATCACCGTGTTCGACTTCACATGCGCCATCACCCGCCAGGCGAAGCGCAGCGCCTGCCACTCCTCGGCGGTGGGTTGGCGCTTCGTGACGACGGTGAGGCCTTCGGCCGGCCACGGCAGGTGCGCTTCGACCACCTGGTCGCGCTGCTGCACGAGCAGGGCGCCAAGAATGGAGCGATACTCGCTGCTGCCGAGCGCGCCGAAATCGGCCTCGAGCACACGCAAGTTCGCCTTCTTCGCCAGGATCGGCCGGGCCGCCTCATCGACCGCGGGCGCGACGACCGCTTCGATGAAGGTCGAGACGATGGCGGTGGCGGTGTCGGCGTCGATCGGCCGGTTGAGGCCGATGATGCCGCCGAACGCCGCCAGCGCATCCGCCTCGCGCGCGCGGACGCAGGCCTCGGCGATGGTCGCGCCGGTCGCGACCCCGCACGGGTTGGTGTGCTTGATCACCGCGGCGGCCGGCTCGCTGAACTCGAGCACGATGCGCGCGGCCGCATCCAGGTCGAGCAGGTTGGTGAACGAGAGCTCCTTGCCCTGCAAGATGACGGGCGCGCCAAGGCCGGATTCCGGCTCGATGGCGTACCACGCCGCCGGCTGATGCGGGTTCTCGCCGTAGCGGAGATCACGGAGCTTGTGCGCGTGGACGGAGAGTTCGTCAGGGGCAAAAGTCTCAACAGCCGGGTCGAAAGACCCGGCTCTCCGGCTGAAGGCGTCGCCCTCGACGCTGACCTCGGCAAGGGTCCCGGCAATCGCCGTGTCGTAGCTGCCGGTGTGCGCGAAAGCACGGCGGGCCAGGTCGAAGCGGAACTCGGCCGAGGGCCCACCCGTGCGATCCAACTCGGCAATCACCTCGTCGTAATCCGTGGGCGAGACGACAATCAGGACATCGCGAAAGTTCTTGGCCGCGGCGCGGACCAGGCTGGGGCCGCCGATGTCGATCTGTTCGATCAGATCATCGAAGTGGATGCCGGGCTTGGCAGCGGTCGCCACGAACGGATACAGGTTGACCACGACCAAGTCGACCATGCCAATGCCGTGCTCGGCAGCCAGGGCGAGGTCCTCGGGATGGTGCCGGCGGGCCAGGATGCCGCCATGGATCTTGGGGTGCAGGGT
>SXGQ01089685.1_pt1 | contig 27938 bp, 17 predicted proteins | sample 3178371 | NCBI WGS metagenome assembly SXGQ01 (sample SAMN11356859, study PRJNA531348) | freshwater metagenome | isolation source: freshwater sample F1-20 | place: China: Fuxian Lake, Yuxi | collected 2017-12-25 | reverse complement strand
GACGTAGACCAGCGGGTAAAGCGCACCGGGGGCAGCCGCCAGCGCCTCGGCGGCGGCGGCGAGCGCAAGCCTGACCTGCTCGTCCAGCAGGCTCAACGGGGGGCCGTGCATTCGTGGAAAGGTCGCGGGTCCGGGGAGGTTTCACGGTTCGGGCGGCGGGCCTTTGGCGGGCCGACAACCGTCCAGCCGGCAGGGAGGTATCAGCATTCGCAGCTGTCCTCCTCCGCCAGCGAACAAGCGATGCACACGGATACCCCGCACACTCCAGGAGCGCCGAGCATCGCCACCGAGCGGCACACCATCCGGACGGCCATTCGCGCGATCGAGTCGCGCTGGCGCACCACCCCTTCGGACTTGGCACCGGGCGCCGCCCGGGTCCGCCTCCTCGCGCCGCTCCTCGCGTGTGCGAGCCGCGTGGCCGAGCCGGGAGCTGCCGGCCACATGCACGGTGTCGGAATTGTTGCCGAGGCGGTCGCCCTGGCGGCGGGGTGGGCGCCGGAGACGGCGGCGGACCTCCGGATCCACGCCGCGCTCCACGACCTGGGGAAGCTGGGGATCAGCCCCGACATCCTGACGAAGGCGGGTCCCCTGACGGCGAGAGAACGACGGTCCGTGGAGCACCACCCGACGATCGGGCGGCGCCTCCTCGCCGGCGGCACCGCTCCGCTCCTCCAGACGGCCGCCCGCGTGGCGGGAGAGCACCACGAGTGCTGGGACGGGAGCGGCTACCCGCGCGGGATCGCCGGAGAGGCGATTCACCAGGCTGCCCGCGTGATCGCCATCGCGGACGTCTTCGACGCGCTGACCTCCCGACGGCCCTACCGCGGCCCGCTCTCCGACCAGGCCGCGCTCCAGATCATGGAGCGAGGACGCGGAACGCAGTTCGACGAGCGCCTGTTCGACGCCTTCCTGTCCGTCTGCTTCGCCGGAGGTCCCGCGTGCGCGCGCGGCGCATGACCCAAGGCCGGATGACCGCGGTGCGGGACTTTGCGCGGCGGGCATCCAGCACCGCGCTGGTGGCCGCCGCTGTCGCGACGGCCACCGCCGCCACCTCGCGCGTGCGGGCGTCAACGCCGGGGCTCACTCCCGTGGTCCCGGCCACCGCCGCGCACCCACTCACGGGCGACCCGGTCCAGCGCCTCCGCCCGCATTCGCCTTCGCCGCCGCCCCAGACGCTCCGCAACTCGGATGTCGACCTCCTCGCGACCGGGCGCGCTCGCGCCCAGGGCGCGGATCCGCGCGCCCCGGCCGCGGAGGTCGACCGCTGGATCCTCCGCCTCGCCACCGAGCCGCGCTTTCGTGAAGGCTTCGAGGACGCGCTGGGCAGGATGACGCGATACGAGCCGCTGATCCGCCAGGCGCTCGGGCGGCACGGGCTTCCGGAGGAGCTGCTGTACGTCGTGATGGTGGAGAGCGAGTTCCGCGAGGGCGCGGTCAGCCACGCGGGTGCGACCGGCATGTGGCAGTTCATGGCGGGCACGGGCCGCCGGTATGACCTGGAGGTGTCGTACTACGTGGATGAGCGGCGCGACCCGGTCCGCTCCACCGTGGCCGCCGCCCGGCACCTTCGCGACCTGCACGCGGAGTTCGGGAGCTGGCACCTTGCCCTGGCCGCCTACAATGCCGGCTCCGGCCGCGTGGGGCGTGCCCTCGCCCGCCATGCGCCGGGGCGCCGGGGGGAAGAGGTGCTGTACTGGCAGATCCGTCCGCATCTCCCGCGGGAGACCCAGCGGTACGTCCCGCTGTACCTCGCCGCTGCCCAGATCGCGCGGCGGCCCCGCGCGTTCGGCTTCGATCCGCGTCCCCACCCGGTGCTCGAGTTCGACCAGGTCTGGGTCGCCGGGGGCGTGACGCTCGATTCCGTTGCCCGCGCGGTCCGCGCCGCGCCCGGCTCCGTGCAGCGCCTCAATCCCCATCTCGTGCGCGGCACCACCCCGCCAGGCCGTCGTTGGCCGGTGCGCATCCCGCCGCGGCCGAACCCTTCCGTCCATCCTGAGAAGTGAGGCTCATGACCACGGCGGACCCGGCGGCCGTCCCGCACGCGCAGGACCGCGTCGCGGAGGCGCTCCAGGCTCTCGGCGCGGTGACGCCGGCACAGCTCGCGGCCGCGGCCCTGGCCCGGGACGCGGACGGCGGCACCCGCGGAGGGCTCCTGTTCCACCTCCTCGACGCCGCCGCCGTGACGCCGGCCCAGGCGCGCGCGGCGCTGGAGGCCGAGTTCGGGATGGCCCCCCTCGACCTGGGCGGAGAGCTCCCGGACCGGCGCATCGTGGGCATGGTGCCGGCCCCGCTCGCCCGTGAGCTCGGCGTCGCGCCCGTGGGCCAGAGCGGGCACACGCTCCAGCTCGCGATGCACGATCCGTTCGACACCGACGCCCTCGCACGCCTGCGTGGCCACACCCGCCTCGACGTTCAGCCGGTCCTGGCCGACGAGCACTCGCTGTGGGAGTTCATCCAGCGGTGCTATCCGGGCGGGGACGCACTCGCGAGAACTGCCGGCAGGGCGATCGAGGCAGTCGTAGAGGACGAAGCGAGCCTGTCGGCGCGCCGCTCGACCGCGGTCGAGCAGCACGTCCGCGAGGCGGCGGTCCCGGCCTACGTCCGCGAGGTGCTCCACGACGGGGTCCGGCGCCGCGCCTCCGACGTGCACTTCGAGGTCTACGAGGACCACACGCGCGTGCGGTACCGCATCGACGGGAAGCTGGTGGAGGCACGCCGGGATGCCGATCCCCGCGTCGCCGGCCACATCGCGGGGCACATCAAGTACATGGCCGAGATGCGCTCGGCGAGCGACCGGATGCCCCAGGACGGCGCCCTCACCCTGCACGTGGACGGGCGCGAGGTGCAGTTCCGGGTCGGAAGCCTGCCCACGGTCCACGGGGAGAAGATCGTCCTCCGGGTGCTGGACTTCAGCGACGTTCCGACCGACTTCGCGCAGTTGGGGATCGAAGGGCGGGAGCGCGTGCTCCTGGAGCGCGCGATGCGGGCGAAGAAGGGGCTGGTGCTGGTGACCGGCCCCACCAACAGCGGCAAGTCCACGACGCTCGCGGCCGTGCTGACGGCCTTGAACCGGCCGGACACGAACATCTACACCGTGGAAGACCCGGTCGAGCGGAAGCTGCCCGGCATCCAGCAGGTGCAGGTCCTTCCCCATGACGACCCGAAGCTCGATCGCAGCTACGCGGTGATGCTCCGGGCGTTTCTGCGGCAGGACCCCGACATCATCATGGTCGGCGAGGTCCGTGACCAGGAGACCGCGCGCATGGCGCTGTCCGCGGCCCTGACCGGCAAGCTCGTCCTCTCGACCATTCACACGAACGACGCGCCGTCCACCGTCACCCGCCTGCTGGATATGGGAATGGACCGCTACGTGATCGCCGCGGCGACGCGCGCGGTCATCGCGCAGCGCCTGGTGCGGCGGGTGTGCCCGCGCTGCGCGGAGTCGTACCGGCCGGAGGCCGGCGAGCTGCTCGCGGCGGGCTTCGACGCGCCCGCCATGGCCGGTCGTGAGTTCCGCCGTGGGACGGGGCTCACCAAGGCAGGCACGCGCTGCGAGGGGTGCCAGGGCCACGGATACCGCGGGCGCATCGGCATCTTCGAGGTGATGGAGATCACCGAGCCGGTCCGGCGCGCCATCGCCGAGGGGCGAACGCAGGCGGACATCCTGGCGCTCGCGCGCTCCGACGGGATGCGCACGCTGCAGGAGGCCGCGCAGCTCCACGCACGGGAAGGGGCGACGTCACTCGCCGAAGTCATCGAAGAGACGTCCAACTAAAGGGCTGAAAGACATCCATGAGCTACTCGTACGATCCGCCGGCTTCCCGGTCGCTGGCGGGCAGGACCGCCGCGCCGGCGGGCGGAGACACAAGGCCGGCATTCTCCATCCGGCGCCTGGCCGCGCGCCTCCGGGGCCCGGCGCCAGCCAAGGAGCTGCCCGACTTCACGCGCCAGCTGGCGACGCTGCTCAAGGCCGGGACCAACGCGCCCGAGGCGCTGGAGACGCTCGTCGCCGACATCGAGTCGCCGGCGCTCCGCGAGGCCGTGGAGGCGCTGGAGCTCGCGACCAAGCGCGGATTGCCGCTCAACAAGGCGATGCGTGCGCACCCGCGGATCTTCGACCGCGTCTACACGGAGATCGTCGCCGCGGGCGAGCACGCCGGCACCCTCGAACAGATGCTGGACCCCCTCGCGGCGGGGCTCGTCACGGCCGAGAAGATCCGGAGCAAGGTCGCGGGCGCGATGATCCAGCCAATGTTCACCCTCGGGGCCACGTTCCTCGGCGGGTGGTACATGATCCAGACCGTCGTGCCCACGTTCGCCGGGATTTACGAGCGGGAGGGCGTCGAGCTCCCGGTCGTGACCCGGCTGCTCATCGCACTCGGCAACGTGGCCTCCGCGGCCGGAGAAGGGGCGTTCTTCGCGGCGGGCATCGGGCTGCTCCTCCTGCCGAAGCTGCTCGCCGTGCCCGCCGTCCGGGCGGTGACGGACCGCCTGCTGCTGCGCCTCCCCATCATCGGCCCGCTGGCGACGCTCGGCTCGGTATCCCGCTTCATGCGCTTCTTCGCGATGCTGCTCTCGACCAAGTCGATCCATGAGGCGGAGGCGATCCAGCTCGCGGCGCAGACCGCTCCGAACAGCGCCGTCGCGGCTCGGCTCGCGACCGCTGCCCGGGACGTGGCCGCGGGAACGAAGAAGGTATCCGGCGCGCTGGAGCGGACGGGCGTGGTGCCGCGGATCTACATCCAGATCCTGCGGACGGGCGAGAAGACCGGCGAGCTCTCTGAGCTGGCGGCCTACGCGGCCGAGCGCCTGGAGGAGAAGGTGATGGCACAGGTCGAGAAGGCCCAGGAAACGCTCATCCCCCTGGTCATGTTCGTGGTCATAGGCGTCGTGGCCCTGATGATGATCGGGCTGTACGGACCCATGGCTGGGCTGTACAAAGTGCTGATGCAGTAGACGCAAATGGCATCCAGAGATAGCCCCACCCAGCAGGAGTACACGCTACTACCGCGCGCTGGGCAGCGGACCTTTGAGTCTGGGCACGTACACCGGACGCGGGAACAGAACGGCTGTGTACCGGAATGCGGATGATGGGCAAGACCCATCCCCCCGAATGGGGTTTAGGGGGGTCGCCGGTTCAAATCCGGCCGCCCCATCTCACACAGACGGCGCGGCACGCCACGCCCGGCGCCAGCCGTACCCTCCTCGCCGTCCTGGCTGCCTGCCTCACCTTCGGAAGCTGGTGCGCCGCGCAGCACCTCGCGGCCCAGCTCGGCCGCGCGGCCATCGTGGACCGCATCGTCTTCACGGTGCCCTGACGGGGCACGGTCCGGTCGTACGTGAGTGAATGACCCGACGGGAGCCGCGGCGCCACGTGCCGCAGGCTCCCGTTCACGTCGTACACAGATCTCGGTGGGGGTGAAATCGATGGCCGCCCCCCAGCTCACACAGACGGAACGGCACGCCGCGCCCGGCGCCAGCCGTACGCTCCTCGTCGTCCTAGCCGCCTGCCTCATCTTCGGAAGTTGGTGCGCCGCGCAGTACCTCGCTGCCAACTCGGCCACACTGCCGACTCGGGCCGCCCGCCTTCCTCCTCCCGCCGAAGCTGCACCTGTACGCCCGCGCCGCCGCCAGCCTCCTGCCAGTCGGGGTGCTGCTGGCGCTGCTCGACGCGCCCTCACGGCCGTTCGCGCCGCTGCTCGCCATCTACATCCAGATCCTGCGAACGGGCGAGAAGACCGGCGAGCTCTCCGAGCTGGCGGCCTACGCGGCCGAGCGCCTGAGGAGAAGGTGATGGCACAGGCCGAGAAGGCGCAGGAAGCGCTCATCCCCCTGGTCATGTTCGTGGTCATCGGGGTGGTGGCCCTGATGATGATCGGTCTATACGGACCGATGGCCGGCCTGTACAAGGTGCTGCTGCAATAGCATTGACACATTGATAGTTGCGTGACCATTGCTGCCCGGCTCGTTGAGCGATGAACGAGAGTCGTATGATCCTCGGACGTGTCCCTCCTGGACGAGTTGCTCCCCAAGCCGGAGCGATCTACGTGAACGTGCTTGCCACCTGTGCATGAATCGGGGACGGGTACAGACAGGAGTACAGACGACTCGCGGGCAAGCCTCAGTCTAGCGTTGTTGACCTGCAACCATTTTGGGGACTAGATTTGTACACCGTAGTCCCGCTGCACCCCTCCTCTGCTCCCCTCTAGCATGTCATTCCTGGCGTCGAGCCAAGCCTTCCTCGCCGTTCGTGATCTTTCTCAGCCCGACGGGCGCCCACTCTACGCCTACCGTTGCAACTCGGAAGAATTGGCGGAGATCGAGGAGCACCTTCGCGAGATTCTGTCCGGGAATCCGGGCGCATCGCGAGTGTCGGTTTCGACCGCACAGCTTTTCTGTCTATGGGCGGCGGAGTGGTGGCGCCGCAACCATGACGGCGGCACATGGCGGTGGGAAGAGATGCTCGCCGCTGTCGGGGCCAGGCACTACTCCCCCGGATACCCCGGCTACCTCCAACTTCTGCGGATCGTCAGCGGAGGACTGGCTGCGTGGAAAAGAGAGCTGCTCTGGTCGGGGCACGGACGTGCGTTCCTGGTTACGCTCGGGTGCGAAGGGGGGCTGCCGCTGAAGCTGATCACGCGTGACGGCGACCGCCTGCGGCTGTACTTCAAAGCGCTCCTTGAGGAGATGAGGGTGTACGCGGGCTCCGTTACTGCGCAGGATCTCGCCGAGCGCGTTCAGCATCGCCTGCCGGCACGTCTGCGACAGGAGGTCGTCTTTGAGCTATCCGCCCGCCTCATCGCCATCATCTGGCGACTTCAGCAAGAGATTGGCGATTCGCCAACACCCGTTCGCGACCTCGATCAGCGCCGACCGGGATGGCGTGGTGAGTTGCCGCTCGACCTGGACGACACGGTGGCTCACGCCCTGCTCAACAACCTGCTCCTCGATGCCGCCAGCATCGCGAAATGCAGAGGCCAGGGGATTCGGTTGATCCGCAACCTGGTGCGCCAGGGAGCTCGCTGGGAGGTTGTGGGTGAGTGGCAGCTGCCTTCCGCTCTGGAAGAACCCGAGCTTGTGGATCTGTTCTCCATCTCCTCGATGGGGATGCTCCCGCAGCGTTTTGACATCGGCGTTCGCCAGGAGACGGAGCCGTCGCGATCACTCGTGTTCGCGACGAAACGCCCGCGCTCCGGCCTGACAACGGCGATCGAGCTGGAGCACTCGCGCTACGGTGGGAAGCCAATCGCTGGCGAGGCCGTCGCATCGGGTCGCTTCCTCGTGCTCCGCGTCGGGGACACGGAGCACACGTCTGACGGATTTCGTGGCGCAGATGCGCTTGGCGAGAGCGTTTGGGTGTTTGCCGGTCCAGCCGCTGAACGCGAGGCTGGAGTCGGATTCGTTGCGGATAGGTCCTGCAGGGTGAGATTCGAGGAGTGCTTCGTCGCGACCCCTGCCGACGCGCAGCCGATCGTCACGCAGGGCGCCAGTTGCGAACCTGTCGGTCGTCTGGAATTCTTTTCCCGCACCGTGTACCGGGTTAGCGGACGAGTCGACTTCGCATATCCGGACGGAACACGGGCGGTGGTCACCACCGGCCACGCGGAGGACGACGCTGAGGTCGAGCGTCGCCTCGTCGGACCCATGGACCAGATCGGACGTGATGGCACCCGGGTGTATCGTGGGCCTCCCCAGCTCATGGAACGGTGCGGCTCGGGTGCGTGGCTGGCAATTCAGCCGCGTGAGCTATCCTGGCGGTCCGACAGTCCAGGGGCAGCCTGGCAGCCGTACGACCACACCGCCGTCGGTGATGGGAAGCTCCGGATGGTCAGGAACGGGGAGATCCGCTACTTCGTCCGGCTCCGGATCCTCCCGTACGGCACTCGTTTTCACTTTCTCCCCGATACCGATCCACATCGCGGGGAAGTTCGAATCAGCGGCTCGGGCGCGGAACGGGTCGAGCTGCTAGGCGCCGCCGGCGTGTCGTCGACTTCGCGTCAGCAGGGCGATGAACTGAGCGTATCCCTCAGCGCCAACGGTCCATCCCCTACCGATCTAGATTTCGAACTCGCCTGGCCCGCACGTGGGCGGATGCGGATACGCCTGCCGTTCCCGTCCCGACGCGCCGCCTTTGAGCTTCCAGGGGGCGATACCCTCGTCACCGGCGCCTCAATCGCCGTTGGACGTCTGTCAGGCACCAAGGCGGTCGCGATTCTCCCACGGAGCGGATGCCAGCTGTGCGTGGAGGGTGATCTTCGCGGCGGGCGCACGGACGCAGGAGGTAGGATGATCCGTGCGGAAATGAGCGAGCTTGCCCCCGGTCTGTTCGAGTACGATCTCGGGCGCCTGCAGCGGGAGGTCGAAACCCGGCTGAATGCCTGCGGGGACGCGGATGCTTACGTCCGCTTCCGGATCCAAAGCAACGACGTCGGGAATCTCGACAGCACCATTTTGAACGTAACTCGATTCGATCTGAGCCTCGATACTACTGACCCCCAAGTCATACGGCTATCCGAAGACACTCTGCGCCACGTCCGTCCTGGCGACGCGGAGAGCCTTCGACTCGAGGCGGTCCCACTCCTCGATACGGACGGCGACCCGCAGGATCTCGCCCGAACCGGGAGTGCGTCGTGGGAAGTGCCGCCGGAAGCCCTAGCGAAGAGGCCTCTGCTGATCACGGGCTGGCAGGGGGATTGGTGCCGGATCCGTCCGGTGGTTTTGTGCTCGGTCGGCGACGCACATCCTTCTGCGGAGCCGGCGGTATCGATCGCGTCATATTACGCAGACACGTCTTCGTTCCGGCGAAAGGACCTCCTACTTCAGATTATCGCAGGTCTCGCCCATGATCCGACCCACGAGGATTGGTCTGTCGTCGACCGCATGATCCAGTGGTCTCAGCATCTGTCACCCGTAACGTTCGACATCCTGAAGCGGATCGCGGAGGATGACGAAGCAGCGGCGGTCGCTGCGCTCCGCGTCTCGGAGGCGCACTTCCCCGCCTTCTGGCGAGAGTTGGAGTCGCTGCCGTTCTGGTGGAGGCTGGTCAGTCGCCGATCGTGGGAAGCGGCGGTCGATGCGTACGCCACAGCGATCAAGACGCAAGTCGAATCGCTCGGTGATCTCGGAGAGATCTTGAGGCCGAGCGATCTGGCCCGCGATCGGCTGAATCGGGCGATCTGTCGCGTATCCGGTGAACTGCCGTGCCTCGAGCCGGTTCTCCGCCTCGCGCTCTCCAGGTCACTCGGGGAAAGCGTTCCGGATGGTGTCTCCCTCGTGATGCAGCCAGTATACAGGGAACAGTGGCTTGCGCAGGTCAGGAAGCTCGCGTCTGAATCGCCCGTGCTCGGGATGGAGTTCTCGACGATTCCCGTGATTGATCGTCTCGACGGGCTGCTTCGCCTCACAGGAGCGACCGAAGAAGGCCGGGAACTCATCTTCCCCCGCACTGGGCGGTGGCTCTCGGAGCAGCGCGCGAGCTTCGTGAATGCGCCGGTGCTGGCCGCGGTGAGCGCTCTGACGTCCAAGCGGCTTGACGCTCCACAGGTGCGGGCGATCAGGCGGACCCACGAACTCGCGCCTACCTGGTTCAGTGAGATGTACGGTGCCGCTTACCTGTACGGCATCGGCGCACGCCATCACGCAACGCTCGCATCCGCCTGAAAGCCCCCAAGATGAACAAGTTCTTCGAGCCTCTCGCCGACCAGCTGACTGAACGGTCGACGAGCGCTCTCCTCGGTGCACTTGGTCCTGTTTCCGCTCCCCTGCGCCGATATCTGCGGGAGTCGCTCCACAGGTTGCCCGGCGAGGGCGCAAGTCTCCTGGCGGACCCCGTGATCGAAGCAATCTTCGATTGGCAGAGTGGCGAGGAGACGATGGAGGATCTCGCCGCCGCGGACATGCTGAGCAAGGAGCTCGTCCATGCCATGGCGCAGCCGTCCCGGCATGAAGCGCTTCGCGAGTACCGCTTCCCGTCGGATCGGCGCCCCTTCCGCCACCAACTCGCCGCTTGGCGTCACCTGAGGAATGAGGACGCTCGATCTGTTCTGGTCACCAGTGGCACCGGGTCCGGGAAGACCGAGGCCTTCCTGGTCCCGATCCTCGACTACCTCGCTCGCGAGCAGCGACACCTGGGACGGCTGACCGGGGTCCGCGCTCTTTTCCTGTATCCCCTGAACGCGCTGATCAACTCCCAGCGCGACCGGCTCCGCGCCTGGACGGAACCGTTCGGAGGTAAAATCCGGTTTTGCCTCTACAAGGGCGATACGCCCGAGATACTGTCTCCACTGCAACGAAAGTCGGTATCCCCGGAAGAGGTTGGCGACCGGAAGACGCTGCGCAACGATCCCCCGCCGATCCTCGTCACCAACGCGACGATGCTCGAATACCTGCTGATCCGGAAGCAGGACCGGCCGATCATCGAGCGTTCTGCGCGGCAGCTCCGCTGGATCGTCCTAGACGAGGCACACACCTACCTCGGTTCACACGCTGCGGAGATGGCGCTGCTGCTGCGCCGGGTGCTCCACGCCTTCGAGGTCGACGCGCAGCAGGTGCGGTTCGTAGCTACGTCGGCAACAATTGGTGATGACAGTGAGAAGAGCACCGCGGAACTGCAGAGCTTCCTCGCGGATCTGGCGGGCGTGGACCCGGAGCGTGTCTCAGTCGTTCGCGGAGCACGATCGATTCCCTCCCTCCCCCCGGAGTACGCCGCCACGGACGTTCCGCTCCCTGCACACGAAGAGCTGATCGGCTGCGCGCGCGGCCAGCTTGGTCACGTCCTGGCCTCGAACCGCAGCATGCGAACCCTTCGGGAGCGTTTGCTCTCGGAAGGGGCCGTGAAGGTTTCGGAACTCGCGCGGACCAGCGCAAATGGCGACGGTTCATCAATTGTGGAGCACCCTGGGGAGGAAAGGCTTCGCGAAACGATGCAGTTCCTCGACCTCGCCACAGCGGCCGAGGTGAACGGGGAGCAGTTCCTCCGGGTCCGCGCACACTACTTCCACCGCACCCACGCGGGGATATGGTGCTGCATCAATCCGCAGTGCGTCGGCAGGATCCGCACGGCGCTTGACCATCCTGAGTGGAGCTTCGGGCGGATTTTCTTGGAGCGGCGCGAGCACTGTGCCGATTGCGGATCGATCGTGCTTGAGATGGTCCTGTGCGGCGAGTGCGGGACCGAGTACCTGGATGCTGATCTCGTTCCCGGGCAGGGAGCGTATCGGCTCCTCCCGCGGCTGCAGGACGACCCCTCAGATGCGGAAGAGTACAAGGCGCTCATCGAGGGAGAAGATGACGAGGATGCGCCGACGGACGAGCCGGAGGAGGACGAAGATCGTCTCCCGCGCCTTCTCACCCGCCGCGGTGCGCCCGATACGCAGGAGATCGAGGTTCGAGTGGCCGACGGGGGGATCGTCGACGGGGGCGGTGTCCGGTTCGGCGAGGTGCGGTCCCGCTCCGCTCGGCACCATGAGATCCAATGCGTGCAGTGCCGGACCGTCGAGACCCGGCGAGGAGACCTGTTCCGCGGCACCCGGCGGGGCGCTCCGTTCTTCCTGCGGAGCATCATTCCTACGCTGCTCGAGGCACAGCCGCCGCACAGCGCGACTCAGACGCGTCTCCCGTCCGATGGCAAGCGGCTGCTCACGTTCACGGATTCGCGGCAGGGTACCGCGCGATTCGCGCTGGACGCACAGCTCGATGCGGAGCGGAACTACGCTCGGAGCCTGCTCTACCACCATGTGGTGAGTCGTCGGCGCGATGCGGAGCAACGACGCGGCGACCCGGACCAGCTGCGTGCCGTGATTGCCGCGCTTGAGACGGTTGCTCCTGGAAAACCGTTCCTCGAGGACGAGCTCAGGGAGAAGCGTCGGCAACTCGCTGCCGCGGAAGAGCCCGTCGTGGGAACCATCACCTGGCAGGAGGCGGTCAACGCGCTTGCGAGTCAGGATGAAGTCCGGCTGTGGATGCGGAAGCACTGGGCACAACTCCCACTCGGGGAGCTCGATGAGCAAGGCATCGCTCAGCTCTGCATGCTCCGGGAGTTCGTGCGTCGGCCGAAGCGCCAGAACTCGCTCGAGACGATGGGATTCATCGCGCTGGAGTACCCGTCACTGAACCGGGCTGCCCGCGCGCCAATACCTTGGAAAGCGCGGAGTCTTTCGGAAGAGGAGTGGCGCGATTTCCTCAAGATCGCGCTCGATTTCTTCGTCCGCGGCAGCACCGCTGTCATGGTGGATCGCCGCTACCTCAAGTGGCTGGGGGCACCGGTGAAGCCAAAGGTGCTTCGCGGTCCCGACGCGGATCGAATGAGCAGCCAGGGCTTCGTCCAGTGGCCGACCAGCAGGTCGGTGTCACGGAACCGGCTCCTTGTCCTGCTGAGCGCGGCGCTCCGTGCTGACCGTGCTGACCCGTCGGACGCTGCGGACATCGATCAGTGCCTGCGGGATGCGTGGGAGCAGGTCAGGAGCATTCTGTCGGTGACTCAGGAGGGCTACCAGTTACGACTTGAAGAGCAGGTCACGTTGCGGGAGGGAGGCTCCGCCTGGCTGTGTCCCGTCACGCGAAGGGTGCTTGATACTACCCTGCGTGGAATCACTCCCTATGCGACGCCAAAGGCCAGCGTGGAGGCTCTTCGGTGTCGTGAGCTGGTGATGCCGCGGGTTCCACATGCCTTCTGGCAACGGGAGGGCGGATCTCGGTACTCACGCGAGGAAATCGGAAGCTGGATCACCTCCAACCCGGAAATCGATACACTTCGGGCTGTGGGGGTATGGAGCGACCTGAGCACCCGGATTCTGGGGCAATCGCCGTATTTTCAGGTTGCCGAGCACTCGGCCCAGCAGAGCGCGTCCCGGCTTGGCGAGTTGGAGGAGGCGTTTCGGGCAGGCAAGCTGAACGTGCTGAGCTGCTCCACGACGATGGAGATGGGAGTCGATGTAGGCGGCCTTGCCGCAGTGGCCATGAACAACACGCCCCCGAGTCCGGCGAACTATCTGCAGCGGGCCGGTCGGGCCGGGCGTCGAGGGGAGACGCGCGCGTTCAGCTTCACGTTGTGCACGAACACTCCCCATGGGGAATGGGTCTTCCAGAACCCACGCTGGCCGTTCGACACCCGCCTTGGCGTCTCCACAGTCTCGCTCTCGAGCGAACGCATCGTACAGCGGCACGTCAGCTCCCTCGCCCTTACGCGCTTCCTGATGCTTGAAGCGGGTTCGGAGGACCTCCCTCACCTCGAGGCGGGATACTTCTTTGAACCGGTCGAGGGCCGAAGCGCGGTTTGTGAGCGATTCGAATCGTGGCTGCTGGACTCGGCCAAAGCGGACCGCTGGGTCACCGAAGGACTGAGCCGACTGGTTCGCCGGTCCGTGCTCGAAAGCGTCGCTCCGGGGCGGATGCTCGGTTCGGTCGCCGCCGCGGCTCAGCGCGTACGCGAAGCTTGGTGCGCTGAACTCCAGCCCCTCATTCGGCAGCTCGAGCTGATCGGCGACGGGCGGGATGAACAGCCGGCGCGCCGCGCCATCGAGCTACAGATTCAGCGGATGCGCCGTGAGTATCTGCTGCGGGAGCTCGCGTTGCGCAACTTCCTTCCGGGGTACGGCTTCCCAACCCAGGTTGTGCCGTTCGTTACGACAACCGCATCCGACCTGGAGCGTGCCCGGACCTCGCGCAACGTCAGCGAGCATGAGGATAATCGGTCGCGCAGCCGGGGTTATCCTTCGCGGGACCTGACGCTCGCGCTGCGGGAGTATGCCCCAGGTTCGACGGTGGTGATCGACGGACGGGTGCTCGTAAGCAGCGGCCTCACGCTGAACTGGAAGGTCCCCGCCAACGACGCGCAGGCGAAGGACGTACAGTCTCTGCGGTGGGCATGGCGCTGCGGGCGGTGCGGACGGGTGGGATTCTCGCACCGGCGTGTGGAGCGATGCGATAGCGAAAGCTGCGTCGTCGGTGATGCGCGGATCGAGAACGTTCGTTTCATCGAGCCCGCCGGCTTCGCCGTCGAGATCTCGTACGAAGCCACGAACGACCTTACACAAAACAGCTATCTCCCGGTCGAGCGCCCCTGGATCAGCACCGGGATCGAGCCATGGCAGAGCCTCCCTCGCGCAGAACTCGGCCGCTACCGGTACAGCAACGAAGGGCGCATCTTCGCATACTCGCGCGGTCTTCACAGCGCTGGTTATGCGGTGTGCCTTCGCTGCGGACGGGCGGCTTCGCACGTGGCCGGCTCCGACGGGGTGCCTCAGGAGATGGTGAATCATCGCCCCCTCCGTGGCGGAGGCGATCGTGACGAGAGTGGACTATGCCAGGGGAACTCGAACGGCTGGGCTGTGCTTCCCAACCTCTGGCTGGGCGTGGCGAAAGAAACCGACGTCTTCGAGGTTCAGCTCCATTACGCCGGTACCGGTGCGAAGGTCGAGAGCGACGCGGCGGCCGTGTCCGTGGCGGTGGCGCTGCGCGGCGCCCTGGCTGAGGCCATCGGCATCGAGGACCGGGAGATCGGGTGGGCGGTCATTCCTTCGCGAGTTCCTACCGACGATTCACAGACGCGATCGGTCGTCCTCTTCGACACTGCAACCGGCGGGGCCGGGTTCGTTGCCCAGGCGGTGACCCGCCTGCCGCAGGTGATCGCGAGAGCCCGTCAGGTACTTCAGTGTCCCCGGGATTGCGACAGTGCCTGTCACGCCTGTCTGTTGACGTATGATACGAGCTTCTCGGCGAAGGATCTGAATCGCCATGCTGCGCTCGAGCTCCTGAGTCAGGCGTTCGTTGACGGACTCGCTCTCCCGGAACCCCTGCAGGCGTTCGGCCCGGCGTCGACGCTGGAGTTCGAACCTCTTTCGGCGGCCTTGGCGCGCGAACTCCGCGGATCGGCCGGGCTCCAGGTTGTACTCGGGGGGGCCGCGGATGATTGGGACCTTCCAGATTGGTCCCTGCTCGACAGGGTCAGGCGATGGTCTGCCGATGGGGCCGAGATCGAATTGCTTGTTCCCAGTCCCGTGCTCGGTTCGCTGGATGCCGCCAGCCGCAACGTGCTCGCCGCATGGACTGACTCACGGCTGGCGCAGGTACGGGAGGTTTCCGAAGCGGAAGTTCGGCACGGTGAAGGAAGCCTTATCGCGAAGGTCGTGAAAGGCACGGAGGAGATCGTGTACGCGGCGTTCGATCAGGAATCGATGACGCCGGGACCGCGGTGGAGCACCGGGAGTTCCGCCGCGAGGATCGTCACCGCCCGCATTCCGCTGACCGGTGCATCGGACCACTCCCTGGGCCGGTCGATCCCGGCTTCGGAACTGCGGGTACGGCCGGATGGCGCCGTTTCCGCCCTCGAGATCACCAACGAGTTCAATGGGCCGATCTCAACCTTCGGGAATCGGTTCTGGGATGGCGTTCTCGCCGTTGCCCCGGAGGTGTCAAGGCGGCTGGCGGGCTCGGTCCCAATCCGACGGGTGACCTACGCGGATCGGTACGTCCGAACTCCACTGATGGTCCGGCTACTCCTGGAAGTCGTACGTGCCCTCCGCGACCGGTCCAGTGTTTCACCCGAAGCTCAGGTTCGGGTGATCACAATCCCGATCGACGCTCGTCCTCGTGGTGTACAGCGCGACCTCTGGCACGACTGGGCGCCGCGTAGCGTCCGGAATGAAGTATTTGCCCTCGGGATCACCGAAGTGGGCCTCCGTCCGGTCGTGGAAGAGGTTCCGCGCGCGCAGGCTCCCCATGCGCGGCAACTCGTGGTTGAATGGGAAGACAGTGTTGCGTGGTCCGTTCGCTTGGACGAGGGACTCGGATTCCTTCGTGGAAGCGGAAATTCTGCATTCCCCTTCGATTCCGATGCCGAGCGGCAGATCCGCGCGCTCATGGACGCTGACCAGATCGTGTCAGCCCACGCACGGACGGATCTCTACGTCTACGCCCTCAGACGGTCGGAGAATTGAGTTCAGCCACACTTTGAACCCGCGAGATGGGTGTTGGCACGGTCACGAAAGACGAGCGCAGGCGGGTGTCCTTGACGAGAGTCGCCCGCCACCGCGCCGAGGGGAGCGGCGCTTGCAGAATGCGCGTGCCGCAGCCGTCCGCCGGCCGCCCCGCGATGTGGGGAACACTATCGGAAGGCATCGTTCCGCGGCGAGTGCTAAACGCTGTCGCGGGCTTGCTGAAGGAGATTAGACTGGGGCGCAGCGCAGACGCGACCCTCCCCTCTAGGCGGTTATCGCAAGCAGATCGTCCCGGAACGCGCTAGCGAACGCGGTGCCGGCGAGGGCCGTGGCCAAGTGCGACTCCCACCGGCCGCCTGGAGAATATTTCCGCTTGAGCAAAGTGAGCAGGCTCTTCCCATCCGCCACGCGCATGGTTTCGCGCGCGATTTCACTGGCATCCGCTCCCGTGGCCTTGAGCCGGGAGGCGAACTCCTTTCGGGTCCGCCGAATCTCGCGCCTCAGTTTTCCCCATGTGACGTCCTTGTTGACGTCGACCTGCGCTCGAATCTCCCTGAGGACGACCTTGAAGGGCCGTCGATCGAGGAATCTGCTCGAATCGAGAGTTCGACAGCCGTTACCGCCCGCGGTCCTCGACAGATGGTGGAGGGTCATCGAGGCGTATTTCAGGAGCGCCGCGAAGAAGAATATGCGAGTGGCCTCCCCGATCGATTTCTTGATCTGGTCAGGCGTGATCTGTCCGACGTAGCGCGGGTCGAGGTCGCGCAGGATGACATCCGGGAGATCTCCGTTCGCGACGAGCAGGTTCTCGATCTCGTGCTGCCCGAGGAACAGGATACCGGTAACTGTGGGGTCGTCGTCGATCTGGAAGAACACGTCGGTGCATGCCAGCAGCTTGTCCACGGCACCGACCTTCGCGGCGGCCTCACCATCGACCAAGCCGAAGACTTTTGGATTCGCGGGACGCTCAGCGCGGACCTGAGCAATAACGGCGTCGGAGCCCGATCCGCCGATGCGAGGTTCCTTGAACTCGAGCGAGCCCCGAATATTCGATCCCGCGATCTCGTAGTAGATGCTGGCGTCGACCTCACCCTCTACGTACACGATGATCTTGTCGGCGTACAGGTTCTCGACAGCCCCGGGATCTCCGATTTCCGAGAACCGCGGCATCAAGCAAGCTCCCGCGTGATCAAGAAGCCGCCCTTGGTGAGCCCGGGCTCGGGAGTCTCGTGATCAAAGACGTGGATGAGCTCGCGATCGTGGCTGGTGAAGATCAGGGTCAATCCCGGGCTTGATTGGAGGATCCGCTTGAAGCTCTCGAACATTCGGTTCATCCAGCGGGTGTGCAGGTGTAGTTCGATCTCGTCGATCAGAAGAATGGTGTTTCTCGTCATGTGGGCGAATACTCTAACGAACATCTGTAGGAGCGAACGCTCGCCGTGGCTCAGATCGGAAAGCGGGTGAAACCCGGAGGGCGTTTCGACGAAGGTGAGCAGGTGCGTTGGGTCGGGCGATAGAATCCGCTTATTGGGGGACTCTCCGAAAACATGGTCATTGACGGTCTTCAGAAGATGTGGCAGCTGCGCGTCGCCTATGCTCTCCATCCAGGCCAAAAGATTATCCATTGAGCTGTTCCACGCCGGCCCGTCCAGGCTGAACTGGTGAGCGGGCTGATAACCCCAGTCGGCGGGACGCGCGACGATGCGCTCGCCCTGGGGAGCAGCCACCGATCGGTCAGCCGGGAAGTAGAGGAGCGTCGGCAGCCTGCTCGAGTGCGACTGAGGGTCCGTTGGCGTCTCCAACGCGGTCTGCATCTCCCGAAAGATCGCTCGACCCAGATCGTTGCTCTCCTCTAGTATCTGCGCTTCGCGACCTATGACGGCGAGGCTGAGCCTCGCCCAGTCGCTCGCCCCGGCCGCTTCCTCAAGGTCGACGCCCGTCCAGTCGATGAGCGGCTCCTTGGATCCGATCCACATCGAAAGCAGCACCGAGCGCGCAAATCCGTCGATCAGCCAGGTGCTGCGAAGGTCGAGTTGCGCGGCGCCCTTGAAGAGCGGACTCGAAAACATCCCTTCCGAAGGCCGGTTCAGGAGCGCGAACATGCCGTAAATCGCCTCGAGAACTGTCGTCTTGCCGATCCCATTGGGCGCGATCAGCATGAACAGATTGGCCGGCTCGCCTAGCCCTGGCCCAGGAATCACCCCCTTCGGAGGAGTTTCGCCGCGAAACGAAAGCGTGGTCCGGCCTTGGCGGAACGGACCAATCCCTTCGAGCGTGAGCTGAAGAAGTCTCCAGTCGGCGATCGAAAGATCCATTAGCGGAGCCCGACGGCGGAAGTAATGTCCGCGGGATCGACTCTACACCCATGCGCGCGGAACGTGGGCCGCCCGGCGAACCGAACCAGCATATCGCCCTTCCCCTGCAGCGATTCCGCTCCCTGTTCGTCGAGGATGATCCGAGACTCCGCGCCTTTCTGTACGGTGAGCGCGATTCGGCTCGGAATGTTGGAGCGGAGCAGCCCGGGGAATGTCGCAGCCTCCGGCCGTTGCGTCGCAAGGACGAGATGAATGCCGGATGAGCGCGCCTTCTGCGCCAGGCGGATGAGCGGAAGCTGGACATCCTCATTCGTCATGAAGAGGTCCCCGAGCTCGTCCACGATCACCACGATCCGCTTCAGCCTGGCGCCGAGCTGATTGGCCTCGTCGATGTTCCGTGCACCCAGAGCCTGGAGCCGCTCCTGGCGTTCGTCCATCTCGGTAACCAGTCCGTTCAGCGCCGTGAGCGCATCGTCGGGATCGGTAATGATTCTCCCCTCTCGGAGATGAGGTGAGCGGCCGTATGACGAGAACTCGACCGCCTTCGGATCAATGAGGACGAGTTCCGGAGGATTCGGACGCCCCTGCAGCAGCGATAGCAGGATGGAGTGGAGGCACATGCTCTTCCCGCTCCCGGTGGTCCCCCCGACGAAGAGGTGGGGGGCATCGGAGAGATCAAGGGCCAGTGGAACGCCCATCACGTCCGTCCCAACACAGACGGGGAGCGCCATCGCCCGGGCCCGCTCGTCGGCGAACACCCTCGAAACGTCCTTCCAAGTGACCAGCCGCCAGCTCTCCTCCGGGCGAGGCACCAATAGGTGCAGGCGCCGCTCCCCCGGAGCCAGGGAAGACGTTACGGCGGCCTCTCCGTACCCCAGCGCGAAGGCGATCTTAGTCAGGCCGCGCCGCAGGCGGTCGAGGTCATCCAGCTGGTGAAGCTCTAATGTGTAGCGAGTGAGCCGGGGTCCGTCCTCGCTAGCTACCACGGTCGCACCAACGCCCAACTGGCCAAGGATCTGTTCGATCCGCGGCGCGAGCGTGGCGCCGGTTATCGAAGCACTGTCCGAGGCGCGGGCGTCCGCAAACATCTCACGCAAAAGGAAGTCGGCGAAGTCGTCTTGGAGCGCATCCCAGTTCTCCCGGAAAAACTTCAGTCCCCTTCGGACGTGCCGTTGCAGCAGGTCACGGAATAGCTCGTCATTGTCCGCCAGGTCCTCGCCGTGATAGGCGGAGAGGAGAACGCGGTAGACTTCCGAGAAGTCCTCTTTCGCTCCCTTGCCTTCGCCCGTGAACTGCGCTGCGTGAAGCTCTACACCGCGGCCCTGCTGGCCCACCAGAGACACGGTTTCGTGACTCGGTGGGTCAGCCATCTGCAGCGAGCGGGCAAACGCGAGCCGGGCTGGACGCCACAGGTCACTCTTCTGGCCGAGGCCGCGGCCGAGACTGGCTTCCATGATCTGCCGATCGGCGGCGTCGAGGTAGATCTTATTAATCATAGGACACGTCGATCAGAGAACCCTTCACGATGTCAGCGTCCTCCCCATTTTGACTGACGATCCGGTACTGGAAAGCGATGTGGGGCTCCAGCAGCTTGAGCTTCCGCTCGTCGATCTCCGTATTAGTCGGAAGAACGATGACCTGCCGCGAGAGCTCTGGATAATACTTGAGGAGCATCTGGTCCTGGTTCTCGCGATCGAGTCGGCCGAGAGGGGTATCGATCGCCACGGGCATGTCTTCTCCCACCGCGTCCTTCATGGCCCACAGGAAGGCGGTGGCGGCGAGTTGCTTGACGCCGCTGGAGAGGCTCGACCGGCCGATTAAAGTGCCGTGATGGCTGAGGAAACTCAGCGTGTAGTCGTCATCGATACGGATACGCTCGACTACTCCTTCGCCGAAGAGCAATTGATTGAAGCGCTCGTTGATCAGCGCCTCGACCCGGCCCCGAGCAGACTTCCGGATCGCGCTCCGAAGATCCTCGCAGGCCCCCGCGAGTTTGCGGATCTTCCAGCTTTCCTTGTTGAGCTGGAGTTCTTGCTCCTGTTGCGCTCTTAGCCCCTGAAGGGCTGCCAGTAGTCTCTGTTCCTCGAGTTCCGCCTCCGCAACCCGTCCATGAAGCAGTCCCCGGGTTTGAAGCCATTCTGATACGCTGGTATCCAGCTCACTGATCCGTAGCACCGTGCGGCGATACTCTTCCAGACTGGCTTGAGATCCGACTTCGAGGCGCAAAAGCTCCTCGCGTCCTTCCGCATATTCCCTGCGGAGCCGCCGAACCCGGGTCAGGAGCCGAACGGCGTCGTCACGGTCCCGTTCTCCCGCCAAGAGAACCAGCGTCAGCTGTCGCTGGATCTGCTCCGCAGTTACCAAGTGCATGCTTCCGAACAGGCCAGCAGCAACGCTCGGGGCGACAAGCGCGTGGATTCGACCCGCGAGGGCGTCGGCTAACCGCTGAATGCCCTCGGGCGACAGAGGGAGCTGTTCCTGCGCAAGCCAGCTGGGCAGCTCCTGCTGGATGCGATTCGCCATTACCTGCTCGGCGGCTCCGGCGGCGGCGACACGTTCTGTGAGTTCGCTCAGGGCCAGCTGCACGAGCGACAGGTTCGCGATCAGGGGCGCGTTGACAGGGAGGGTCTCGGAGAGCTCAACCTCGCTCTCCTCGAGATCGCGCTTGAGCTCGGCGATCCGCTTCTCGAGCGCACCGCGCTGGGCCTCCGAAGCGCCGGAGCTCAGGTCTTCGCGCCTTGTGGACAGACGCCGCAACTCCACCTGCGCGCTCGCGATCCGTTCGTCCAATTCCTCGACTCGCTGGCCGTCAGCTTCGAGGGTGTTCTGCGCGCGGGTCAGGGCCTCCTCGGAACTCGCGATCTGATCTCTCAGCCCTTCAGCCTTGGCTGAGCGGCTGCGTTCTTTAGCGATATCGTGGAGCTCTGACCCTAAGATCTGCAGGAACGTGATCCGAAGGAGGCGATCGAAGTCGATTGTTTTCGGCTCGTCGGTCTCCGCCAGGTGCTTGATGTACTCGCCGTCGAAGAAGAAGAAGTGGACGAACTCCGGCGGCATGAAATCCCGTAGCCGCTCCTCAGCAGAATCCTTGGTTAGCCTTTCCTGGCCGTCCCAGTACGAGACATCCTCGCGATAAGTAGCCCCCGGCAACTCCGTCCATCGACGCTCGGCGCCCATCGGCTGCCCGTCGGTGGTCACCCACTCAACCAGCACGCGCGCAGTAACCGATTCACCCTTGGCGAGCGCACGCTCACGAAATCTCTGGTTGATGATGCCCGACCAGCTGCCTTCATCGCCGAGTACATACCGACTGGCGGACAGCTTCTTGGGCGGGAAGCCGACATGCCGCATGAACTCATCGTCAGCGCCGAGGAAGAGGAGCTTCAAGGCGTTGAGGAAACTGGTTTTCCCCATGCCGTTGCGGCCCCAGATCAGGATGATGTTCTTCCCCGGGGTGACCACGTCCAGGTTGAGATCGACCTTGCGGTCATAAGCAAAGACGTTCTCGAGGACGATCCTAGTGAGCTTCACGGGGTTGGCAGGTGCTTGTCGAGGACAGCCTGGATGGCCTTACGCAGGCGCGACTTGGCGCCCCAGCCGTGGAGATTACGGTAAACCGGCTCCAGATCGAGAAGCTCGTTCACGAGCTCGATGGAGAACTCGCTCTCAGCGCAGACTTCCGCGATCGCCTCCGGGTACTGCCGAAGCCCAGCGGGTCTCGACGGCTTGTCAGCACTCATCGCAGGCCTTTCCAGAGAAGGAATCGCAAACGAACCCATTGTCTGGAGATAGATGGGTTCAATCAGTCAAGAGTGTCAAGCAGCGATACGTAGAACGTAGGAACATCCTTACCGGCCTCTCCTGTCCAGCGGACCCAGAGCTGACGGATCCCGCGGTGCCAGTGAGCCGCCACCGCGTCCTGCAAGAGGCGTCGCGTCATGCCCTGGCCGCCGCTGTGTTCTATCAGGAGGCCTAGCCAGAGGGCAAGGTCATGTTCTTCATGTCCGAAAAGCGATTCGCCTTTGATCGCCTTACCTGCGACCTCCTCAAGGGCCGGCGGCGGACTGGGATCGCGTAGCGAGATGCCGATGGCAAGGCGGGCCGGGTGGTATCTAAAAGGCAGGGCTAGCGCCTGCTGGAGCTCGGCGCTCAGCGCATCAGCTTCGGTCGAGGTTCGAAAGTCCGTCCGCAGGACGTCGACGAGCTGAACGGCGACTTCCTCGCGGTTCATCGGCTACCTACCGTGGCGAAATATCCTTCGGTTAGGACGCTCTCGCCCGGCCCGTCCGTGCCGGACCGATGCTCAATCAAGAACCGCGCGGCGACGCGATCATCGATCTGCGCGAGGTAACGGTCAGCAATCTCTTCGGTATGAGAAAGGAGAATGGTTTGACTGTGACGAGCCATGCAGTACTGAAGGATCCGCTCTCGGTGCTCGCGATCGAGCCGTCCGAGTGGAGTATCCATTACCACCGGGAGAGAAGCGCCTCCAAGTTCTGCGATTGCCGCGAGCAGGGCAATAGCGAAGACGTGGCGCTCACCCGCGGAAGCCCGAAGATCGTCGATTGGCCGACCAGCTCGATCGGTAATCCTGACCGTGCCATCGACAGCTACAGTGATCTCCCCGATCAACTCCTTGTGAGCCAGCTCTCGAAACGTTCGCGTCAGCGCCGAAGAGAGATCGGACGCATAGCCCGCGGCGGCGCGGTCGATGACCTGCCCGAGTAGCTCGGCCAGTTCATTGGCTCTCCTCGCGCGCGAGGCGGTGGGAAGCGCCGCCTCCAGCATCGCCCGGGTAGCGCGGAGTAGCTCACGCTTGGGTTCGAGCGAGCTGCGGACCCGATCTATTGACCTCTGATAGGCTTGCCGCTGACCGTCGAGGTCCTCCATCTCTTCGGTGAGTGCCTGTAGCCTCCCTTGAAGCCGCTCCCGATCATTGGTCCAGCCCCGCCGCTCATTGATACGCCGTTCCAGGTCTTGGCTTTCAGAGGCGGAGCGAGCTAGCTGGCCGAGCAGGGCGCGCCCGTTGTCATGCGCCTTGGAGATCTGGTCGCCCAGCCGGGCCCTGACCGCCCCGCGGGTTCTCCCGTAGAGGTAGTGGTGCCGGACTTCGACTGCGGTCCGCTCGGCTTTCCACCGCTCCCACGATTCGCGCAGGCGTGAGGCGAGTTCGGGCTCCCTTAGAGGCGAATGCTCGTCGGAGACGAGGGACTCAAAAAAGCGGTCGACCAGCCGGCTTGCGCCTCGGTCATCCGTCAGGGCTCCTGCCGACTCTTCTTCCTCGAGCTGCTCCGCTAGCCGATTGCGGACGGCCGATCCAGCGAGGAGGATGGGCAGTTCCTCGGCGGCGAAATGGGAAATGGCCGCCTTCAGCTTGGCTGCGTCGGTTTCCGTGCGGCGCTGCTGCTCCAGGAGGTCTTGGAGCGCCGCATAGGTGTCGCCAGATAGCCGGCCCAGCTCAGTTACCACCTCGTCGCGGCGTGATCGGGTGATGGAGATCGCCGCCTGGACACCCTCGAGGTGCTCGAGCAGATGGCGTTCCTGCCCCTCAAGCTCTTCCGCCTCCGCTTCTACTGATTCGTCCGCCCCGCTTCGCACCGGTCCAGCGTCGCGAATCCTGTCTCGCGCATAGTCGCGCAGATCGGCGGCCGCGGCCCGCATGTAGCTGGCACCGAGCAAGCTGGCAAGGCCAAGCCGCAACTGCTCTTCAAGCCGCCGTCCGCCCAGGCGTTCCACCTGTTCTCCGTCGAAGAACAGGAATGGAGCAAGCGTCGGCGGGATGAGACGCCTCGTGATCTCTTCCTGGAAGTAGGCGGTAGGCTCCAGGCCGGGCGGGACCTCTACCAAGTCTCCATCCGCGCCAACCTGGACAACCAACTCCTCGTCTTCGTCTGTGAACTGGCCCTCTGGGCTTAGGAACCAGCGCCGCTCGACGCGGACGGTGCCGGCCGCCGTGTCGAAGGTCAGGGTCACGCTCATCACCTGCTCGCCCTCGTCTCGCGATGGGCGATGAAGCAGCGATTCGACACGGCGGCGGTAGCCGGACCGCTTGCGGGCAGCCCGGTCGTCGTCGGCGAATAGGTCATCTACGGAGTGGTAGCCGAACAGGCCGAAGACCAGGGCCTTGAGAAGGCTGGTCTTTCCGGCTCCGTTCTTACCTCCGATGAGGATAACGGGCCGCTCCGGCTCAAAGACCGGTAGATCGAGCCTCAGGTGCCGGTAGACACTCCAGTTGCGGGCCTCGACGGAGCGGAGTTGGATCTGGGTCGGACCCTGCGCAGCAGGCGCCGGAGCAGCTTCGGCCGGCTCCAGGTGATCCACTTCAAGCAGCGTATCTAGCGCAGCGAACAAACGTCGTCGGTTCACCTCACCCCCGTGCTTCAACCCTGCTTCCAGCAGGTCGGCAATTCGGCGCGGCTCCAACCCCAGTTCAGTTCCGGCCGCCGCGATGAAACGCCAGGCCCCCGGACTGATGACACTATGAACCCTCACGGCTTCGGCTCTTTTCCAATCTCAGGTCGTTCGCCCAGATCTCCTTGATGGCCTCGATCTCAGCTTCGGTGATTAGGCAGAAGTCAAAATCACGCTGCAGGTTGAGCAGCCGCTCCAGGATCTCAGCCCGGGCCGGATGGGTGAACGGGCCCGGAATCAGGCGACCTTCTCCGACGAAGTTCAGACTGCCGTCCCGCCTCGAGGCCATCCGCTTCGTCCCATCTTCCCGGATCGCCTTCAGGTAGTCCCGGAACTGGAGGAGCGGCTCCAAGTCTCCGAACCCGGCATCGATGAACGCCTCGGCGCTCCGGTCCTTCTCGACTACGGTGCAGGTCCAGCAACCGAAGCGGGACGAGTTCGTGCCGCACGAGGGGGCTTCCGCCTCATCGGTCACGAGGGGGCACTCGCCTCCGGCCGCGTTCCGGTACAGCGTCACTAGGTCGCGGTGGGTGCCGCCCCAGGGCGGCCGCGACTGCAGCAGGATCTGCCAGACCTCATCCGTCGTGAGATCAACGATCGGCTTATAGACCTCGCACCCTACCAGGCTGTTGTGCGGATTAAGACGGGCGCCGTTATCGTAGCGATTGACGCTCCCGGCGCGGGTGGATGACTCGGCGCGACGAACACCCAGCAGCAGAATCGCCTTTCCTGCCGCGTCCACGTGCTCCTTGATGTACCGCGTTGTGGGCTGGATCTTCATCCGATCCGTGCACCACCTGAACATCCTGCTTGGCGAGGGATACCCGCGGCCGATCAGGTTGACCCAGAATGTCTGGTCGACGAGTGGGGTGGTCTTCGCCACCGTAAGCGGCACGCGGAGCGGTGCGACCGCTGCCTCCATGCGCGCCAGTGCGGCCTCCAGGTGACGCGCCAGCACGGGGGACTCGACCAGCGTGTCGTTCGCCACGATATGCACCTGCCGCTGCCGCATCCTGGGCGGGAGCTCGAGGATCATCTCCAGCACCAGCTGCGCGAGAAGGGTGCTGTCCTTTCCTCCCGAGAAGCCGACGATCCAGGGCTGCTGATGGGGCTGGAGGTACTCGTCGCGTAGATCGGCACGGATGCGCCGGACGCGGTCGCCCAAGGTCAAATCTACGGCACTTTGCGCCGCTTCAAGCGTTAGCAGGTTGCTCATGCTTCCATTCGCCAACGTGTATTTCGGAGGGATGCGACGGCGGCGGTGATGGCCTCGTTCGCTATTTCGACATGATCCGGGGTCGTCCAGCGGCCGAGTCCGATCCGAACGGATTCTTCCGCCTCTTCCTCAGACAGGCCCATCGCGAGCAGCACGTGAGATGGCTCAAGCCTGATGGAAGTGCACGCGGATCCCGATGAGATCGACACTGTGTCCTTCACAGCGACGAGCAACGCCTCGGCATCAACGCCCTCAAATCGAACGTTGATGTTCCCAGGAAGGCGGGGGAGGCGTGCGCCGTTCAAGGTCGCGCCTGGAATCTGGAGGAGAGTGTCGAGGAGCTCGTCGCGAAGTGCCTCGATCCGGCTCGCTTCGCGGCCAAGCTCGCAACGGACGAGCTCGCAAGCTGCGCCGAACGCCACGCAGAGCGCGACCGGCAGTGTTCCCGCCCGGAGCCCCCCTTCCTGACCACCGCCCAATATCTGAGCGGCCAGTTTCGACCGGAGCGATCTCCTCACGTAGAGCGCTCCGATTCCTGAAGGCCCATAGAGCTTGTGCGCTGAGAAGCTGGCCAGATCCAGGTCCGCGGCGGACAGCGGGATCGAACCCGCCGCTTGGGAGAGATCGCTGTGCACGAGAGAACCGGCCGCATGACATACGGCTACAATCTCCTGGAGGTTGGATATCGACCCTACTTCATGGTTCGCGGCACTGATCGATACGAGTCCGACCGAGTCGTCGACATGGTCGGCAAGCCGGCCGAGATCCACAAGCCCGTCCGGACCGAGTGGCAGGAGATCGAATTCGCAACCGAGCCGGCGCGCGGCCGTGGCCGCCGCGATGACGGAGGGGTGCTCACCGGCTGAGACCAGGACGCGCGGCCGCGAGATCGCGCTCAGATGTGCCGCGAGCCCACTAAGAGCAAGATTGTTGGACTCCGTCGCTCCGCTTGTGAAGACAACCTCCGCGGAACGCACCCCAATCAGGTCGGCAACTTGCACGCGGGCACGCTCCACCGCCTCACGGGCCACGGCACCATGTCCATGGGATGAGTGGGGGTTGCCTTCCAAGGCATATGCCTCGACAAGCAGCGACAGGACCCGAGGGTCGATCGGCGTATGCGCTTGGTAGTCCAGGTAGATTGGACGATCGCTCATCGTGAAGCGCTGGACAATGGGGTTCCGGCGGCCTGAATGCACGCCCGGGACCCCTCATGGCCTTCATGTGAGGTCCCGGTTCCGGTCCGGATCTTCGCCACGATTGCCCCGGACGTGCCCCGGGCTGACCTTAAACCAGCCGGCGGAAATGTCGGGCCTTGACCGGCCATCCTGTGCGGGCCCGACCAATGCCAAGTTTTCGAACCATTATAGCGGGTCTGGCACCTCCCTGGCTACCGCCCCGGGAACCGGAGCCTGAGCCTGGACGGTGTCTCGCGCGGCTGGCACGGCGGGCACCTCTGCACGATTCCAACGTCCGGTAACACTACGACGGGAATCCGGACCTCACGCGGTGCTCGGCGAGGTACGCAGCCGTAGGTGCGTCTGGGTGCCGGCGCAGACGGCATCCATCCAGTTGGAGCTTGTCCCGCTCTTCGGCCGGCAGCCGCTCGGAGACGAGCATCGCACCATCGCTCGCGAAGGCGATCAGCCCGGCATCAAACAGCGCGTCAAGGGTCGCCACGAGCGGGAGTCCGTTTCCGGGGTCCAACCGCTCCTCGTTGGTCGACAGCCGCCACGGGTTGATGTGGGACGCGCGGATCACCTCCAGCGTGGCGCAGCCGGTGACGGCGCAGCGCCTCTCCCACTGGGCGAGTACCGCGCTTCGGAAGGGACCCTGCCCGATGCGGGCACTTACCAGCGCGTCCCGCTCGGTCGCGGTCAGGCCCTTCTCCCGCAGGAGAGCGCGGAGGTCCGCCTGGAGGGCAGTGCCACCAGACGGGGCGCGCATAACCTGCTGCAGGGGGACGCGCTCAAGGATCTCAGCGTACAACCCTGCCGGGAGTTCGGCCAAGCTCCCAAGACGGAGGAGCGCCGTACGATCGAAATCGCGGATCTTCCGGGG